>Ga0190273_10000958_pt1 | contig 10399 bp, 7 predicted proteins | sample Popmic504IS_FD_134513 | JGI IMG/M metagenome (GOLD analysis project Ga0190273, IMG submission 134513) | Populus adjacent soil microbial communities from riparian zone of Shoshone River, Wyoming, USA - 504 IS | ecosystem: Environmental > Terrestrial > Soil > Riparian zone > Trees stand | place...
GCGGCGGACAGCCCGGCACGTACAGATCCACCGGCAGGAACTTGTCGACGCCCTGCACCACCGAATAGATGTCGTACATGCCGCCGCTATTGGCGCAGGCGCCCATCGAAATGACCCAGCGCGGTTCCAGCAGCTGCTCGTACAGGCGCTGCACCACCGGCGCCATCTTGATGAAGCAGGTGCCGGCGATGACCATCAGATCGGCCTGACGCGGCGAGGCGCGGATGACTTCGGCGCCGAAGCGCGCCATGTCGTGCGTCGGCGTGAACGCGGTCGCCATCTCGACGTAACAGCAGGACAGGCCGAAGTTGTACGGCCAGATCGAATTCTTGCGACCCCAGTTCACCATGTCGGAGAGCTTGGCGGTCAGCACGTTGCGTTTGACCTGCTCCTCGGTGAACACGTCGCCGGGTTCGCGGCGCGTGTAGTCCTTGGTCAGCGGCGATACGCCGGTCGGACGGTTCGGATCGATGCGGGTGAGTGTGTATTCCATGGCTGGCCTCGGGCTGGCGGATCGACGGGAACGCTGTGGCGTTAAGCGCCCGCCTCGCCCTTGTTCTTGACGTTGACCTGCAGGGCGAGACGACGCTTGCGCGACGCCGGCGCCCAGTCGAGCGCGCCGATGCGAGCCAGGTAAACCAGGCTCGCCAGCAGGATGAAGATGAAGATCGCGGCTTCGACGAAGCCGGTCCAGCCGGATTCGCGCACCGATACGGCCCAGGCGTACAGGAACAGCGCCTCGACGTCGAAAATCACGAAGAACACCGCCACCAGATAGAACTTGGCGGAAAGGCGCAGGCGTTCGGGAGAGGCCGACACCACGCCGGATTCGAAAGGTTCGCCGCGGGCACGCGCGCCACTGCGGCCGCCGAGCAGCGCGGACAGCCCCAGCATCAGGGTGCAAAGGCCGAATACGGCCACGATGTAAACCGCTATCGACCAGAACTCCGGCGATGTCGTCATCGGCTCAAGCCTCTCCTGATCACCTACTGTTCAACCAGCCCCGTTGCTGGCGCTCTCAATAGATGAGGTTCGATGTTTGTCAAAAGACGACCGAAGTCGCCGGATGCGTCTTGGCACACGGGCCGGAAATGCTATCTGGCCCTGGCGCGGCTCTTAGGTCCGCGATCGACGCTGGTCCTCAATGAAGCAAGATACGGACGGGCGCCGCGAATCCAGCGGAGTATATCGCGGCAGACGTCTTGCAGCGTGTCGACTTTTGGATAGGGGCGGACCGAATTACTGATGGCATCAAAAGTCGGCAGCATGCTGCCAACGGCTCGCAACTTTCCGATTTCGCGAGGGCCCACCTCGACGATGCACACGGTCGCCGCCGCGGCGCTCCGCGGGCCGTACACCGCGCCGGGCTTGGCGGATGGCCGCCGATGCCCGACCATCCGCGGATGTCCGCCCCCCCACTGCCGCCCGCCGACAACGACGCCTACGCCAGCGGCGTTCGCCGCATTCTGTGGATGACCCTGGCACTGAACCTCGCAGTCTGCCTGCTGAAGCTCGGCGTCGGCCTGTGGACGGGCTCGCTCGCGGTGATGGCGGACGCGGTCCACAGCCTGACCGACAGCCTCAACAACGTCATGGGCCTGGTGGTGATGCGCTGGTCGGCGCCGCCGCCGGACCGCGAACACCCTTATGGGCATCTGAAGTTCGAAGCGGTGGGCGCGCTCGGCATCGCGGCGATGCTCGGCATTGCCTGCTTTGAGGTGGTCAAACCCGCAGTGACGCGTCTGTTCGCGCAGGACGCGGCCGCGGTCCAGATGAATCTGGCCGCGCTGGCGCTGCTGGTGGTGGTGCTCGCGATCAACATCTTCGTCGCCGTCTACGAGCGCCGCGCCGGCCAGCGCCTGCACAGCAAGCTGCTGCTGGCCGATGCGACCCAGACCTTCGGCGACATCTGGATCACGCTCGGCGTGATCGCCGGCAGCCTCGGTGTCTGGCTGACCGGCTGGTGGTGGCTGGACGTGGTGCTGGCAATTCCAGTGGCGCTGGCCGTACTGCTGAGCGGTTGGACCGTGGTCCGCGGCAACCTCCCCTGGCTGCTCGACGCGACCGCGGTCCCGCCCGACGAGATCGAGCAGCTGGCGATGTCAGTGCCAGGCGTCATCGACTGCCACGCGGTGCATTCGCGCGGCCTGGTCGGCCGGCAGGTTTTCGTCGAAATGCATCTGATCACCGGCGTGCGCGACGTCGAGACCTCGCACCGGATCACCGAGGAGATCGAGCGGCTGCTGCGGGCTCAATATGGGCCGGTGCAGGCGACCATTCATGTCGAGCCCGAACGCTACGCCGAGAACGCCGCTGGCCAGCCTCGTCATTCACCTGCAACCCACCAGGGATAATCTGATCCGCTGACCTTCCTCCGGGGCGCTCCAATGTCTGTGGTCGACAACTTTCGTCGCGGCCGTCGTCGCGGCCTCAGCCGTCGCGAGCTGCTGCGATCGGGCTTTGTCGGCATGGGCCTGCTCGGCATCGGCGGCGGTCTGAGCGCCTGCGGTGGCTCCGGCGGCTCCCCCGACGGCGGTGGTGGTTCCGGCGGCACCGGGCGCCTGTCGTTCCCGGCACTCGCGCCGACGCCGGACGCGAACGGCCTGCTGATACCCCGGGGTTTCAGCAGCCGCGTGATCGCCCAGGCCAACCAGCCGGTCGGCAGCACCGGCTTGCGCTGGCATACCGACCCTGACGGCTCGGCGGTGTTCGCAGCGCCGGACGGCGGCTGGGTCTACGTCAGCAACCGCGAGTTCCTGCCCGGCGGCGTCGACGCGATCCGCTTCGATGCACGTGGCGAGATCGTCAGTGCCTACAACATCCTGCCCGGCCTGCAGACGCGCCTGAACTGCGGCGGCGGCATCACGCCCTGGGGCAGCTGGATGTCGGCCGAGGAATACGATCTGGGCGTGATCTGGGAATGCGACCCCTTCGACACCAGCGGCCGCAACGTCACGCGCTGGCGCGGGCTAGGCACGTTTTATCACGAGGCGGTTGCTGTCGACCCCGGCAGCAACACGTTCTATCTGACCGAAGACCGCCCCGACGGCCGCTTCTATCGTTTTGTGCCCGACAGCGCCAACGTCGGCGCACGGCCCAGCGAGACCGGCCGGCTGCAGGCGCTGCGGATACTGGGCGGCGTCGACATCGACGCCGATGGCGCGCAGGGACCGTGGCCGGTGGACTGGCTGGATATCCCGAACCCGAACCCGGTCGGCATCCTGCAGGGCGGCATCCTGCTCGGGCAGACGCCGACGCGGCACCAGGTTGCGGAAACCACGGCCTTCAACGGCGGTGAGGGCATCTGGTTCCAGAACGGCGTCATCTATTACACGACCAAGGGCGACACCCGCGTCTACGCGCTGGATATCCCCAGGCAGACGCTGGAAGTGCTCTACGACGACGCGTTCTACCAGCCCAATGCGGTGCTGGACTCGGTCGACAACCTGGTGATGACGCCGGGCGGCGACATCATCGTGGTCGAGGACAAGAGCGAGGCCAACCAGCAGGCGGTCGCGATCAAGGCCGACGGCAGCATCGCGGCAATGGTGCAGCTGGTCGGCCACGAAGGCTCGGAGGTGACAGGCCCGGCGTTCTCGCCGGACGGGCGCTTTTTCTATTTCAGCTCGCAGCGCGGGCCGGGCAACGGCAATGGCACCGGCACGGCCGGCATCACCTACGCGGTCGAAGGGCCCTGGTATTCGCTGTAGCCGGCGAGCATCCGGCAGGCGTCACGGTGCCGGCTCCGGCGCGGCCGCAATGGCGGCGGAGGCCTGCATCGCCGCCATCAGCCGAAGACCGTGCTCACCACTGAAGCTGCGGTCCATGAACGGCTGGTTGCTGCGCAGGCGCCGCGTGAGCTAGTGCACCGAATCCGGGGCGCGGCGCCGATCCGGCCCACTCCACTCACGAACGTGCTGGCGCCGGGATCGCTGCAGCTGCAGTGTGCGATCGGCAGCCTGATGGCCCAAGCGTACCACCAGGGTGCCGGCGGATTTGGCCGGTAACTCGGTGGACAGCAGGGTCAGGGTCGGCGCGGAACGTTCGCTGCTGAACTCCAGCAAGCCGGCGGCGAGCGCGTCGTCGAGCCCCGCTTCGAGATCACCACGCCGGAAACCCGCCGACGGCCATTCCTTGACCAGGTCAGCGTATTGGAGCTGTCCGCCGATATAGACGCCATAGCGCTCGTAGATATCGAGCAGGGCCAGCATGAAGGCGCGGCGGGGTTCTCCATCAACCGTTGTCGAAGCCCCGATCAGTCGCCAGGGAGACAGGTTCTTGAGCATTGTCGCTTCTAATATTTGTAGATTGCCTAGGCAAGGTAGTCCGGCCAGACGCGTCACGGCCAGAAATCCGACGAGAGGTGCGATCGGAGCGCCCAAAGGACGAGCCGGCGATCGCGGCCTACCTCAAAATCACTGCGCGGATCAGGGGATCATCAACGCGACGATGGTCGCGATCATGCCGCCCAGCAGAAAGCCGTAGAAACCCCAAAGTACCCGCGGGCGCACGCGGCGCTGGTTGACTTCATCGAGGTAAAAGAAAAAGTTGATTCGCATGTCACTGCCGGTGGAAGCCAGGTCGGCGGGAGCCGAGCGCGCGCCGTTTACAAGCAAGCCGAATCTAAAACCCACCAAATCCGAGCGACTTCACAGTCTGACGATTTGGTAGGCGCGAGAGGACTCGAACCTCCGACCCCCACCATGTCAAGGTGGTGCTCTAACCAACTGAGCTACGCGCCTGCGGACCCTGCAGGGGCGCGAAAGATACAAGGCCGGCGAAACTTAGGCAAGCCGCCGTGAAATAATCCGCGCCCCCCTGTGCCGGATCTACCGCAAGGCATGCAAGCCACCGTCCCCGAATGTATTGGCACCGCGCTGTTTGCGGTCGCAATCCTGCATACCTTCGCAGCCTCGCGCTTCGAGCGGCTGGCTCACCGCCATCCGGCGCATGCCGGGCTCTGGCATCTGTTCGGCGAAGTCGAAACCGTGTTCGGCTTCTGGGCGCTGGTGTTCGTACTCTTCCTGGCCGGGTACTCGGGGCTGGACCAGGCCGTCTCCTATCTGGAGGCGCAAAGCTTCACCGAGCCGATGTTCGTGTTCGTGATCATGGTGATCGCGGCGAGCCGGCCGATCCTGGTGCTGGCCCGGACGCTGATCGAGGGCCTGGCGCGCCTGCTCCCTGGGCCGTTCAACGTGACGCTGTACTTCACGATCCTGGCGCTGACGCCCCTGCTGGGCTCCTTCATCACCGAGCCGGCCGCAATGACACTGGCCGCGCTGCTGCTGCGTGACGGCGTGCTGACGCAGCAAGTCTCCAACCGCTTGCGCTATGCGACGCTCGGTGTGCTGTTCGTCAACGTCTCGATCGGCGGCACGCTGACGCCGTATGCGGCGCCGCCGGTGCTGATGGTCGCCGGCACCTGGGGCTGGGACATGAGCTTCATGCTGACGACTTTCGGCTGGAAGGCGGCGCTGGCGACGCTGGTCAACGCGCTCGGCGTGACTGCCCTGCTGTATCGAGAATTATCGGCACTACCGGTGCAGGCGCGCGCTGCCGCGACTGGAATGCCACTGCCGCTGATCGCGACGCACCTTGCGTTCCTCGTGAGCGTCGTCGTCTTTGCGCATCATCCCGTCGTGTTCGGTGGTTTGTTCCTGTTTTTTTTGGGGGTGACCCAGGCCTACCAGCGGCACCAGGACAGGCTGATCCTGCGCGAGGGCCTTCTGGTCGGCTTCTTTCTGGCCGGGCTGGTCGCGCTGGGCGCGCAGCAGCGCTGGTGGCTGCAGGAGCTGCTGGTGGGGCTGGATCCACGCGCGCTGTTCTACGGCGCCACGGCGCTGACCGCGATCACCGACAACGCCGCGCTGACCTACCTGGGCTCGCTGGTCGAAGGCATCGATGACGGCTTCAAGTACGCGCTGGTGGCGGGCGCGGTGACCGGCGGCGGGCTGACCGTGATCGCCAATGCGCCGAACCCGGCCGGGTTCGCGATCCTGCGCGAGCGCTTCGACGGCGGCGCGATCAGCCCGCTGGGATTGTTCGTCGCGGCCTTGGCGCCGACGCTGGTTGCGATATTGGCGTTTCAGTTGCTCTGAGAGGCCTCAGTCGACGATACCGCCGAAGCTCAAGCCGCGCTAATCAGCGCCGCCTCGCGCAAGCGCCGGATCTCGTCGCGCAACTGGCCGGCTTTCTCGAACTCAAGGTTCTGCGCAGCGGCCTTCATTTCCTTTTCTAGCTTGGTGATGCGCTTGCCGACCAGCTCGGGGCTCGCGATCGCCTCGTAGACCTTCTTCGCCTCGGCCGCGCGCAACACCTTCATGTCGGCGACGCCGTCCTCGTAGCCGAGGCACATCACATCGGCGATGCGCTTCTGCACACCCTTGGGCGTGATGCCGTTGTCGAGGTTGTACTGCACCTGCTTGGCACGGCGCCGATCGGTCTCGTCCAGCGCGCGGCGCATCGAACCGGTCACCGAATCCGCGTAGAGGATCGCCTTGCCGTTGAGGTGGCGCGCCGCGCGGCCGATGGTCTGGATCAGCGAGCGTTCGCTGCGCAGGAAACCTTCCTTGTCGGCGTCGAGAATCGCGACCAGCGAGACCTCGGGCAGATCCAGGCCTTCGCGCAGCAGGTTGATCCCGACCAGCACGTCGAATATACCGAGGCGCAGGTCGCGGATGATTTCGGCGCGCTCGACGGTGTCGACGTCCGAATGCAGGTAACGCACCTTGACGCCGTTCTCGTGCAGATAGTCCGTCAGATCCTCGGCCATGCGCTTGGTCAGCACGGTGATCAGCACGCGCTCCTGCAGCTCGACGCGCAGGCGGATTTCGCCGAGCACGTCGTCGACCTGGCTGCGCGCTGACCTGATCTCCACCGGTGGATCGGTCAGGCCGGTCGGCCGCACCACCTGCTCGGCGATCGAGGTGCCGGACTTCTCCAGCTCGTAGGGGCCGGGCGTCGCCGACACGTAGATCAGCTGCGGCACCAGCCGCTCCCATTCCTCGAATTTCAGCGGCCGGTTGTCCATCGCCGACGGCAGCCGGAAGCCGTATTCGACCAGCGTTTCCTTGCGCGAGCGGTCGCCCTTGTACATCGCGCCGATCTGCGGAATCGTCACATGCGATTCGTCGATGACCACGACCGCGTCGGGCGGCAGGTAGTCGAACAAACACGGCGGCGGCTCGCCCGGCGCGCGGCCCGACAGATAGCGCGAGTAGTTCTCGATGCCGTTGCAGTAGCCGAGTTCCTGGATCATCTCCAGGTCGAAATTCGTGCGCTGCTCCAGGCGCTGCGCCTCGATCAGCTTGCCGTTGCTCTGGAAGTATTTGAGGCGCTGCTGCAGCTCGTCCTTGACCACGTCGAACATCGACACCACGCGCTCGCGCGGCGTCACGTAATGGCTCTTCGGATAGATCGTGTAGCGCGGCACTCTCTGCCGCACTTCGCCGGTCAGCGGATCGAAAATGCTGATCGATTCGATCTCGTCGTCGAACAGCTCGACGCGCACCGCCTCCATGTCCGATTCCGCGGGATGGATGTCGATGACGTCGCCGCGCACGCGATAGGTCGCGCGGTCCAGCGCCATGTCGTTGCGGCTGTACTGCATCACCGTCAGCTGGCGTATCAGCTCGCGCTGTCCGAGGCGATCGCCCTTGACCAGGTGCAGCACCATCTTGAAATAGCTCTCGGGATCGCCGAGGCCGTAGATCGCCGATACCGAGGCGACGATGATCGCGTCGCGTCGCTCCATCAGCGCCTTGGTCGCCGACAGACGCATCTGCTCGATGTGCTCGTTGATCGAGCTGTCCTTGTCGATGAAGGTATCGGTCGACGGAACGTAGGCTTCGGGCTGGTAATAGTCGTAATAGCTGACGAAATACTCGACCGCGTTGTTCGGGAAGAACTCCTTGAACTCGCCGTAGAGCTGCGCCGCGAGCGTCTTGTTCGGCGCCATCACCAGGCAGGGCCGCTGCACCTGGGAAATCACGTTGGCGATGCTGAAGGTCTTGCCCGAGCCGGTGACGCCGAGCAGGGTCTGGTGGGCGACGCCGGCCTCCAGGTTCTCGACCATGGTCTTGATCGCGGTGGGCTGGTCGCCCGCGGGAGCCCAATCGGCGGCGAGCTTGAACAGCTCCTCGCGGCGATGCTTGAGTCGGCGGTCCTTGAGTTCGTCGCGTGGGGCTTCTTTCATAGGGCAAGAGTTTAGCCGAGTGGGAAATCCGCAAAATGCGGTGCGGCGTCGCTCGACGTACGGCGCGGATGCCACGGTGTATGGTGGTTCCCCGCCACGAACTCAAGGCCGTTGCGCTTCACGCTCTTCCTCGACAGCCGCCAAGGGCTGTGGACTTCCGGAGATGCCATGCAAACCGACCGCACTGCGATCCCCGACGGCGCGACGCTGACTCCGGGCCAGGCCGCGCTGTCGACAGCACTGGTGAATGCGCTGCCCTCGCCGGTGGCGGTGCTCGATGCCCGCGGCCGAATCGCGGTGATCAACGATGCGTGGACACAGCTGTCGGCTGAGCTCGATGGCGGCCCGTTCGCCGCGGCCGCCGGACGAAGCTTCCTGGCGCTGTGCAGGGCCGAGCAAGGGGAAAGCGCTGCCGATGCCGAGCGGCTGGCCGCTGGCGTTCGCGCGGTGCTGATTGGCTCACAAAGCGTCTGCCGCCTGGGCTACGCCTGCCGCAACGGCCAGCAGATCGTCTGGCTGCGCGTCCACGTGGCGGCGTTCGCCACCGGCGAATGGACCGGAGCATTGATGACGCTGACCCGGCTGGCGGACGCCGCGGGCGAGGCGCCGATGGGCGAGTCCGGCCATCGGGCGGCGTTCGACAACAACACCCTGCCGATGTGGATGTTCGAGCCGAAAACGCTGCGTTTTCTGGAGGTCAACGAAGCGGCGATCGCGTACTTCGGCTACTCGCGCGCCGAGTTTCTGCAGATGAGCCTGGCCGATATCCGCCCGCCGCAGGATGCAGCAGCCTTGATGGCCGATGGCGCCGCCGGGCTCGACATCCATGGCGACCCGGAGAAAGTATGGAGGCTGCAGTTGAAAAGCGGCCGCATCGTGCGCAGCGAGCTGCACACGCAGTGGCTGCCCTGGGCAGGCGCCCTGGCGCGGCTGGTGACCGCGATCGACGTCACCGAACGCCTGCGCGTGGCCGAGGCGCTGGCCGAGAGCGAGGGCCGTTTTCGCCAGCTGGCGAACGCGATCAGCGAGGTGTTCTGGCTCAGCGAGCTGGATACCAAGCGGCTGCTCTACGTCTCGCCCGCGTACGAGAAGATCTGGGGCCGCCCGACCGCGGAGCTGTATTTCAATCCCGCCATCTGGCTCGACTCCGTACATCCGGACGACCGTGAGCGCGTCGAACGGGCCGCAAAGGCGTTTCCGGCCAAGCCCTACAATCTCGAATACCGCATCCTGCGGCCGGACGGCAGCCTGCGCTGGATATCCGATAACGCTTTCGTGGTGCGTGACGACACCGGCACGCCGCGCCGCATGGCCGCGGTTGCACAGGACATCACCCGCCGCCGCACCCGGCAGGACCGCTTGCGCCTGCTCGACACTGCGGTCGAGCGGCTGAACGACATGATTCTCGTCACCGAGGCCGAGACGCTCGACGATGCGGGGCCGCGCATCGTGTTCGTCAACGACGCGTTCGTGCGGCGCACCGGCTACAGCCGCGCAGAGGTCGTCGGCCGCTCGCCGCGCCTGCTGCAGGGCCCGAAGACCCAGCGCGACGAGCTCGACCGTATCGGCGCCGCGCTGCAGCGCGGCGAGCCGGTGCGGGCCGAACTGATCAATTACGAGAAATCCGGCAGGGAATATTGGGTCGAGCTGGAGATCGTGCCGATCACCGATGGCGGCGGTCGCTACACGCATTGGGTCGCGGTGGAACGCGACGTCACCGAGCGCCGGCTGATCGCCGAGCAGTCGCGCCAGTCCCAGCATCTGGAATCGCTGGGGCAACTGACCGGCGGCGTCGCGCACGACTTCAACAACCTGCTGACCGTCATTCAGGGCAATGCCGAACTGCTGGCGGAGCTGCTGGTCGCGCAGCCGCCCTTGCACAAGCTGGCCACGATGATCGGCGAGGCCGCCGATCGCAGCGCCGAACTCACCCGGCGCTTGCTGGCCTTCGCGCGCAAGCAGGCGCTCGATCCCAAAGCCGTCAATTTGAACCAGCTGCTCACCGGCCTGGAAGCCCTGCTGTGCCGTACGCTGGGCGGACATATCGAAATCGAGCTGCTGCTGGCGCCTGATCTGTGGCTCACGCGGGTGGATCCGGGGCAGCTGGAGAACGCCGTGATCAACCTCGCCGTCAATGCCCGCGACGCGATGACTGCGGGCGGCAAATTGACGATCCGCACGCAGAACGTCCAGCCCGACGAGACC
>Ga0190273_10000959_pt1 | contig 10396 bp, 14 predicted proteins | sample Popmic504IS_FD_134513 | JGI IMG/M metagenome (GOLD analysis project Ga0190273, IMG submission 134513) | Populus adjacent soil microbial communities from riparian zone of Shoshone River, Wyoming, USA - 504 IS | ecosystem: Environmental > Terrestrial > Soil > Riparian zone > Trees stand | place...
GATCGAGTCGGCGATCACCTCGCGGCTGACCAGGGAAGCCTTCATCCCCTGCGTTCCCATCGTCACCCCGTCGGAGACGGCGACGGTGTTGAACTCCATCGGCGTGCCGCCGGCCGCGCGCACCCCCTCTTTCACATGCTCGGCGAGCGCCCGCAGGTGAAAGTTGCAGGGCATCGCCTCGGTCCAAGTGTTGGCGATGCCGACGGTCGGCTTGCTGAGCGCGGCGTCGTCGAAGCCGATCCCCTTCACGTAGGCGCGTGAGTGCGCCCGGTCAGGGCCGTCGAAGACGACCGAAGAACGGGGACGGGGAAGATTGGTAGCGGTATCGCCGTTGCTGCTCATTGGAGAGGAATCTAGTTAGCGAGTCACTTCGGCGTCGCTGTGGCTACGAGACAGGGCGAAGACGTCGACAGGGCCGGCACCGGCGCCGATCTCACGCAACCCGTCCCGAACCGCTTCCGAGGTCAGCTCACGCGCGCCAACCGCAGCCGCCAGCGGCGACCAGCCCAAACCGAGATAGGCGGCCAGCGCGGAGGAATGGGTGCAGCCCGATCCGTGAGCGGCGCCGTCCGGGTGCCGCTCCCCCGGGATCTCGACTACCTCACCGCCGTCGTAGAAGACGTCGACCACCTCGTCGCTGTGCCCACCGGTCACCACCGCCGCCTTGGCGCCCATGCCGACCAGTGCCCGCGCCAGCTCTGCCTGCGTCGCCCCCTCCCCCATGCCGGTCAGCGCGAGCGCCTCCGGGATGTTGGGCGTGACAACGGAAGCCAGCGGCAGCAAACGCGTGGCCAGCGCCTCGCGAGCGTCGCGATCGAGCAGCACGGATCCGCTCTCGGAGACCATCACCGGATCGATGACCACAGGCGGATCGTTCGTCAGGATCGTGGTGAGGGCAGCGACGACGCTGTCGATCGCTTCGGCGTTGCCGACCATCCCGATCTTGACGGCGTCGACCCCGATGTCTGCGGCGACGGCGGCAACCTGGGCGAAGATCATCTCCCCCGAGATCGCCTCGACGGCGTCGACCCCAACCGTGTTCTGCGCCGTGATCGCCGTGATCGCGGTCATCCCGTGCACGCCCACCCGCGCAAAAGCCTTCAGATCGGCCTGGATACCAGCCCCGCCGCCGGAATCGGAGCCGGCGATCGAGAGGACGGCGGGTATGCGCTCGGAAGTCATAGGTCCAGACTAGAGATGGAACCGCTCGGAGATGGCGACAAAGTGCGCAGGTAGGTACCCAAGTTGGAGCAGGTGAGGTAGCCGAGCAGCTCCAGCCGAGAGAGAGCGCCAGCCGCGGCGGGGCCGGAGAGGCCGGTGGCGGTGGCGACCGCATCGCAGGTGGAATTGCCGGCCTCGACGGCGGCGAGCACGGCTTCGAGGTCAGGGTCGAGATTTGGAGTCGCAGGCTCGAGCTTCCTTTGACCCGGGCCGAGCATGGCGTCGAGGACGTCCTGGGCATCGCGGACGACGTGGGCGCCTGACGCAAGCAGGGAATTGGGACCGGCGGAGGCTCGAGAGGTGACGGGACCCGGTACGGCGCCGAGGTCGCGGCCGAGGTCGGCCGCGAGGTCAGTCGTGATCAGCGAGCCCGAGCGGGTGGCGGCCTCGACCACCACGGTCATCCCGGCGAGGGCGGCCATGATCCGGTTGCGAGCGGGGAAGGTCCAGCGCCACGGGGTCGAGCCGGGCGGGAACTCGGAGATCACCAGGCCGCGCTCGCAGATGCGGCGCCAGAGGGAGCGGTGGCTGGCAGGATAGGCGACGTCGGGACCGCAGCCGAGGACGGCGATCGTGCGCCCGACGTCGATGGCGCCGCGGTGGGCGCAGGCGTCGATGCCGAAGGCGAGGCCGCTGACCACGACCATCCCGGCACTCGCCAGCTCCCGACCAAGCTCGCGGGCGATCTCCCGACCGTAGGAGGTAGCCCGGCGAGCGCCGACGATCGTCACCGTTTCGAACGGCTCGAGGCCGTCCAGCATCCGCGGGTCGCCGCGGCCGATCAGCGCCCAGGGCGCGTCGGGAGCGTCCCGCAGCGACGCCGGGTAGAGCGCGCCGTGGCGGCAGCAGGCCCAGCACTCCGCCAGCGCCAGCTCTTCGAGCAGCCGATCCTCCGACAGCGACTCCAGCCGAAGGAGCATCTGAGTCGCGACCTTGGACGCGGCAACCTCGACCAGGTCCTCGTTCGAGAGCCGCAATAGTTCCGGCGAGCGCGACCCGACCGCGCCGGTCGCCACCTTCTCCACGTAGGGACCGAGGGCGGCAAGTAGCCACGAACGCCGCAGGCACTCGAGACACGCGGTTGCTTCAGCCATGGTCCCGCCTCCGCATCTGCAGCGCCTGCGCCATCTGCTCCTCCCCGACCGCCTCGACTCCTTCGAGGTCGGCGATCGTCTGCGCCAGGCGTAGCGCTCGATCGTGTGCCCGTCCGCTGAGGCGGTGGCGCGCGTAGAGGTCACCGAGGAGTCTCGCCGCCTCCTCTCTGAGTGGGCAGGCGCGCGCCTCCGCCGGCGTCATCTCGGCGTTGCAGCGTCCAGGGCCTAGTCGGTGCTGCTGCCGCTCCCTGGCCGCGCGGACCCGCTCCCGCACCGCAGCCGAGGGCTCTCCCGGCGCACCGCCGATCTCGGCCGCGCTCGGCTGCCGCACCGCGGCAAGGATGTCGATTCGGTCGGCGAGTGCCCCACTCAGCTTGCCCTGGTAGCGCTGGACCTCGTAAGGCGCGCAGGAGCAGTCCGGGTCGGCCTCGCCCCGGCCACAAGGACACGGATTGGCGGCCGCCACCAACATGAACCGGCACGGCAGGCAACGCTGTCCCCCCGCACGGGAGATCAGTACCTCGCCGCTCTCCAGCGGTGCCCGCAACGCCTCCAGGGCGTCGCGCCGGAACTCGCAGAGCTCGTCGAGGAAGAGGACACCGCGATGGGCGAGCGTCACCTCACCGGCCCGCGGCGGAGCTCCTCCTCCCACGAGCCCGGGAGCGCTGATCGTGTGGTGCGGAGCCCTGAACGGCCTCCCGCCGGGCAGTTGAGGACCGAGCCTGCCGCAAGCGCTCGCGATCCGCGCCACCTCCAGGGCCTCGCCGAGGGACAGCGGCGGCAGGATCGACGGCAGCCGGCTTGCCGCCAGCGACTTCCCCGCCCCAGGTGGCCCGATCATCAGGAGCGAGTGACCTCCGGCCGCCGCCACCTCGAGTGCGTGCCGGAGGTGGGGCTGCCCGCGCAGGTCGGCGAGATCCGGTGAGCCGGGCAGAGGGTCGAGCTGGAGCGGAAGGGGCCGAGGGCGCGGCGGGTCCCACTCCCCCGTCACCAGCGACGGCAATTGACCCAGGGCATCGACGGGTACGACGCCGATCCCCTCGGCCAGCGCCGCCTCGGCCCCGTTCTCGGCCGGCAGCACGATTGCCTCCGCTTGGCCCTCCCGCGCCGCCTCGGCCATGGCCAGGGCGCCCTGCACCGCCCGGGTCGAACCGTCGAGCGCCAGCTCCCCCACCAGCGCCACCCGCGCCAGGCCCTCCCACTCCAGCTGCCCCGACGCGCTCAGCAGCGCCGCCGCGATCGCCAGGTCCATCCCCGGGCCCGCCTTGCGCAGGCTCGCCGGGGCGAGGTTGACGACGATCCGCCGCAGCGGGAACTCGAAGCCGCAGTTGACCAGCGCCGCCCGCACCCGCTCACGCGCCTCCCGCACCGCCGCGTCCGGCAGCCCCACAATCGTGAAGTTCGGGAGGCCGCGATGAACGTCTACCTCGACCCGCACGGGTCGGGCGGAGATGCCGTCGAGGGTGAAGGTGCGGGCAGTGGCGAGCACAACCGCGACGCTAAAGAGCTATCTCATACCTGTTGCGCGCAGAAAGAAAATTTTCGAAAGCGGAATTCAGACAAAGGTGTGTCTAGTCTCCTTTGCCATCGCGAGATGCCACGTCGCCAGGTGGGTTCTCCGACTCTCCAGTCGATTCGAACCAATCCATCAACCAAACCCATGCACCGTTATCCACATCCAGCATTGCCCGTCCAGCATCTGCCGTCGCAAACTCAATAGTTGCCGGTTCTCCCAGATACTGATCCATTTCGTCAGTCCAGCCCACATCCTTACCTAGACGGTCATAGGTGTTTTGGGGCTTGCGCCTTGGGAGGCGAACCCGGTCTCCAACGTTGAAGATCCTCGCCGAACGCGGACCGCGCGGCAACGACGACTCTTCATCCTCGCCCGCAGCTGGTGCGACTCCTACCGGCGAATGGCCTCTCCGCTCGATCTCCTCGTAGTACTTGTCGATCTCGTTGAGGTCCCGGGCATGGCCGGCGCCTAGAGGGCCGGGCAGCTCGTTGATCCCGACATGAAGGAGGATTGGCACCAGCCGTTTTCCCAAAGCTTTCGCCCCCCCGATCTCTATGAGAACCCAGGCGCTCTCCAAGGCCGCGGGCGACAGCAACATGAGCACCTCGTCGCAACCCGCAAGATGCTCTTGGATGGTTGCGTCAATGGCGTCTCCCGTTTCGATGTCCTTCTCGTCCAAGAAGGATTCGATCCCTCGGTCGGAGAGATCCTGAGCAATCCTGCGGGCAATCCATCTATCGCTCGATGAGTGTGAAATGAAGACTTTCATCGGGGAGAGGATAAGTGCGGCGGGGCGATTGAGGGGGGAGAACGCCGTGCCCTCCACCCCTTAGAACGGCATGACCGACGCCCGTCGCCGCACCGGCCAGATCGCCGAGGACATCGTCACTCAGAGCCTGATTGACCAGAACTGGGAGATCGTCGAGCGCAATGCCCGCACCCGCTACGGCGAGCTCGACCTCGTCGCGCTCGACGGGTCGATCCTCGTCTTCGTCGAGGTCAAGGGAGCTCGCGCCGGCACCCGCTTCGGCCCCGAGAAGCCGATCCTCTCGATCGACTTCACCAAGCAGCGCCAGGTCCGCCGCCTCGGCACCGCCTGGATGGCCCAACGCCGCGACTTCCCGCCCTTCGACGACATCCGCTTCGACGCCGTCGGCGTCACCCTCGACCGCGCCGGCCGCGCCATCGAGATCGAGCACATCAAAGGCGCGTTCTAGGAGGGTTTGGCGAAACTCGCTAGGCAAGTAGCCATGCGGGTTCGCAGGGTCGGTGATTTCATGGTTACCCCCCGTCCGGGCTGGCTTTACCCCGTCCTATGCCGGGCGCTTGAGAGTTCCCAGATGCCTGACGACGACCGTCTGTTGGTCCGGCCCGCTGAGGATGACTTGCTCTGAAACAAGCTCCCAGCCTTCCTCGCCGAACGAGATCAGGTCATCCAGCCAGAGTTGTTGTGCCTCGCGTTCGGCCTTTTCCTGACCGCTGCCAGGGTGGGAGGCGTCGAGCCGCTGAGTGACTATGACCCTTGCCGTTTTGTATTCCCACTTCATCGCGTCCTCCTCGGCTACATGAATGAGCTGATCTGGGAGGCGTTGATGTAGATCGGCGCCTCGCTCACATCATCTTTCGCCGTCAGCTTGATGATCGGCACGTTGTGGGCGCAGCGGATGATCTCGCCGTAGATCTCCTCCTCGCTCTCGGTCACGTCGATGATTTCGTCATTGACCATCTGGATACTTGCCATCGGTTCCTCCGGTTTTGGTGGTTGAAGCTCGCTCTTTAGCTGTTGCCGTTTTGGTCTCGTAGGGCCGCAGCGTGGAAATAGACATGGCGCTTTGGGTACTCGTCGACCACGGAGAAGACGACTCGGAGCGCTGGGGCGATGCCCGTCTTCTGCGTGATCAGCAACTGAGCGTTCGTGTCCTCGCCCAAGCTTGCAAGGCCAGGGGGCACCTCGCCGTCGATGAGGATGCGCTTGATGGTCCATTGGAGGTCGCAGCAAACGTCATCGCGGACCTTCTCGTTTGGAGCAACAAGCGCCATGTCCGCCGCGAAGGCGGGGTCTTCAAGATACGAAAATGGATTTGAATCTTCCGGAGAGTCCGGAGGGTCGTGTGCGGGCATCAGTCGGTCGGCCTTTCTCGCGCAGCTCAGGAGCCTCGGGGATGCGGCGCGGAATAGGGGTGGGCAGTTTCGACTACGTCATGCCCGCAGCTATATAGAACGCTGCGGACGGTTCCAGCGGCTTAACGACCGCAGGCCCCCCGATCCCCATCGAGAGGCCTGCGTCATCAAGCGTCGAAACACCGACTCATGAACGCACAGGCGGAATCCTTAGACGGGGCTTCGGACGGAATTACTGACAGGGGTCAGCAATTGTGCTATGCGCAACATTCTTAGCCTTTGGACGCCTTTCCGTCCGTTACCATCGCTAGATCGGCCAAATGAAAAGCCTATTTGCAGGCATTTCTAATTTAGGAGACCAAGTGCCAACGGACGCGATGGCAAAGCTCAGAGAGATGATCGTCTACCTCGCCAAGAGGTCGGCTGACGATCCTCGCTTTGGAAGGGTCAAGCTGGCGAAGCTTTTGTTCTTCTGCGACTTCGGCTCCTACTCAGAGTTCGGCGAGCCGATCACTGGTGCCTGCTACCGGAAAAAGCCGCATGGTCCGCTTGCCGATGAGGAGCTGCTGGCGCTTCGCGATCTGAAGGATTCGGGCTCCGTCAGCGTGGAGGAAGTCGGCGTCTACGTCTATACGCAGAAGCGGATCGTTGCTAAGAGAGATGCTGATATCTCCTGGCTGACCCCTGACCAGCACACGCTCATTGATGAGGTCATCAGGCGTCACTGGGATGACGACGCTACCGACCTGTCGAATCTCTCTCACACCTTCCCCGGTTGGGGCTTGGCAGCAATGAACGAGGTCATCCCCTACCACACCGTTTTCATCTCGCGGGAAGCTCCAACCCAGTCTGATATTGACTGGGCAAAGGGCATTGTGCGAGAGCGTTCCCTCGCGTAACCGTGGCTTGAGAGCAACGGCAGCCTGCTACCAACTTTTGGCTTTCTAGAGCGCTTTCCCGTCCGATCCGGACGGTAGATTCCGGTCTAGTTTTTGACAAAGAAGACCCCCGCGAAGTTGGAGCTTCCGGGGGTCAGGCCAAACGAGGTGCAACTCGCGTGGCAGTTCCCGATGGTACCGCTGGCGGTACCGGCCAACTTGCAGTGCTGCTCGATTCCCCGGAGATTGGGCGGCTGATCCGTGAGTTGGAGGAGACGCGCTGGACGGGTCGGCCCGGATACCCGATCCGGACCATGATCGGGCTGGCGCTGGCGAAGTCTCTCTACGCGCTGCCGACGTGGACCAAAGTCGTCGCCCTGGTGGCCGAGCACTGGAAGCTCCAGCGCGTCCTTGGCTGCGAGGGGAAGCCGCCGAGCAAGTGGGCTGCCTACCGCTTCGCCGAGAAGCTGCGCGACAACGGCGAGAAAGTGGAGCGCTGCATCGACTCCGTGGTCGAAGGGCTGAAGGCGAAGCTGCCGACCTACGGCACGGACCTCGCCATCGATGCCAGCGACATGCCTGCCTACGCCAACGGGCAGCGGTACCTGTCGAAGGACGGCCCGGAACGTGAGCGCTACTCAGACCCGGATGCGGCGTGGGGTCACCGCTCGGCTGTCTCCGTTCGGAAAGGCGGCGGCTTCTACGGCTACCGCCTGCATCTCGCCGCCTGCACGAAAACCGGCCTGCCGGTCGCGTGGCATGTCGAGAGCGCCCGTGAGCATGAGAGCCAGTTCGCCCCGGTGCTGCTCGATATCGCGAAGCGGCGGGGAGCCTTGGCCGCTACCGCCGCGATGGACAAGGGCTATGACAACGGCAAAGTGCATGGCGAGTGCGCGGAGCGCGACTGCCTGCCGGTGATCCCCTTGAAGGAGACTTCGACCGTGAAGCGGGGCGAGCATCTACCGCCGCGCTGCGAGCATGGCGAGTGGAAGTTCGCGGGCGCGGATCGCAAGCGCGGCGCTGCGAAGTGGCGGTGCCGACCGCTGCCTGCTCCCCGGCTTCAACGTGGCGGAAGGCTTCGCGCCTTCACCCGCTGATCCCCTACAAGTCGGATCGGTGGTGGAAGCTCTACCGAGGGCGCGGCGCGGTCGAGCGGGAGTTCGGACGGCTCAAGAACGAATGGGGATTGAAGCCCCTGCGGGTCCGTGGCCTTGAGCGCGTCCGCCTCCACGCTGACTTGACGGTCTTGACGAAGCTCGCCTGCACGCTTTCGCGCGCCCGCTCTACTCGACCCCGTCCAGCAGGTCGATCAAAGGGATCTCAAGGGCGCGGGCGACCCGGATCAGCGTCGTCAGGCTCGGGCAATTCCGCCTCCCGCACTCCAGCCGGGATACCTCCTGCGAGGCCGTAGCCAGCCGTACCGCGAGTTGCGCCTGCGTCAGCCCCGCACTCCTCCGAGCCTCGGCGATATTGAGGCCGACCTCTCTTCCGACCCCGTTCATCCGAGATCCATCCCTCGGACGTAGACCGCCGTAGAGGTCGGCAGTACGCAGTCGCCGTGACGGTGAAGCAGGTTCACCTTGACCAGCTCCCGGACCGCCCTTTCGACGGCGTCCACGGGGTCTGCTTCGCCGATTTCCGGCCTCACTTCGCGCAGGAGATCGCTCATTCTGAGGATCGTCGGCTGGGAGATCAGGACGTGACTGAGAACTGCTTGCTCGTATACGGCGTCTTCCTCGAAAGGCGCTGACGTAGCCTGTGCGTACAAGGGAGTTCACGCTCCTTTGTCACGCCCCGGGCTGTTAGCGCAGCGCCGGGGCACTTGTTTTTAGGACCCGGCGAACCTATGGACGATCAGCGATGAAACTCAAGCGTTTCGCCAATCGAAACGCCAATCCCTCCTAGCTAACCGAGCTCGAGCTGGCTGTACGCAACCGACTGGAACGAACGGCGATGCAATGGGGAGATGCCGATTTCCTCGATCGCCTGGCGGTGCTCAGGCGTCGAATAGCCGACGTGTTCGTCGAAGCCCCAGCCAGGATGCCGCGGGGCGACGTCGCGCATGTAGCGATCGCGGGTGACCTTGGCGATGACCGAGGCGGCGGCGATCGCGGCGCTGGTCGCGTCGCCCTTGACCACCCGCCGGTGCGGGACCGGGCAGGCGTGGAGGCGGAAGCCGTCGACGAGGCAGATCGCCTCCTCCTCTGGTGGCGCCAGCCGCTCCAATGCCAGCGAGAGCGCTTCGACGTTGGTCACGTGCAGGCCGCGCCGGTCGATCCCGGCGGCGCAGCGGACGACGACGCTGACCCGCTCGGCCGCCCGCAGCACGCACGGGTACATCTCCAGCCGTTTTTCCTCGGTCATCTGCTTGGAGTCGTGCAGGCCGCTGAGGGCGCGCCGGTCTGAGTTCGAGAGGCTCTCGTAGTCGAGCAGCACCGCGGCGGCGACCAGCGGGCCCGCGAGGCAGCCGCGGCCGGCCTCGTCGGCACCGGCGACGTAGCGGCTGCCAAGGCCGCGATCGAAGGCGAACAGGCGCCGGCTGCGGGCGAGCCGCCGGCGGTGGAACTTCCCTTTCGGGGCCTTAGAGGCCGCCGATTCGGTCTGGGGGCCAGTAGGTGGCAAAGGCCTCACCGATGATCCAGTCTCGTGGGACGGGTCCCCAGAAACGGCTGTCGTCGCTGGCTCCACGGTTGTCACCCATCATGAAGTACATGTCGGGTGGAATCGTGATCGTCTTCGACAGATCGCATTGCGGAGCGCTGCCGCAGGGGTTGATGTAGGGCTCGTCCGTATTCTCGACCCCGTTGACGACCGGGTGGCCGTTTTTGATCGAGAGTTCGTCCCCCGGCCCGGCGACGATCCGCTTGATGAAGTTCTGCTCGGACTGCCCTTCGGTCGGCCGCGGGCACGCTTCGTGGGCGCCGTTGTGCACACCGCATTCGGCGCCGTTGTCGGCCCCGGTCGGCGGGTGGAAGACGACGACGTCGCCGATCTTCGGGTCCTTGAAGTGGTAGAGGAAGCGGTTGACGAGAACCCGCTGGCCGACGTCCAGCGTCGGCTCCATCGATTCGGACGGGATTTGGTAGGGCTTGACGATCCAGGCCTGGATCGCCAGCGCCAGCCCCAAGGCCAGCGCAACGATGACGACCAACTCGATGAGCCCGCCGCCTTTGGATTCCGGCTTCGGGATCAGGCGTTTCAGGCTGCCGAGTCCTCGTCGGAGTCGTCGGCTTTGACCGGCTCCTCGTCCTCGGCTTGCTCGGGCGCTGAAGCGTCCTCGGTCTCCCCGGCCTCGGGCGCATCCGCGTCCGCCTCTGCCGCTACCTCGTGATCGGCCTCGCCCTCCGGCTGCGGCTCGGCACCTGCGTTGTCGCCTGCGCTGCCGGCGTCGGTATCGGCCTCGATCTCCTCGTCGGCCTCCGGAGCAGTCGCCTCGTCCGCCTCGTTCTCCGGCTCGGCGACGGGCACGACCTCCTCCTGGCCGACGCCCTCGGCGTCGACCGCGGTCGATTCGTCCGGCGCTGCCGCGGGCGCCGCGACCACGTCATCGTCGATGCCCCAGCGCC
>Ga0190273_10000960_pt1 | contig 10395 bp, 10 predicted proteins | sample Popmic504IS_FD_134513 | JGI IMG/M metagenome (GOLD analysis project Ga0190273, IMG submission 134513) | Populus adjacent soil microbial communities from riparian zone of Shoshone River, Wyoming, USA - 504 IS | ecosystem: Environmental > Terrestrial > Soil > Riparian zone > Trees stand | place...
AATTCAGGTAACCGGTAAGGAACGCGCCTCACACTTTTGAGGTCGTTGATCCACCCGCCTACACCATCTGGCCGTCGCTGGTAGAAAGCCTTCGGCTCTAGCCTTACAACCTGAAATAACAGTTCGCCGTTTCCGTCAGGGTAATCGTATGTTGCGACGATTTTGCGCGGATTAGAATTATTAGGCTCGAGTTTCTAGAGGCCTATTGCAGCGCAGATGTCTTCGTATCTACAACCGGCGAAACAGTGGAGCAGTACGCGCCCTTCCTGACCGACTCCGATGCTCAAGCTGTTACGCCCGTCAACATGCGCCGGGCATTTGGCCGTCCAGCCGTTACCGCTCGTGCGCACTCCTTCTAGTCTGGAGAGGTACCAGTCGACGGATAGCCTGGCTCTCTTTGCTGCGGTCATTCTCGCCTCCCACTCATAATCCGTATGATTCTTTAGGATCCCTTAACTCGTCGTCCGCCTCGTTCTTCCATCCACCCGGCAGTGCCCTACCCCCGTTCTTTGCCCACACCTCTAACTCCTCCAGATCGATGCGCACTTGACGACCGATCTTGACGACGCCAGGGATCATGTTCCGCCGTACAAGTTCGTACATTCGTTGCTTCGAGACGCCGAGAAATTCGGCCCCTCTTTCCACCGTGCATAGCTTCGCCATTGTTTACCTCCGCACACCTCCGAATTATTCAGCGGCATAGTAGAAAACTCATTGAAACCTGTCGAGAATTAATGTATGACGTAAATATGACGAACAGGATTGACCGAATAAACTGGGAACGTGCTGTCCTTACGAATGAACGGGGCACATTGGGAAAAGTAATAACTCTGGAAAAGGTACGGGTACCGTCGAGAATCGAGGTACATGGCGAGTACTTGGTTTGGAATGATGCAGATTATTCTGAGGTCACTGTGGGTGATAATCTGCTAGATGATTTCGTCAAACTGGCCGATACTGATTCCTCAAGCGAAAAGATCGCAGCCTTTGCTCGCCGCCATGGCGTTTTAGGAGTGTGTGGTCACTACGCCGACGAGAGCCTACTACCTCCGCCTTACCAGTTTGATGCTTCACCTCAGCTAAAGCTTGATTGCCCCCCATTTGATAGTGAGGCGGTTTTTCATTGGGAACCGCTCGAGACGTGGCGACATTTAGCACGCGAAGCGCTGGCGCTCATTAATATCAGCGCTCAACTCCTTCAAGGAATGCCCGCCAAGACAGAGGACTGGCTATTTGCGTTTGACTGGTACGAGGATATATTCCTAGAAGAGTCGGAAACGTTTGGTGATGTGGATGGGGATAAAATGGTATTGGTAGGTCACGTGAACGCCTGGGTCAAAGCGGCAGGCGTGTTCCCGATCTTATCTTTTCAGGCCAAGAAAGGCTTTGACGTTGCTTTAGCAAGTGAACACGGTTTCCTATTAGGCCCGTTAGCAATGAATTTGATGTTCGCCGTCAGCCGCACCGATGGGCCTGCCAAGTGCTCTTCCTGCGGAGAATTATACGCACCGGATCGGCGCCCGAAAGCCAAGCAAAGGAACTACTGCTCTAAGTGCCGGAAGACTGGTGCTCCACAACGGGACGCATCCAGAGAGTATCGTCGGCGATTGAGAGGTGAGTCTTAACTCACAGATGTGTTACCCACTTGATGCCCGAAGTACCGCCCGTGATCGCAAACGTGTCGGTGGTGAATTCTATCTTGTTCCCCTGTGCTTTTAGAGACTGACGCGGCGCGCGTCGAGTGAGCTGGTGAGCCACGTGGAGGCGTCCTTCAGGCTCTCCATGCTGACCCCATGACCCATCGGATACTCCCTGTAGGTAAGATCCGCAGACAGCGCCTCCAGACTTCTACGTATGGACCGGCCATGCTCGACCGGCAGCACCTCGTCATAGGTGCCGTAGGTGACGAGGAAGGGCTTTCCCACCTTGTTTTCATACCCCGCTTTGATTGTTGGCATTATGTCGACGGTGGATATATATAAGCAGCATCAACTGGCCGCTGGAGATTCCCATGAGCGCATATTGGTTGAAGCCCATCGATACCGCCGAGGAACACGGCGTAGAACACCACGCACGTCCGTACGTCGATTTCGCCAAGAATCGCAGGCCACGGCGCATTCACCGAGGCGACCATATCGTCCTCTACGCTGTCGGGGGAGCAAGCGCGTATTCGCCCTGGCCCAAGTTACGAGCGAGGTTTATGAGAATAAGGAATTCGCGCGCTGGCCTTACCGCGTAGACGCTAGCTACCTGGTTAACCTGCCCGCGTCTGCCGGAGTGCATATCGACGAGGTCAGCACTTCTGAGCGGGACCTCCTCCGCTCGCTAATGCGCGCCTCCTACATCGAACTACGTCCTGATGAGTACGAACGAGCAGAAACCAAGCTGCGGGCGGCGGCGGGCAAAGAGTAGGCAGCAACAACCGGTTGCGTCAGGCCGCCAGGTGCGGCCCGACGCAGCCGGACGGCCCCTCGAATTCCAGGTTAACGGTCGCCCCACAGGCTCGCCTGAGACATGTGTCCTCATTGATACGTATGAGAGCTCTCGCCGGTGTTGATGGGTGTGCGGACGGCTGGGTGTGCGTGCTGGAAGTGGGGACGCACCTCACGGGGTTCGTCGTCGCGTCCTTCGTGCAACTTCTCGATCAGCTGCCCGAGGTTGCCATTGTCGCGATCGACATTCCCATAGGCATTCCGGACGCGGGCGCGAGGGTCTGTGATGTGGAGGCGCGGTGTTTCCTGCGCGCACCGAGGGCAAGTAGTGTCTTCCCGGCCCCCGTGCGGGCGACTTTATTCGGCGGCACATACGCGGACGCCTGCGAGGCCAACTTTCTCGCGGACGGACGCCGCATCAGTAAGCAGGCGTTCGCCATCCTTCCAAAAATCAAAGAGGTAGACGAAGTCCTCTCGCGGCGCCCTGAACTGCAGGAACGAATCCGTGAAATTCATCCGGAGGTTTGCTTCGCTAAATGGAACGGGGGGCGCGCCATGCGATACCGGAAGAGCAGTCCCGCCGGCCTTCTAGAGCGAGAGCTGCTCATCGACGCCGTGTGGTCGGGCGAGCGAGAACGGCTGAGGGGAGAACTCCGACGATTCCGTTGCCGGGCTGATGACCTGAACGATGCGTTCGCCGCGCTCTGGACTGCACGGCGCATTCGTGATGGCGTGGCGGCGGCGCTCCCGTCTAAGCCCGCGGTGGACCGATTCGGGCTGCGGATGCAGATGCTTGCGTAGGGTGACAAGCACAAACAGAAGGCGCCTACCTGTTACCGCTGGCCACAACCGATTGCGGGCAACTCACGATTATGAAATTAGCGTGAAACCTACCCTTTTTGCACATCTCGTGTGCAACGCTCACCACAACATCTTGTGCCTGGGCCTTAAAATGTCTCGTCCATTTTCAATATCGGTACTGATAATTGGCATTTCGTAAACTAATAAGGTCAGTAAATAAGAGATGACATACCAGCCCTGGACATGAATACAATCTCTGATTATGCTTCCAGTTCGTTATACGAGAAGAGCCATACTAAAATTCGCTCTAGTGATTTGTCGATCAGAAGAGCCTCCAAGTGCCTGACAAGGCTAGGGCTAGCTTCAATAAACACTATCCATGTTACCCACTGCTTTGAGTAATCAGCGCACCATCCGACCACACTATCGCACACACCTTTATTGGGGCTGAGCTTTAACTCCAACGCGAGTAAGTCGCCTACCAAGATGGTAGGCTTTCCGTGCGGCGTATGTGGCTGGACTTCGACTTCCCAATCTATGTTCTCCTTCAAGTAATCGGCTAAATCATAAACAAATTCGTCCTCAGTTTCACACTCATCATCAGCCTTCCACTCATCCAGAACCTTAGCAATTTCCCCGCAAACTTCTCTTACGCCTTCAGGATCATCGCGCTCAGCTCTGCTCTTCTTAGACTCCTCTACTCGATTTTTAACCCACCAAGCACCGGCGAATGCACCACCGGCAATCCACCGTAGATGCTTGAAATAAGGCTTGTCGGAACCGTCATTGTTCATAACTAGCTCTACAATATTGAGGCGTATATATACTGGATGTGAGTCATTCGCCAAAGGGCCGACCTAAAAGTCCTCCAAGACCACTGAAGATGTTTAACTTTTACTGGCCCTCAGAATCCAGCCCGCGCTTTCTTCTTCCAACCTTTCTAATCTTTCTAGTTGCACATTTACGAATCCAACGACTTCCAGTGCTAACGCTACCTCTGACGGACGCCTAGGGTGCAGACGCAAACGCCTGTAATACGTTCTTATCACATTGTAGAACTCATCAAGGAGTTCATAACGAAAGTTGGCTGTAAGAACACCTTCCTCATGGTCGTACTGTGTTTGTTCCCAAACCTGAATAGCACCATTGTTACTCAACGAGAAACAGCCGCGATCTCGAAGTATTTCTCGTTCACTCCCAATGAAACGGCCTAGGTACTGCACATCGAAAAAAGAGATGTCTAGAGCCAACCCGCCTCCAGGTGCCAAGTGCGTGTAACAATTGTTCAGTGTGCTTCTTAAAGATTGCCCGTCAAGCAGATGGGCGATTCCATCATTGGCAATAATTATTTGTTGGAAACTACGGGGTAGAAAGAACGATTCCATTCGGCCCTCAATCAGTTCTATATTCTTGGCGATTGAAGGACGTTCTGAGGAAATTCGCTCTCTAAATCGGTCGAGCATTGCTCTTGACATGTCGAGACCAACTACTTCAAAGCCGGCCCGCGCAATGGGAAGTAGCACATCCCCAGTACCACAACCAATTTCAAGGATGGGACCTTTTCGTCGTTTAGCTTCTGCTAAATATATGTCGCCTACCCTTGATCCAGGTCCGACGTTCAAATCATATAGATAAGGATCATAGAATTCGGTCATATTCCTCTCCAGGAATCATGCGTTTGTCCCTCTGTTCTTAGACCAGTAATTACTCCACCATAATCGTAAAATTTTTTCCGCTTGCTTAACATTCCAAATAGTTTGGCCGTCTAGCTCAAACGTGCTTGGCGTAACCTTAATCGGCACCCCCAGTTGGTCAATTGTCCGTTGGGCAACTTCTATGCGTCCCCTCTTTAATAATCTGGAGGCGAAAAGGAGTTTCTCCCAGTTCAAATGGTATTCATCGTTATAGACTGGTGTCTGTTGTTGGGGGAGATATTCCCGGCGCACAATAAAATCTTCAATGGCTAGCAGATCAACATTTCCTTCTAATAAGTGTTGAATCGCCTGTCTAGGTGTAGCCACAATGGGAACGCCATGCCGGTTAAAGCTTGTATTCAGAATCATAGGGATGCCGGTCAGCTCGTAGAACTCTACTAATAGTTGATGGTATTTATGGTTATGTTTTTCATTGATGGTATGGGCACGACAAGACCCATCTATGTGGACCGCAGAAGGGATAATGTGAATCAAATCTTGTTTAACTCTAAAGCCGGTATTCATATAAGGCGATGGTGAAAAGTGCTCGAAAAATGCGTTTCCAAATTCCTCAATTACCGACGGCGCGTATGGCATAAACCAGTCCCTTTTCTTTAGGTTCTGATTTAACTTTGACTTCGTCTCGACATTTCTTGGATCTGCCAAAACGGACCTAGCTCCAAGTGCCCTGGCACCAAACTCGGCTCGTCCTTGGAACCATCCAACAACCTTACCTTCGGCGATGGCCTTGGCAACGACGTGACAGAGGTTCGCGGGCCGTTCGTAAGACAAAGAGAAGGATTTGATTAAATCTTCAATATCCTGACTGTCGAAGGCGGGTCCCAAGTAAGGACTTACACTATGTGTTGGGCGCTGACCGGTTTTTTTGTGCCATATCAATAGTCCCGCCCCTAAGGATAGTCCGGCGTCATGAGGTGCCATCGACACGTAGGTCTTCAGCCCTGTGGTCTCACGAAGTTTGCCATTGAGAACTATGTTTTGAAATGCTCCCCCTCCTAAAGCGATATTTTTTATAGAAGTCCTTCTGACGATGTTTAAAACCGCCTCTGTAATTAGATCCTCAAAAAATCTCTGACCGGTGAAGGCAATGTTTACAGGTAATAGATCCGCAAACCATTCAGCAAGGTCATCATTATGGAATCTCACGCCGCGTCGGAAATATTTGTGCCGCCTTAACGTGTCCGCGTCTGCCAACTCCGGTTGTAGTGTCCACTCCCAGCGTAAGGAGACCTCATCAGAGGCTCTCATGCTAGCTTGATTACCCTCGATCCAAAAATTCTGCTTCAACCAGTTATATAACTCTATATCGAGGCTGCCGTAGCTACTTAGACCCATTACTTTTCCTTCTTCAAAGAGTGAGAAGCCAGCCAGGCAGGTAATATAGGCATAGAGAATCGCCGGCGATAGTTCGAAATGTTCGACTATATTAAATTTGTTATTCCTAAAAATTCCCCAATGCCCCATAAATCCATCTCCGCCTGCGTCCATGGTCAGGAAAATACATTCATCAAACGGCGAAGTCAGCACTGCCAAACCTGTATGAGCCAAGTGGTGCTGAATGCAATCTACTTGTATGTCTGTGCGTAGCGAAAGGAGTTCCTTGACGTACCGCACTTTATGCGTGTAACTCTCCTGTTCACAACAGTTTTCCGTGCTAGTAATCACTAAGTGATCGACATCGGTTGGCTTAATGCTTAAATTCCTAAAACCTAGCAGAATTGATTTCTCTGGGAAGTCTGTGATGGCGTATTGAAAGCGGGATAGCTTTTCTTCCTCGTATGCGTACAAGTTGCCTTCATCCGATATAAAAGTGGCTGAAGCATCATGGGTGTAGCTTATGAGTGGCAACGGATATACGGAAAGAATCATTTTCTGATGTCTCCGGTTGCTCGGCTCACTGTGAAGGAATAAATCGGGCCATCTTGCCCCACAGGTATAAGATTAAAATCAAAAAAAGACCTCCGCACACGCTGGGTGCGTTCCCAGTAGGGGTGGTCATGACTATTAATAGCTTCGTAGGCCCAAATTGGCATAGGTATTTGAGAATGGCTGATCTTTAATATATAGACCTCGTTCGCCACTCTAATAGCTTCGTCTATGATCCGGCATGCCAATGGCTCCGGCAGTAACTGCCAGAGGCCGACTAAAGCCGCGCCGCGAAAAGCCTTATCTTCGAAAGGAAGCGCGAATCCGAAGAGAGGAATTTTTTTGTCGGCCAGTTGTGAATGCGGACAAGCGATGTAGCGGATCTCGTTAGAATTAATTAACCAAGTAGGAGCAAAACCAATGATTAATTGAAAGTTGGTTGGAAGGTTCAGATTTTCCAGATTTACTGGGAACTCCCATGCCGAAGCCTGTTCTCCGATTTTCTGGGCATCTAATCCGGACAAGAGGTTAAGCATGGGATTCGCATGTGCCCCGTCGAAAGCGCAAAGAGCTTCTGTTTCATGAGTAGGATGTAATCTCAGCATTTCTCGCTCATGCTGGCGGTCGATACTTTCTTCAAGTTCTCTATTACGATCTTGAGGCATATGAAATACACACGTATCGAGCATTAGCTTAAATCGCGCATTAACGCTGTGTAGACGGTAACCGAGCTCTAAATCTTCAGACCCCTTGAACCGAAAGGTAGAGTTGAAACCTCCGACTCGTACAAGTAACTTTCTCTCAACAGCTAATGCGCTACTCCAACAAAACACCCAAGGTGCTGCAAGATGATCCAGAGAGCCGTGTGTACTTACAGTAAACTTAATTCGTATATCTTTAAGCCGTTCTTGATACGCCGCCCACCTCAAGACCTCTTCATTAGTCATCGTTAGCCAAGCAGTATGATCCTGCACTATGAAAGGCCAGGTGGAAAGTGAATTAGAATTTCCGTAAACCGGAGACATGCATGCAGTGTGCTTTGATAGAGTTAGATGACTGACGACTTTTGAAAAAAAATCCGGGGGAATGATGATATCGGGATCTAGGAACAAACAATATAACCCTGCACTTGCATCAAGTCCGATGTTCCGGGCCTTAGCAGCGCTGCCTCCTCCGGTCGCAACTTCCAACAGTTGCGTCTCGCCATTTTCCTGTACCGATCGAAGAACATCGAGGCTCCCGTCTGTACATTGATCGGCGACGAAAATGATCTCGACCTGGTGGGCCGGGAAATCCTGCGCGCGAAGACAATCAATCACCCGCGGCAGCGTGTCGGCTTTATTATGAACCGGAATGATTGTCGAAAGTAACTTTTTCAAGTTCTTGCCTCCATCTGCGTTCTTAACCATTCGATAATGGAGTCGGCTTCATTCCTGTAAGACTATGACAAAACTATTATTCGCTGCTCGGCGTTTGGATCGAAGTAATGTTCGAAATCGATGTACCGGTTTGTGTAGCACCATGCACATTCTTTGAAGCGCGGAGCATTCGGGTTTCTTTTGCCTAAATGCTCTTGACGAAGTGCCTGCCAAGCCTCGCCATTCCAAATCTCGTCGAATGTAGAGGATTTAAGGTGACCGATGTGAAAGGGTTCACCGGCAATACCGATCAAGTGGTCACAAAATCCTACAGCACCGGCATAAGAAACGTAGGCATAAGCCCATGGGTGTATACAGGCAGGCACGTCTGGAGAGTTCTCGGGCATTGATCCCAAGCGCGTACCCGCAGTCAACCGAACACCGCGACGCTTTGCACGACTCACCGTTTCTCTAAGAGCGCAGTCCACCTCTGCTCTCCTACTATCAATCTCCAGTGGTGACCCTGGTTCCACTGTAACTGTAAAGAGCCTCACCTCCGTTACTCCGTGGGCGGCAGCGAAATCTATGATATTAGGGAGGTCTTGTAGAGCCGGTCCCTGAACTGTAGTCGTGATGTGAAGCCGATCAGTATTCCCAAAACGCTTACAGTACTCATTCGCTAATAGATCGAGATTAGAAGCCACTTGTTCCAATTTAGCTCCGCCTCGCAGGATGCGAAACAGTTCTTTATCTGCAGCATCAACGGAGACGGCCACATAACACCCATACTGAGCTACGGTATGTAATACTTCAGGTCGGTTAAAAGAGAGATTAGACACAAAGCGGATTTTTACCCCGTAATGGGCAGTGGTCTCTATGCGACTAATGATGTCGGGAAGGATCAGGCTTTCTCCCCAACCACGAAGATCCACCATTTCAGCGAGTGTAAAAAGTTCTTTCGCTACCTGCTCGAACAGTTTAGCCGTCATATTTCTTCCAGCAGTAGCTGATTGATCTTGGCGACACATCGGGCAACGCAGATTGCATGTTTGGGTGAGTTCGATGATGAGGAATCGCGGTCGGCTGTTTAGCTTGATCGCGCCTTCGCGATATTCGGTGAGGTTAAGTGAGCGATTGGCTTCTCTGGCAGAAGTACGGTAATCCATGGCGCCTCTCAATTCTTTTCAAGGTTGAAAGCATCTATAAATGAGTACTGTTATCCCCCCAGCCTGAACGGACGCAAGACGTTGCAAGCCCTTCCACCCTATGTCATGGCACCCCCGCTCGAATGCGGAAGCGTCATGCGTGTAGGCCACGAGCCTCCCTCCCGAAACCAAGACCCTTTGCGCTTCCTTAAGGAAATCCCGATAGAGATCACGGTTTTTGTTCCGATCCCCCACCCTAATACCAAAGGGTAGGTTGGCGACGATAATATTCAAGGTTTTACTTTCCAGCGGTAAATTCCGCATGTCGGCAGTTTTTAAATCTACTATGGTGCTGAATCTGTCCAGATTCTGTTTGCTTAACTGGATCGCTTCGTTTGAAACGTCAAACCCTAAGACCTTTTTGACGGGACCGTACCCTAGACGCTCTGCTAAAATTGTCCCAGCTCCACAACAAGGGTCGCAAAAAACATCTCTCACGTTTATCCTACCGGCTATGCATAATGATGAAGCTACAGTTGGGTGAATAGATGCTGGGAGGACTAATCGTCGCTCGCCGCGTCTGGGATCCGGCCACCGAACATCGCGCCAAAGCACATAAGCCGAGTTGTTTATTTGAGCTAGGCGAATATCGATTAAGTACTTAGAGGGGTTATTCCTTAAACCACATTCTACGGCCATGCGTCGAGCTATCCTCACGACGGCCTTACGGTACTGAGCGCGACTGGCCATCCGTGGTAGTTCCAAGCGGAAGCTCAGCCCATTTTCCAGCTCCTTTCCGGCAAGTTTAAGCCCCCGACAAGCGTCAATAAGATAATCATCAGGGGGATCGGTTGCACTAGCTGGTTTCTCTGCTACGACCGCGTACGTTGATAGGACTGTGCGAACCTCACCAAGAGCCCTCAGCTTTTCTTCAGCGGTTTCACCAAGATTTATCTGTAGCCACCCTGTGCATGCCATGTGCGCGCCTTTTATTCCCCGCATGTCCAATTCGGTTTGGACAAACTGCTCAATACCTGGATAACACTCCAACATGTAAATGGCGGCTGGACGAGCAACT
>Ga0190273_10000961_pt1 | contig 10390 bp, 10 predicted proteins | sample Popmic504IS_FD_134513 | JGI IMG/M metagenome (GOLD analysis project Ga0190273, IMG submission 134513) | Populus adjacent soil microbial communities from riparian zone of Shoshone River, Wyoming, USA - 504 IS | ecosystem: Environmental > Terrestrial > Soil > Riparian zone > Trees stand | place...
CCGGGCATCATGACGCTCGACGGCACCAACACGTGGATCCTGCGCGAGCCCGGCGCAACACGGTCGGTCGTCGTCGACCCCGGGCCGTCCGACGACACGCATCTGCAGGCCGTGCTGGCCGCTGCCGGGGAGGTCGGGCTGGTCCTGTTCACGCACCGGCACTTCGACCACACCGAGGCGCTGGGCCGCATCGTCGAGCTGACCGGCGCCCCCGCGCGGTCGACCGATCCAGAGTTCAGCCGTGGCGCCGAGCCGTTGGCCGACGGCGAGACGATCGACGTCGACGGCCTGTCGATCGAGGTGGTCGCGACACCGGGACACACGACGGATTCCACGTGTTTCCTGATCGGCGCGGAGGGGTCGTTGCTCAGCGGCGACACGATCCTGGGTCGTGGCACCACGGTCATCGCGCACCCGGACGGCGTCCTCGGCCCGTACCTCGACTCGCTCGCCCACGTCCGAGAGCTCGTCGAGGAGGGGCTGGTCACTCGCATCCTGCCGGGTCACGGTCCGGTCATCACCGACCCGGCCGCGGTGGTCGACTTCTACCTCGAGCACCGGGCGCAACGTCTTGACCAGGTGCGAGCCGCGGTCGATGCGGGTGCCACGACCCCGAAGGCGGTCGTCGCGGCGGTGTACAAGGACGTCGACGAGAGTCTCTGGGGCGCCGCCGAGCTCAGCGTCGCCGCCCAGCTCGACTACCTCCGCCCCTGACCCCCCAAGATTTGGCGTCTACAGCCCGCCGAATCTCGCACCTCGTGCGATCTGGCGGGTTGAATCCGCCAAATCTTGGACGTCCACAGGCTGGGGGGTTCTCTTCTGCGTCCACAGCTGCTTTCGATGTGGGTTCTTGGTTCGACCTCGGGCTCGATCCTTGGCGGATGGAGCCGGTTCCTGCGGCGTGCCCTGCAAGGTCCACAGTTCGCGCCCGTGCACCGCGGGGTGTTTCGCGCCGTCGGGACGCCAGAGACGTTCGAGCTGAGAGTCCGCGCGGCGTTGCTGAAGCTCCCCGACGACGCCGCGCTCAGCCATCAATCAGCACTGAGATGGGCGGGATACGACGGTCTTCCTGAGGAGCCGCTGCACTTCTCCACGGCCTCCGGGACGCGCATCGACCGCAACGGGCTGGTGGTCCACCGCCGACAGCGTCGACTGCGTTCCTCGATGGTTCGCGGTGTGCCCATCCTCGAGCCGGCACGCACCTTCGTGGACGTCGCGACCGATGTCGGCGACCGAGAGCTCCTTCGCGTCGGAGACTGGCTTGTCCGGTGGGGATTCGTCGACCTGCTGGAGCTGCGAGCCTTCGCGCTGACGGAGCAGCTCGACGGGGTGCAGCGGGCGAGGCGGGTCGCTCCGCTCGTGAGGGAGAAGGTCGACTCGGTTCGCGAGTCTGACGTCCGATGGATCATCCATGCCAGCGGGCTGCCGGCGCCAGAGCCGAACGTGCCGATCCTCGACGAGCTCGGCGTGCACGTCGCGAACGGAGACTTGGTCTACCTCGATCGCAAGGTCATCGTCGAGCACGACGGCTGGCACCACGAACGCGATGCCGACCAACGCCAACGAGATCATCTGCGCCGCGAACGCCCTCGGAGAACGCGGCTACCGCAGCCACCGGCCAAAATTTGGAGGCTAGAGCCCGCCAAATATCGGGGTTCGGCAGATGTGGCGGGTTGAATCCGCCAAATCTCGGCGGGCGGGGTCAGCGGGCTCGGCGTTGGAGGCGTTCCAGGTCGAGGATGACGACCGAGCGGGGCTCCAGCCTGAGCCAGCCGCGGGACGCGAAGTCGGCGAGGGCCTTGTTCACGGTCTCGCGGGAGGCGCCGACCAGCTGGGCGAGCTCTTCCTGCGTGAGGTCGTGGTTGACGTGGATGCCGTCGTCGGCGCGACGCCCGAAGCGCGAGGCCAGGTCGAGCAGCGCCTTGGCGACGCGTCCGGGGACATCGCTGAACACGAGGTCGCCCACGACCTCGTTGGTGCGACGCAGGCGTCCGGCGAGCTGGTTGAGCAGCGCGTGCGCGACGTCGGGATGCGCGTTGAGGACGGGGCTCAGCGCCTCGTGCCCGAGGCTCTTGAGCTCGACGTCGGTGACCGCGGTGGCGGTCGCCGAACGGGGGCCGGGATCGAAGAACGACAGCTCGCCGAACATCTGCCCGGGGCCGAGGATCGCGAGGAGGTTCTCGCGTCCATCGGGCGAGGTGCGGCCGAGCTTGATCTTGCCCTCGGTGACGACGTACAGCTGATTGCCGTCGTCGCCCTCGCTGAAGAGGATCTCGCCGCGTCGCAGACTCGACGACGACATCGAGTCCTCGAGCGCCCCGGCAACCTCGTCATCGAGGCCGGAGAACAGCGGTGCCTGGCGGAGAACGTCGTCGGTCACGGTCTTCCCTAACGGTCGTGTTGCGGAGGTCACAATGCGTGCACCCTTGCGCAGTTTCCCACATCCAGACCGTCCGCGGCGAGATACGCGCCGAGGGACGTACCCTTGGGCCTGTGCCGACGACCGTGACGAGACCGGACACGGCACTGGTCCGCCGGGCACGCAAAATCGATCGGGTGCTTGCAGCAACCTATCCTGACGCGGGTTGTGAGCTGGATTTCGGGTCTCCGTTCGAGCTCCTGGTGGCTACGGTGCTGTCGGCGCAGACGACCGACCGACGCGTCAACGCCGTCACGCCGACGCTGTTCGCGGCGTTCCCCGATTCGGCCGCGATGGCCGGGGCGTCGCGAGCCGAGCTCGAGCGCATCATCCGCCCCACCGGCTTCTTCCGGGCCAAGACCGACAGTCTGCTGGGCCTCTCGGCGGCGCTCGTCGAGCGGTTCGACGGCGAGGTGCCCGGCCGGCTGATCGACTTGGTGACGCTGCCGGGCGTGGGACGCAAGACGGCCAACGTCGTCCTCGGCAATGCGTTCGACGTCCCGGGCCTGACAGTCGACACCCACTTCGCACGGCTGGTGCGCCGGTTCGAGTGGGTGCCGGAGGACATCGTCCGCGATCCGGTCAAGACCGAGCACGCGGTGGCGGCGATCTTCCCCCCGAAGGACTGGACGATGCTGAGCCACCGGCTCATCTGGCACGGCCGCCGCCGGTGCCACGCCAAGAAGCCGGCCTGCGGAGCGTGCCCCGTCGCCCGGTGGTGCCCGTCGTACGGCCTCGGGCCGACCGATCCCATCGAGGCTGCGGCACTGGTGAAGACGCAGGGACCCGCATGAGGGCATGGGTCCTGGCCGCGGCGCTCCTGCTCGCCCTGACAGCTTGCACGTCGTCCGAGCCGGCGAGCACCAAGCCGACGTTCGGGGGAGGCCCCGCGCCGACGTTCGCCCCCGCCGAGCTCGCGGCGGCCAAGAAGGCGGCCGGCATCGAGGACTGCCCTGATCCGGCCGAGAGGGCAGCGGAGCTCCCTGACATCACGCTGGAGTGCCTCGGCGGCGGCACGCCGGTCAACCTCGCGGAGCTCGGCGGCACCCCGATGGTCATCAACCTCTGGGCCAGCACATGCGTCCCCTGTCGCAAGGAGATGCCGCTCCTGGCCCGGGCCGACGCGGCGTACGGGGGCAAGGTCGGATTCATCGGCCTCGACTACTACGACCCCGCGCCCGACGACGCGATCGAGCTGGCCCGCGACTCGGGCGTCACGTACCCGCTGTTGTCCGATCCCGACCAAAAGACGGTGGCTGCCCTGAAGGTCGTGGCCCTGCCGCAGACGATCTTCGTGGACGCACAGGGAAGAATGGTTGCCACGGAGCGCAAGGAGTTCCGTTCGTACGCCGACCTGACGGCGGCGATCGACGAGCACCTGGGAGTGGCGCCATGACGGCCGACCTTCTGCCCGAGTGGCTGCGGCCGCTGGCAGAGCTGGCGACGACGGTCGAGGCGTCCCTGCTGTCCCCGGGCTTCACCACCGTCCCGGCCGATGCCCGACCGGCGGCCGTCCTGCTGCTGTTCGCTGACGGTGCGAACGGCCCCGAGCTGCTCCTGACCGAGCGCGCGTCCACGATGCGCAATCACGCCGGTCAGATCGCGTTCCCGGGCGGCAAGTCCGACCTCGACGATGCCGACGCCGTCGAGACCGCACTGCGCGAGGCGGAGGAGGAGGTGGGGGTCGACCCCTCCACCGTCGAGGTCTTCGGCACCCTGCCCACGCTCTGGCTCCCGCCGAGCAACTTCGCGGTCACTCCCGTGCTCGGCTACTGGCGTGAGCCGAAGGTGCTCGGGCCGGTCAGCGACCAGGAGGTCGTGACGGTCATTCACCAGCCCATTCGTCGCCTCGTCGACCCCGACAACCGGTTCAGCGTGACCCATCCCTCGGGGTGGCGTGGCCCGGCGTTCGAGATCGGCACGCCGATGCCGCTGTGGGGCTTCACAGCGGGCATCATCTCCCGACTCTTCGCGGCACTCGGCTGGGAGCAGCCCTGGGACGAATCGGTGACCCGGCAGCTTCCCGAGCTGCCCGGATGAACGCACGGATCCGATGAACACCCTCGACGTGATCATCCTCGTGGTGCTCGTCGCGTACGCGATCTCGGGCTACTTCCAGGGATTCGTCGTCAACCTCATCGCCACGATCGGGCTGCTCGCCGGCGGCCTCCTGGCCCTCGCGATCGTCCCGAAGCTGCTCTCGGGTGACACGCCGACGCTCTCGAGCTCGCTGCTGGCACTGGGGCTGGTGATCGGTGCCGGCGCGATCGGGCAGGCCGTCGGCACGCTGATCGGGTCGAGCCTGCGCGACGGGCTCACCTGGAAGCCGCTGCGATCGGTGGACGCGATCGCCGGCAGCGCCTTGAGCGTCGTCGCGGTCCTGTGCGCCGCGTGGGCGCTCGGGTACTCGGTCAGTGGCACGACGATCCCCTACCTCTCGACGGCGTCGCGCGACTCGTCGATCCTCGACCGGGTCGACGGCGTCATGCCGGCGCGGGCGACGTCGGTGCTGCGGTCGTTCAACGAGGTCCTCGACTCGAGCCTGTTCCCGCGGTACATCGACCCGTTCGAGTCCGAGGACATCGCGCAGGTCAGTCCGCCCGACGAGAAGACGTTGGCCAGCGCCGGGGTGCGACGGGCCCGGGACAGCGTCGTGAAGATCCTCGGCCAGGCCCGATGCGATCGGGGCATCGAGGGATCCGGCTTCGTCTACGCGGACGGACGCATCATGACCAACGCGCACGTCGTCGCCGGCGTGGAGTCCCCGTCGATCGTGATCGACGACCGACGGGTGACGACTCGCGTCGTGCTGTTCGACAAGTTGCTCGACATCGCCGTGCTCGCCGTCGACGACCTCGACGTCGACCCGATCCAGTTCGACGTCGACGGCAGTGCCGGGCAGTCCGCCGCCGTGCTCGGCTATCCCGAGAACGGGCCGTTCGACGCCCGGGCGGCCCGCATCCGCAGCAAGATGCAGCTGCGCAGCCCCGACATCTACGACCGCGGCCAGGTCGTCCGCGAGACGTTCGCGGTGCGCGGCCTCGTGCGGTCGGGCAACTCCGGCGGCCCGCTGGTCTCGGAGTCGGGTGCGGTGCTCGGCGTCATCTTCGCCGCCTCGGTGTCGGACACCTCGACGGGCTACGCGCTGACCGCCGGTCAAGTGGCCGACGACGCCCGCGAGGGCATCGGCGCGACCAAGGCCGTGTCGACCGGTGAGTGCGCATGAGGTTGTTCTCCTCGCTCGTCGCGGGTCTTGTCGCAGTCGCGGCGGCGATCCTGACCGTGCCGATGCTGTGGGTGTCGACGCACGTCGCGGACGAGGACGGGTACGTGGCCCTCAGCAGCGAGCTCGCGGCCGACGAGCAGCTTCAGGGCGCCTTTGCGGCGTACCTCGTCGACGACTACGTGCAGCGCGGGACCCTGCCCGAGGCGCTCCGTCAGCCGGCGGCCTCGGCTCTGACCGCGGTCAGCCGCCAGGCCGCGAACCAGCCCGGGTTCACCGCCGCGTGGGAGCAGACCCAGCGCGACTTCCACCGGTCCGCGTTCGACGACTCCGCCACGAGCTCAGGACAGGAGCCGCTCCAGGTCGGGCTGCAGCCTCTCGTGACGTTCGTGACCGCACGCCTCGGCGACACGCTTCCGGTCTCGCTCGAGGCGACGACCGATCTCACGGTGCCGGCGGGGTCGGCGCAGGACCGCGAGCTGCTGCAGTGGGTCGACCGCTCACAGACCTTCGCACTCCTCGGGCTCATGATCGTCCTCGCTGCGGCCGCCGTGTGCCTCGTCGCCGCGCGGAGCCGGGCGCTCGCCCTCGCCTGGCTGGGTCTCGGTGCCTTGGCGACGGCGGGCGTGCTCCGGGTCGTCGTCGAGATCGTCACACCGCGGCTCATCGAGCGGGGCGATGGGCTGTCGGCCTTCGCGGTGTCGTTCCAGGAGCTGTTGTTCTCGCGGGCGTCGGAGTCGTTGATCAGCTGGCTGGGCTGGATCGCCGTAGGCGGCGGAGCGGCCGTCGTGGCGGGTCTCGCCGGACGCCTCGCGCGGAGCCGCGCTAGCTGAGGTGCTTCGGCCGGGACGAGGGCTGCGGATGGCCCGGCTGGCCCTTGAGCGCGGCGGGGATCTCCTTGGCCGCCGCGATGGTCTTCTCCGGAGCGCTCACCTTCTTGAGCAGCTTGATGCCGCCGAGGATGAGCAGCGCCACGACCAGCAGGTAGAAGCCGGCCACGATGAGGAACGCCCAAGCGGGATCGAGCCCCGCCATCACGATGAAGTAGGCGGCCGAGATCGACAGCATCACGATGATGAGCAGGCCGAAGAACGCGGACACGAGGATCATCCCGGCGCCGATGCCGCCTGCCTTGACGCTGACCCGCAGCTCGCTCTTGGCGAGCTTGATGACGGTCTGCAGCAGGAGGGCGATGTCGCGGCTGGCGTCGCCGACCAGGCGGCCGATCGTCGGTTCGTCCGGAGAGCTCATACCTGCGAGCCTACAAGTGAATCAGGACAGTGCGCAGGTCAGCGTCCGGCGAGCGCCGTGATGATGCCCGCGTCGGACATGTGCCGCAGCAGGTTGCCGCCGATGACGATCGCGAGCACGGCCCCGCCGGCCACCAGGTCGGTGCGCACCCGGCCGTGGGGTGCGCTCTGCTCGGCGGAGGTCGTGCTCATGTTCGCGTCCATGGGTGTCACGATGCCCCGCCAACATGAGAGCCGACTGAACGCCGGGCATCGCGCACGGGACGGGGTGACGAAGAACGCGTCAGTCGTCGTCCTTCGCGGTCTGCATGCCGGACGTGATGAGGTCCATGACGCCGGAGTCGGCCAGTGTCGTGGTGCTGCCGACCTCGCGGTTCTCGGCGACGTCGCGCAGCAACCTGCGCATGATCTTGCCCGAGCGCGTCTTCGGCAGCTCGGGGACGACCATGATGGTGCGCGGCTTGGCGATCGGACCGATCTCCTTGCCCACGTGGTTGCGCAGCTCGGCGACGATGTCGTCGCCACCGCCCTGAGCGGACTCGCGCAGGATCACGAACGCCACGACGGCCTGGCCGGTCGTGTCGTCGTTGGCGCCGACGACGGCGGCCTCGGCGACCTTGGGGTGCGACACGAGGGCCGACTCGATCTCGGTCGTCGAGAGGCGGTGGCCGGAGACGTTCATGACGTCGTCGACGCGTCCGAGCAGCCAGATCGCGCCGTCGGCGTCCTTGCGGGCACCGTCACCGGCGAAGTAGTACTGCGGCCAACGTGCCCAGTAGGTGTCCTTGTACCGCTGGTCGTCGCCCCAGATGGTGCGCAGCATCGACGGCCACGGCTCGGTGATGACGAGATAGCCGCCCTCACCGTTGTCGACCGGATGACCGGCGTCGTCGACGACCTCGGCGGCGATGCCCGGGATCGCGGTCATGGCCGATCCCGGCTTGCCCGACGTGACGCCCGGCAGCGGGCTGATCATGTGGGCGCCGGTCTCGGTCTGCCACCAGGTGTCGACGATCGGCGTCCTGCCGCCCCCGATGTTGTCGCGGTACCAGACGTACGCCTCGGGGTTGATCGACTCACCGACCGAGCCGAGGATGCGCAGGCTGGACAGGTCGAACTTCGCCGGGATCTCCTCGCCCCACTTCATGCACGTGCGGATGGCGGTAGGTGCGGTGTAGAAGAGCGAGACCTTGAACTTCTCGATGATCTGCCACCACCGGCCCTTGTGCGGGGTGTCGGGGGTGCCCTCGTAGAGCACCTGCGTGGCGCCGTTCGCGAGCGGTCCGTAGACGATGTAGGAGTGGCCGGTGACCCAGCCGACGTCGGCAGTGCACCAGTACACGTCGTCGGGCTTGTAGTCGAAGACGGCCCAGAACGTCCATGCCGACTGCACGAGGTACCCGCCCGTGGTGTGCAGGATGCCCTTGGGCGAGCCTGTCGTGCCGGACGTGTACATGACGTACAGCGGGTGCTCGGCGTCGAACATCTCCGGGGTGTGCTCGGTGGAGGCCTGGTCGACGGTGTCGTGCCACCACACGTCGCGGCCCTCGGTCCAGTCGACGTCCTGGCCCGTGCGGCGCACGACGAGGACGCCCGTGACGTCGGGGCACTTCTGCAGTGCCTCGTCGACCGCCGGCTTGAGGGCCGACGGGTTGCCGCGGCGGTAGCCGCCGTCGGCGGTGATGACGACCTTGGCGTCGCAGTCGAGGATGCGGGAGCTGAGGGCGTCGGCGCTGAAGCCGCCGAACACGACGGTGTGCGGGGCGCCGAGTCGGGCACAGGCCAGCATCGCGATGACGGCCTCGGGGATCATCGGCAGGTAGATCGCGATCCGGTCGCCGGTCTGCACGCCCAGATCGATGAGCGCGTTGGCGGCCTGCGACACGAGGTCCTTCAGCTCGGTGTACGTGATGTCGCGGAAGTCGTCCTCGGGCTCGCCGACGAAGTGCAGGGCGACCTTGTCGCCGTTGCCCGCGTCGACGTGGCGGTCGACGCAGTTGTACGCCGCGTTGAGCTTGCCGCCCACGAACCACTTGGCGAACGGGGCGTCGGACCAGTCGAGCACCTCGGTGAACGGCGTGCCCCAGTCGAGCCGCTTGGCCTGCTCGCCCCAGAACGCCGGACGATCCGCAGCGGCAGTGTCGTAGACGTCCGCCGTGACATTGGCGTTCGCCGCAAGCTCCGCGGGCGGATCGAACGTCCGCTCCTCGTGGGACAGATTGCTGATGTTCTGCTCGTTCACCGTGAGCTCCTCAATGAAGTCGTCGTTCGTTTCATTGTGTCCTAGCCCACTCTGCTCGCCCGGCCATGGATCCCAACCATCGGAGGTGACCATGGGCCGAGCGAGCGCCAGCGAGCGAAGGCAGACGCCCGTGCGAAGCACGAGCCGCGCGTCACTTCTCCGAACCCGCTCCCGTCATCGACCGGACGTCGAGCTCGACGTAGCGTTCCTCTGCATCGGAGTCACGCATCGTCACGGTGCCCAGCCAGCCGAAGAAGAAGCCGAGCGGGATCGAGATGATCCCCGGGTTGGCGAGCGGGAACCAGCTGAAGTCGGCGCCGGTGATCATGGCCGTCTCGGATCCGGACACCACCGGCGAGAAGATCACGAGTCCGACGCACGAGATCAGGCCGCCGTAGATGCTCCACACCGCGCCGCGGGTGTTGAAGCGACGCCAGAACAGGTTGAACAGCAGCGCCGGCAGGTTGGCCGAGGCCGCCACCGCGAAGGCGAGGGCGACGAGGAAGGCGATGTTGAGCTTCTGCGCCGGGATCGACAGCGCGATCGCCACGCCACCGATGACGAACGCCGCGAGGCGCGCGACCTTGACCTCCTGCTTCTCGGTGACCTTGCCCTTCTTCCAGACGTTGGCGTACAGGTCGTGTGCGACCGAGGAGGCCGATGTCAGCGTGAGTCCCGCGACCACCGCGAGGATCGTCGCGAAGGCGACTGCCGAGATCAGCGCCAGCAGCACCGCGCCCCCGGTCGAGCCGGAACCACCGCCGACGGCCTCGGCCAGAAGTGGCGAGGCCAGGTTGCCGCCGGAGTCGACGATGTCCTGCTTCTTGTCGCCCTTGACCAGTGCCGCCGCGCCGAAGCCCAGCACCAGGGTCATGAGATAGAACGCACCGATCAGGCCGATCGCCCACAGCACCGACTTGCGCGCCTGGCGGGCCGTCGGGACGGTGTAGAAGCGGATCAGGATGTGCGGCAGTCCCGCGGTGCCGAGCACGAGGGCCAGGCCGAGCGAGATGAAGTCGATCTTGGCCTCGGTCGAGACGCCGTACTTGAGACCCGGCTCGAGGAACGCCTTGCCGGCGCCGCTCTCCTCGGCGGCGGTGCCCAGCATGTCGCTGACGTTGAAGTTGAACTTCGCGAGGACGAGCACCGTGATCAGCACGGTGCCGATCATCAGGAGGACGGCCTTGACGATCTGCACCCAGGTGGTGCCCTTCATGCCGCCGACGACGACGTAGAAGATCATCAGCACGCCGACC
>Ga0190273_10000962_pt1 | contig 10378 bp, 9 predicted proteins | sample Popmic504IS_FD_134513 | JGI IMG/M metagenome (GOLD analysis project Ga0190273, IMG submission 134513) | Populus adjacent soil microbial communities from riparian zone of Shoshone River, Wyoming, USA - 504 IS | ecosystem: Environmental > Terrestrial > Soil > Riparian zone > Trees stand | place...
CGAGATCATGGTCGACGACGACGGCCCCGGCATCCCGCCTGACCGCTACGAGGAGGCGTTCAAGCCGTTCAACCGCCTCGACCCGTCCCGCAACCAGAACGAAAAGGGCGTCGGCCTGGGCCTGGCCATCGCCCGCGACGTCGCCCGCGGCCATGGTGGCGAGCTGACGCTGGCGCCGTCGCACCTGGGCGGATTACGGGCCACGGTCAGGCTGCCCGGATGAGCGACGTACCCACACTGGAAACCGGGCGCCTGCGGATGCGGCGGCATGAGGTCAGCGACTTCGAGCCGATGCTGGAAATGTGGACCAACCCCCACGTCACCCGCTTCATCGGCGGCAAGCCGTCGAGCCGACCGGACACCTGGGCCCGGCTGCTGCGTTACATCGGCCACTGGACTGCGCTCGACTACGGCTACTGGGCGGTCGAGGACAAGGTGAGCAGCCGCTACCTCGGCGAGATCGGCTTCGCCGACTTTAAGCGCGAGGTGCAGCCTTCCTTCGACGGCATCCCGGAGATCGGCTGGGCGATGGCGCCGTGGGCGCACGGGCAGGGCTACGCCACCGAAGGCGTCAAGGCGGCGCTGGAATGGGGCCGCAGGCGGTTCGAGGGCACGCGGGTGGTCTGCATGATCAACAGCGACAACACCGCCTCGATCAAGGTCGCGAAGAAGGCCGGCTTTCGCCAGTACGCGCAGAACGAATACGAGGGCTCGACCACCCTCTTCTTCGAGCGCGTCTAGAACCCGGCCCGCACCCGCTTCAGCTGCGAGCGCATCTGTTTCAGCCGCTTGTCGATTTCGGCCATCGTGCGGTTCAGCGCCCCTTCGTCGTCTCGCCAGACCTGCAGCACGCGGGCCCACACCGCGGTCATGGCGGCGAGGCGCGGCGGGGTGGCGTCGACCCCCGCCGCCTCCAGCAGCGCCCGCGCGGTATGCGGCAGGTGTTTGGCCACGCTCAGCGGCTCGCCCCGGCTGATGGCGACCAGTGCGGTGCGGTGAGGCTCCATCGCCTCGATCCGGGCCATGGTGGCTTCGAACAGCCGGTCGTGGGGATCGGCCTCGGTCCCGGCCGCGGTCACCAGCGCCGCGCGGTCGAAGCGGAACGACAGATGCGCCATCACCGCCGCTTTGCTCCGCGCATGCTCGTAGAGGTCGGCGAACGGGATGGCCGCTTTCAGCGCAATATCCCGCAGCGACACCTCCCGCCATGGCCTCACCGCAGCCAGGGCGAGAGCCGCTGCGGCGGCGCGGTCGAGCATGTCCTCGGCGGGTGTCATCGGCTCTCAGATGGATACGGCAGCGCTCTGCGCCAAGCGCGCGGCTAGCCGCCGAGTTCCTGGGAGCGTTTCGCCGCAGCAGCCACCGCGCGGGCCATCAGGTCCGGCAGTTCGGCCAGCAGCACCTCAAGCGCCGCCTGCGTGGTCCCGCCGGGCGAGGTCACCTGGCTGCGCAGTTCGGCCGGTTCGGCGTCGCTGCCCGCCAGCAGGGCCGCAGCCCCCGTCAGGGTCGAGCGGGCCAGCAGCTTGGCCGCCCGGGCGCTCAAGCCCGCCGCGACGCCCGCAGCCTCCAGCGCTTCGACGAAGGCGTAGAGATAGGCCGGGCCGGAGCCGGATACCGCCGTGGCCGCGTGCATCAGGTCCTCGTCGGCGACATCGACCACGGTAGCGACGGACTTCAGCAGCGCGTGGGCGCGGTCGCGGGCTTCGCCGTCGTCAGCGTGGATGGTGGCCGTGCCCTGGGCGATGACCACGGCCGTCGTCGGCATCACGCGAGCCACCCTGCGGCCCCCGAAGGCCTGGCGAATGTCCGCCGAGCGCACGCCCGCCGCGACGGAGACAATGACGGCGTCGGCGGCCAGATGCTCGGCGACGGTGGCGGCCTCGCGCCACACCTGCGGCTTCACGGCCAGCACCACCGTCTTCGCCGCCGACAGTTCGGCGTCAGGCGGGTTGACCCGCACGCCTTCCGGCAAGCGCCCCGCCTGCGGATCACGCACCATGATGTCGGACGCGGCGAAGGCGCCGGCCTTGAGCCAGCCCTCGATCAGCGCTCCGCCCATCCGGCCCGCGCCGAGAAGAAGTATGGGTTTCACCGGCTTCCCCAATTCCGCTCATTCCCGCGAAAGCGGTAACCTAGGCTTTTTATGAAAGCTGGTGAGGCCGCAACGAAAAACGCCTGGGTCCCCGCTTTCGCGGGGATGAGCGGGGGGTCAGGCCTGCCCCACCGTCTCGAACATGCAGGCTGCCAGCGCCTCGTCGGGGGACTTGCCGCCGCTGACCAGGAAGTCGAAGGCCGGGTAGAAGCGGTCGGCCGCCTCCACCGCCGCGTCGATCATCGAGGCCGCCTGAGCCAGGGTCGGGCGCTCGCCGCCGGGCAGGGCCATCGAGTGGCGGAAGATGATCTCGCCGTCCTCGGCCCAGACCTCGAAGTGGCCCAGCCAGACGCGCTGGTTAATCAGCGACACCAGCTCGTAGGAAGCCGTCCGCGCCGCCTTGGGCGCCAGCAGGTCCATGGACAGGCAGATCTGCAGGCAGTCGGCTTCCGGCCGCCAGGCAAACCACAGCTCATAGTCCTTCCAGTCGCCGGCAAGCGCGAAGGCCAGGTCGCCGTCTTCCGTCCGGTCGAAGCTGAGGTTTTCGGCCGCGAGGACATGCTCGACCACGTCCAGGGGGTCGAGCGCCATTAGGGTTTCGTCTTCCTCGGGGCGGGTATCCATGGGCGGTTGTGCGTCCTTGTCGAGCAGCGCGAGCGCGCGGGCGCTCGTGATGAATCGCTCCTTAATTGAGGAGCCTAGTCTGCTTCGCGGCTCTCGCCGCAAGCGGTTTTTCAGGGAACGTAGGGATGAGTCAGATGGCCGCAGCAGCGTCGTCGGAGGCAGGCTGACCGCCCGCTTTCAAGGCGGCGACCTCCGCCCGGAGCGCCGCGACCTCGGCCCGCAGCGCTTCGAAGTCCTCGCGGCGGATGAGGTCGAACTCGGCGGCGACCTTGTCGGCCTGCGAGCGGAAGGCCGACTTGGCCTCCTCGCCGGCCGCCTGGGCCAGGCCCATCGCCGCCGTGGTCAGCTTGGCCATCTCGTCGAGAAAGGGGTTCTGGGTCTGCATCGAGGCCTCGGATCGAAGTTACTGAAGTATGAATATGGGAAAGTGCTGGTGAAAGCGAAGGGCTTTGCCGCTAGAGGTTCGGTTAAGAGAGCGCGTCAGAGGTAAAACCGTGCCGTTTCCCGACTTCGACCCCGTCCTGTTGCAGATCGGTCCCTTCGCCATCCGCTGGTACGCCCTGGCCTATGTGGCCGGCATCCTGCTGGGCTGGCGCTATGCGGTGAGCCTGATCAAGAACACCCGGCTGTGGGGCGGGCAGACGCCGCCGGTGACGGTGATGCAGATTGACGACCTGGTTCTGTGGGTGACGCTGGGCATCATCCTGGGCGGTCGGATTGGCTACGTCCTATTCTACTCGCCGGGCCTGATCGCGCGCGATCCGCTGGAGATCCTGAAGGTCTGGCACGGCGGCATGAGCTTCCACGGCGGGTTGATCGGCGTGACGCTGGCGCTGGTCGGGTTCGCGCGGGTGAACAAGGTCGACCTGTTGAAGCTGGCCGACCTCGTCGCGCCCTGCGTTCCTATCGGGCTGTTCTTCGGCCGCATCGCCAACTTCATCAACGGCGAGCTCTGGGGCCGGGCGACAACCGCGCCCTGGGGCGTCATCTTCCCGGCCGGAGGACCGCAACCGCGCCATCCGAGCCAGCTCTATGAGGCGGCGCTGGAAGGCGTCGTGCTGTTCATCGTCCTGCGCATCGCCACCCACCAGGCGCTGTGGCTGCAGCGGCGCGGGGCGGTCACGGGGCTTTTCCTGCTCGGCTACGCCATCTTCCGGCTCTCGCTGGAGAATGTGCGCGAGCCGGACAGCTTCATGCCCCACTTCCCGCTCGGCCTGACCATGGGGATGCTGCTGTCGATGCCGATGGCGCTGGCCGGGCTGTTCCTGATCTGGCGCGGGATGCGCGAAGGGCCGGCGCGGCTGACAAAGGCCGATGAGCCTGCTTGAACGCCTGCGGGCCGAGATCGCCCAGAGCGGCCCGCTCACCGTCGCCCAGTACATGCACCGCTGCTTGCACGACCCACGGGACGGCTACTACGCCACCCGTCCGGCGCTCGGTGAGGCCGGCGACTTCATCACCGCCCCGCTGGTCAGCCAGATGTTCGGCGAACTGCTCGGGCTTTGGGCGGTGGAGGTGTGGACGCGGCTGGCCTCTCCTTCCCGCGTGCGGCTCGTCGAGGTCGGCCCCGGCGACGGCACGCTGATGAGCGACATACTGCGCGCCGCCAAGGTCGCCCCTGCGTTCCTGCAAGCAGTCGATGTCTGGATGGTCGAGACCTCGAAGCCGCTGATGCAGGCGCAGGTGCGCAAGCTGGCCGAGGCCCCGGTCGGCGCGCGCTGGGTGGAGGCGCTGTCCGACATTCCCGCCGGCGCGCCCGTAATCCTGATCGCCAACGAACTGCTCGACTGCTTGCCCGCCCGACAACTCGTGCGCACGGACAAGGGCTGGGCCGAGCGCATGGTGGGCCTCTCCGAACAAGGCTTGGCGTTGGGATTAGCCGAGCCCCTCCCCCCTGCGGGGAGGGGTTGGGGTGGGGGTGTCAGCTCGGCGAGCGGTGGTGTTTCACCCCCACACCCCTCCCCCTCCCCGCAGGGGGGAGGGGGAGGGGGAGCAGTCTGGGAGGTGTCTCCCGCCCAGGAAGCTTTCGGCCAAACCGTAGCCGAACTCATCGCCCGCGACGGCGGCGCGGCGTTGCTGATCGACTACGGCCGCGCCGAGCCGGACTTCGGCGACACGTTGCAGGCGCTCAAGGGCCACCGGAAGGTCGATCCGCTCGCGTGCCCCGGCGAGGCCGACCTCACCGTCCACGCCGACTTTCCCGCCGTGCTCGCCGCCGCCCGCAAGGCCGGAGCGCAAACCGCTATCCTCACCCAGGGCGAGTTCCTGCGCCGGCTCGGCATCGAGCACCGCGCCGCCGCCCTCGCCAAGGCCGCTCCAGAGCGCGCCGAAACCATAGGCCGGCAGCTTGATCGACTCGTCGCGCCCGACCAGATGGGAGAGCTGTTCAAGGCAGCCTGCATCTACGCCGGGCCGACGCCGCCCGGGTTCGAGGAGACGACGTGAGCGACCTGCCGACCATCCAGTCGCCGCTGCTCGCCAAGGCCCCGGGCATCCGCCACGCCTTCTTCACCCGCAAGGGCGGCGTCTCGACCGGCATCTACGACAGCCTCAACGTCGGCCGCGGCTCGCGCGACGATGACGCCAACGTGGCCGAGAACCGCCGTAGAGCCGCCGAGTGGTTCGGCCTGACGCCGGACGCGCTCAACACCTGCTTCCAGATTCACTCCGCCCGCGCCGAGTTCGCCGAGGCGCCGTGGGGCGCCTACCGCCCGCAGGCCGACGCCGTGGTCACCACCCTGTCCTCCATCGCCTGCGGGGCGCTCGCCGCCGACTGCGCGCCGGTGCTGATCGTCGATCCCGAGGCTCGTGTGATCGCCGCCGTCCACGCGGGCTGGCAGGGCGCCCTCACCGGCGTCGTCGAAGCCGCCATCGAGCAGATGACCCGCCACGGCGCCCGCAACACCCGCCTGACCGCCGCCGTCGGCCCCTGCATCGGTCCGAAGTCTTACGAGGTCGGTCTGGAGTTCGTTGAGCGCTTCACCACCGACCAGCCGAGCTCCGAGCGCTTCTTCAACGCCGCCGAAAAGGACGACAAGCGCCTCTTCGACCTCCCCGCCTTCGTCCTGGGCCGCCTCGAACGCGCTGGCGTCACTGATGCCGAATGGACCGGCCACGACACCTGCGCCGGGGAGGACCTGTTCTTCTCCAACCGCAGAGCCCACCAGCGCGGCGAGAGCGACTACGGGCGGCTGCTGTCGGCGATCATGCTTGAGTAAACATATGAGGGGCTTGCCGCGCGCCTTGCCCCTGATAGAAGCCGTCGCAGGCCATCCCACGTCACCGAGTCGTCCCGAATGAAGCTGCTGGCAGGCAACTCCAACCGCACGCTCGCCCAGGCGATCGCCGAATACCTCGACATTCCGCTGACCCGCGCCCAGGTGCGCCGCTTCGCCGACAATGAGGTGTTCGTCACCATCGACGAGAACGTCCGCGGCGAGGACGTCTTCGTCATCCAGTCGACCAGCTATCCGGCCAACGACAACCTGATGGAGCTGCTGATCTGCATCGATGCGCTGAAGCGCGCGTCGGGGCGGCGGATCACGGCGGTGGTGCCCTACTTCGGCTATGCGCGTCAGGATCGGAAGACCGGCGGCCGCACGCCGATCTCGGCCAAGCTGGTCGCCAACCTGATCACCCGGGCCGGCGCCGACCGGGTGCTGACCATGGATCTCCACGCGGGCCAGATTCAGGGTTTCTTCGATATCCCGACCGACAACCTGCTGCCCGCCCGGCGCATGGCCGACGACATCCGCGGCCACTACCGCAAGACCGATGACCTGATGATCGTCTCGCCGGACGTCGGCGGCGTGGTGCGGGCGCGGGCCTTGGCCAGCCGGCTCGGCGCCGACCTCGCCATCGTTGACAAGCGCCGCTCCGGCCCCGGCCAGAGCGAGGTGATGAACATCATCGGCGACGTGAAGGACCGGCGCTGCATCCTCTACGACGACATCGTCGATTCCGCCGGCACGCTGTGCAACGCCGCCGTCGCCCTGATGGAACACGGCGCCACCGAGGTCTCGGCCTTCGTCACCCACGGGGTGCTGTCGGGCGGCGCGGTGGAACGCGTCAACGCCTCCGTCCTGCGCGAACTGGTCGTCACCGACTCCATCGAAGCCAGCGACGGCGTCATCGCCAGCGACAAGGTCCGCGTCGTCTCCTGCGCGCCCCTGATCGGCGAAGCCATCCGCCGCATCGCCAACGAAGAGTCCGTCTCCAAACTCTTCGACTGACGCGCGGCGGAGGCTAGTCGCCTACCACTGCACCCTGAAGCCTACCGTGCCGTCCGTGCCGCGGTACTCGTCGCTGAACTTCACCCCGGCCTTGGCGAACACCGCGGCGCGGCCGTCCGGCGAGGTCAGGCTGAAGCCCGCCCCCACCTCGCCGAATGACCCGCCGAAGTCATCGGCAAGGCCGATCTCTTCTCCGCCAGCCGCCAGCATGGCGCGGTTGTCGCCCTCGAACTCGTTCCAGAACCGGCCGGTCGCGGAGAAGCGGAGGGTCGAGGGACCAACGGCCGTGTCGCCGCTTACCCTTGCGCCGAGGCTGCCGCGAAGGCTGGTTGCGTCGTCGGTCCTCAGGTCGCCGCCGGGCAGGGCGAGGTCGTCGAACTCCGTCCTGACGTAGGCAAGGCTCGCCAGCGGCTCGACCGACATGCCGCCGAGCGCCATGCGCCAACCGGCCTCAAGCTGAGCGCCGGCCGATTTGACGCCGCCCCTGCCGAAGTCGCCGCCCCATCCGGCCCTGTGTTCCAGGTCGAGGTCGTTGACCACCGCCAAGCCGTTCAGGAACAGCGCGCCCCCGCTCCAGCCGGCATAAGCGCCATAGGACATTCCCTCGAAGCTCTGGTGCGTTGTGGAGCCGTCGAACCGCACATCCGAGTCCAGCGTGCCCAGTGTGACGCCCGCCGTGACGATCCCGCCCGCCATCTCGCCGGTGAAGTCCATGCCCGCCTCGAGACCGACGGTGTCCTGCTCGTGGGAAACGTCGATGGTCAGCGCGGCTGCTCCGGAGCCGAACTGCTGGTCGACATCACGATCAGCGTTCGAGGCGATCGTCCGGATCCAGGCGCCGGAGCGGCCCCCGCCCGCGTCGCGCAGGTCGGACTGGTGTTCGGACCAGCCCTGCGCCCCGGCGTACCAGATGTTCTGGGCCGACGTAGCCAGCGGCGCCATCTCGAAGATCTTGCGGTCGGGCGCGCCGATCAGGCGGTGCTGCTGATGCTCCGCGTCATAGTCCAGCCGGTACACGAAGATGCTCTTCGACAGCACGCCGCCGAATACCGGGTCGGCCCGGTAAAGCGGCGAAGCCGGGTCGAGCGCAAAATCGCCGGCCGCGCTCGTCCCGCCCGCCACGTCGACCAGCACGATACCGGTAAGGTTCAGCGCGCCGGCGCTGTGGCCAGTGTCGTTCACCCGGATCAGCGTCGACCCCGAGGTCGAGCCGCCGACCAGGCTGAGGCAGTCACCCACCACCGCCGCCGCGCAGCTGGTCTGTGTGGCCGCGCCGAGGTCGACGTCCATGGCCAGCACGCTGCCATCGCCGCCGATGAAGTCGGCGCCGTCAGCGACCAGCCGGTCATTCGTCTCGCCATCTGTGGTGGCGCCATCGGTGCTGCCGAACAGGATCAGCCCCGCGTTGTCGAAGCTCTCCAACCCGGCCAGCGTCAGCACCGAAGCGCCGGCGGTCTCACCGATCACAATCGTCCCGGTGTTGGAGAAGGCATCGTCGCCGTCGGCGAAGTCGATAATGGTCGCGGCGCGTGTTGCGAGCGTCCCGCCGCTGTCGAACGTGTCGTCGCCGGTGGTGAAATCGCTTTCACCCGTCGTCTGCCAGGTTCCTTCGCCAGTGAAGGTCAGGTGTTGGCTGGCCGTAAAATCGAGCGCGCCGATCAGCGTACCATCGTTGTCGAGCACCACGTCATTCGCAACGACGTCCATCAGCAGGCCGCTCAGGTTTCCCGCTGCTGAATGGATCGTCCCGACATTATTGATCGTCGCCGAGCCGCCAGCCGTAATGTCGAGCACGGTCACAGCGCTCGAGACCGTCGCCTCGCTGCCCACATTCACCGTCGCATCGCCGCCGCTGGACACGAGGATCGCCGCCCCGGTCGTGGCGGAGGTGTCGCCGTTCGTGGTGACCGCCGCATCGCCGCCGGCGCTGGTCGCCCGAAGACCGTTGATGACGCCAGTGACAGTACCGCCCGACACGATCGTTGCGTCGCCCGAGCCGGCCGTGAACGCGGAGGCGCCGTAGCTTCCGTTGACTGTGCTGCCATCGCCAATGGTGAGCACGACATCGTCGAGATTGACCGCGGAAGTGATCGACGCGAGGAGACCGATGCCGACTGAATTGAGCGTCGCGCCACGCGTGACACCGAGGGCCAACGATACGTCGCCGACCGTGGCGTCATTTTGAGCGATAACAGCGCCGAGCAGGCCGGTGGAGTTGATGTCGCCATTGACGGTTACATCGACGTTGCCGGGAATGACCGGCGGCGGCGGATCGTCCGGACCGCCAGGTCCAAACGCGTAGGCAAACCGGCGGGCAAAAATCCCGCCGAAGGAAGCCGACATATCGCCGTCGGCCACGATGGTAACGGAGCCGCCGCTCTCCGCGGCAATGCCAAAGCCCAGTCCATCGGAGGTAATGTTGCTGTCCGAGCCGGTGGTGACGAGCACGTCGCCGGACGCTGAATACGTTCCTACGCCGGTGCTGGCAGTGACATCGCCGTTGACCGTCACACTCACTGAACCGGAACTCGCGGTAGCCGAAATGCCGGCGATGCCGGCGGCAACCGAACCATTGGAGACAATGTCGAGGCTCCCGTTACCTACCGACCCGAAGAGGCCATAGTCGGTTGCCGCCACATCGCCCGACGAGACTATGGCCACGTTGCCGGTCCAGTCGGCCTCGGCACGGATTCCATACGCCAGCCCTTCATTGCTGAAGGCATCGATGTCCGAGGCAGACGTGATCGAAATGCTGCCGCCTGTCGCCTCGGCGAAGATACCCATGTTCCCATACAGGCTGGCGCCAAACACGACGGCGCTTCCGCCCGTCATACCGATATGACCCGCCCCTACGTCGACCACCACATCACCGGCGGAGGATGATCCATAGATGCCGGCCACCGACTCTCCCGCCATCGTCAGGTCCAGCCCGTCCCCTACGGAGATATACGCCATGCTCCACCCGCTCAGCGCTTTGGCGCCGATCATGTAGGAGTCGCTGACCAGCTCGTTCGTGCTCGACAGCGTAGCGTCGTCTCCAAGCACGATCTGAGCGCTCGGAGTCCTGGCCTCGAGGTTCGCGAAACTGGCCGCGAACAGCCCACCCTTGGTGACACTGGCCACGTCAGCATCCAGGTCCAGAATTAACCCGTCGCCCGCGGTGATTGTTGACTGACCTTCGGACCCCACAGCAATGCCGGAGCGGCCAACATCGAGAGTGACGCCGTCGCCCAGTTGAACAGCGGCGTCTCCGCCGCCGAAGCTGATTACCTGCACCCCCTGTTCAGCGCGGATCAGGCCGCCTTCGCCGACCAGCACGTCGATGTCGCCACCGTTGGCGGCATTCTCGATTGCGGCGCTGATGCCGACCAGCTCCGCATCCAAGGTGGCTGCCCTGTTTTCCGCGAAGCTGACCGTAACGTCGCCTGCG
>Ga0190273_10000963_pt1 | contig 10375 bp, 6 predicted proteins | sample Popmic504IS_FD_134513 | JGI IMG/M metagenome (GOLD analysis project Ga0190273, IMG submission 134513) | Populus adjacent soil microbial communities from riparian zone of Shoshone River, Wyoming, USA - 504 IS | ecosystem: Environmental > Terrestrial > Soil > Riparian zone > Trees stand | place...
AAGTTTAGCTGAAATATGCAATAATTTGGCTGACGTTTCGTTTGCCATTGTTGAACTTCCGGTACCGAACTCTTTCATTTTCAGCAAAGTTTCCGCTGTAGAAATGAGCATCAAACGGAAAGTAGTCTTTAAATTAATTGCTTATTAAGAAACCCGGGTCGATGAAAAAAAACCTTTCCCTGCTACTGCTTTCCATTACACTGCTGTCATGTCAAGATATCTTTTCCCAATTCAGGAAATATTCTAATGAATTTTTGAATATAGGTGCAGGTGCGAGAGGCCTTGCAATGGCTGGTGCGCAGATCGCATCGGTTGAAGACGGAACTTCCGGTTACTGGAACCCGGCGGGGCTGGTGAATGTGAAAGACAACCCACAGGTTAACCTTATGCATGCCGAGTATTTCGCAGGAATTGGTAAATACGATTATGTAAATGTTACGTTGCCATTAAAAGACAACAAGCGTGTACTTGGCTTATCCTTACTGCGCTTTGCTGTTGATGATATTCCTAATACGATTTTCCTTGTTGAGCCTGACGGTACGATCAATTTTAGTAATGTCCAGACATTTTCTTCGGCCGACTATGCATTCCTGATCTCAATGGCGCAGCAAAAAATTCTTAAGAAGGACAGGAAACTTAATATGGGTTTTAATGCAAAAGTTATTCACCGGCAGGCTGGTGATTTTGCGTCGTCCTGGGGTTTTGGATTTGATGCCGGTGTGCAGCTTATCGATAAAAGATGGAGAGTAGGCGTAATGGCGCGTGATGTTACTACAACGTTCAATGCCTGGTCCTTTAGCCTGAATGAAAAAATGCGCGAAGTGTTTTATGTAACAGAAAATGAAATTCCGGTTAAGTCAACGGAGCTCACTGCCCCGAAGCTGATCTTAGGTGGCGCTTACAATTTCCCAATAAATAAAAATCTTAATCTTCTTGCAGAGGTTAATGTAGATCTCAATTTTGATGGCCGCAGAAATACAGTGGTTTCAGGCAGCACTGTAAGTGCAGATCCGAAAGTAGGGCTTGAAGTTGGTTACAAGAATGTATTTTTTGTAAGAGCCGGGATCAACAATTTTCAACAGGCGCTTGATGATGCTGATATAACAAATACAAAAAAGGTCTGGATCTATCAGCCAGGTGTAGGTGCCGGATTCCGTATATCTACCGTTCAGATAGATTATGCCTTCACTAACCTGGCTAATCAGTCTAATCCGTTGTTTACCCATGTTTTTTCTTTAAAACTTGATCTGAAGAAAAAGCAAAGCAAATAATCTTACCCTTACCCCCCATGAGAACGAACAAAGATCATTTTATGCAAAAAATTTTTACTTTATTATTATTACTGTGTGGTCTTAACGGATTCTCACAGCAGTATAATAATGAATGGATCCGGTTTGATCAGACCTATTATAAATTTCAGGTCAGTGCCGCCGGGTTATATAGAATTCCAAAAGCCGTGTTGGATAATGCGGGTATCGGAAATACTCCGGTCGAATATTTTGAGCTCTGGTCAAATGGCAAGATGATTCCATTTTATCCTTCAGTTCCAACAGGCATATTGCCTGCAAATGGTTACCTGGAGTTCTGGGGTCAGCCAAATGATGGGAAGGCCGATAAAGCATTGTACCGTTCACCCTCATCACAGCACACAGATAAGTACAGCCTTATTTCAGATGTCGCCAGCTATTTTTTAAGTGTAAACACATCACAGGCCGGGTTCCAGTTTAAGAATGCTACAAATGATCCGGATGCAAGTGGCTTACCTGTAGAACCATATTTTATGTACACGGCAGGCGGCTATTTTCACTCACAGTCAAACCCCGGTTTTGCAGCCGTAGTTGGTGAGTATGTTTATTCATCGTCTTATGATAAGGGGGAATATTGGTCAAGTGGACCTTTTACACCATCATCTCCGTTAAATTCATCGATAGGTGGACTAAACGTTTTTGCTGCTGGTCCGCAATCAACTTTAAAATATGGTGCATCGGGTAATGCATTAAATGCCCGACATCTGCAGATTAGTGTGAACAGTGTTTTGGTGAACGATACGGTCATGGATTATTTCAATGACATCAACGCAACTCTGCCTTTGGCAACAAGCGTAATAGCCGGTGGGTCTGCTTCAATTAATATCGTCGATAATTCAGCGGTAACAACCGATCGCGTTGTTGCCTCTTATTACGAAATTATATATCCGCGCACATTCGACTTTAACGGGGCTGGAAATTTTCAGTTTCAGCTTCCGGCCAGGCCAGCCGGATATAACCTTGAAATAACAAATTTCAATGGCGGCTCCGCAACACCGGTTCTTTATGACCTCAGTACAGGCCAGCGATACACTGCAAATACTGCGATTGCAGGAAAACTGCGTTTTGCACTACCTGGCAGCATCGCTACAGCAAGCTATTTGTTGTGTTCGCAGGATGTATCAAATATTACAAATGTTTCCGCAATCACCACAAAGAAGTTTGTTGATTATTCGCTTCTTTCAAATCAGGGCACTTATTTAATTATATCTCACCCAAGTTTATATGCTGGTTCTACCGGCAATAACCCGGTGAACGACTATGCAAACTACCGGCAATCGTCTATCGGTGGCGGCTACCTGACAAGGGTAATTGATATTGATGAACTTGTTGATCAATTCGCTTTTGGTATCAAAAAGCATCCATTATCCGTTAAGAACTTTCTGCGTTATGCACGCGCAACGTTTACAACGCTGCCCAAATTTGCATTCCTTATTGGCCATGGTATGACCTATAATGAATATTACCTGCACCAGTCGGATCCGGTTGCTGACAAACTTAATATTATCCCGACGTTTGGTTACCCTGCCTCAGATAATATGCTGAGTTCCGGTGGTGTTCTTAGTCCTGTGCCTTTGACACCTATTGGACGGCTTTCAGTTGTGAGTGCACTGGAGATTGAAACTTACCTGGCGAAGGTCAAAGAATATGAAAGTGTTCAGCTTAACGCCCCTAATACGCTTGCCGGCCGCGCATGGATGAAGAACGTGGTTCACGTAACGGGCGGAAGCGATTCTTACCTCGGGACAGTATTGTGTAATTTTATGAACGTCTATAAGACGATCATTAGTGATACTGCGTTCGGAGGAAAAGTTTATTCATTTTGTAAAACGACAACTAATCCAATTGATGAGGTTGGCAGCGAACGCATCGCTGGTTTGTTTAAGGAAGGGATAACAATGCTTAATTATTTCGGCCACTCTTCTTCTACGACTCTTGAGTTTAATCTTGATAACCCCCAGGCCTACGACAATAAAGGAAAATACCCTGTGTTCTATGTAAATGGATGTAACGCGGGCAACTTTTTTACCTTTTACCCGCAACGTTTGTTAGTAAACGAAACGCTTTCAGAGAAGTTTGTACTCGCGAAAGACAGGGGATCCATAGCCTTTGTTGCCAGCACGCATTTTGGTATTGTGAACTATCTTAACCTGTTTTTGAACGGATTGTACATAACTATCGCTGAGGAACAAACAAGTACCCTTGGTGAAACACAACAACAGGGACTGGCATCGCTGATTAATGCAGCGGGCACATCAGATTTTTATGCGCGGCTTCATGCTGAGGAAATCACATTCCACGGTGATCCGGCGCTTCATATGAACAAGTCTTCAAAACCCGATTATATCATTGACGAATCGCTTATACGCATTAATCCTGCTTTTATATCGGTTGCGGAGAATTCATTTGACATTGCGATCAAAATAGTTAATCTTGGCAAGGCCGTCTCGGATTCATTAAAATTAAAAGTAACACGCACCTTACCAGACGGTAGTTCAGAACTCTTATACAATACAAAGTATAGAAGAATAAGTTACTCTGATTCGATAGTTCTGACAGTGCCGATCCAGGCTCTAAGAGATAAGGGTCAGAACAAAATTACTGTGGCTTTGGATTCAGATAATGAGATTGATGAAGTTGACGAGAGTAATAACATTGCCTCAAAGGATTTCTATATTTTTGAAGATGAGCTAAGAACGGTTTACCCTTTTAATTTTTCAATAGTCAATAACAGAACTCAGAAACTGTTTGCGTCAACTGCAAATCCATTTGCTCTTCAGAATGGGTTTACAATGGAAATTGATACTACTGAAAACTTCAACTCAAGCCTGAAGGTGTCGAAGACAGCTGTGTCAGCAGGCGGTCTAGTTGAATTTAATCCCGGCATCAGTTATTCGGACAGTGTGGTCTATCATTGGCGAGTTGCGAAGACACCCGTTTCAGGTGGTAGTTATAGCTGGGAAAAATCATCGTTTATATTTATTCCCGGACAAGTTGACGGCTATAATCAATCGAACTTTTATCAACATGATAAATCTAGCGTCGAAAGATTAATGCTGGACTCAGCATCAAAAGAATGGAAATTCGGTAAGCGGCTGAATAATGTATTTACCCGGAACGGCGTATTCCCAAGTGCCGCCTCATTCGGTGCAGATTTTGCAATCTCGGTCAACGGGAATACCAGCATATCAAGCGTTTGTGGAGTTTCAGGTATTATCATCAATGTGTTTGATCCGGTCACCCTGCGACCATGGTTCAATGCAAACGCTGGTTCGCCTGGTCAATATGGAAGTGATGTTGTTTGTGGTGCCGCAAGAGTTTATAATTTCCAGTTTAACATTCTTGATCCAAACAAACGTAAGGCTGCTGTCAACTTCCTGGATGTTATCCCCGATGGTTACTTTGTAGTGGTTAAAAACATATCCGGCACCGATTATTATTCTAACACTTACGCGAATGATTGGATGGCAGACACTGCTACGCTGGGTTCAAATAATTCGCTGTATCATCGTTTAATCACACAAGGTTTCACGATCATTGATTCGTTCAGCCGGCCACGGGCATTCCTGTTCATTTATAAGAAGAACAAACAGATAGATTTTCTTCCGAGATTCAATATGAGTAGCGGCATTAATGACCGTATTACATTGTCAGTGGATTGCTTTACTCCGGATACTTTAGGCTTCATTACCTCGCCGGTTTTTGGCCCCGCAAAATCGTGGAAGGAAGTGATCTGGAACGGTGTAGATCTCGAATCGCCCGGGCATGACAATCCATCCGTGGATGTTATAGGTGTGACGGGTAGTAACACCGAGTCCGTGATTTTTACGATGGACAAGGCGACCCACCAAATGGACATTAGCGCGATTGATGCATCTGTTTATCCGTATATAAAACTGCGGATGCGAAACAGCGATTCCATTTCGCTAACCCCATATCAGTTAAAGTACTGGAGGTTATTCTATGATCCTGTTCCGGAAGGTGCGATCGCTCCAAATCTCTATCTTATTTCGAAGGATACGCTGGAAATGGGGGAAACCTTCAAATTTGGAATTGCCTTTAAAAATGTCTCAAAAACGCCGTTCGACAGTCTTGGCATAAAGGTCACAATACTTGATAAAGACAATGTATTGCATGTAATTCCAATACCAAGGTTGAAGCCTTTACCGGCCGAAGATTCAGTAAAAATGTATTTTGAACTTGATTCAAAATTGTACCCCGGAATCAATACCCTGTTTGTTTCCTTTAACCCTGGCCTGGAGCAGCGTGAGCAACATGAGTTCAACAATTTTATTTACAAAACATTTTATGTGGGGGTTGATAATAAGAACCCATTGCTTGATGTCACCTTTGATGGTATTCATATCCTGAACAGGGACATTGTATCTGCCAGGCCACATATCATGATTAAGATAAAGGATGAGTCTAAGTTTAATCTCCTTAATGATACAGCCCTTAGCATCGTGCAGATCAGGTTCCCTGATGGTAAGCTGAAGACTTATAATTTTGATAACGACACCCTGATCTTTAAACCGGCGACAACCGCGACAAATAATGAAGCAACATTGGAATTTAACCCTGCATTTTTGGCGCAGATAAATCCTGAGGGTGATGAATATGAACTGATCGTTTCAGGTAAGGACCGTAGCGGAAATAAAGCCGGCAAAACCGAATTCCGTGTGACTTTCAAAGTGATTACAAAGGCGATGATTTCCAATGTACTCAACTATCCGAATCCATTTAGTACATCCACTGCATTTGTATTTACACTAACTGGCAGTGAGGTTCCGCAGAATATGAAAATTCAGATCCTTACCGTTACAGGAAAAATAGTACGTGAAATAACCATGAACGAGCTGGGTCCGATAAGGATTGGAAGAAACATCACAGAATTCAAGTGGAACGGTACGGATCAATACGGGCAAAAACTTGCAAACGGCGTCTATCTTTACCGGGTAGTAACAAGTTTGAACGGAACCAAAATGGATAAATATAAATCCGAAGGAGACGTTACCGATAAGTTCTTTAATAACAGTTATGGTAAAATGTATTTGATGCGATAATCTACAGGCAAGCGTGTGTATAGCTACTTCCCCCGGGAAGAAAGACTTCGACACGCTTGCTTCTTTTAAATTTGACGGGTAAGCTATATTCGCATTTTGGTGAGGCTTGCTCGTAATTTATGACCAGCGGGAAGCGCTAAAGAAATAAGTGCGGGATATAAAGCCAGGATAAATCGGTTGTGCCAATCATCACAAGTTAACATAGCAGTGAGCCAGGTTATGAAAATCGTACTGATCAGATAAACTGTTACAGCCCGATCTTTTCGCCACCATAATTTCAATCCAGATATTGCAAACACATAGAGCACCCAAAAGACGGCTATCAGCAACATGTTATGTGTAAAACTGTAGTATGTTCTGCTGAGTCCAAAAAAAGCAATTGATCTTCTCCCCGCCAGGCTTAATACCTGTGAGCCATTATTAAATATATACCGGATTAAATCGGGAAGGCCTGAGCCGTAAGAAGTATTAGTGGCAGTTACAGTTGGCACTCCACAGATTATATGTTCCTGAATGAACGGAAGTATAAAGTCGAACTCACCACCTGATGTCATGATCAGCTGCACACAACCCATGAAAAAGATAAATGTAGCCGCAGCAATATAAAATTTCGTTTTCGCGGCATATTGTTTTATAAAGCGGATGTAAAGGAAGCCTGCAACACAGGGGATAAACAAAATGCCTGATGGCCGCGTTAAAGTTAGCAGTAGTAGGAGGAAGGTGAGTTTGACAACATTTTTTAAATTGATTTTCTCCAGCGAAAACAGGAAGCAACTTAGTATTATGATCAGGCTATAATAAACCGATTCGGTTTGAAGAAAAGTGTTGAACTCCTGGTACGGAAAGAAAGCAATCAAACAAAGGGTAGCAACCAACCCTGTAGTTGAGTCGAAATTTTTTGATGCCCATTTATAAAATGTAAACGTCGCAAACAGATTCAGAAGAAGTTGGATAGCGAGTGGTATAAAAAACCCTGCATTAATTTTAAGACTTATGGCGATGATTACAATGACAACGGAGTAAAAGTAAAAGTTCAGGCTGGAGAGATGCTCTCCGGATACCAGCCGGTGCGCTTCAGATATATATTTCTCCGACTCACCTTCTGTATTGATGCCATTAGTACGGAATAAAAGTAATTGCACCGCCACCCATGCGAAGGCAATGAGAAAGGTTCCAATCAGATATTTGCGGGGCTTTCGTCCGGGCTGGGATTTGATATTCATGTTTTAAATTGGAATCCAGGAAGTGCAATACTTACTCATCGCGCGAGGTTAATTATCCTCCGGGCATACTTACCAAAAATGTCAAACTCGATATTGACACTGCTCCCTTTCTTGACCTGCGCAATATTCGTGTGCTCATATGTATAAGGGATAATGCCGACAGAAAATTCATCTTCGGTGACCGAGAATGCAGTAAGACTGATTCCATTAACGGAGACAGATCCTTTCTCTACGATCAGTTCCGCGAACTCCCGGGGAAAACTGAACGTATAAGTATAACTGCCCGATATGTTTTCCACAGATATGCAAGTCGCCGTCGTATCTACATGCCCTTGTACGATGTGCCCATCAATCCGGCTATTTATCAAAAGGCAGCGCTCAAGATTGATCCTGTCTCCTCGCTTCCAGGTGCCGATATCAGACTTGCTGATTGTCTCAGCTATGGCGGTTACCCGGTGCATCCCGTCATTAAGTTGATCTACGGTGAGGCAAATGCCATTATGAGAAAGGCTCTGGTCGATTTTTAGCTCTCCAGACAACGGTGAAGCAATGAAAAACATCTTATTTGTCTGGTCTTCAAGTATTTCGGTTACTACGCCTGTAGCTTCAATAATTCCTGTAAACATTTAGCAAAATTCTATTTTTCTGAATAAATAATTCAGATTTTGTTTTATCTTTGCACTCCTTCAACAATTAAAAAAAGGTATCATTTATGTTGATCATTGACTCAAAAGACTGTGAAAATATTGATAAGGCGCTCAAAAAGTATAAAAAGAAGTTTGAGAAGTCCAAAATTTTATTGCAATTAAGGGAGCGTCAGTCTTATACGAAGAAATCTGTTAAGCGCCGGGGCGAAGTCCTGAAGGCTGTTTACAAACAGAAAATTGTCACTGGAGAGATTGAAGCATAATCGGAAAAGCTGAAGCATTAAACTTTCCGGTATCAATATATATTTCTTGATATAAAGTCACTTATAGGGTGACTTTTTTTGTGAGCAAGGATTTTGGATTATTATACGCTTTCTAATATGAGGAATAACGATTCGTTCCCTAAAAAGCCAACACTCCAATTCCTCTACTTTCCTTTTTATCCGCTTCTCATCCCTGCGTTCTTTTTACTTCATGGCTACGCGCGTTTTCTTGACCTTATACCATTATCAGATTTATGCATTTACTACCTGGTTGCAGGAAGCATCATAACTGTCGCTTTGTTACTATGTCGGCGTTATCTTAAAAGTGTCCGGAAGGCGGCAATCGTTATTGGTCTGTGTTCGATTCTTTATTTTTTCTTTGGGGATATCCAACTTGCCATCTTAGGAATACCGGCATTATGCGGACTCGGCAAGTATAGTAGCCTGATAATAATTTTCCTGATTTTAATCAGTTTGATTGCTGTTTCTTTAAAAAGATCGAAAGGCAACTTTGTTCGGTTAACCTCATATCTTAATGTCGTTTTTGTAATCTTCTGTCTTTTTGATCTGATTGTGATTGTGTCAGTTTTTACAGCTCGGAAAAAAGAATCTAAAACGGAAATTTCCTCAGATGTCAGGCATTGCGACTCCTGTATTACTCCCGACATATACCTGGTGATATTGGATGAATACGCCGGAGTGAAATCTTTAAAGTCAAACTTCAATTTTGATAATTCAGCGTTTGCCGGTTTTTTTAAGAGCCGGGGATTTTTTGTACCTGAATCAACGCATAGTAATTATTCGGCTACTGCTATATCAATGGCTTCCCTTTTCACTATGAACAAGGTCTTATGGGCTGTAAAAAGAAACAAACTTATTGCTGAGGATCACGCACGTGCGGAGAAGATGATGGACACTTCGATGGTGACCAGGATTTTGAAAGACTATCACTATTCCTTTTATAATTATTCAATATTCAACCTGGCCAGCCAGGCTTCCAGGTTCGACCCCGGCTTCCTGCCTACTCAATTGAAACTTATTACAGCTCAGACATTCGCTACAAAATTTACAAAAGATGTTTTCGGATCGATCCAGGCCGGCCTCGGTGCAAGATTCAGGTGGGCCGAAGAATACCATGAAAACGCATTCCGAAACGGAAATCAGCGGCTGATGGATCTCACGCTCTCCAGCACATCAAACAAATCCCAGAAGCCGAAATTCGTCTATACTCATCTGTTGATGCCACATACACCCTACGTGTTTGACAGTCTGGGGCACCAGGTAAGAAATAAGGCATTCAAAGATCTTCGGAAAGGCGAAGAGGATTCCTTATACCTTAGCTACCTGGTTTACACAAATAAAATCATTATCAAATTTGTTGATTCCCTCATGACTGCAACGAAAAACAAAGCAGTTGTTATGGTCATGAGTGATCACGGTTACCGCAAGCACGCACCGTATGAGATCGGGAAAGTGAATGATAATTTTTCTGCAGTTTTCATCCCTGGCGGCGACTATCACCTTTATTATGATTCAGTCAGTAATGTTAACCAGTTCCGGCTGTTATTTAATACAATGTTTCGTGCAAGACTTCCGTTACTGACTGATAAATCTTATTTTTAGTTACTTCATACTTAGGCTATGACTAATAGCGATTACCTTTTTTTACATTCTTTTATAGACTATCTTAAATTCGAGAAACGCTACTCGGCTCATACGATCATCGCATATGAGGAGGATCTCAACCAACTTTTAAAGTTTGTTGCGGCAGAATTTGCAGAAACTGATCCCACGCGTTTCACTTCAGCTTTTGTCAGAAGCTGGATGGCAAGTCTTAAAGCCAGTGGGCTCACATCAAAATCTATTATTCGT
>Ga0190273_10000964_pt1 | contig 10368 bp, 3 predicted proteins | sample Popmic504IS_FD_134513 | JGI IMG/M metagenome (GOLD analysis project Ga0190273, IMG submission 134513) | Populus adjacent soil microbial communities from riparian zone of Shoshone River, Wyoming, USA - 504 IS | ecosystem: Environmental > Terrestrial > Soil > Riparian zone > Trees stand | place...
TGAGACGACCAGAAGGCTTCGCAGCCTTTGACGTGTCGCGGCAGCAGAGGTTCTGCCGCCTTCTTTCAAGGATTCCTGCAAATTCAGCTTTGAGGATTTAAAGGCCGGGGCGAGGCCGAAGATAATACCCGTCAGCAGCGAGATGGCAAACGCGAAAAGCAGCACCCTGCCGTCAAGGCCGAGGCCCTGCAAATATGGCATCGAGCCGAGCTGCGATTCGGGAATACGCGCGACCAGCAGCTCGACTCCCCACTGGGCCAACAGGAGTGCGACGCTGCCGCCGACCAGCGCCAGCAGGATGCTTTCCGTCAAAAGCTGCCTGACCAATCGCCAGCGGCTAGCGCCCATCGCCGTCCGAATCGCTATCTCTTTTTGTCGCGCGGCGGCGCGCGCCAGCAAAAGATTCGCGACGTTGGCGCACGAAATCAAGAGCACAAAACAGACCGCCACCAGCAGGACAATCAGCACGGGCCTGACACGCCCTGTGATCTGCTCGTGTAGCAAGACGACGCGCACGCCCGTGCCCGTGTGCGAGTCCGGGTGTTCCTGCGCGATTGATTGGCCCACGGCATTGATGCCTGCGCCCGCTTGGCTCACACTCACATTGGGTTTGAGCCGACCGATGATGTTGAGCCAGTGCATAAAGCGGCGTGACAACTGATTCGGATTGGGATTGAGCCCGACCCAGACCTCCGCCGGGCCAGCGAGAGCAAATTGAAAGTTTTGCGGCAGCACGCCGATCACCGTGTAGCTCGTGCCGTTGAGGTTGAGCGATTGCCCTATGATAGCGGGGTCGCCGCCGAAGCGTCGCTGCCACAATCCGTGGCTAATCATCGCCAGTTGCGCAGCGCCCGGTTGATCCTCTCCCGTTTGAAAGGAGCGCCCGAGCAAGGGCTCGACGCCCAGCACTTTAAAGAAGCTATCGGTGACGGCAGCGCCGATCAGACGATCAGGCGCATCTCTGCCCGTAATGGTAAAGCTGCGGCGGCTATAGCCAGCGACATCTTCAAAGACCTGACTGCGCGTTTTCCAATCCAGATAATCGGGATACGACGCTTCTCTTTCGCCGAACTGTTTCTGCGGCGTAGTCTCCCAGAGATGAACCAATCTGTCCGGCTCTCTGTATGGCAGCGGACGAAGCAGCGCGGCATTGACGACCGTGAAGATCGCCGTATTCGCGCCGATGCCAAACGCCAACGTGAGCACAGCCGCGACGGTAAAACTCGGCTTCTTCAACAACAGTCTGAATCCATAACGCAGGTCTTGCAGCAGACTTCCCATTTCTTATCTCCTCAAAATAGAGGTCAGAGGTCAGAGGCTAGAGGTCAGTAAAAACTGTCTTCTACTAACCTCTGACCTCTAACCTCTAACCTCTATTCATACCTGAGTGCTTCCATCGGATCGACGCGCATGGCGCGACGTGCCGGGATGATGATCGCCAGAAAAGCTACGCCTCCGAGCAGCAGGGCGATGGAGACATAGGTCAAAGGATCGGTCGCGCTCACATTGAACAGCAGGCTTGACATGACGCGCGTCAAAGCGAGCGCGGCGACGAGCCCCGCGCCGATGCCGATCAGCGTGAGCATCATTCCATGCCCCAGCACAAGTTTGAGGATGTCGCCTGTTTGCGCTCCCAGAGCCATGCGTATGCCTATCTCGTGCGTGCGTTGCGTGACCGAATAAGAGATCACGCCGTAGATGCCGACCGCCGCCAGCAGCAGCGCGACCAGCGCGAAGGTGATAAGCAGGAACATGGAGAAGCGGCGCGGCGCGATGGTCTCTGTGACGAGCTGTTCCATAGTGCGCACGTTGTAGACGGGCTGGTTCGGGTCTGCTGCCGCGACCTGCTGGCGCACAGAACTAACCAGACTCAGAGCATCCGTCTTCGTGCGCACGACCACAGAGATACGCCTGGCAATAATCGAGAGCAGCTCATCACTCGCCTGGTCAAGCGCAAAGTAGAATTGCGGATCGACGGGTGTCTCTCCCTCAAGGCCGTAGTGTTTGACATGCTCTACGATGCCGACGATCTCGTAGGCAGGCAGCTGGTGCGGCCCGTGCCCTCCGAGCGTCAACCGCTTGCCGAGCGGGTCTTCATTGGGGAAATACTTTTGGGCCAGGGACTCGTCTATGACGGCGACCAGCGGCGCGTCGCGCCGATCCTGCTCGGAGAGAAAGCGTCCCTTTTTCAATTCGATACCCATCGTCTGTAGGTATTCAGGAGTGGTCATGTATTGCACGGCCATCAATGGCCGACCGGCTTTCTCTTCGGGCCGCCCCTCGATACTGAAAGACTGCTCGGCAGCGCCTGCGAAAGGAAGCCCGCTCGATAAGGCGACCGATTCGACGCCGGGCACGCTCTGGATTTGCGCTTCCAACTGTTGAAAGAAATCCGTAGCCTTTCTTTCCTGTCCCTTCTCGGCGGTGTATGAAAGCTGCATCGTCAGCAGATTACCGGAATCAAAACCCGTCTCGACCGTTTGCAGACGCCAGAAACTTTTGACCAGAAGGCCTGCGCCGATCAGCAGCACGAGCGCGAGCGCCACTTCAGAGACGACGAGCACGCTTCGCACGCGCTGACGATTGCCAGTCGAGCCGCGGTCGCCTTCCTTGAGCGATTCGTTCAGATCAGTCTTTGAGGCTTGCAGCGCAGGAGCAAGGCCGAAGACAACGCCGGTCAGGACGGCGACGAGCATCGTAAAGCCGAGTACCTGCATATCTACTGCGGCCATATCAAGACGCGGGACACGATCGGCGGGCACAACCTTTGTGAGCAGGTCTGTGCCCCATACTGCGAGCAGGAGGCCGAGCCCTCCGCCAAGGACTGAGAGCAGGACGCTTTCCGTTAGCAGTTGTCGAACAATACGCCAGCGGCTTGCGCCAAGCGCAGTGCGAATCGCAATCTCTTTGTGACGCGCAGCAGAGCGCGCCAGGAGTAGATTGGCGACGTTGGCGCACGCGATAAGGAGCACGAAGCCGACTGCGCCGAGCAGTATCCAAAGCGCCGGGCGCACTTCCTCCACAGTGTTTTCATAGAGCGATTCAAGGTGTATGCGCCGCTCCGCGTTGGTATCCGGATATTGTTGGCCCAGTCGTGCCTGAATCGTATCCATCTCGGCGCGTCCCTGTTCCTGCGTGATGCCGGGCTTCAAACGACCGATGACGTAGATGCCAGGATGCGCGCCGCGCTCTTTAAAGCGTTCTTCGGCCAGACCGATGGGAACGAAGATGTCCGATTCCACTCCGAAGCGGAAATCTGCGGGCATAACGCCGACGACCGTGTAACTTTGATTGCTGAGCGAGAGTTGTCGTCCGATGATGTCCTTTGCGCCGCCGAATCTTCTCTGCCAGAAACCGTAATTGAGAATGACGACGCGATTGCCGCTCGCCCGATCCTCTTCAGCGACGAAATCACGGCCCAGGAGCGGCTTCGCGCCGAGTGTAGAGAAGAAGCTCGCGGAGATCATGCGCCCCGACAGACGTTCTGCTTCGCCCGAGCCGACGAGGTTAAAGCTCTCGCGACGGAAGGCTGCGATCTGCTCAAAGACCTGATTCTGATCGCGCCAGTCCACGAAGTTCGGATAAGAAACGGAAGTATCCTGCGTCGCGGACTTCTCCCACATAATCATTAGGCGGTCAGGATCACTGTAAGGCAGCGGACGAAGCAGCACGGCGTTGACGACACTGAAGAGAGCGCTGTTGGCTCCGATGCCAAGAGCAAGGACAAACACCGCCACGACAGTAAAGCCCGGACTCTTTAACATCATGCGAACGGCATATCTGAGGTCTTGTACAAATGTTCCCATCACAATCTCCTGAGAGGTCAGAGGTCAGAGGCTAGAGGTCAGTAAAAACTGTCTTCTACTAACCTCTGACCTCCAGCCTCTGCCCTCTAATTTTTACTCGTATCGAAGCGCAATCATCGGGTCTACTTTTGTCGCGCGGCGCGCGGGGATGTAGCAGGCGAAGAGCGCTACTGCGCTGAGCAACAGAGAGACGCCGATGTAGGTCAAAGGGTCTGTCGTACTGACGCCGAAGAGCAGGCTCGACATCAATCTTGTTAGAATGAGCGCTCCCGTCAGACCGAGGCCGACGCCCGCGAGGGTAAGCATCATGCCGTGACCGACGATCATCTTCAGCACGTCACGTGCTTGCGCGCCGAGAGCGATTCGTATGCCTATCTCTTTGGTGCGCTGCACGACCGAATAAGCCATCACGCCGTAGATGCCCACGGAGGACAGAACCAGTGCGAGCGCGGCGAAGAGGCCGAGCAGCAGAGTGTTAAAGCGTGCGCGCGCCACTGAGGTGGCGAGCAGTTGCTTCATCGTGCGCACATCAGAGACGGGTTGTTCCGGATCGATGGCTTGAATCTCGCGCGCCGCTCCCGCCGCTATGCTTGTCGGATCGCCAGCGGTGCGAACCACTATGGTCATAGACGTGTGGGCCAACTCCGGGTGCGGCCAGTAAACCATCGGCCTGACCACGCTATCCAGGCTGGCATGCTTCACGTCCCCGACGACGCCGATGATCTCTGACGGGACGGGCTTGTCGCTCATCATCACAGTCACGCGCTTACCCAAAGGATCTTCACCATCGAAGTGTTGACGGGCCAGCGTTTCGTTGATAATGACGACGTGCCGCTGCTCTGTCGTCTCCTGTTCAGTAAAGGCGCGTCCCTTGAGCAAAGGGATGTTCATCGTGCGTAGGTAATTAATATCTGTGACGCGCACGTCCGTGACCGGCCCTTCGCCGGCATTAGGCGTGGGGCGTCCTTCAATCGTAAACCCTGTCGCCGAACCAGGCCCGGCAAACGGCAGAAAACTGACAGCACCCGCGGACTGGACGCCGGGCAGATGACTTATGCGCTCGACGGCTTGCTTAAAGAATGCTATGCGCTGAAATTCTTCCTTGTACTTGCGCCCTGGAAGCGCCACGCGCATCGTCAGCAGATTGTCACTCTCAAAGCCCGGATTGACCGTCTGAAGACGCATAAAACTCTTGAGCAACAACCCCGCGCTCACTAACAACACCAGCGCCAGCGCAATCTCTGCGACGACGAAGACGCTGCGCATACGACGACTGCGCGCGCCGCCCGCGACCCCTTTATCGCCCTCCTTCAAAAACTCGGTGGTGTTAAGGCGCGTCGCTTCCAGGGCCGGTGCGAGACCGAAGATGATGCCCGTCAGCAGCGAGACAAGAAGCGTAAAGCCTAGCACCGGAAGATTGATGCTGACTCTGTCCAGGCTCGCCAGGTCACGCGGACTCAGGGCGATGATCGCGCCGATTCCCCACCAAGCGAACAGCAGCCCCAGACCGCCGCCGAGCCCCGAGAGCAAAACGCTTTCGGTCAGGAGTTGTCGAACGACACGCCAGCGTCCCGCGCCAAGCGCCGTGCGGATGGCGATCTCGCGGTGACGCGCTGCGGCGCGCGCAAGCAATAGATTGGCGACGTTGGCGCACGCGATAAGGAGCACGAACCCGACCGCGCCGAGCAGGATAAGAAGCGCCGGGCGTATGTCTCCGACGAACTGCTCGCGAAGAGGGACGACCTCCGTTCCCCAGCCCTTGTTGAAATCCGTGTACTGTTGTTCGAGGCGGCCAGCGATGGCGCTCATCTCCGTCTGCGCCTGCGCCTGCGTAACGCCAGGCTTGAGACGCGCGACCGCAGACATGTAACGGCCACGGCGCACACGGTCTTGTTCAGTGAAAGCGTATGGCGTCCAGAGTTCCGCAGGGTTGCCGGTCAGAGAGCTCTTCTTGATAAACCATTGAAAGCCCGCCGGAAGCACGCCCACGATGGTCGCGCCCGTCCCGTTCAAGGTAATATTTTTTCCGATGATTGACGGGTCGCCGCCGAATCGGCTCTGCCACAAAGCGTAGCTGATGATGACGACAGGCGCGTTATTCGCAACGCCGTCTTCGGCAGTAAAGTTTCGCCCGAGGATTGGCTCGACGCCGAGCACTGAAAAGAGGTTGGGCGTCGTGCGCTGCGCGGGAATCTCCAAGGGGTCTGCTGTGCCCGTCAGATTAAGACGCGCATCATTAAAGGCTGCGAAGTCTTCAAAGACAGTGCTCTGCTCGCGCCAGTCCATAAAGTTTGCGGGCGAGATAACATTCTGATGATTATCGCGCGTGCGGTTGTATTCCCAGACCATCACCAGACGGTCTGCATCACGAAAGGGCAGCGGTTGGATCAACAATGTATTCACGACACAGAAGATCGCAGTGTTCGCCCCTATCCCCAGAGCCAACGCGAGCACGGCGATGACGGTAAATCCAGGCTTCTTCAAAAGCATACGCACGCCGTAACGCAAATCTTGCAACAGACTTTCCATTTTTCTCTCCTAAAAGCAGAGGTCAGAGGTCAGAGGCTAGAGGTTAGTCTCTTGCTTTATCACTAACCTCTGACCTCTAACCTCTATTCGTATCTGAGCGCAATCATCGGATCGACGCGCATTGCTCGGCGTGCCGGAATAAAACTGGCCGCCAGTGCCACCAAGGTCAACAACGCCGGGATGGCCAGAAACGTCAAGGGATCGGTCGCGCTCACATTAAAGAGCAGCGTTGCCATTACACGCGTTAGCAATAGCGACGCGCCCAGCCCTATGACGACACCGATTATGGCCAGCAGCATGCCCTGTCCGACGACCAGCTTGATAACATCCTTTTGCTGCGCGCCGAGCGCCATGCGAATCCCTATCTCGTGCGTGCGTTGAGTGACGGCATAACTCATCACACCGTAGAGTCCGACGGCGGCCAGGATGAGGGCGACGGCGGCGAACACGCCGAGCAGCAACATGGAGAAGCGCTGCTTCGCCACCGATTCATAGACGATTTCTTCAAGCGGCCTGATGCGTGAAACGGGTTGATCCTTATCGATTGAGAGAACCTGACTGCGTATCGAAGCGTTCATCGCGGTCGGGTCGCCCTCCGTGCGCACGATGAGCGTCATACCGGAGAAAGGCTCTTGCAGAAATGGCTCGTAGGTTTGCGCAGGCGTGGGCTGATCCAGCCCGTATTGCTTTACGTCGCTGACGATACCGACTATCTCGCGAAACCTCTCAGGCCCGTTCGTGACGTTGATGCCTTTGCCGATGGGGTCTTCGCCCGGAAAAAACTTCTTCGCCATCGTCTCGTTAATCACGGCCACGCGCGGCGCATCCTTTTTGTCCTGCTCTGTGAATAAGCGCCCCCGCAACAAAGAGATGCCCATCGCTTTAAAGTAGCCCGGACTGACGGCGTAATAATTTGTGTTGGGCTCTTCGCCCGGAGCATCCGGCGGGCGACCCTGTATGTTGAATCCGAGCACGTAGTCGTCATGGATCGGAAGCGATTGAGTCGCGCCGACGGCCAGGACGCCTGGCATCGTAGAAACTTTTTCGATGAGCTGAGCGAAGAAGGCCGATTGCTGATCGTCCTCTGCATACTTCTTCGCAGGCAACGAGATGGCGGCGGTCAAAGTGTTCTTGGGATTGAACCCTGGATCGACCTGCTGCAAGCGATGGAAGCTGCGAATCAAAAGACCAGCGCCGATCAGCAAGACAAGCGCGAGCGCGACTTCAGTGATGACAAGCGAGCCGCGCACACGATGATGTCCGCCCGTGGGCCCACGCCCGCCTTCTTTGAGCGTCTCGTTGAGATTCGGTCTGGAGGATTGCAGCGCGGGCACGAGTCCGAAGACGATGCCCGTCAACAACGTAATCAAAACCGTGAACCCGAGCACATGCACATCTAGCGTGACTCCCTGCCCGCGCGGTAAATCTTTAGGCGCGAGCGCCAGCAGCGAGTCTGTGCCCCAGAGGGCCAGTAACAATCCCAGGCCGCCGCCGACTAAAGCAAGCAAAACGCTTTCGGTCAGCAGTTGCCGAACGACACGCCAGCGGCTCGCACCCAAAGCAGTGCGAATCGCGATCTCGCGCTGGCGTGCGGTCGCGCGCGCCAGCAGCAAGTTAGCAACGTTGGCGCACGCGATGAGCAGCACGAGCGCGACCGCTCCGAGCAGGATAAGCAGCGCGGGCTCAATCTCGCGCGCCTCGTACTCCTGCATTTGAAAGAGCGACACGCCCCAGCCCGTGTTCGAGTCCGGGTACTGCTGCGCCAGCCTGGCGGCGATGGCGCTCATCTCTGTGCGCGCCTGTTCTATCGTGACGCCTGGTTTAAGACGACCGATAGCGGAAATGTAATGCGCGCCGTGCTGCTCCGCCTGTTCGGCGTTAAAGGCGACGGGCGTGAAGAGTTCTGTTTCGCGATCCGGGAACTGGAAGGTGGGCGGCATCACGCCGATGACCGTATAGCTCGTCGAGTTGAGCATCATGGAACGGCCCAGGATATTCGGATCAGCGCCGAAGCGTCGCTGCCACAGGCCGTTGCTCAAGATCACCACGTTCTCGTGGCCGGGCGTGTCCTCTTCCGCTGTGAAGGTGCGACCCTGTGCAGGTTTGACGCCGAGCATCTCAAACAGACCGGCGGAGACGCGCGCCCCTCGAAGCCGCTCCGGCTCGCTGCCACTGTCCACCAGATTGTAAGAGAAGCCGCGAACGGCTGTGAGCTTCTCGAAAACCGTATTCTGTTTTTGCCAGTCCAGAAAATTTCCTGGCGAAACAGAAAACTCCGGGAACTGCGGCAGCTTGTTTTCTCTGAGGACGACGAGCCGATCAGGATCAGAATAGGGCAGCGAACGCAGCAGCACAGCATTCACCACGCTGAAGATCGCGGCATTAGCTCCGATGCCCAGCGCGAGCGCGATGATCGCCACAACCGTAAATCCAGGCTTCTTCAAAAGCATCCGCACGCCATAACGAAGGTCTTGCAGCAGTGTTCCCATCACAATCTCCTTAAAAGCAGAGGTCAGAGGTCAGAGGCTAGAGGTCAGTAGTTCTCTTTCTTTTCACTAACCTCTGACCTCTAACCTCTAACCTCTAGCCTCTGTTATTCGTACCTGAGTGCGACCATCGGATCGACGCGCGTTGCTTTACGCGCAGGGATCAGACAGGCCGCGAGCGCTATGACGGCGATCAGCACGGAGAGACCAATGAAGGTCAAAGGGTCTGTCGCCGTTACTCCGTAAAGCAGGCTGGACATCAGGCGCGTTAGAAGAAACGCAGCGCCGAGACCTATCCCGACGCCAAAGACTACGAGCAGCATCCCCTGGCCCACGACCATGCGTAGGATGTCTCGCGTCTGTGCCCCCAAAGCCATGCGTATGCCTATCTCGTGCGTGCGCTGTGTGACCGAATAAGAGATCACGCCGTAGATGCCGACGGCTGCGAGGATGAGTCCGACGCTGGCGAAGATGGCGATCAGCAGCATATTAAAACGCTGGCGGGCGATGGACGCGGCCAGCACCTGTTCCATCGTGCGCACGTTGTAAAGCGGCTGATCGCGGTCGATGGCTGCAAGCTCGCTTCTGACTGAAGGAACAATCGCCATCGGATCTGTGTTGGTGCGCGCCACCATCGTCATGGCGCGTCGCGGAAACTGCGCCACGGGCGAATACATCTGCGGATAAGGTTCAGTATCCAAGCCCTCGTGCCTGACATCCTTAACGACGCCGATGATCGCTCGCCAGGGCGCAGTCTGCGGATCGCCCAGATTCAGTCGCTTGCCGATGGGGTCTTCACCCGGAAAGAAACGGCGGGCAAAAGTCTCGTTGATAACCATCACGGCTGGCACATCAGCAGTGTGCCTCTCACTTATGCCTTCGCCCTTAACGAGAGGAATACCCATCGTGGCGAAATAAGCCGGAGTGATGACGCGATACTCCGCGTCCACAGACTGACCCGCGACCGGAGCAATGGGTCGTCCTTCTACCTCGAAGGAAACGACATCGCCGCCTCCGCTCAGCGGCAGCGCGCTTATGCCCGCGACCGATTCGACGCCCCGCTGCGCGGCGACGCGCGTCATGAATTGATTGTAGAAGCCTACGACCTGCGCGTCCTCTTTGTACTTGGCGGAAGGCAGACCTACATCCCAGGTCAGAATGCGCTCAGGGTGAAAACCCGGATCAACCTTTTGCAGCCGCACGAAGCTTTTTATCATCAGCCCCGCGCCGATCAGCAGTACAAGTGCGATGGCGATCTCTGAAACGACCAGAGAGTTGCGCAGCCGACCACCCCTGAGCCCTTCGGTCGAGCTTCGCCCGCCCTCCTTGAGCGATTCCGTCAGGTTGGAATTCGTCGCGTGCAGGGCCGGCAGCAATCCGAAGATTACGCCCGTCGCGAGCGAGATAAAGAGTGTGAAAGCGAGTACCTGCCAGTTGAGATTGATCTCGCCCAGGCGCGGAATATTTTGCGGGCTGATCGTGACCAGCACCTCCACGCCCCACATCGCCAGCAGCGAACCGAGGATGCCGCCACACAGGGCCAGCAA
>Ga0190273_10000965_pt1 | contig 10367 bp, 10 predicted proteins | sample Popmic504IS_FD_134513 | JGI IMG/M metagenome (GOLD analysis project Ga0190273, IMG submission 134513) | Populus adjacent soil microbial communities from riparian zone of Shoshone River, Wyoming, USA - 504 IS | ecosystem: Environmental > Terrestrial > Soil > Riparian zone > Trees stand | place...
CGAGCAAACTATCAGCGCTATTGCGCACAGAATTATTGTGATTACTGTTTTCTTTGGAAAGCGCGGATTCTTGGGCTTCTGCTTTTTAGCGTGCATATTATACCCATAATACCAGAAGCTAGATCTCCAAAGACAAAATGTAGCAATAACACCGGTGGACGCAGGCAATGGACGGGCGTAGAATAGTAGCAACATGATTCAATACCTAGTCCGCTTCGCCAAACGTCTGGCGGTGCTTTTACCCGCCCTAGGCATTGCCGCAGTCTCCGTCCTCAATATTTACCCTTTTCTCAACAAAGGCGTTAACGGCGTAGTCGCTTTTCTAGCGACATACGTGCTGGCAGCATACATCCTTATCCCGGCGGCATCACGTCTGGTGCAAGCCTTCATCAGGCAGCCAGGCCATCTGCCGGTATACTCAGTTACGCCAGACGGCTACGCCAGCGACCCACTTAACATCGGTATCATTGGCACCCACAACGAACTAATTTACGCTATGCGCCGCGCTGGCTGGGAAGTGGCCGACGACCACATATTGTCAAATATGTGGAAAGAAGTAGTCTGCACCATATTACGGGTACCCTACCCTGCCGCACCCATGAGCAATCTTTACTTGTTTGGCCGCAAACAAGATATTGGCTTCGAAATCCGTAGCGCCGACAAACAATGGCACCGACACCATGTACGCTTTTGGGCCACAACTTACAACAAATCAAATGGCCAGTTAAAACCAAAAAGCATCCACTGGTTCCCCCGCAAAGAACAGCAGCTACACCGTGATCAAAAACTACTCTGGCTCGGTGCCGCCAGCAAAGATATAGGCTTGGCGCTCATCAAACATAACGCCCAATTAACACACATGATCCACCCAGACACCGATGCCGAAAGAGATCTGATAGTCGAACAGTTACAGATTGAAGGTGCCGAGTTAACCGCCGACCTGACTATTATGGAACCTTATAAGTTGGTTAACCGCGCCTGGAGCGGTTATTTACAAACTGACGGGCGGCTTAAAGTGGTTAGCCTTCCCGACTCAAGTACCCAAAAGAAGAAAAGCTAATCTACAACGTTAACAGTAATAAAGCCGTGGTATAGCCACAGGTCGGTCGTATTACTGCGTAAGGCGGAAATGTGCAGGACATAGCTTCCCGTGGCCAACCGATTATCAGCATCAACAATCATATGGTAGCCATCATCCGTATCAGTCGATTGAGAAGCGTCTATACTTACCGAAACGTTTGTCAAGTTATCATCAGTAGCCTCAGTCGGAGGAGAAATAACATTAGCGTCAGGAGAGCTGATTCGAAGCGCCGCACTACCACCGGCAGATTTAGAAATAGTTACTGCTGTAGCTGATAGTTTAAGATCGCCGGCATAATAAGTTTTTTCGTTCTTGCTAGCGTCATAGGCGACCATTGTACCAACATCGAACTTACTATCTTTGGTAACACTTAAGCGAAAACTTTTATTAGAGGTAGATTCCTGTTGGGCATCGGGTTTGTTGCCGCCGTCTCCAGTAGCTTGAGTAGCCTGCTGGGGGCTGACAGTAGGCTTACTGCCGCCAGTAGTACTATTGGATTGTTGTGGTTCAGGAGCATCTTCATTAGAGACAGTGGCTGCCCGGGCATTATCAGATTTGCCTGATACATCATCAAGCTTTAGGCCGGCCGAAGACAAAACAGAAGATAGAGCCAATCCTAGAACGCCCATCATGCAGGCGCCTAGAAACAGCGATTTGAATTTTAGAGTTGGTTTCTTGAGAAAATCTAGTAAGTCTAACAAATAATTGTAGACATCAATTGCACTTTTCAGCATATAGACCTTTATGTCCTCGAATCATTATGTGACACGAAAACATATCGATTACAGTCCTAATGTTACCATTTTTGAGGCTTCAGAGTCAACTTCACCCCTGTTAGCCGACATATCTACAGGCCGCCGTAGCCACCACCATAGCCACGATAGCTATTTTGTGGCTTATGGTAATCAGAGACTTTCAAGAGCGTAGTTCCGCCATCGACTGGCATAATATATAGCTCATTCCCCTTCTTAGAGACCAGTAGATAATTATCACTATACCAGCCGTAAACAGTGCCATTCTCTACCGTAGTTACCTGCTTGCCATTCTTACCATCGACGTCACCAACGAAGAATGTCTCGCGACCATCACGCTGCTCACTCCAGAATGTACGCTTGCCATCAGGTGAAGCTAAGTATGTAGAATAATAATCCCTGCCAAAATTATTTGGAGCCTCTTTAATATCTTTGACTTCGCCGTTCTCATATTCATAATACTGCTGCTTTTGGTCAGCATTCGAATAAATGCTCATATACAGTCCGCCCGGTTCATACAAAAATGCCTGTATGTAGGAGCTATACTGTGCCGCAGGCCATAATTTAGCCTCTTTCTTAGCGCTGGAACTCACAGTGGCCACACGTAAACTATGGTTTTTACCGTTCCAGTTGAAAGCATAGTAAGGACCTATTGCCTGCCAATTGACTGGGTACGCCACCTTGCCGCCAACTATCGACACGTTGCCGAAATCCTGGTAATATTTAACACCATTCTCTGTCGTCGAGGCAGTTTGGTCTATAGTGTATATTTGCGACTTATCCGCGTTATAGCTCTTGATAGCCTGCTGGTTGGCATCACCTACTTGAATATTGGCACGACGGACATTGTATACAAAATCGTGGTCATGCCAGCCGACTAAGCTAAAGCTTGCATTGCCGGAATCCATTTCGGACATTTTGTCAGTTGAAGTGTCAATCAGATACATACGCGCAAGCCCGGAATCACGCTTCGATAGCAATGCCAAATACTTCCAGTCACGCGAAGCTAGCAACACCGTATTAGCGTCCTCTTCCTTGCCAGTACCCGCTACAACCGTCTGGCGGTTCCGACCATCCAAGTCCGTTTTAACGACATCAATCTTGCCCGACTGTCGGGACAAGAAATACACATTACCGCTCGGAGTTAGAGAGAACGTATTTTCAGCAACCTCCTGGTCGGTTACTTTAATGCGGGACTCCAAGCCGTTAAAACCGTCATGGCTTAGCATTACAGAGAAGTCTGCTTTTTCTGCTGGCAGTACTATGACAGCTTTACCGTCATTGTCGGTTTTAACCTCAGTGCCTGAAGCCCTTAGTGTCGCATCCTCCAGCGGTTTGCCACTGACTATGTTGACTACCTTTACAGGTACTTGCCGGCCGGTCGCCGTCAGACCGATAGCCTCATTAGCATTTTTCAATAAGGGGACAAATACAGTTAAGCTACCGTCCTTAAAGTATTTCTTACTAACCGTTAATGAACGCTTACCAACTTTGACGTCGGCTACAGTCGCCTTACCGTCTTTATCGGTCTTGTAGGTTTTACCCTCTAGTGTAATATCGGCGCTACTTACCGGCTTCTTCGTAGAAGCATCGGTAATTGTAATAACTACGTCTTGCTTAATGACGTAGGCTGCCAATGGGTAACGCGTAGCCGGTACGGCAGCTAGTAGGCCAATTATCAGCAATAAAGTAAGTGGCAACGTCCAGCGTTTACGACGCCAATACGCCTGTAACAAGCGCTTGAACCGACCACCCTCTTCAGGTGTTACTGGTGCGATAGGCACTTCTGGCTCGGTGGTAGCTCCAGCGGTATTAGCTTTGTCCAACGGCGCAGTTGACAATTCTGTAGTCAAAGCTTTTTCTATAACCTGCTTCTGGTCTTCACTAAGCTCCGGGGCGCTTGTAGGCGTAGCAACCTCAGGTTGATCGGTTTCTTTTTTGTCTGTAGCCATATTAAAAATGATTCCTAATTTGACTACAGTGTATCAGAAAAAGCTAATGCTTCGTAGGCCACGGCAACAGAGGATTCGTATGCTTCTTATACTCCTGATATTGTAGGTCATTCTCACGATGCTTTTCTACTGTTGGAATTCCGGAAACATACTTAATAAGCACCGTTAGCAGCGCCGGGCCGACCAAAGCCGCCCAGCCAAAGCTAGTCTGGGAGGCAATCAAACCGATACCCCACCATTGCAGCAATTCACCAAAGTAGTTCGGATGTCGGCTATACTGCCACAGTCCAGCGTCCAATACTTTTCCCTTGTTGGCCGCATCAGATTTAAATTCAGCCAGCTGAGCGTCAGCCCGATATTCAATATAAAAACCCAAGGCCCACACGATATAACCGGCCGTAAATAGTAAACGCAGTTCAGGCAAAGCAGTGCCGACATTAAAGATAATCGGCATGCCAATAATAACGATCAAAAACCCTTGTAACAAAAAAACTGAACGATAGGCACGCGGCCAGATATTCCTGGTATTCCACTTTTTAGCTAACTCTGCATACCTAGGGTCTTCAGCGTGGAGCCTGCCGCGACGAGACAAGTGAGAGGTTAGGCGGACAGCCCATACCGACACCATCACAGCTACCATGTAAGTGCGCACTGACGGCTGAGCTATTACCGCCAGCCACGCCATAAGCACAAAACCGCCACCCCATACCCGATCAACAATGTCCAACCGTTTGCGTTTTTTGGCCACTAAAAACCAAACTGACATATAGCAGGCGACGAATAACAAGCAAATGCCAAACAATTTAGGAATTAGATAGTCGTGTTGCATAGCATAAGTGTATCATCCTGCCTGCACGCTTCGTTCTTGCAAGTACTTAGCATGTTAAGTATCGGCAGACCGTTTTTATTCTATGTTGTTAATATCCAGTTCAACTAAGCTAAGCTTATTGGACAACTATAGATTGCAGCATCGCCCGCAACGGCTTCACAAAGCCGTCGGTACTCCAGTTACTATCAGCGATAGTCATCGCCTTGTCTGGAGTCGCACATTTGTCATCTTTACAGCTGCGGAATGTAAATGTAATTAACGGGTCCGACTTAGCGATGTCAGCCATTGGCACATATTGGTCTTTAATATAGCCATTGTCACCGGTAACATATACACCATCCAGACCAGAATTTGCTGAAGCGGCATAGCTTAAGAAGCTAATGTATGTACTGCCGCGCTGGACTGTAGAGGGTTTCTTGTAGTCAATCTTCTCCGATTCCCGGATTGCTAACGCACTACCAGTTGAAAAATCAGGCAAGGAAGTTTGCTTATGCTGGACAGTGAATACTATTTGGCCGGTCTGCTTGCCACCACTAGCAGTCTTGATCGATGTTACAGGCGATATGCCGATAATTTTATTATCTGTACCCTCGGTAACTTTCCAATCCTTAGGATAGTCAAACTGCATCTGGAAGGCACTAGAGGTATATTCCTCGGTCTCAGCTTCAACAATAGTAGGTGGGGTCGCCGCCGGAGGCGTTTCTTGCTGTTCGCTCGCCTGCTTTGGCTCGTCTTTTAGCCAGAAGTACCAGGCTGCGCCTCCGCCTGCACCGGTCAAAGCCACCACTAATAGTATCCAACCGATAAAGGCTGCGATTTTACGCAGGAATTTATGCTTCTTCTTTGGCGGATCGTACGGCTCTTCAAAGTCGTCGTTCGTCCGCAATACATTAGCATTGTCTTCCCGCTCAATATCATGCAATACCCGGTCTTCGGCCGAACTGCGTTTTTCCAACCTGGTCAGGCGTTGCGGCGGCCCCACGTCAGGCGTCGACCTGACACTGGAGCGAGTAGAATTATCCGAGCCATCGTTCCGTGGCTCTTGAGGTTTAGGATCCATATGAATAGTATACGCCGCAGCCTAGCTTAACTGCACGTAAAACTTTCACAGCTCGCGCCGAATTTTCAGTTTAAAAACTACGGGGTCAGACGGTTGATATCGCGCGGGAAGAGAGTAGCCTCTTTGACATTCGCCAGACCAATGGTCTTTTCGACCAGACGGTCGATACCAAAGCCACAACCACCGTGCATCGGCAGGCCATATTTAAAGCCTTGCAAGTAGTATTTAAAGCCTTCGTGCGTCACATCCAAGCCGGCTTTAGTCATCTGCTCGATCATCTTGTCATAGTTGTTCTCGCGTAGCGGACAAGTGGCAATCTCCAAGCCACGGAACAGCAGGTCACCCCACATTACCACGCCACGCTCGGCGTCTACTTTATGGTAGAATTTGGCGGCCTCAATCGGGAATTCGGTTGCGAACACCAAATCGCTGTTCAGGTTCTTGCGCGCGTAATCACAAATCCAGCGTTCTTCATCTGGGATTAGGTCTTTTTCGTCAGTCACATCAGTACCGGTGGCCTTGGTATACATTTCGTGAATCTGGGCAATAGTAAAACGAGGCACTTTGCCATAGGCTTCGCCTTCAGCCGCATCGGGCAGCTTAAGCTCAGGCGCCTGCAGGCTCTTTAGCTCATCTGAGTACTTGGCATAAATGTCCTTCAGCACATGCTGAGTCATGTCACCGACAGTATCCAAAACTTCGTCATGGTCTTTTACAAAACCCATCTCGATATCGAGCATGGTCAGTTCAGTCAAGTGACGGGTAGTAGCGCTTGGTTCTGCACGGTAACTATGGCCAATTTCGTACACGCGCTCAAAGGCGCCGACCATAATCTGCTTGTAGAATTGTGGGCTTTGCGCCAAGGTAGCAGTCTTACCGAAGTAGTCCAGCTTAAAGACTTCAGCGCCACCTTCGGTTGCCTCGGCCAACAGTTTAGGCGTGTCGATCTCTACGAACTCGCGTTCGTCTAAGAACTGGCGGATAGACCGAGTTAACGCGCCACGGATCTTAAAGATTTTTTGCTCTTGTAAGTTACGGATGTTCAACACACGGTATTCAAACAGTGTATCCAAGTTGTCGGCTTTGTGCTGGATAGGCTTGTCAATCTCGATTGGCGGTTCGTCAGTGACAGGCACTAAGACTTCTAATTTCGCCTCGTGCAGCTCAGCTCCGCCAGGAGCGCGCGATTCTTCCTTTACGGAGCCTTCAACCCGTAAAACAGTGCCAATTTGCAAAACGCGCAGTTTTTCGACTTCGTCTTTGTCTTTGATAACAACCTGGATCAAGCCACGGCGGTCACGGATGTTGATAAATGTCAGACCACCAAGTAGGCGCTTTTTATGTAGCCAGCCTTCAACGGTAATAATTTCGCCGACATGTTTGACGGCTTCGTCGCTAAGAGTTCTCATGAATTTCTCCGGTTAGGTTCAGCATAGTATTTGCTGTAATAAAGATTGGTTGGCTATCAGAATGGGCCGATAACGAACAAGTCGCCGACTTATTCGCCGACCGCGTTATTTCTGTTTGGATTATTCAGACGTTGTAACATTACGCACATTATACCACCTCTTATAAAATCTGCATCCATGCACTACAATGTACCGCTTAAGAGGATCCTATGACAAAAAATTCCGAACAACCGCCCAAACAAGTACTCGTAATTGGCCGCGAGAACGCACTTCCAGAAAACAGCGATTCACACACATTAGTTGCCACAGCCGCCAGGCTCTCAAGGAATGAATATCGACTCGGTGTCATAGCTTTCGCAACTGAATACGACTTCTCTTCATTGCAGCCAAACGAAGCAGGCTCACCAGACGGCAAAATCGCTAGCAGCATGATAGATGTAGCAAACAAGCGCCGGTTACAGCTAGGAGCAACCGGGAAAATTATCCAAGAAAACCAACCGCATTCACTGCACGGCATCTTAATTGCAGCTGCCCGTAGCAGCCACTTTGACACGTTACCGGAAAGCGAAATCCATGTAATAACCCATAAAAACCACTGGCCTCATGTCCAGCATGCCGGAAGATTAGTGATGCCCAAGGTAGTGCTTAGCCATATCACACCCGATATGCCAGCACATGAAAACCAATCCCGTGACGAATTAGACCGGGCAATCGCCGCTATGTATGAGCGTGCGATTCCGGACGCTATCGCCGGCAACCTCGACCTGATCGAGGAAGCCGACGAAGACCTGAAACTTCACTTCCCATATAATGTCGCTACTATGTATCCCGGAGAAGATGGACTTGGCCAATTTGCCCGTGAATATAGCACATAGCGCAGGCTTAGGAAATAGCTATTTAGCGCCACCGCGTACAGCTTTAAGGATCCATAGCAATACTACAGAACCTACAACAGCAACTAGCAGACTGTACAAGTTAAAGCCGGTAACATCGCTGCCGCCGAAGAGGTTGAATAGGAAACCGCCGATAAAGGCACCAACTATCCCGATAATAATGTTAGCCACCACGCCTTGTTGCGCGTTAGTGCCGGCGACCATCGAAGCTAACCAGCCAGCAATACCACCTAGAATGACCCATGCTAAAATATTCATACATAACCCTTTCTTGTAGTTTGTAGATATTGTAATTGTACGGCTTGCTATTCGATAAAGCTGTGAATGATCTTACAGCTTCTCCTGGAGATCAGCAGTAATGCCTGTATACTAAAAGCATGATAGAAGCCCTAAACCTCAGTAAACGATATAAAAAGAAGATGGCCGTTGACGGCATTTCCTTCAACGTCGAATCTGGCAAGGTAACCGGCTTTCTGGGGCCGAATGGCGCCGGTAAGTCGACTACTATGCGCCTGATGCTCGGCCTAGACTATGGCGGCGGACAGACCACCTTCGACGGCAAACCGCTATACAAATATAACCAGCCATCACAAATGGTCGGTATCTTGCTGGAAGCAAAAGCTTTCCACCCGACACGTAGTGCGCGCAATCACTTGCGCATCCTTGCAGCCATGGGCGGCGTCCCATATAGCCGCGTTGATGAAGTCCTAGAAATTGTTGGCCTGACCGAGGTTGCTAAAAAGGGACCAGGAAAATTCTCATTAGGTATGAGCCAGCGCCTTGGGATTGCCGCAGCTTTGCTTGGCCAACCTAAATACCTAATCCTCGACGAGCCGGCTAACGGACTTGACCCAGAAGGTATCGCCTGGCTACGTGAATTCCTTAAAGACTACGCCGCACAAGGTAATGCAGTTTTTGTGTCGAGCCACCTCCTGACTGAAATGGCACTGATGGCCGAGAATATTGTAGTCATCGGCAAGGGCAAACTGATCGCTGACACTTCGATTAAAGAACTAGAATCCAGCAAGGGCCGCGCCAGTGTATTTGTGCGCAGCGATAAACAGGACAATATTGAAAAGCTCCTAAAGCTTAACAAGTTAAGCTTTATCCCAGAAAATAATGGTTTTCGTGTTACCGGTGCTACTACCGACGAAATCGGTAAGTTAGCCTTCGATAACAAACTGTTACTGCTGGAACTGTCTAAGCAGAACGCCTCCCTGGAAGATATTTTCCTGGAGATCACCGAAAATGCTGAAGAGTTCAAAGGCCACGATAAGGAGACCAAATAATGTTAGCCAACCTTAAGGCCGAATTCCGACGCCTGCTTACCATACGTTCAACCTATATCCTGATGCTTGTAGGTGCGGCTATTACGTTCTTCTTCAGCTTTTGGATCGAAGGCTTCAAAGGTATCTCCGGCTCACCGGCCTCCGAACTTCGGCCAACAGCCATACAAGAAATAATGAATAATAGCGTCGGCCTAGGCATTACCTTCGCCTGTATCGTAGTCATCTTATTTATGGCACACGAATACCGCTACAACACCATCATGTACACACTCACTGCGACTGCCAGCCGCACACGTGCTTTGCTAGCCAAAGCAATTGTGGCAGCTATCTTTTGCATCGTCTACGGATTGCTTGCGACAGGCCTAGCCATCGGCGCTTACTTGTTAGGCGTTAGTTTCCGCGACGGAGCCAGTTTACCTGCCCAAGAAGTTGATATACTTTACAATCTTGGAAAAATCGCCTTCTACTGCGCTAGTTACGCCTTGGTCGGCCTATTGGTAGCTACCGCCACACGCAACTTAGTAGGCTCCATAGCTTTGTTTATGATCTACCCAACAACAGCCGAACCACTACTAGGTTTGCTACTAAAAGACAACGCCAAATACTTGCCTATCACAGCCTTAGACAGCACAATGGGCGTTTCAGCAACTACAGCTACCACTTTGGAACCAGGTAAAGCCATGCTGGTTAGCGGCCTCTACATCACAATCGCCGGATTAATTACCTGGATATTGTACGTCAAGCGCGACGCCAACTAGTAGACATCATCTGTACATAAAAAAGACCCCTGTCATAGGGGTCTTTCATTATCTAGCCAATTTCACTTAGGCGATAGCGTATGATATCGTGCAATATGCCGTCCGGCAACGGATTATCCAACGTAAACTGCAATGTACCTTTAGCCGTTTTCCAGGGCGCTAGCTTATCACCTAGCTCTGTAGTGGCAGACCCGGAGGCAGGAAATATGCTCATATGGTCTTTGAATATTCCAAAATACACCAGTGGCCTACCCTTAAACTTATAGGAGGGCATGGCATATGAAATCATTTCCTCAGCGTCAGGCGCCAGTTCTTTTACCACAGCCTGTAGTCGGGCGTACTGC
>Ga0190273_10000966_pt1 | contig 10367 bp, 10 predicted proteins | sample Popmic504IS_FD_134513 | JGI IMG/M metagenome (GOLD analysis project Ga0190273, IMG submission 134513) | Populus adjacent soil microbial communities from riparian zone of Shoshone River, Wyoming, USA - 504 IS | ecosystem: Environmental > Terrestrial > Soil > Riparian zone > Trees stand | place...
AACGGCCTCAACCTGGCCTGCTCCGGCGCGACGACCGCGACCAGCAACGGCAGCAACTTCAAGCCGGGCCTGGACTTCTACGACGACGGCGCCGGGCGCCTGGGGCAGGCCAAGCTGCTCCAGCAGTTCGCGACGACGCACCGCGTCGGCATGGTGGCCGTGTCGATCGGCGGCAACGACTTCAACTTCGCCAGCGTGGTGCAGTCGTGCGTCGTGGACTTCCTCTACTCCCCGTCCTGGTACAAGGACTACTGCAAGGACGACAGCAGTGTCGTCGCCAACTTCACGACGAGCAACGTTGCCGCGGTCAAGACCCGGATCGCGAATGCATATGCCAATGTCCGGACCGCGATGCGCAACGCCGGATATGCCGACAACTCGTGGACGATGCTCGTGCAGAACTATCCGTCGCCGATCCCCAACGGCTCGGGGATTCGCTACAGCCAGAGCGGCTACACCCGGCAGAGCACAGGCGGTTGTGGCTTCTGGAACGCCGACGCCGACTGGGCCAACGGCACCGCGCTGCCGACGATCAACAACACCGTGACCGGTGCGATCAGCCAGGCCGGCATCACGAACGCCAAGACGCTCAACCTGTCGTCGACCTTCAACGGCCGCCGACTCTGCGAGGGCGGAGTCGGCCTGTACGAGGAGGTCGGCCTGGCCAACTGGACGGCGCCGACGGCGGTCGACCGTACGGAGTGGGTCAACCAGATCCGTACCGTGACGACGGCCGGCGACAGCCCGTACTACATCCAGGAATCGCTGCACCCCAACTACTGGGGCCAGCTCGCGACGCGCTCGTGCGTGCGTCAGGCGTACAACGGCGGTACGCCCAGGAGCGGTGCCTGCGTGCGGACCGGCACCGGCCTCACGGCCGCCGGTGAACCGAGGATGACCCTGCAGTAGGGCTCGCTACTGCTCGGCCAGGATGGCCCAGCGCAAGGACTCCTCGGTGCCCAGCTGACCACGCACCGAGGCGTCCTTCGCATAGGCCAGGACCAGGAACGCGATGACCTCCGGCCCTTCGGCCAGGTGACGGGTCTGGATGCCGAGGACACCATCGGGCGCCCTGACCGCGGTACGCCAACCCCGCAGCGGTCCGCGCGTGTGCGCGACCTGGGCGCCGGCGCGGAGCAACACGGCCGTGGGCTCGCCAGGCACCACACCGGTGATGTCGTCCCAGGCGACCTCCCAGGAGCCACCGTCGCGGGAGTTGAGGAGGCCGGTCGGGGTCAGGACCAGTCCGCCGGCATCGATGCGCCCAAGGACGAATGGCGGGAGAAGCGAGATGAACCACAGCCCTGGAGCCCCGAAGGCCGCGGTCCAGAACCAGGCCTCACGCGCGATGGCCAGCGCTGCGCCGGCGAGGAGACCACTGGCCAGGACCGCCAGCATCGCGGCCGACATCCAGACCGCCCACGCAGCACGGGCGATGACGGTCGCGGGGGTGCCATCGGGAGCGACGCCGAGCCGCGCGCCCGGCCGACGACGCGCCCACGCGAGCTCGAGTGCGACAGCGACAACCGCCAGCAGCCCGAGGGCCGTCAAGAACCCGCCGAAAATCCGCGTGGCCGCGTCGCGGTCGGGCGCGGCCACCGCGGCGAGGCCCACGACCAGCACGAGGACACCCCCGACGGCGACCAGCACGGATCGACCGAGCCCGCGCGAAGCGGGCCCCCTCGGTCCTGTTGCCGCTTGGTTCGTCATGGTCTCCCCTAAGTCGAACAGTCCGCCGATGGCGTTGCCCACGGCTCCCGCACCGTCCTTGATGGCACCGCCAGTGACCTCGAGAGCATCGACCCCGGCGTCGAGTGCCGCCCCGACGTACGGTCCATTCTCGCGACCTAGGCGGTTGGGTCGTCCCCGACCTGCACGAGCAGCTTGCCGAAGTTCTTGCCCTTGAGCAGGCCGGCGAACGCCTCAGGGGCACTCTCGAGTCCCTCGACCACGTCCTCGCGATGACGCAGCGAGCCGTCACGCAACCAGGCGGCGGCATCCTGCTGGAACGACGCGTAGTGCGTCTTCACGAACTCGGTCTGGATGAATCCCCGGACCGTGAGGCTCTTGGTCAGGATCGTCTTCATCAGTTGGGACGAACGGTCCGGGCCGGGCGGCAGCTCGGTCTCGTTGTAGTGCGCGACGAGCCCACACAGCGGGACCCGGGCGTACGTGTTGAGGTGCGGCAGGACGGCGTCCCAGACGTGGCCGCCGACGTTCTCGAAGTAGACGTCGATGCCGTCCGGCACGGCAGCCTTGAGGTCGTCGACGAACGTCGGCGAACGGTGGTCGAGCGCGACGTCGAAGCCGAGCTCCTCGAGCCAGGCCACCTTGTCCGGGCCGCCGGCGATGCCGACAGCCCGAGCGCCCTTGATGCGCGCGATCTGGCCGACTGCCGAGCCGACGGGTCCAGCGGCGGCAGCCACCACGACGGTCTCGCCTGGCTGGGGCCTGCCGATCTCGAGCAGTCCGGCGTACGCCGTGAAACCGGTCATCCCCAGAATTCCCAAGGCGGTCGAGATCGACGCCTGGGCGGGATCGAGCTTGCGCACATGCTTCGCCGCGGCCACGCCGTACGACTGCCAGCCGACATACGAGAGCACGAAGTCGCCGGGCCGCAGCGAGTCGTCGCGCGACTCGATGACCTCGGCGACGGTGCCGCCCTCCATGACGGCGCCGAGCTCGACCGGCGCGGCGTACGACTTCGCGGCACTCATGCGCCCGCGCATGTAGGGGTCGAGCGACAGGTAGATCGTGCGGAGCAGCACCTCGCCGTCGGCAGGCTTCGGGATCGAGACCGACTCGATCGTGAAGTTGTCGGAGGTGGGCTCGCCGTGCGGGCGGGAGGCGAGCAGGATGCGGGTGTTCTGCGTGGTGTCAGTCATCGACATCGACGTTACCGGCGGTCGCAACCGGCCTGACAGGATGGCGACATGACCAACGGCACAACGTTCTGGCGCTCGATCGAGGCGGTTCACGACGTCGTCTACTTCGCCCCCGACACCAAGCAGCGCTACGAGGCGCTCGGGCTCAAGGGCTACTGGATGGGCTACATGGCATCGCGCTCCGCGGCAGTCGGCACCCCGGCACCGGAGCTCGTCGTCGCACTGTTCCAGGGCTTCGCACCTCGTATGGTCGCCCGCGCGCTGCCCGATGCGTGGACGATGGCGTCACGCGACGACGTCCTGAGGACTCGGTATGACCTGGCACGCGAAGCGCTTGCCCCGGCACTGGCGGGCGTCGACACCGGTCGGATCGCCAAGGAGCTCTCGGCGATCACGAGAGGCGTCGACTTCGCGGGCAAGCCGTTGGCCGCCGCACACCACTCGTTGCCGGAGCCCGACGACGACCCCGGCAGGCTGTGGCATGCCGCGACGGTGCTGCGCGAATATCGCGGCGACTGCCACGTCGCGGTGCTGACCGCTGCGGGACTGGATGGCGCGGCCGCGAACGCCCTGGCGGTCGCGGACGGTCGGGCCGGCGAGCAGCAGCGCAGCCTCCGAGGCTGGACCGAGGACGAGTGGGCAGCGGCGATCAGTCGACTGATGACGCGTGGCTGGGTCGATGCCGAGGGTGCGATCACCGAGACCGGGCGATCGGCGCGCCAGCAGATCGAGGCCACGACGGATCGAGTGTGCGCCACGGGCATCGACCGCGAGGCCACCGGGCGCATGATCACGATCGAGGAGCCACTGCTCGTCCTGGCCCAGGATGTCGACGCGACCGGCGCGGTCCCGTATCCCAATCCCACAGGCGTACGGAAGCCCTAGCCCCTAACGTGGGGCCATGGCCAAGGCATCGTCGCCAGCGGTGGAGATCGAGGTGGACGACAAGGTCGTGCGCGTCAGCAACCCCGACCGGGTCTACTTCCCGGAGCACGGCTGGACCAAGCTCGACCTCGTCGACTACTACCTCGCGGTCGGCGACGGCATCGTCAACGCGCTGTATGAACGCCCGTGCATGCTGCACCGGTTCCCCAAGGGACTGGCCGGCGACAAGGTGCACCAGAAGAAGGTGCCGGCAGGTGCACCGCCATGGCTCAAGACCGTCAGCGTCCACTTCCCGCGCTTCAACCGCGACGTGCACGAGCTCTGCGTGACCGAGCTCGCCGCGGTGATCTGGGCCGTACAGATGTCGACCGTCGAGTTCCACCCGTGGAACAGCCGCAAGGCCGACGTCGAGAAGCCCGACGAGTGGCGCATCGACCTTGACCCCGGTCCGGAGTGCGACTTCGCCACCGTGCAGCGCGTGGCCCGGGTTGCCGAGGAGGTGCTCGACGAGATCGGGGCGACCGGCTTCCCGAAGACCTCAGGCGGCTCGGGACTGCACATCTACGTACGCATCAAGCCCGAGCACGGCTTCAAGGACGTACGTCGTGGGGCGCTGGCGTTCGCGCGGGAGGTCGAGCGGCGGGCGCCCGACGACGTCACCACGACGTGGTGGCGCAAGGACCGCGACCCGGCCCAGCTGTTCGTCGACTACAACCAGAACGCCCGCGACCACACGATCGCGGCGGCGTACTCGGTGCGGGGCTTCCCCGACGGGCGCGTGTCGACGCCGATCCGCTGGGACGAGGTCGATGACGTGGATCCGCACGACTTCACGATCGCCACGGTGCCGGCCCGCTTCGCCGAGCTCGGTGACCTCCACGAGGGCATCGACCAGGCGGTGTTCGACATCGCCCCGCTGCTGGAGTGGGCCGACCGGGACGAGCACGAAGGTGCTGCGCCGCCGGTCGACCCGGAGGACTAGGTCTCCAGCATGGGTCAGGCGACCTCGACGTCGAGGATGACGTCGATGTTGCCGCGGGTCGCGTTGGAGTAGGGGCACCACTCGTGCGCGACGGCGACAGCCTTCTCGGCCTCCTCCTGCGACACGCCGGACAGCTCAACGCGCAGCGTGACGGCGAGGCCGAACCCACCGAGACCGTTCGGGCCGATGCCGACCTCTGCAGTGACGGCGGAGTCGGTGACGTCGACGCCGTGCTGCGACTTGCTCGACTTCAGCGCCGAGTGGAAGCACGCCGCATAGCCGGCAGCGAACAGCTGCTCGGGGTTGGTCGCGCCACCCGCGCCACCCAGCTCGGCCGGGAAGCGAACGTCGGTGTCGATCAGGCCGTCGGTCGAACGTACGTGACCGTTGCGGCCGTCTCCGGTCGAGGTGGCGACTGCGGTGTAGAGGATCTGCTCGGGCATGTGTGGGACTCCTTGGGTTAAGGTAGACTAACTAGTACGTCTACAACGATCAAACCACGATCGTGGGACCATGGCAAACCCGAAGGAGTGTGACGATGACGACCACCGCAGCGCCCGTACGCGAACGCATCCTGGATGCCGCGACGCGTCGCTACTACGCGGACGGCATCCGTGCGGTCAGCGCCGACCGGCTCATCGCCGAGGCGGGCGTCTCCAAGGTCACGTTCTACCGGCACTTCCCCACCAAGGACGACCTGATCACGGCCTACCTCGCGCAGCAGGTCGCGTGGTCAGAGGGACTCCTCAAGCAGAAGCGTGCCGAGCTCGCGGGTGATCCCGGCGCCGTGCTGCGTTGGTATGCGGAGGGCATCGGCGCACTGGCCTGCGCGCCAGGCTTCCGTGGCTGCGCGTTCATCAACGCCGCTGCCGAGCTGTCCCAGCCGGACCACCCCGGCCACCGGGTCGTCATGGATCACCGCACGTGGCTCGTCGGCCAGTTCGCCGAGCTGCTCACCGAGCTCGGCATCGCGGATGTCGACGCCAAGGCCGAGCAGCTCATGATGCTGCGCGACGGCGCGATGGTCGCGGGCTATGTCGGACGTACGCCCGAGGCGGTGGCCGGGACGCTGACCGCTGCCGGCCGCGCCGTCATCGGCTGTTGAGGGACCTCGGCAGTCCGAACGAGGGCAGCACAGTGTTCTCGAATCGCGTCATGGCGCTGATCTTGTCGCCCGTGACGGTGAGCACGATGAGGCCGACCCCGCGCGAGATGCCCTCGGGGGTACGCAGGTATGCCCCGAATGCCGGCTGACCGTTGGCACGTGTGGGAACAAGATCGAACCGACGGCCGGCCCCGAAGAGGCTCCCGAGGAACCGGGCGACGGCGTCCCGGCCCTCGTACTCGAACGGCATCGGCGGCATCGACACGAAGACGTCGTCGGTCAGCATGGCCACCACAGCGTCGAGATCGGCGGACTCGTAGGCCCGGACGAACTCCGTCACGAGCGAATCCTCTGAGGCCCGGCCGAACGGTGCCGACTCGGGCTCATCCATCAGCTCGCGCCGGCGCCGCAGTCCGGCCCGAGCACGTTTGAGGGCGCTGTTGACCGAGTCGACGGTCGAATCCAGCATCTCGGCGACCTCGGCTGCATGCAGGCCAAGGACGTCGCGCAGGATCAGGACCGCGACCTGGCGAGGCGGAAGAACCTGTAGCGCCGTCACGAATGCCAAGGAGATCGACTCACTCTGCTCGTACCGGGCTTCGGGACCCAGCGGCATGCCCGAGACGCCCTCGAGGAAAGTGTCCGGAATCGGCTCGAGCCAGACAACTTCGCCGAGCCGGGTCGGCGGGGGCGGTTCGACGTTGGGCACGTTCCACTCCTGGGCCGGGCGCCGGCTGGCCGAGCGCCGAGCATTGAGGCACCTGTTGGTGGCGATGCGGTAGAGCCAGGTACGGATCGAGGCGCGCCCCTCGTACCTGCCGAGGCTCTGCCATGCCGAGAGCAGCGTGTCCTGGAGAGCGTCCTCGGCGTCCTGGAACGAGCCGAGCATCCGATAGCAGTGCACCTGCAGCTCGTGGCGGTACGGCTCGGTCAGCTCGCGGAACGCGCTGCCGTCGCCATCCCGCGCCCGAGAAATCAGGTCCGCTGTCACCTCTGCCACCGTCGAGCCACCTTCCGCATCCTGTCACTTGCACCCGTATGGACACCGGTTGACGGCAGAACTGGGCGGTGGGTGGACGCCCAGTTTCTCGAAGCCCCGGTGTCTATCTCACCGCAACCGACTGACACCGACGGAGGAGAACCGACATGGGACAGATCATCGTGAGCTTGAACGTCACGCTCGACGGCGTCGCGCAGGACCCGACGGGCGAGGAGGGCTTCAGGCACGGCGGCTGGTTCGAACAGATGAGCGGCTGGGACCGCGCAGCGTGGGCGACGGCCGGGCTCGACGAAGCTTTGGCGGCAGAGGCGCTGCTGTTGGGCCGTCGGAGCGACGCGTGGTTCGCGGCGAGATGGACCGAGCGGACGGGCGACTGGGCGGCCCGGTTGAACACCATGCCCAAGTACGTTGTCTCCTCGAGCCTCCTCGAACCGGACTGGAACAACTCGAAGGTTCTCAATGGCGATGTCGTCACCGAGGTGTCCGGGCTGAAGCAAGACCTGGACGGCGAGATCCTCGTGATCGGCAGCATCCAGCTGGCTCGCTCGCTGATGGAGCACGGCCTGGTCGACGAGCTGCGCCTGATCGTCCACCCGTTCGTGCTCGGGGCCGGCGACCGCGTCTTCGACAGGAGCGAAAAGACGTCGCTGCGGCTCGTCGAAAGCCGGGTGCTCGGCGAGAGCCTCGCCTTCGTGAGGTACGAGGTCGTCCGCGACCTGCCTGCCGGTACGACCCGTCCAGGAAAGTGACCGGGCGACCAACGCCCTCCAGACAAAGGAGTCATCATGGCCACAAAGACATCCAGCGGCACAGGAATCGTTCTCCTGCTGACGTGCACGGCACAGTTCATGGTCGTCCTCGACATCGCGATCGTGAACGTCGCGCTGCCATCGATCCAGGTGGACCTCGGCGTCGAGCAGAGCACGTTGCAATGGATCGTCATCGCGTACGGCCTCATGCTCGGCGGATTCCTGCTGCTCGGCGGCAGGATGGCCGACCTGTTGGGACGCCGCCGCGTGCTGCTGACGGGACTGGTGCTGTTCTCGTCCGCCTCACTGCTCGCAGGCGTCGCCGGATCGGCTGAGCTCCTGATCGGCGCCCGCGCCCTGCAGGGCTTCGGGGCAGCGCTCATCCCCCCATCCGCCTTGTCGATCCTGGCAGTGACGTTCGCTGAGGGCGCCGACCGCAATCGGGCACTCGGGATCTATGGCGCGGTCGCCGGGATCTCGGCGTCGGTCGGGGTTATTGCCAGCGGCCTGCTGACCGACGGTCCGGGCTGGCGCTGGGTCTTCCTGATCAACGTTCCGATCGGCGTGCTGCTCGTCGCGGCCGCGGCGACCTTCCTGCCTGCCGACGCTCGCGACCGCCACGGCGAACGCTTCGACGTCGCCGGCGCGGTCACTGTGACTGCGGGCCTGCTCCTGCTCGTCTATGGACTCAACCGTGGCGCCGAGTTCGGCTGGGGTTCAGCGTCGACGCTCGGCCTCTTCGCCGCGTCGGCGGCGATGCTGTCGGCCTTCATACGCATCGAGGGACGAACCCGGTCACCGCTGATTCCCGGCTCTGCCGTCCGCAACCGAACACTGGTGGCGGCGAACCTCTCGGCATTCTTCACGTTCGGGGCGTTCTTCTCGTTCATCTTCCTGGGCTCGCTGCTGATGCAGCAGGTCCTCGGTTACTCACCGACACGGACGGGCGTCGCATGGGTGGCGACAACCGTGACATCGTTCGTCGCCGCGGCTTTCACGGGAGGCAAACTCGTCGGGGTGCTGGGCGTGCGGACCCTTCTCGTCGCGGGGCAGTCACTGCTCGCGATCTCCGTCCTGCTGTTGACGCGGGTTCCGGCCGAGGCGCACTACGCGACCGACCTGCTGCCGGCGTTGCTCCTCGCCGGAGTGGCCGGAGGGCTCGCCGCCCCGGCTGCACAGATCGGCGCGTTGTCCGGTGTCACGCACTCGGCGACCGGCCTGGCGTCCGGGCTCGTCGAGACGACGCGTGAGATCGGTGGCGCCGTGGGCGTCGCGGCCGTTTCAGCCGTGCTCGTCTCGCGCGCCGGATTGGACGCCTTCCACGCCGCATTCTGGGTGATCTTCGCCGTCGCCGCTCTGGGCGCACTGACGGCTGCGTTCGCGTTCCCGCGACCAAAGGTCGAGGATCTGGAACCAGCCCGGGTCTAGACCCGCTGCGACGCGAGCAGCGCCTCGACCGCTGACCGGGCGGCCGGCGAAGCCTCACCGCGTACGACGCTGTAGGCGCTGACGCCGTCGAACATCATCGTGAGCTGAACGCCGAGGTCTTCCGGATCTTTTGCCCCGGCCAGACGTGCCTGCTCCTCGAAGAACGCGTTGAGCTCGAGCTTGTAACCCAGTGCGGCAACGCTCGCGGGGTGCTCGCGGTCCTTGAGCTCGGTGGCCACGTTGACGAACGGGCAGCCGTGGAACTCCGGCGTCAGCGCCTGCGCATTGAGCGCGTCGAACACGGCGAGGATCCGATCCCGCGGTGCGGCGTCGGGCGCGGTGTCCAGCCCGTCCATCACGTGTGACGCCCGCAGCTTGAGCATCTCGACCAGGACGTCGTCCTTGCTGCCGAAGTGCTGGTACATCGACCGCTTCGAGACCTGGGCGACGTCACACAACCGGTCGACACCGATGTGGACGCCCTCGGCGTAGAACAGCTCCTCGGCAGCCGCCAGCAATCGCTCGCGGGGCTTGGGCTTGGTGTTCGTGGTCACGTGCCAAGAATAGGCCGCCGGTTGCGAAAAGTAAACTGATCTGTGTACTTTGGCTAAGTACACCCATCTGTTTACTTACCTCAAGGATCCCTCATGACCTCTCTCGCCAACCAGACCGTCCTCGTCACCGGAGCCAACCGCGGCATGGGCAAGGAGTTCGTTCGCCAGCTCCTCGAGCGCGGCGCGAAGAAGGTGTATGCGACCGCTCGCGACGCCTCGACGATCGACACGAGCGATCCGCGCGTGGTCGCGCTCCAGCTCGACGTGACCGACGCCGACTCCGTCGACGCTGCGGTTGCTGCGACCCCCGACGTGAACGTCCTGATCAACAACGCCGGGATGCTCGCCAGGGGCCCGCTACTGACCGCTGACCAGACCGCGATCCGCCAGGAGTTCGAGACGAACTACTTCGGACCGCTGCGCCTCGCCTCGCTGCTGAGCGACCGCATCGCCGAGAACGGCAATGGCGTCGTGCTCAACACGCACTCGGCCCTCTCATGGGTGTCTTTCGGCGGCACGTACGAGCCGACGAAGGCTGCGCTCTGGAGCGCGACGAACGGCATGCGGCTGGCGCTCGCACCCCGGGGTGTCCAGGTCGTCGGGCTGCACGTCGGCTACGTCGACACAGACATGATCGCGGAGGTCGACGCGCCGAAGTCCGCTCCCGAGGACGTCGTGAAGTCCGCCCTCGACGGCATCGAGGCCGGAGCCTTCGAGGTGCTCGCTGACGACGTGAGCCACCAGGTCAAGGCCGGGCTCAGCGCGCCGATCGAGGCGAT
>Ga0190273_10000967_pt1 | contig 10344 bp, 8 predicted proteins | sample Popmic504IS_FD_134513 | JGI IMG/M metagenome (GOLD analysis project Ga0190273, IMG submission 134513) | Populus adjacent soil microbial communities from riparian zone of Shoshone River, Wyoming, USA - 504 IS | ecosystem: Environmental > Terrestrial > Soil > Riparian zone > Trees stand | place...
GTTTCAATCCCGGCTAAGGTATATGAATGGAACAATACCTTCCCCCCTCCAGGGCGTTCTTGGAGATATACGATTGAGGAGATGCAACGCTTAGAGGAAGAAGGCCGCATATATTACACCCCAACAAGTAAGCTTCCCCGCTTAAAAGTATATTTAAGTGAATCGACAGAAGTAGAAATCGGTAATATCTGGGATGATCTTACTCACTTCCTGCCGCCAGAGGAGAGGGTAGGATTTATCGGCCAACGGCCTATCAAATTTTTAGAGCGAATTATTAAAATGGGCTCAGATGTTGGTCATGTTCTTTTGGATCCTTTTTGTGGCTCCGGCAGTAGTTTAGTAGCCGCGCAGAGATTAGACCGTTATTGGATCGGATGTGATAAACAATACGAAGCGATAGCTATTACCTCGCAGCGCCTCAAAGAAATTCCGAACTGTGCCTTCAAGCTCAACGAAGAAGAAGAGGTTAAGAAACTTCCTATCGTTAACCGCATTTATTCAGTTATTGATTCCGGATTTTACAGGCAAAGAAAATTAACATTCAGGCTTAATCAACAAGTCAACTTAGAGGAAAATAGATACTATGAATTCAAGGAAATTAAAGGTAAGAACGCCGCAGGCTCTATTAAAGACGTAGCTGAGCAGTACGCGGTCGCCTTTCTAAACAGCGAGGGGGGCAGTATTTTTTGGGGGATTCGAAACAAAGACAGAGTTGTTGTAGGAGTACAACTTACCTATGAAGAGCGTGACGAGATACGACGGGTAGTAACTGAAAAACTCCATGGCATAAAGCCACAGATAGCTCCATCTACCTATAGATTAGAAATACATCCAGTCTTGGATGAAAACGACCTACCGTTAGATTTATATATCGTTGAACTAACAGTACCGAGAGTCGTTTCGAAAGATCTGTTTTTTACCAATAAGGATGAAGCTTATGTGAAGACTGACAGTGGCAGACGAAGGTTGAATGGCCCACAGATTCAGCAGGAAATTCTCAAACGCTTCAATGTAGAGTAAATAAGAACTTGAGTCGGAGGCTGATATATTGCAGCGCGAAGAGGTGTTAGAACCTAAGATTGGAATCATCACTGCACTTGAGGAAGAGTATGCAGCGATGAAATCCTTGCTCCAAACTGGAAGAGCTGTTCCCAAGCAATCTGGGCGGCGCCTTCAGCAGTATTGGATCGGAGAAGTACGCATAAAACGTAACAGGAAACATGTGGTAGTGCTAACGCTAGCTGGGATGGGAACAAACATTGCAGCAACTAGGTCAGAAAGGTTACTCCATGATTTCCCCAGTGTTGAGCATATCATCATGACGGGAATTGCAGGGGGGTGCCCTAACATAGCTCAACCGGACGAACATGTAAGTCTCGGAGATATTGTTGTTTCGGGTAAAGACGGTATTGTGCAGTATGACTTCGACAAGGAAACATCCAGCTTCCGACAAATTCGCAATCTCCCTCGCCCACCAAGTTCGGTGTTACTAGATGCGGTCCGCCTGCTGAAGGCTGGCGAACATGAACACCACTATCCATGGGTCAAGTTCATTGAAGAAGGACTAAAGCGACTTCAATGGAGACGACCATCTATCACCAAAGATCAATATTCGAAGCAGTTCAAACATAGAGTTAGACAAGCTAAAAATCCAAAAGTCTTTATTGGCCCCATAGCCTCCGCCAATAAGCTTCTAAAGAATCCGGAGCTTCGCGATCAATTGCGGGACACGTTCAATATAAAAGCTATTGAAATGGAGAGTTCGGGTATTGCCGATGCAACTTGGGATAATGAAATTGGCTACCTAGCTGTCCGTGGAATTTGTGACTATTGTGATTCGAATAAGAATGATGAGTGGCACAATTATGCAGCTATAGTCGCGGCCGCATACACTTATGCTCTTATCGCTTCTTTACCAATAAGCGAAATAGCCACCCCAATTCACGCCAGAACTACACCATCAATATCAACTGATAACAAAAGCTCATCTCGGCTAGCTAAGTCAAAAACTGGTGATTCTCCTATATCAGAAGAATCGTCCAATAAAATCCCCGCTATATCACAACTTTCCGCGAGCTTCGGGGAGGGTGAAGTACCGCTACCATCTTGGATTGAACAATTAGGTCCCGGATCGTGCCTCGAAATGGTGACGCTTCCTGGGGGAAGCTTTCTTATGGGTTCTCCTAAAGAAAGATTTTCAGCTTTAGATGTACCAACCACTCAAGTAACTAAAATTTCTAACCGGAAATCTCGGCTAGTAGTCAATCAAGTTAATAAATTTAATCAGTGCCCAGCACATGAAGTTCGGGTCTCTACTTTCGCGATTGGAAAATACCCGGTAACGCAGGCTCAGTGGCAAGCCATCATGGATAATAATCCATCTGAAGTTAAATTCGAGACTAATCCGGTTACTAATGTTTCATGGGAAGATGCGTCAGCATTCTGCAAAAAACTTTCTGAGATAACGGGAAGGAAATATCGTCTTCCAACTGAGGCTGAGTGGGAATATGCCTGTCGTGCTGGTATTTATGATGAGTACGGCTTCAGCATGAGGGGTGATCACTCGAAACAATATGATCTACATGATTACGCATGGTATGAAGAAAAGCATGGCAGCCCCCACCCTGTTGGTCTTAAGAATCCCAATAGCTATGGCCTATATGACATGCATGGGAACGTCTGGGAGTGGTGCAGCGATCTGTATGCAAAGAATTACTATCATATAAGTCCACAAAGAGATCCTGTCGGTCCAAGGACTGGTAAGTTCAGAGTCTTGCGCGGTGGTTCTTACGCGAATTCTGCTGACGAGTGCCGCGCCGCATTCCGCTTCTATCAAGGTCAAAAAAGAACTAGTTCTACCTGTGGACTCCGAGTGGCTATGTCATCACGAGAAAGGCGACGAATAGATGAACTACAAGCTGTTTTCGGTAAGGGTGATGAATCACCAGTCACCTTAGAATTGGGTGATGGTAGCCAAATGACGTGGTTTGAGCCGAGTATTTCAATGGAGTTTGAAACCAGTGATATCACGGGTCCGGCTTCATCTTTAGAGGTATCTCCGGCTGGAACGATCCAAGAGTTGAGTGAGCCTAAGTTAGACAAAGACTATCTGGCTGTGGCCGCTGCTAACATTCTCACTTGGCTTCTTCGGGATGAGAGCATTAAAAAAATGATAGGCTCAATCAGCGGAGAGGAGGCTTTTGATTACATCAATGAATTCCTATTGCTGGAAGAGTTCAAACTTGATGTGAACAAAGAGGAAATCCGCTCTAAAACCCAAGTAATATGCTCCAAACGATTCAGCCTTAAAAAGCTAATAGAGTGGATTAAGACAAAGCTGATCGAAAAGCCTTTTGACTAAAATAAGGCTGGTACGCTTCTAGAAGAATCCTGCGCGTCCGTTTTGGGCTTATTTAGGTAACAACTTAATTTGTCACAGCTCTACCGATAAAGAAGGCGGTATGCTACCTAGGTAACAACTTAATTTCAAAATTGAGAGAATGTTGATTCCCGAATAAAGGACTTAGGGGTGATTCTGGTAACAACTTAATTTACTGGGGACACGTGGACGCGCTGATAGTTCCTCTAGAGGACCCTCTTCTGGACGAGCACCTGGAAGCTCTCGGCCATCCCGCCGGGCAGAATCAACTCGCGCGCGCCCAGGGCGAGTTGCGCCCTCTCCGATTCCGTCGCGCACAGGCCCACTTCCCTTTCCAACTGCTCCAGAAAACCCGCCCTCATCAGAAATTTCCCGAGCGGCTCGAATGAGACCGTCTCCAGTCCGGCGCCCTCACCGCCGCGGATGACCTGCGTCCAGTCAACGCTCGTCGTGAGGTCTTGTTCACCGGGCCGTCCGAGCACGTCGTCGGCGAATTTGTGCGCGGCGTAGCCTCTCAGAGTGCCGCCCGCGCGGCCGGGCGCGCCGTAAAGCTCCGCGGCCGCGGCGCCGTAATCGACCGTGACGATGAAGCCGCGCCTCAAGACTGAGGCCGCGCGCGCGACCCACTCCCCCGCGTCAAGATTGACTTCGGCGATCTGTCCTTCGGACAACGTGACGCCTTCCGCCCCGAGGTGCGCCGCGAGTCGGGGGGTGGAAGCCTCGCGCTCGACCCAAGAGAAACGGCCGCGTTCGTCCAGCCCGACGCACAGCTCGCGAATCGCCCCGCCGCGCCGGACGACGCGGTGGACGGGGAAGGCGTCGAGCAGCTCGTTAGAAAAAATGATGCCCGCCGCGAAAGGCTCACGGCACTCCTCGATGCGCCGGAACTCGACGCGCCCGGCGAACGGGGCGAGCAGCGACGCCGCGCTCGCCCGCGAGTCGGCGCTAACTTCATCGACGAGGTAACGGACGGACGAAAAAACTTCCGGGCGGTCGCGACGCAGCGTGCCGAGGACGCCGCGCGCGAAGTGGCCCGCGCCCGCGCCCGCCTCGACGATGTTCAACTCGGGCGGCGCGTGTAGCTCTTCGTAGAGTGAAGCGAAGTGGCGTGCGAGTGTGGCGGCGAAGAGGGGCGTCGTCTCGGGCGCGGTGCGGTAGTCGCCGGCGCGGCCCCAGCGCGTGCCGCCGCGCCTCTGGTAGTAGCCGTCTTCGGGGTCGTAGAGCGCGGCCCGCATCCAGTCGCGGAAGGTCATCGGCCCGGCGCGGCGGATGTGCGCGCGCAGGCGCTCCGCGAGGTGCGGGGCCGCCGCCTGCTCACTGCCGCGTTCGCTGCTCATCTTTTTCACACACGGATTGGACGGGCCGCGCGGGGGTGGCTCACTTATCTTCGGGCCGATCCTTGAGGAGCCGGGTGGTGTTCTCGGTGACGCTCGGCGGTCGGCTGAGTTCGCCCGTGTCGGCGGCGACGGGCGGGCGGTAGCCGGCGGCGGGGATGCCCTGCTGCTGCGGCGGCGGGAGTGACGAGCCACGCGCCGCGGGCTGATTCATGAAGAGGGGCGCGGCCGGCGGCGCGTAGGAGGTCATCTGCGGCGACGGCTCGGGGGCCGGCTGGCTGTCCTCCAGCAGCAGCGCGTAGATGATGCGCAGGAGTCCGCCGATGAAACACGTGACGGCCGCGATCCCGGCAATCTCTCCCGGCAAGTCCAAAAGGGCGACGCCGATGATCGCCACGAGGGGCACGACCAGCATCGTGCTCAGCATCAGCATCGCGCCCTGCCGGATGCCCTTCTGCCGCGGCGAGAGCTTGCGCGGCCCCGCCGCCCCGAGCTGAAACTTGGTCCCGCCCGTCGTCAGCAGATCCGACACCAGGTTCAACTGGAAGCCGCACGCCGCGCAGAAGCGCACCTCATTCGACAACTGCCTCTGTCCGCAGTGGGGGCAGAACATTCGCTCAAGTCCTCTGGAAATAATTCGACGGGCCGCGCCGCCCGTCCGTCAGCGCCCCTGCTTGTCGAGGAACCTCGTCGTGTGCTCGGTGACGCTCGGCGGGCGCGGCGGCGCGATCTCTGAGGTGTCCGCGCGCGGGGGCACGTAGGAGTTGGCGGGCACGCCCTGCGCGGGCGGGAGCGCCGCCTCGCGTCCGGCACCGGCGAGCCACGCCGCCCCGGCCTGCGCGTTCACGTAAGTGGGTGGGAGCGTCCTGCGCCGCAGCGGGCCGTCCTCGAACAGCAGCGCGTAGACGACGCGGAGGAAGCCGCCGAGGAAGCAGATGAGCGCCGCCGCCATCCCCACCTCCTCGGGCACGATGTGCAGCTCTTCGCTCATGAAGATGAGGAACGGCACGAGGAACATTCCCACCAGTATCAGCAGGCCGCCCTGCCGCACGCCCTTCAGGCGCGGCGAGGGAGGGGCCTTCTCGCCCTCGGCCTGTTGTTGGCCGGGGAGCAGGCCGCCGTTGGCGAGCAGCGCCATCACGCCGTCGAGCGGGAAGCCGCAGCGCGAACAGAAGCGCACCTCCGGGGAAATCTGTTGCTGGCTGCAATGCGGACAGTACATCTTCAGATAAGACCTCGACGCGATAGGATGGCCGCCGGGACGGACGCGGCTGTTAGACCCTTGAGGCGTTTACGAAGCGCCCCGCCGCAAAGTTCGCGGCCGGGTCGGAACGACATCAATGGCCGAGCCGAAACGATATCACAGGCGGGGCGGCGGCGCGTCGGAAAAGAGTCGGAAGGTGGCGAAGGCCCGCCCCTGGTAGTGCGACGCGCGGACGAGCGTTTCGAGCGCGAGGCCGTGGAGGGTGCGCATCCCGGCGGCGGGCGTGGCGATCTCCTTGAGCAAGTCGGCGTCGTCGCGGAAGAGGGCGAAGGCGCGCAGGCGCGCCCGCTCGGCCTCGTGCAAATACTCCTCGACGTGCGCGGGCGTCGGGAGGGCTTCGGGCAGCGTCCACTCGAAGGGGTCGTCCCAGAGGTTGGCGGTGACGCCGCCGAACGTCTGCTCGACGGCGGCGGCCGACCTCAAAAGGTACTCCCCGCACGAGTGTGCGGGGAAGGCGCCGGAGGAGGGGCGCGGCTGCCAGTAAAGCTTCTCTACGGGGACGGCCCTGACAAGCCCGCAGGAGCGCAGGTGCAGGCTCGCGTACTGCCCGTCGAGACTACGGATGATCTGCATCGTAGACGGGGGCGGGCGCTTCACCCCGCGTCACTTGTCCTTCGCCTTGCGGCCGGTCTCCCGGATCGCCGTCCCCATGTTGCGGCCGTGGAAGACGAGGCCCGTGTAGACGCGGCCCTTGACCTCGACGCGGGCGCCGCGCGCGGGAACCGCCCGGTCGGCGAGCACCCAGATTTTGCCCGTCCCGTCGTCGATCTCGTAGCCGCCCTCGGTGAACACGCCGTAGCTGTCGGTGACCGTCCCGACGATGGTCACCTTCTTGTTGTGATAGCGGCCGGGGTCGGCGTTGATCTTATTGATCGTCGTCTTGGCGAAGGCGACCGGAGACAGTAGGAGGATAAAGATAGTGCTGAAGAAAAGCGTTCGGCGAAGCTGACGCATGGCATCTCCTTTCAAAAGACGCTGATTGCTCAGAGTTTCTATGGGAGAGCTGGAGGTAATCCTAGCATCCGATGGCCTCCGGGGTGAAAGGGATGCCCGAAAAATCAACTGGCAGTCGGCAGTCGGCAGTCGATTGCGCCCGGCTCGAACTTGAACGGCGCTCTACCGACTGCCGACTGCTTACTGCTTACTGCCTACTGTTCACCCTAGTTGCCGAACCAGCCGATGGGCTTGCCGGAGAGATCGACCCAGACGCTCTTGATCTGCGTGTAGAGGTCGAGGGCGTGGCGGCCCATCTCGCGGCCGTAGCCGGACTGCTTGAAGCCGCCGAAGGGCGAGGCGGCGTTGAACATATTGAAGGTGTTGATCCAGACCACGCCGGCCTTGACCTGCTTGGCAAAGCTGTGGGCGCGCGTGATGTCCTTCGTCCAGATGCCGGCCGAGAGGCCGTAGATGGTGTCGTTGGCCTGACTGAGAAGGTCGGCCTCATCCTTAAAGGTGATGACGGAGGTGACGGGGCCGAAAATCTCCTCCTGCGCCACGCGCATCTTGTTGTTCACCTCACTGAAGATGGTCGGCTGGAAGAAGAAGCCCTTCTGGAAGTCGCCTTCGAGCTGCGGCGGGCACCCGCCCGAGAAGACGGTCGCGCCCTCTTCGCGCGCGATGTCCACGTAGCCCTTGATGCGGTCGAGTTGCTCCGACGAAACTTGCGGCCCCATCTGCGTGGCCTTGTCGAGCGGGTCGCCGACCTTAATCTTCTCGGCCTTCTCCTTGAAGCGCCCCATGAACTCCTCCTTCACGTCTTCGTGGAGGAAGAGGCGCGAGCCGGCGCAGCAGACCTGGCCCTGGTTGAAGAAGATGCCCATCATCGCGCCGTTGACGGCCTGGTCGATGTCGGCGTCGGCGAAGACGATGTTGGGGGCCTTGCCGCCGAGTTCGAGCGAGACTTTGGACAGGTTGTCGGCCGCGGCGTGGGCGATGAGCTTGCCGACCTCGGTCGAGCCGGTGAAGGCGACCTTGTCGATGCCGGGGTGCGCGGCCAGCGCCGCTCCGGCCGTCTCGCCGTAGCCGGGGACGATGTTGACGACGCCGTCGGGGAAGCCAGCCTCCTGGATGAGCCTGCCCAGCTCCATCGCGCCCACGGGCGTCTGCTCGGCAGGCTTCAAGACGACGGTGTTGCCGGCGGCGAGCGCCGGCGCGAGCTTCCAGGCGGCCATCAGCAGCGGGAAGTTCCAGGGGATGATCTGGCCGCAGACGCCGATTGGCTCGCGCAGCGTGTAGTTGAACATCGGGCCGGGCACGGGGATGGTCTCGCCCTCGATCTTCGTGGCCCAGCCGGCGAAGTACTCGAAGTTCTCGACCACCTGCGGCAGATCGACGTACATCGACTCCTTGATGGGCTTCCCGTTGTCGGAAGTTTCGAGGTGGGCCAGCTCCGCCGACTTCGACTCGATGAGCTGCGAAAGCTTGTACATCATCCGGCCGCGGTCGCGGGCGGAGATTTTCGACCACTTGCCCTCGAAGGCGCGGCGGGCGGCCGCGACCGCCTTGTCGATGTCGGCCTTGTCGGCCTCGGCCACTTCGGCCAGGGTCGCCCCCGTCGAGGGGTTGGGCGTCGTGAAGGTCTTGCCGGACTCGGCATCGACCCACTTGCCGTCGATGAATAGTTGATACTTGCGAGGCGTCTCGTCTACGGCCGTCTGTGTGGATGACATGGAAGTCTTACTCCTTAATGAGCGTTGGATGTGGAACCTTTATTGTCTTCGCTGCCGCCAAGAGATGTGTGCGCCCCTACTTTATCACCCGCCGCTCGCGCGCCCCAAGCCGCCGGGCGCGTGCGCCGCGGGCGCGTCACGCTCCTTTCGCCCCGGCCTCGCCGGAGGGCGCGCCGAGGGATTCCTCCTTCTTCTCGTCGGCGGCGTATTCGGGGTCGGTGTCGCCGGTGATCTCGTCCCAGTCGTAGCCGAGGTAGTTGGAGAGTCGCTGGAGCTTGTCCTCCCACTCCTTGCGCTGCTCGCGGTAGTGTTCGAAACCGTCCTCGTTATTAATATCCCGCGTCTTGATGCCGACCTCGGCGAGGCGCCGGAGGTTGCGTTCATAGCGACGCCGCCACCGGTCGTCGTCCAAGGTGCGCTCCTCGTCGCGGCCCCCTCGGCGCCGCTCCAGGTCGAGCGTGCGCACCAGCTCGTTCAAGACTTGCCGCGTGTTGGCCTCCATCACGCGCACCTCTGGGAAGTTGCGCAGGTCGGAGTACTCGTCCATGTCGAGCGAGGTGCGGATGACCGTGCAGACTTCGAGCAGGAGGAAGAGCATGCGCGGCAGGCCCTTGTAGACCTCGACGGGGTGGAAGTAGTGGATGACCGGGTGCTCGACGTGCGCCTCCAGCAGCTCTTGCAGGTCGCGCGAGGCGGCGCGCAGATCCTCGCGCAGCCCGTAGAAGTGCCCCTCGACGAAGTAGTAGGCGATGTAGCCGGCGGCGTCGGCGCCCTCGCCGGCCTGGTGGTAGAAGGCGAGCGCCGCGACGCGTTTGCGCTCCAGCGCCCGGTAGATCGTCAGGAGGTAGGCGATGGCCAGAGAGATCAACCCCAGCCCCGAGGCTGACTCGATCATCGCCGTGAAGCGCATGGCCGTCGTGCGCGGCAGGATGTCGCCGTAGCCGACCGAGGTCAGCGTGACGCCGCTGAAGTAGACCGAGTCGATGAGGTCGGAGGAGGCGTTCGGGTTCGCGAGGATGAACTGCGCGGGCATCCGCGGGAAGTAGATGAGGGCGAAGGCGACGACAAGTGTGCCGATGAAGACGACGACGAGGAGTGGCATCAGCAGCGGGCCGACCACGTTGAGCAGCCTGTGGCGCGACGGCCGCGAGAGCCGGAAGGCGACGGCGCGCGCCGCGCGCCACACCATGCGGTTGAGGCCCTCGCCTATCGGCCCATAGCGCGCGCTGGAGTGGAGCACCGTCGCGTATACGTCGAAGGCGATGAGCAGCAGGAGGCAGACGCCGGCGGTCGTGTAGAGAAGCGTTACCATTCAAAAAAAAGGGTAAGGGGTAAAGGGTAATGGGGAAGGGCTGTCTTTTGAGCGTCCGCTGACAATCGCGCGCGCTCTTTTCTTTTACCCTTCCCCTTTACCCTTTACCCCTTACCCTTCCTGCGTTGAAGCGGACTGCGCGAGCAACTGCCTGAGCACGTATTGGAGGATGCCGCCGTGGCGGTAGTACTCGATCTCGATGGGCGTGTCGATGCGCAGCGTCAGCGGCACCTCCTCCTCCTGGCCGTCCTCGCGCCGCACTCTCAGCGTCAGGTCCTGCCGCGGCCGGATGTCGGCGCCGCCGATGCCGACGATGTCGAAGACCTCGTCGCCGTCGAGCCCGAGCGTCTGGGCGTTGGTGCCCTCCTTGAACTGGAGCGGGAGCA
>Ga0190273_10000968_pt1 | contig 10342 bp, 7 predicted proteins | sample Popmic504IS_FD_134513 | JGI IMG/M metagenome (GOLD analysis project Ga0190273, IMG submission 134513) | Populus adjacent soil microbial communities from riparian zone of Shoshone River, Wyoming, USA - 504 IS | ecosystem: Environmental > Terrestrial > Soil > Riparian zone > Trees stand | place...
AGGAGACGTTCGGGCCGATCACCACAGTGGTCAGGGTAAACGGGGTCGACGAAGCAATCAGGGTTGCCAACGACACCGAATACGGACTGGCTGCCGCGGTGTTCGGGCGGGATGCCCACCGTGCCCTCAATGTCGCTCTGCAGATCGACGCCGGGCACGTCCATGTCAATGGCGCCACCGTGCAGAATGAAGCCCAGGCGCCTTATGGCGGCATGAAGAACAGTGGTTATGGACGATTCGACGGCCGTGCGGTGATCAACGAGTTCACTGACCTTCGGTGGATCACCATCGAACCGTCCGACCAGCCCTACCCCTTCTAAGCCACAGCAATCGGATTTCCGCTTCCCTCTGAATCAAGGACTGATATGCAAATCACTGCTGCCGTCGCCCGATCCACCGGCAACCCGCTCACTATCGAGACGCTCGAACTGGACGAACTACGTCCCAACGAAGCCCGGGTCCGCATAGTCGCGTCGGGGGTTTGCCACACTGACGCAATTGTGCGGGATGGGATTTATCCAACCCCGCTGCCCGCCGTTCTCGGGCATGAAGGCGCCGGCGTTGTGGAGGCCGTTGGTGACGCGGTCACCGCGGTCGCTGTCGGCGACCATGTCGTGCTGTCCGCCGCGTATTGCGGCAAGTGCGATCGATGTCGTGCCGGCCAAATGGCCTACTGCGAGAATCTTTTCGCTGCGGACTTCGGCGGTCGACGACCTGACGGGAGTACGGCCTTCTCCAGTGACTCCGAGCCGATTTCCTCCCACTTCTTCGGTCAGTCTTCATTCGCCGCATTTGCAAATGTCGTTGAGGAGAGTCTGATCAAAATCGATCCGGACGTTCCGCTTGAACTGATGGCGCCGCTCGGTTGCGGTCTACAAACCGGCGCGGGCGCGATCCTCAACGAGCTCAAGCCCGATCTTGGCTCCACTTTGGTCGTGCTCGGTACCGGCGCCGTTGGTTCGGGCGCGATCATGGCTGGCAAGATCGCCGGCTGCGCCCGGGTCATTGCTGTCGATATCCACGACTCCCGTCTGGAGATGTCCAAGGAACTTGGGGCGACGGACACCATTAACACGACCAGGCAGAAGCTCGCGGAAGCGGTCAACGAAATCACCAGTGGCCGCGGCGCGGACTACATCGTCGATACCACTGCCAGGCCCGAGCTTCTCGAGCAAGCGGTGGATGCGCTGGCCATCCGCGGCACCCTCGCACTGGTCGGCGCTGCGGCACCCGGCACGACCGCGTCCTTTGAGATTGGCGCATCCCTGGTCAAGGGTTGGACATTCAAGACCATCATCCAGGGAAGTTCTGTCCCCCAGATCTTCATCCCGCGACTCATCGAGCTCTGGCAGCGCGGCCAGTTTCCGTTTGACAGATTGATCAAGCACTACCCCTTGGCGGACATCAACCAGGGATTCGATGACTCAAAGAACGGCATCACGATCAAACCCGTCGTCTTGCACTGAGCCACAAACCCCAAGGGCGGCGCCTCACAGTTATGGCGTCGCCCTCGGCAAGAACAGCACCGTCAGCGAAGCAGTTCGTCGACGGCAGCCTCAGCCGGTTTCTCCAGCAGATCATGGCATTCGATGAATACGTCGAAAGCCTGGCGGCCCAGCCAGTTGGGCGGGAGCAGTTCGTCCGGCAGGTCCGGATCCCGAAACGGGAAATGGCGATAGTCGTTGACCAACTGCATACGTTCGATTAAGGCCGCGGTTCCGCCGACTTCATGCCGCCGATACAGCGGGAGCCTGCGCCGGTAGCGGTCCAACCAATCGCCGTAATCCTGATCGAGGGTGTCGAGATCCCATGCTCTGGCAGCGAGGTCGCGATCCGCAGACTCTGTCGCCGACCGTGATCGGAAAATGTCGAGTTTGACAGTTGCCTTATCAGCGAACGCTTCGACAATGGCGTCGGTCCGGTCGTGCGGGCTGACCCACACAGAGGAGGCCAGCGGCCCAAAGCCCACCCACGAAAGCTTCTTGCGTAGTTGATCCCGAAGCGCGCGATCAGCTTCAGGAACTGAATAAATAACCATATGCCAATCACGGGTCCATGGTCCCGATGCCCTGTTGAAGATTCGATCACGGCCTTCGTTCAGCAGCTGCCACGACGCCGGGGTGAGTGTGTAGATGGTTTCCCTGCCGTCCCTTCGGCTGTCCAGCCAACCATCTCTGCGTAGCCGACCGACGACTACCCGAACCGTAGGTTCGGGAATGTCGAAGCAGTTCATCAGCGAGACCAGCGCGCGTAGGCGGCATTCTCCGCCCCGGTATCTCAGGTAGTCACCGAATAGGTCGAAGACCAGCGATCGCGGCTTCATCTCCGTACCTCCCCCAAAACTGACATCTGGCCCCATCGGATCGGAGATCAGGTGATGCCCATCAGGCGGCGTAGTGATATGGGTCGTCATGAAGCAGCTCCAAACGTGTCGCCAGTCTACTAGCCACCTGCTAGATTCGGGTTATCGATCTGTGTCACCTGCTTGACGGTCGTTGATTCAGTGTTGCACTATTGTTGTGAAGTGTCTCGAAGCCCCGTGTGCGCGCCTATCGCCGTAGGTCATGCGGCCGGCCGAGCCGCCGCTGGTCCCGGGCTGTCGCCTGGAATCTCTGCACACCCCTCGCGTGCAGAAGACCGCTGAACGTGCTCCGATTCATCCAACTAGGCAAGGGTGTGACATGTCGATCCGCATAGCGTGTATCGGCGCCGGTCCCGGAGGGCTTTTTCTGGGAACAATCGCGAAACGCTTGATGCCGGACGCCGAGATCACGGTCTTCGAGCGTAACCGGGCCGAAGACGCTTACGGTTTCGGTGTGGTCTTCTCTGACCAGACACTCAGCCGGATTGACGCGGCCGACGCAGTGTTGCACGACGCGCTGGCGGAACACGGAGTGCATTGGGACCCGATCGAGGTCCGGCTCAAGGGCCGGCGGCTCAGCTTTGCCGGCAATGGCATGGCAGCCATCAACCGCCGAACCCTGCTGACCCTGTTGCAAGCCCGCGCCGCGGAGTTAGGCGTGGATGTCAGGTATTCCACCCCGCCGCCCGACGTGCGGCAACTGGCCGCCGACTATGACCTGGTGGTCGCCGCAGACGGCGCCAATTCGACCAGTCGCGAACAGTTTTCCGACATCCTGCGTCCAACGGTGGAGATCGCTACCGCAAAGTTTATCTGGTTCGGCACCACCTACCTGTTTGACGGATTGACCTTCGTCCACCGCAAGGGCGAACACGGGAATTTCGCCGTACACGGGTACCCGATCGGTCCCGAGCTGAGCACCTTCATCGTCGAGACCGACGAGACGACCTGGCGGGCTGCGGGGCTCGACGAGTTCGACGTCGATCAACCGCCAGGGCCATCGGATCTGCGGAGCAAGGCGTACCTGGAGAAGTTGTTCGCCGAAGACATCGACGGCCACCCCTTAGTGACCAACAATTCGCGTTGGGGGAACTTCCGGACCCGCCGGACCCCTTCATGGCATATCGATAACATCGTCTGGTTAGGCGACGCCGTACATACGGCGCATTTCTCCGTCGGCTCAGGGACGAAGATGGCAATGGAGGACGCCGTGAGTCTGGCCGGACAGCTGGCGGCACACGGAGCCGACCTGCCCGCAGCACTAGCCGCTTACGAAGCAGAGCGGCAGCCCGAGGTCGCCAAAATCCAGAACTCCGCTAAGCCCAGTCTCTCGTGGTGGGAAAACTTCGGTCTGTATTACGACAACCTCAAACCCTGGCAATTCGGCTTCCATTTCTTTTCCCGCAGTATCCCGGCCGCGAAGATCCGGCGGCGGGACCCAGAATTTGTCGCTGCCGCCGAAGCCGGCTGGCGGGCGGAACATGGGACGGATCCACTGGTCACTCCGTTGCCGGTCGGCGATGTGGTGCTGTCCGGCAGGATCGGCAGGATCGATGCCGAGGAACTCCGCTACACGGCGACCGATGGCACCGCTATCGAATTGCGCAGGGTGGACTCTCGCCGCGCCGCGAATCAGGGAGTTGTGGTCACCGCACCGCACCACGATACCGAGATCGACGCCGCTGTCTCCGCGGTCACCGCCGCCGCAAAGCACGCCCCGCTGATCGTCGTGACGGGCGGGAGCCGGCTCACCAGGGCGCTGCTGTCCGAACGCATCCGCTTTCAGGGGCTTGCTCCGACCGTCGTCGCCATCGACGCCGTCGATGAGGACCTGGCGTTGACCCTGGTGTTGTCGGGTCGCGCAGATGCGATCGCGTACCCGGCGGGCGGTGACGACTGATGAGCGGTGATCTGCAAGCGCTCTTCCGACCGGAGCGAATCGCCGTCATCGGCGGCTCCCGCAGGGGAGGAAAACTCGGCGCTGTTATGGCCCGGTCCCTGGCCGGATACCGAGACGGCCCGGTGTTGATCAATGCCCGTTCGGCCGACCCGGTTGACGGCGTGTATGCCTGCATTGAAGATGCTGTCGCGGCCACCGATCGGATCGACCTGGCCGTGCTGTGCGTGCCGGCGTCAGTAACCGCGGACATTCTCCGGCAGGCCGCCGCGGCCGGTGTGCGCGCAGCCGTGGTGTGCGCCGGCGGCTTCGCCGAGGCCGGCGGGGCGGGTACCGGATATCAGCAAGAGGTCGCCGGCGTACTGGCAGACAGTGGAATTCGGCTGCTCGGTCCCAACACATCCGGGTTCTTTGTGCCCGGCACCGGCTTGACGGCCAGCTTTGTGCCCGGCGTGAGCGAAATCGCCGCCGGAGGTGTCGCGATCGTAGCGGCCAGCGGTGGGGTTAACCACGCCTTGTGCTTCATGCTCGCCGATGCGGGCATCGGTGTCAGCTTGGGCGTCGGACTTGGTATCGGGATCGATATCAACGAGCCGGACGTGCTGGACTACCTGCAAACCGATGAGATGACCGGCGCCGTGGCCATCCATATCGAATCCGTCAATGACGGGCCCGGATTATTGGCCGCGGTCACCGCGCTCAGCCGGGTGAAACCGGTGGTCGCGCTGGTGGTCGGTCGTAGTGACATCGGCGAATTCGCCCGGTCACATACCGGAGCTTTGGCCACTTCTTGGCGCACCACCCGGTCGGTGCTGCGGCAGGCCGGCGCTGTTGTCGTCGACGACGAGCGGGAACTGTTGGACGCTGTCACTGCGCTATCCATGCAACGGCTCAGGCCGAACCCCGAGCCTGGCATCGGATTGGTGACCGGTCAGGCCGGGCCCGGACTGTTGATTATGGACGCCTTGAAATCAACCGGTGTATCCGTCCCCGAAGTGACTGCCGAAACCCAGTTTCGACTGCGAGAGCTGTTACCACCAATGACCTTCCAGGCGAACCCAGTGGACACCGGCCGTCCTGGAGAGGGTTTCCCGCAGGTTCTGGCAGCCGTCGCCGCCGATCCAGGTGTCGACCTGATCGCCGTCTACGGTCTGACCGAACCCGACATCATTGACCTGCCGTCTGCGGCCTCCGCCGCCGGGCTGCCGATGGCTCTGCCCACAGTGATCGGCATCGGCGGCTCTGCCGCCGAGATTCGCCGTACCGTCGCAGCCGCTGGTGGTATCGGTATCCCGGCGCTCCTCAGTCCAGCCGCGCTGGCCAATGCCGTCCGCGCTCTGGTGCAGGACGCCGTCGGTCGGCACCGGCAACAGTCCCCGCCCCGCACCACCACTCAGACCTGGACAGCCGGGCCCTGGGACGAGTATCAGGCCAAGACGCTGCTCAACCTTTGGGGAATAGCCACCCCCGGCCCGTTGCGATACGACGATCGGGTTGCGGCGCAGGCGGCACTGGACACGTTGGCCGCTCCGATCGCAGTCAAGATCCTGGATCCGGCCGTGCTGCACAAAACCGAAATCGGGGGCGTTCACCTCGGTATTCGCAGTCACAAGGAGTTAGGAGCCGCCCTGGACAAGCTCGAGGAGATCGGCGCAAAACAATTCCTAGCCGAAACCATGGCCCCGGGTGGTGTGGACCTAGTGGTCGGGGTTCGCCGAGATCCCGTCTTCGGGCCCGTGGTGCTGCTGGGCCTAGGCGGAACTGCGGCCGAGGCCTATAGCGACGTCGCCATCCGGTCCCTGCCCGCCGGCGCATTCGAAATGGCCAGCATGGTGGACGATCTGCGAGCCTGCGCCCTAGTCGACGGATGGCGGGGCGGACCGGTGCTGGACAGGTCCGAGCTGGTCGATGTCCTCGCCGCCTTGTCCGACGCGCTGCTGTCGGCGCCTGACGTCAACGAAATCGAGATCAATCCCCTACGGCTGACCACCGGTGGACTTATCGCCCTGGATGCCGTCATCATCAGCGGAAGCGAGGTCAACGATGCCCCGGCCGATCACTGATGGCGTAGTGCCCTGGCCGGCGGCCGAAGCTGCGCGGTACCGTCAGGCCAAATATTGGCAGGACCGCGCGATCACCGAACACATCGTTGACCAAGTCAACCGCACACCCGATGCGACAGCGGTCGTTGACGGAGCTGTCCGGCTCAGCTACTCCGAACTCCTGCGCCGGGTCGACGCTGCGGCCGACCGGCTCACCGAACTTGGGTTGCGCCATGGGGATCGGATACTCGTCCAATTGCCCAACACCTGGCAGTTCGTCGCCTTCACCCTCGCGTGTTTCCGGATCGGGGTTGCTCCCGTGATGGCGCTGCCCGCCCACCGACGCCACGAGATGTCCTATCTGGCAGCACATTCCGAAGCGACCGCGCTCGTTGTGCCATCGCTGGTCAAAGATTTCGACCACGAAGAGATGGCCGCACTCATTGCCGCCGAAACACCGAGCGTACAAAGAGTCATTGTTCTTGCTGATGAAGTGCATCCCGGCCACATTCGATTGGACGACCTGTTCGCGCCACTTGACGACCCGGACAGGACCCGCGCGCAATGGAACGCGGCCGCCCCGGACGGAACCGACGTGGCCTGCTTCCTATTGTCCGGCGGCACCACCGGACTGCCTAAATTGATCACCCGGACCCACAACGACTATGCCTACAACGCACAACAAGCCGCCCGTGTCTGCGACCTCGACACCGGCACCGTCTACCTGGTGGCATTGCCCGCCGGCCATAATTTCCCGCTGGCCTGCCCCGGACTACTCGGCGTGCTGATCACCGGCGGAACGGTGGTCATGTTGACCTCGCCAAGCCCAGCCAAGGCGTTCCCGGTGATCCGGGCAGAAGGTGTCACTCACACCGCGCTGGTCCCGGCCATCGCCGCACGCTGGCTCGACTATCAACCCGAGGACCCAGCCGATACCCCTAGCACCCTGCGGGTCATTCAGGTGGGTGGATCGCGGATGCCCAATGAACTAGCCGCCAGGATCAGACCGGTGCTCGGCGCCACCCTGCAACAGGTTTTCGGAATGGCCGAGGGGTTGATCAACATGACCCGACTGGACGACCCCGTCGAAATCATCTGCGGTACCCAGGGCAGGCCGATGAGCGACGCCGATGAGATCGCTATCGTCGACGAATCGGATCATCCTGTCCCACAAGGGCAGTCCGGGTTCCTGCTAACCCGTGGCCCCTACACGCCGCGCGGCTACTACCGGGCACCGGAGCAAAACACCAAGGCATTCACCGCCGACGGTTGGTATCGCAGTGGCGACATATGTTCGCAGGACTCCCAAGGAAACCTGATCGTCGAGGGTCGCGACAAGGACATGATCAACCGCGGCGGCGAAAAGATCAGCGCCGAAGAGATTGAAAACTTCGGCTATCAGCTCAGCGGAGTAGAACAGGTCGCTGCCGTAGCGATGCCGGATCCCGATCTGGGCGAGCGCTTGTGCGTGTACGTGGTGCCAAGACAGGGCGTGCGGGTCACCCTCGAGGAATTCACCGCCATCATGCTTGCCGCCGGTGTCGCGAAATTCAAATTCCCCGATGCGCTGGTATTGGTCGAACGGCTGCCAACGACGAAGGTGGGCAAGATCGATAAGAAAAGTATCCGGGCCGATCTACAACGCAGACTTGACGACGGCCGAATTCGCGGAACGATGACCACCTGAAGGCATCGAGTCCCATCCGACCCAGACGCGACGGCCTGGTCCTGGCCGTCCGAATGATGGAAGAAGGTTCCTTATGACAACCGCCGAGCCCGGGCATGACGACTACGACCCGGACAGCCCTGAACTGTCGCAGCTGTATGACGACTTCAAGCGGGAGCACTTGACCCCGCTCTGGACGCAGCTCAACGACCTGATGCCCATGCACCCCAAGCCCCGTGCCCTGCCGCATGTGTGGCGATGGGACACCCTGTACCCGCTGGCGGCGCGGTCCGGCGATCTGGTGCCGGTCGGCCGCGGCGGCGAGCGACGGGCCATCGCGCTGGCCAACCCCGGCCTGCCGGGTACCGCCTACGCCACCCCGACACTCTGGGCCGCCATCCAGTACCTCGGCCCGCATGAAACCGCACCGGAGCACCGGCACAGCCAGAACGCGTTCAGGTTCGTGGTCGAGGGTGAAGGGGTGTGGACGGTCGTCAACGGCGACCCGGTCGCCATGCGCCGCGGCGACTTCCTGCTCACCCCGGGTTGGAACTTTCACGGCCACCACAACGAAACCGAACAGCCGATGGCCTGGATCGACGGCCTGGACATTCCCTTCGTCCATTACACCGACACCGGGTTCTTCGAATTCGGCTCCGAACGCGTCACCGACGAGGCAACGCCAGATGTCTCCCGATCAGAACGGCTCTGGTCACATCCTGGACTTCGACCACTCTCCGGCCTGCAAAACACCGTGAGCTCGCCTATCGGCGCCTACCGCTGGGAACACACCGACGCCGCCCTGCGAGAGCAACTCGCGCTGGAGGACGAGGGCCAGCCCGCGACTGTCGCCCCCGGGCATGCCGCAATCCGCTACGTTAATCCGACCACCGGGGGCGATGTGCTCCCCACCATTCGCGCAGAGTTCCATCGGCTGCGGGCCGGCGTCATCACCCGTACTCGCCGGGAGGTTGGATCATCAGTCTGGCAGGTATTCGAGGGCACCGGAACAATCACCCTGGGTGAAGAAACCCACCCGTTGGCTAAGGGCGACCTGTTCGTCGTGCCGTCCTGGGTTACCTGGTCTCTGCAGGCAGACGGCGCAACCGACAACACCTTTGATCTGTTCCGGTTCTCGGACGCACCAGTTGTCGAGCGCCTGAACTTCGATCGCGTGCAAGTCGAGGAGAACTGATGAAGCTGGCAACAGTTCGCACCCAGGACGGCACCGCCGCAGTTCGGGTCGAAGGCAACAATGGCGTCGTCATCTCAGGTGTCCCAGACGTCGGAGCGCTCCTTGCCCGGCCGGACTGGCGGACCCTCGCAGAGACGGCTGACGGGGCGGAACTGCCATTGAACGATCTGGCCACCGTCATCCCGCAGCCCGGGAAGGTGGTTTGCGTCGGGTTGAACTACCGGGCACACATCCTGGAGATGGGCCGGCCCCTGCCCGAGTACCCCACCCTGTTCGCGAAATTCACCGACACCCTGATCGGACCCACCGACGACATTGAGATCCCGTCGGACGCCGGCGACAATGTCGACTGGGAATGCGAACTCGTCGTGGTCGTCGGCGCCACCCTGCGCGGCGCGGACGAGACCGAGGCGGCGGCGGGGATCGCCGGGTACACCATCATGAACGACGTTTCCATGCGGGACTGGCAGTTTCGGACCCGAGAATGGTTACAGGGCAAAAATTTTGGAAACACCACCCCGGTGGGACCGGTCATGGTCACCACCGACGAATGGCGGCCGGGGCCGACCATCCGCACCGTCGTTGACGGCGAAGTGCTGCAGGAAGCGTCCACCGGCGACCTGGTGTTCAGCCCTGCGAACCTGGTGTCCTACATCTCCGAGATGATCACTCTGCGGCCCGGCGACATCATCGCCACCGGCACCCCCGGCGGCGTCGGGCACGCACGCAAGCCGCCCAGGTACCTGTCACCCGGTGCCCGGGTTCAGGTCAGTATCGATGGGATCGGTGCGCTGGAGAACACCTGCGTCGCAGTCGACCGGCGAGGCAACCGTGCCAGCACGACATGATCAGGTGGACAACCCAGGGCTGGCCGCCAGTCTGCTGACGGCGAGGCGGGGAACGGCCTATTTCGCCCGCAAGCTTGCCGAGCTGAGCGATGACGACTTCGACGCGCCATCGCTGTTGCCGGGTTGGAGCCGCCGGCACATCATCGCCCATGTGGGCTACAACGCTCGCGCCCTGACCCGGCTGATCGAATGGGCAGCCACCGGCATTGAAACCCCGATGTACGCAAGTCCCGAGCAACGCGCCCGGGAAATTGAGGACGGGGTCACGCTCAAACCCATCGCCTTGCGCCATCTGGTGTCGCACTCAAATGTGCATTTGAACGTAGAGTGGC
>Ga0190273_10000969_pt1 | contig 10340 bp, 7 predicted proteins | sample Popmic504IS_FD_134513 | JGI IMG/M metagenome (GOLD analysis project Ga0190273, IMG submission 134513) | Populus adjacent soil microbial communities from riparian zone of Shoshone River, Wyoming, USA - 504 IS | ecosystem: Environmental > Terrestrial > Soil > Riparian zone > Trees stand | place...
ACAGAAGCCACAGCAATGAGGATGGGCCTGACCGTCACGGATAAACTGCGCCTGCTGCTGGACATTACTAAGAAGATCAGCAGCACCCTGAACCTACAGGAAGTTTTGAATCTGGTGATGGACACGCTCAACTCGCTGATCCCTTACGACGCGGCGGGAATCTACGTCATCAAGTGCGAGAAGCGTCTCTCTGTCGAAGGAACGCAGGCTGAGTCTTCCTGTGTTTTTCGCGCGGAGGCCGTGCGCGGTTACGACATAGACGATCTGCTTGATCTGCGGCTCAAGATGGGCGAAGGCATCATCGGCCATGTGGCCGTCACGGGCGAGCCGGTCATCTCGCCTGACGTGCGTATGGATGCGCGCTACGTCAACGCGCGCCCTGAGACTCGCTCGGAAATGGTCGCGCCCGTCATCTCGAATAACGAGGTCGTAGGCGTTTTCGATCTCGAAAGCGATCAACTGAATGCCTATACGGAAGACGACCTACAGGTCTTGCTGCTGCTGGCCTCGCAGGTCGCGATCATCATCGAGAAGGTGATGCTGCATGAGCAGCTTGTCGAGAAGAAGCGGCTCGAAGGACAGCTCGAAGTGGCGCGCGAGGTGCAGCTTGAGCTGCTTCCGGCCTCAGACCCGCAGCTCGAAGGCTTCGATATTTGCGCCTACAACTTTTCGACCGAAGAGGTCTCGGGCGATTATTACGACTGGGTGCGCATATACGAAGACCAGATCGGCATCGTCATCGCGGACGTATCGGGCAAGGGCGTCCCGGCGGCCCTCCTGATGGCCTTTCTGCGCGCAAGTCTGCGCGCCGCCATACATATCGGCTACGCGCCGCATATTTCTATGGCGAAGGTCAACTACCTGCTCTGGGAATCAATCGAGCGTAACCAGTTTGTGACGGCCTTTTACGCAGTGCTCGATGCCTCGAACAAGACGCTGGCCTATACGAACGCCGGTCATAACCCGCCGCTGCTGATGGATGCTGACGGCACGGCGCGCTTTATAGAGCGTGGCGGCCTTCCGCTCGGCATGTTCCGTGCGACGCGTTATTATGAGTATTACCTGTCCATTGAGACCGGGCAAACCCTTGTGCTTTATACGGATGGAGTGACGGAGGCGGTTAATGCGAAGGGCGAGGAGTACGGACGTGACCGCCTGGAAAGAATCGTGCGCGAAGGCCGAGCCTTAAGCTCGCGTGCGCTAATCGATCTGATCTACGAGGACATACTGCGCTGGACGGACGGGCGCGGCTCGCATGACGACATGACCTTTTTTATCGTCAAGGCCAATTATTAAAGGAAAAGCGACGGGCGCGCCTCCATCACTCTCTGAGCACGCGCCCGCCGCCTTTTGGAAATGTAAAGAGTTTGTAAAACTTCAGTGCGCCGTTAAAGAATTATGCGCGTGGTCGCCACCCGGCGCGAGCGGTGCGCGGTAATCTCCGAAGTGAAATGCTGCTTCGGATTCGGAAAAAGCGAAGACATCAAACCCGTATGCATCAAAATACGCCGCCAAATCATCGGGCGAGAGGAGAAACAGGGCGGGTGAGTAACCCGCTTCGGCACGAATTTCCAGCAGGCGCTCAACGACTTCCAGCGGAGCAAAGCATCTTACAGGGTCTCTGTATGTTGCCATAAGTTCTAGCGCCTCTCTTTCCTTCAAGGTTCGGGACGCCGGTTGAACGAACGGGGCATCCCCGTCTTGCATCCATTTTGATGTACGCTTTTTGTGTTGCGGTTGTTCGCTCAGGAGATTTATTTTCAGTCACGGCGGCGTCCTGAAACTTTGACGTTGCGCCAGACGAATAAAGAGTAAGAGGGAAAGCAGGAGGTGAATATGAATCGTCGCAAATTTGTCCGCCACACATTGGTCGCCGCCACTGCCGCGACCGCCGCCGCCACATTGAAGGGCAAGGGTTTTGGAAAGAGCCCTCAGCCGGGCTCGCCCGCCGCGCCTTTAGTAGCCTCGGCCTCTGCGCGACGCCCCTTGAGCGCCGTCGGGGGATTCACCTTCGCGCGCCTGCGTTATGCTTCCGGAAACTGGGACGCAGACCCGAAGATGCCCTCGAACCTCTTGAACTCGCTGGTCGAATACACATCCGTTCGCGTCGATCCGAACGAGCGCATAGTGGATGTCTCGTCGCCTGGCATCGCAGATTATCCTTTCCTCTACATGACTGGCAACAAACTCGTACGCTTCTCTGAAGCCGAGCGCGCCAACCTGCGCCGCTACCTGCGCAACGGCGGCTTTCTCTTCGTAGACGATTGCAACCACGACGTGGACGGCACGTTCGCCAAAACCTTCGAGACGGAGATCAAAGCCGTACTTGATCGCCCCGAAGAAGCACTGCGCAAATTGCCGAACACGCATCCGCTCTATCGTGCCTTCTTCGAGTTTCCTGACGGCGCTCCAGCCACTTCGCACGAGTTGAACGGCTGGGGCGACGACCTCGTCCACGATTATCTGAAAGCGATAGAGATCGACGGGCGCATCAGCGTGCTCTATTCCAACAAGGATTACGGCTGCGAATGGAATTACGATTGGGCGAACAAGCGTTTCGCCTCTAAGGACAACACGCGCTTTGGCGTCAATATCATCGTCTACGCACTCACACATTAAGAACAACGGCCAGTGACGAGTGACAGGCAGGAGAAAGCTTTTAACTCGTCGCTTGTCACTCCTCACTCTTCACTGATTTTTTATGAGCACACAACCGCCGACAAATCCTACGGGCCCACCGCCGCAGCCTCCGCAGGGAGCGCCGCCGAATCTGCTCGTCATGCTTCAGCAGATGTTGAAGGTCTCCGATAAGGTCTCTGATCTGATCTTTTCGCCGGGACGCCCGCCGCAGGTCGAGTTGGTCGGAAAGCTGCAAGCGGTCGTAATGCCCGGACTGGAAAAGCTGACCCCCGCGCACACCGCCAGTATCGCCAAGCTGATGATCGGCACACACGAGCAGGCGGCACTCAATCTTGAGAAGAACGGTTCGGCTGATCTTTCGTTCAGCGCGCCCGGACTCTCGCGCTTTCGCGTCAACATCTTTATGCAGCGCGGCACGCATGCCATAGTGATGCGCGTTATCCCTTCGCGACCGCCGCGCTTCGAGGACTTCGATCTGCCGCCGCAGCTCAGAGACATCTGCGAGCTGAAAAACGGGATCGTGCTCGTCACGGGCCCGACCGGATCGGGCAAAAGCTCTACGCTTGCGGCCATCATCGATCTAATCAACGAGACGAAGTTCTATCACATCGTGACCATCGAAGACCCTATAGAGTTTTTGCATCAGCACAAGAACTCGACTGTACATCAGCGCGAGCTTCATTCCGATACGCCGGATTTCGCGCTCGCGCTGCGAGCGGCGCTCAGGCAAGCACCGAAGGTCATCCTCGTCGGCGAGATGCGCGACCGCGAGACCATAGAGGTCGCGCTCGAAGCAGCAGAGACGGGCCACCTGGTGCTCTCCACTCTGCACACGATCGACGCTTCCAAGACAGTGGATCGCATCATCGGGGTCTTTCCCAAAAACGAAGAGCCTGCGATACGCAAACGCATTGCTCAATCCTTTCGCTATATCGTTTCGCAACGCCTTATTCCGCGCGCGAACAAGAGCGGTCGCGTCGCCGCCGTCGAAATCCTGAAAGCGACGGCACGCACCAAAGAATATGTGGAGAAAGGCGAGCAGGAAGGCAAATCCCTGATCGACGCGATGGAGCAGGGCGAGCAGGAAGGCATGCAAACCTTTGACGCCGTGATCGAAGGTTTAATCCGCAAAGGCGTCATCACGATAGAGGACGCCATGCCCTATGCCTCGAATTCAAATAACCTGCTGCTGCGCCTGGCAGATTTCGGCGGCGGCGGTGGAGCGGCGACAGCGTCTACACCTTCAACGCCGACGGCGACCAAAGGCGATAAGGATTCGATGCTCGATATGATTGAACGCTGAAGAGGCGCTTACCTGTTTTTCCCATGCAGTTGATAAACGAGAGCGATAAGGCCGCGACGCTTGACTCTTTACAGGAGTCAGTCGCACGGCTTGAGAGCGAGATCGGAAAGGTCATCGTCGGACAGCGCGAAGTCGTGCGACAGATTATGATCTCTGTCGCCGCGGGCGGACACTGCCTGCTGCGCGGCGTCCCCGGCCTCGCCAAAACCCTGCTCGTCAAAACACTGGCCGAGGCGCTCTCGCTCCGCTTTAATCGCATACAGTTTACGCCAGACCTGATGCCCTCCGACATCACCGGCACGGAGGTCATAGAGGAAGAGCGCACGACAGGCCGTCGCGAGGCGCGCTTTATCAATGGGCCCATCTTCGCAAATATTGTTCTGGCAGACGAGATCAACCGCGCTCCTCCAAAGACGCAGGCTGCGCTGCTGGAAGCCATGCAGGAGAATCAAGTGACGGCAGGCGGCGTGCGCTATACTTTAGAGCGGCCCTTCTTTGTGCTCGCGACTGAAAATCCGATTGAGCAGGAGGGAACTTATCATCTGCCCGAAGCACAGCTTGATCGCTTTCTGTTTGAGATCGTCATAGATTATCCGGCGGCGGACGAAGAGCGCCGGATCATCGCGCTCACAACAGCAAACCGCAAGACGGATGTGCGTCCAGTTCTAGACGGCGCTCAACTTTTGCGCATTCAGGAGGTCGTGCGCGACGTGCCCGCAGCATCAAACATCGTGGACTTTGCGACGCGATTGGTGCGCGCCAGCCGTCCCGGCACTGTCGATGCTGCTCCTTATGCGACGGAGCATGTACGCTGGGGCGCAGGCCCCAGGGCCGGACAGGCATTGATTCTGGGAGCGAAGGCGAGCGCGCTGCTCGATGGACGCTTCGCCGTCGGATTTGATGACGTGCGCCGCGTGGCATATCCTGTGCTGCGTCATCGCATTCTCCCCAACTTTCGCGCAGAGGCCGAAGGCATAGGGGCTGAAGCGATCATCGGTGAGTTGCTTCGCTCAACGCCGGAAGATGCTGCGTCCGCCCCACGCGATGTAAAATAGCTTCGCGGCCAGAATTAATTTCCTGAACTCGTCAAGGGAGAAATTGGATTATGTTGTACCGATGCCCCCGCAGATTTCTCTCTCCCCTGCTGATCCTTGCTTTGCTCGGCGGTCTAATTTTCGCGCCGCCCTTAGCCGATACTGCCTCCGCACAATCAAGATCGAAACGTAAAGCAAGCACTCAGACGCGAAGACGAACACCCGCGCGTCGTGCCCAGCCGCGCCGGCGCGCTCAACCGGAAAGTGTCAGCCTGGAGACGGAAGCTACAACGGCTGCGGATCAAGCGGAGACGGGTGGCCTTTCGTCCGGCGCTGCGATTGACGACGGCGTGCGCGCAGACCTGCCGGCGGGCGGCGAGTTGCGCATAGAGAATCGTCGCGGCAACGTGAGCGTAGAGGTCTGGAATGAAAGACATGTCTCCGTGACGGCAAGGGTCGAAGGAAAATTGCCTGCGCGCTCGCCCGTCTTGATTCAGAGAACAGAGAGCCTGCTCAACATCGGCGTCGTGCGCGCCAGCAGCCCCAACAGCCGAAGAGCCGCAGCGACACCCGCGCGCGTAGACTTGATACTGCGTATTCCCGAACGCTCGCTCACGGAGATCATCACAGGTGAGGGCGAAGTGTCTGTGCGCGGTCTGCCCGCTTCACTTGCAGTCAAAACTACGGCGGGCGATATTTCTGCGGAGCTTCCTGCGAGCGCCGATATGGACGTGAAGGCCGAGACCAGAACCGGCAGCATCGACTCGACGCTTCCGACCGTTGGGCCAACCGGCGCGAGCGAGCGAGATTTTCATGCTACTCTGGGCGCAGGCAGTCACGCGGTCACGCTTCGGTCGGAGCGTGGAAGCATCACGCTCTCACCTTCAACGCAGCTCAACTCGACGGCTAACAGAACTGTCGCATCAGTCTCAAGCACATCTGCGCCTCAAACGTCCAGGACAGTTACGCCGAGAGAGGATACGACGACGAGCGAGGGCCGTATGCCGCCGACGCTTAACGGCTCTGGCACAAACGCGACAGCGGGTGCTGGCACGCCAGCTTCCACTTCGACAGACCCGCAGGAGGTGGACGAAGGCGATGTCGTGCGCGTCGATACGGAACTCGTCACGCTCAACGTGAGCGTCGTCAGTCGCGGCTCAAATCGCGGCCTGCCGGATTTGAAGCAGAAGGATTTCCGGCTTTACGAAGACGGCGCTGAGCAACAGATAGAGCATTTCAACTCCGCCGCCTCGCCCTTTAATCTGGTGCTCCTCATTGATCTTTCAGGCTCGACGAAGGAGGTCGTCGGGATCATACGCAATGCGGCGCTACGCTTCGTTGCCGCGACGCGCCCAGCGGATCGCATCGCGGTCGTGACCTTCGCCAATACGCCCGTCGTCGTCTCGCGCCTGACAGATGATCGAGACGCTTTGCGCCGCCGCATCAATTCGATAGAAGAGCCCGTGGGCAGCACCAAGGTTTATGATTCAATCGCTTTTACGATGGAGGATGTCCTGCGGGATGCAGGGCAGTCGCGGCGCAACGCCATCGTGTTGATGAGCGATGGTCTGGACAGCACCATGCCGAACGTGACGGGCGAAGGCTCTGTGGTCGATTACAAAGAGCTGCTCGGTCGTGTGCAGGAGTTCGACGGCGTCTTCTATTCGCTGTGGCTCAACACTGAGTACCCGGCCTTAAGCGATCTGGATGTGCAGCCGGAGACGGTTGACCTTGCGCACGACCGCATGAAGGAACTGTCGGAGGCGGGCGGCGGAATGTTTTATGAGGTCGAGAAGCTGGAGGATTTGGCCGGCGCTTACGAGCGCGTCGTCGCAGACCTGGGCACGCTCTACAGTCTGGGCTATCGCCCGACGAACAGGCAGCGCGACGGTAAATGGCGCGCCATACGCATCGCCATCGCGCGCCCGGAAGCTGTCGCACGCGGCAAACGCGGCTATTATGCGAACTGAGCGTCTTTCATAAAATCGAATCGCGAGACTTTTCCGGGCACAAATCACACAGGGATGAACAGGATAGACAGGATAAAAGCAAAGCTCTGCAAGAGATTTGAGATTCGGAATCTCAAATCTCTTTTCTCTGATCTGTGTTTATCCTGTTCATCCTGTCCATCCCTGTTCATTTCTTTCTTCTCCTTAAGAACACCGCTTTACGGCTACCTGCCGCGTATCATCTGCTGCTTATCGCTGATGATCTGTTGCGCGATGTTCGCATCGGTCTACGCGCAGGTCGTGGATTTGCCGCAGCCTCCGCGCTGGCAAAAGTCCGAAGACACGGACACCGTTCGTATCGAGACGGATCTGGTCGATCTTAACGTCAGCGTCTTTGCGCGCGACCGGCAACAGCAGCAGCAGCAGCGCAGCAGCGCCGTGGGCCCATTACAGCAAAAAGATTTTATGGTCTTTGAGAACGGCGTGGCCGAAGAGATAACTTTTTTCGCCTCGGCCTCTGCGCCACTCGATCTGGTGCTACTGCTTGATCTTTCAGGCTCGACGAGCGACAAGCTCGATCTGGTTCGTAAATCCGCGCGCCGTTTTGTCGAAGCATCGAGGCCCGGTGATCGGATCAGCGTCGTCACTTTTACGGATACGGCGCGCATCGTTGCGCCTCTGATGACGGATCACAAAGACCTTATCTCGCGCATCAAGAAGATAGAGAAGCCGCGCGGCGGAACAAATTTCTGGGATGCCATGCGTTATGTTCTAACCTTTGTGCTGGGCAACTCCTCCGGCGGCGTGCGGCGCAGCGCCGTCGTCTGTATGACGGACGGTGTGGATAATGCTTTGCCGGATGTGCCGGGCGACGGCTCGCTCACGAGCTTCGCCGCTTTGATGGAGGTCGTCCGCCGCTCCGGCTCAATCGTGCTGCCGATCTATCTGGATACGGAAGAGGAGATGATTCTTCAGGGACGCGCCAATGCGCCTGCCTATTTTATTGCGCGCCAGCAGCTCGCGATTCTGGCCGAAGAGAGCGGCGGCATTCTTTACCAGGCGCGCAGGGTCGAAGACTTAAAGGGCGTCTACGAGCAGGTGATAAGCGACCTCAGCACTGTTTACAGCATCGGCTATCGCCCGACGAACAGGCAGCGTGACGGCTCCTGGCGAGCCGTCAACGTGCGGCTCATCGGACGCACAGACCTCGCCGTGCGCACCAAGCGCGGTTACTACGCACGTTGAATCAGGATAATAAGATTTAGTTCACGTAAATATTAAAGCGGTATTGTGGTTGGGATAATTGAGTGTGCAGAGCGTTAAGACTCACCACAGAGACACAGAGGACACGGAGGAAGCACGGAGGATTGAATATCTTTCGACTCTCTGTGTTATCTCCGTGTCCTCTGTGCCTCTGTGGTGAATTGAAACTTCCACTACACTCAATTTCAAATTGAATCGCTACTCGTATTCGGCAGGAGAAAGCAGCTTGGACGAACTCATTTATGCATCGGCGACACGTTTGGCGCGCGCCATTCTTGACAGAGAGGTTTCTGCGGAAGAGGTCGTCAATGCGACTATCGAGCGGATCGAGTCTGTTAATCCTCTAATCAACGCGGTCGTGCAGTTGAGACCCGACGCCGCTCGCAGCGAGGCGCGCGAGGCCGACGCCTTACTCGCGCGCGGCGAGATTAGAGGGCCGCTGCATGGTCTACCCATCACCATCAAGGATGCGTTCGAGACCGAAGGTATTATCTCGACTTCGGGTACGAAGGGGCGCGCCTCTTTCATGCCCACGGAGGACGACGCGGCGGTCGCACGCCTGCGCGCCGCCGGGGCGATCATTCTCGGTAAAACGAACGTGCCCGAATTGAGTCTCGCCTTCGAGAGCGACAATCTAATCTATGGTAGAACAAACAATCCGTACGATCTGTCGCGCACGCCTGGCGGCAGCAGCGGCGGCGAAGCGGCGATCATCGCGGCGGGCGGCTCACCCTTAGGGTTGGGCTCAGACCTCGCGGGCAGCATACGTCTTCCATCTCACTTTTGCGGTATCGCCGGGTTGAAGCCGACCACCGGACGAGTGCCGAGGACTGGAAATTTTCCGCCGCGCGGCGGGCTCTCGACAGACCTTTCGCAGGCAGGGCCGATGGCTCGCCGCGTCGAAGACCTAGCGCTGATGCTGCCCCTTATCGTCGGGATGGACTGGCGCGACCCGACAGTCGTGCCCATGCCGCTGGGCTCTCCCGCGTCGGTTGATCTAAAGGGCCTGCGCGTCGCTTTCCACACGGATAACGGGATCGCTACGCCGACACAAGAGACGATTGGGATCGTCAGGAGCGCGGCCCGCGCGCTTACAGATACGGGCATCATCGTAGAAGAAGCGCGCCCCGACGGAATTGAAGAGACTTATGAGTTGATGCATAGCATCCTGGGCGCGGACGGCGGCGCGGGCTTAGAGGGATTGCTGCGTATGGCTGGAACGATTGAAACGCATCCGCTCTTGCAGCGCGTGCAGAAGCTGCTCAGTCCACGCGCCATCTCGACGGCAGAACTGGGCGCGGTGCTTCTGCGTCTCTACAGATTCCGCAGCCGTATGCTCGCCTTTATGGAGCAGTATGATGCGATCATCTCTCCGGCCTGCGTGCATCCGGCGATGTCGCACGGCAACAGTTTCGAGGATGCGGCGGGCGCGGCCTTCAGCTACACCATGACCTACAACCTGACGGGTTGGCCCAGCGTCGTCGTGCGCGGCGGCACATCACCCGAAGGTCTGCCCATAGGAGTCCACATCGCCGCCCGTCCCTGGCGCGAAGACGTAGCGCTGGCCATCGCCTCAGAGATCGAAAAGACGACCGGCGGCTGGCAGCGACCGCCGCTTTAAGACAAACTTTTGTCCATACATGATTGATACCCGAGATCATGTCAGGCCGCATCGCAGTAAATAAAATTTAGGCTTCCGTTGAGTAATAAAAACTGTAGACAGTATTTCCTGAGTCAAATAAAGCGCGCGCTTTAGCTGACGGCTTTTGTGTTGTGCTTAAGCTGTCTACGATTGTGAACGACGGTGTTGACGATTGTAGACACTGTGGTTCATTCAATGGAAATTCACCTCGCTTTTGTCCTGTTACCACTTTCTCGTATCGCGGCATAGTTATTGCCACCTCTTTTCTTTAGATAACTCGCGTTCTTTAAAGCTGGTGAAGGCCCTCACACTAACCAGCAACCCGTCAGCCAGTGTCCTGCGGGACAACAGTCCCTGTCAGATAACACCCTGTCAACTTGCAAGCCTGGAGGCCGCACACAGGCGCGTGCCGTCCATCTATCAATCTCAGGCTTGTATCACCGGAAGGAGAAACCAAAATGTGTAAGCGTCTCTACGTCGCAGACCTCTCAAGCAGGCTTTTCACGCTC
>Ga0190273_10000970_pt1 | contig 10335 bp, 6 predicted proteins | sample Popmic504IS_FD_134513 | JGI IMG/M metagenome (GOLD analysis project Ga0190273, IMG submission 134513) | Populus adjacent soil microbial communities from riparian zone of Shoshone River, Wyoming, USA - 504 IS | ecosystem: Environmental > Terrestrial > Soil > Riparian zone > Trees stand | place...
GGTTCTCCGCCGGTGCTGGCCCGATCCTCCGGCTGCAGGAAGTCGAAATCGCAGCCGAGGTTCGCCTGCTGTATGTGTTTGAGGTAGATGGCGCCGTAGCCGCGGCTGAACTTGGGCTTGGGCGGCTGCCACGCCGTGCGCCGCTGCGCCATCTCCTCGTCGCTGATCTGCAGCTGCAGGCTGCGCGCCTCGACGTCGAGCGAGATCAGGTCACCGGTGCGCACCAGGGCGAGCGGACCGCCGACATGGCTTTCCGGGGATACGTGAAGCACGCAGGCGCCGTAGCTGGTGCCGCTCATCCGCGCATCCGAGATGCGCAACATGTCGCGCACGCCCTTCTGCAGCAGCTTTTTCGGGATCGGCAACTGACCCCATTCCGGCATGCCGGGCGCGCCTTGTGGTCCGGCACTCTTGAGCACAATCACTGAGTCGGCGTCGATCTCCAGTTCTGCCGTATCGATGCGTGCGGCCATGTCGTCATAGCTGTCGAACACCACCGCCGGGCCGGTGTGGCGCCGAAGGTGCGGTTCCATCGCGGCAGGCTTGATGACGGCTCCGTCGGGCGCGAGGTTGCCGTGCAGGATGGCAAGGCCGCCGTTGGCGATCAGCGGCTTGTCGAGCGGGCGGATCACTTCATCGTTGAACACCCGGGCCTCTGCGATGTCCTCGCCGAGCGTGCGGCCGGTGACGGTCATGCAGCCGGTGTCGATCATGCCGCCGAGGCGCTTGAGGAGGCCGCGCAGTCCGCCCGCGTAGTAGAAGTCTTCCATCAGGAACGCGCCGGACGGGCGCAGGTTCGCGATCACCGGCGTCTCGCGCGCAAGGGCGTCGAACTTCTCGAGATCGAGGGCGATGCCGGCGCGACGGGCCATCGCGATCAGGTGAACCACCGCGTTGGTCGAGCCCCCCATCGCGAGGACCGTGACGACGGCATTGCGGAAGGAACTCTCCGTGAGCAGATCGCTGGGGCGCAGGTCCTCCCACACCATGTCGACGATGCGCTTGCCCGACAACGTCGCCATCTGCGAGTGGCGTGAGTCTGGAGCGGGAATCGAGGAGGCGCCCGACAGGGTCAGCCCCAGCGCTTCGGTGGCTGCCGTCATCGTCGATGCGGTGCCCATGGTCATGCAGTGCCCGGGCGAGCGAGCGATGCCGTCTTCGAGCTCCTGCCAGTCGTCTTCGGTGATGTTGCCGGCGCGCAGCTCCGCCCAGTACTTCCAGGTGTCGCTGCCGCTGCCGATCACGCCGCCCTTGTAGTCGCCGCGCAGCATCGGACCTGCAGGCAGGAAGACGGCCGGCAGGTTCATCGTGATCGCGCCCATCAGCAGCGCCGGCGTCGTCTTGTCGCAGCCACCGAGCAGGACGCAGCCGTCGGCCGGGTAGGAGCGCAGCAGTTCCTCCGTCTCCATCGCGAGAAGATTGCGGTAGAGCATGGTGGTGGGTTTCTGGAACGGCTCTGCGAGCGACAGCGCGGGCATCTCCACCGGAAAACCACCGGCCTGCCACACGCCGCGCTTGACCTCTTCGGCGCGCTGGCGAAAGTGACTGTGACAGGAATTGATCTCGCTCCACGTGTTGATGATGGCGATGACGGGTTTGCCGGCGTAGTCGCTGCGGTGATAGCCCATCTGGGCCGTGCGCGAGCGGTGCCCGAAGGCGCGCAGGTCCTTCACTCCATACCACCGGTGGCTGCGAAGCTCTTCGGGCTTGAGGCGGGTCTTGGTCATGTGGTGTCGTCTCCGTGCGCGCTTTTGCCTGATGATAAGCCGGAGGATGGTCACTGCTGCCGGCGCGAAAGCTGATCCCGCTGCGCGTGGGGCACTTCTGCGGCCGGCTGTTTCATCGCGCGTGCCGCCAGTATCGCCCCCGCCGTGATGAAGGCGAGCACTGCGAAGGCTTCGTGAAAGGCAGGCAGCTGCTCCGTCAATTGCACCGGCAACGAGCCCATCTCCGCGCTCGGCGGCTGAGCCGGCGAGCCGGCCCCGGCCGCGGCGGCGGCGCCGTGCACGCGCAGCCGCCATTCCAGGAAGATGCCGATCAGGTTGACGCCGACTGCGCCGCCGAGCTGGCGCATGAAGTTGATGGTGCTCGAAGCCTGGGCGATCAGCGTCAGGTCCAGCCCCCTCATGGCGCCGAGGTTCAGGGACGGCAGGATGAAGCCGAGTCCCAGGCGTCCGATCGCCGTCCACATCATCAGTATCCACAGCGCCGTGCCGAGTCCGACGCTCAGCATCAGGGCGAACGACAGGGCCAGCAGGCTCAGCCCTGTCATCACCAGACGGTGGATCGGCAGTCGATCCGCGAGACGACCCGCAATCGGGATCGTCACCGCGAGCAGCAGTCCTGCAGGCAGCAGGACCGCCCCGGCCTGGGAGGGAGGCAGCTGCAAGCCCAACTGCATGAAGACCGGAACGAGATAGGTCGATCCGAACAGGGCCATGCCGTAGATGAAGGCCACCATCGAGGCCATGGCGAAACGGCGGACGCGGAACAGCGCCAGCCTGAGCAGCGGCCTGGCCGTGCGGTGCAGATGGACGATGAAGGCGAGAGCCCCGAGCGCCGCGGTCGCCAGCAGTGCGAAGGCTCCGAGCGGGACGCCGCCGTGGCCGGCGTGAAGGCCGACAAGACCGTTCAACAGGGCGAGCAGGGCGACCGTGACCAGGACCAACCCGGTCCAGTCCAGCCGGCTGCCTTCGCGATCGGTGGAGATGCCTCCGGGCGCGGTGACCGGCAGGAATATCCTTGCCAGCAGCAATGCGGCCACGCAGAACGGGACGACGACGAAGAAGATGGACCGCCAGCCGAAATGCTCGACAAGGAACCCGCCGATGCTGGGACCGAGCGCCGGCGCAACCACCACGCCCATGCCGAAGATACCCATCGCCTTGCCCTGTTCCTTGATGTTGAAGGCGTGGAGGATGAGGATCGACGGTATCGGCTGCATGACACCGGCCGCCAGGCCTTCGACGACACGCATCGCCATGACGAATTCGTAGCTGCCCGCCAGCCCGCCCGAGATGCCGCCGCACATCAGCAGCAGCGTCGCTCCGGTATACGTGAGCCGGTAGCCGAAGCGCGACAGCAGCCAGGGCGTGGCCAGCATGGAGATCGTCATCGCTGCCATGAAGCCGGTTGACATCCACTGCGCCCGTTCCTGGCCGAGTGTGAAAACCCGGCTCATGTCCGGGACGGCGACGTTGACGATCGTGGACGACATGATCGACGCGACGGTGCCGAGCATCACCGTCAGCAGCACCCACCAGCGTCTTTTGGCCCGGTCGGGCGGCGGCATTGCAGATGTGAGCGGCGAGAGCGGCGAGGAGGCTGGCGGAGGTGGCTGTTCGTCCATGTCCGGATCTGTTCGAAGAGGGGGTAGTCGGGTCTGCGGTGCGCGGTCGGGTAAGCGGACCGCAGCGCGGCCAGCCAGGCGGAAAGCGTAGCATCCGGACAGGCGACGGAGTCGGCGCCGGGTTCAGGCCCTCGGCTCATGCGGATGACGGGCTCATGCGCCCGGGTCCGCGCCCTTGCCGGGCCTTTCCGACACCAGCGCAACCAATGCAAGGAGACATCCAACCATGCTGACCCTGGTCGCAGATTGTCCAACGGCGCAACCCGTTGCGGAGCCGCGCGCGGCGTCGCCGCACCATCGGGTCGGCGGCTAGATGGAGAAGGCGCGGGCGGTGACGGCGCTCGTGCTGAACGCCACCACCTGGGGGCTTGCCTGGTGGCCCATCAGGGCGCTGTCGGACGCGGGCCTGCATCCGCTCATGGCGACGGCTCTGATCTATGCCACCGCCACGATCGGGATTGCGCTGGCGTTCCGAGGCAGGCTTGGCGCCGGCTTGCGCAATGCCAGAGGGCTGTGGTGGTTCATGCTCGCCAGCGGGCTGACCAACGCAAGCTTCAATTGGGCCGTGACCCTGGGGGACGTGGCCCGGGTGGCGCTGCTCTTCTACCTCATGCCGGTGTGGGCAGCGCTGCTGGCAAGGTGGTTGTTGCGGGAGCCGCTGACGTGGCGGGTCTGTTCCCGGATTGGTCTCGCGCTGGCGGGCGCTGCAATCGTGTTCCTCGAGGCTCCACATGCAATCAGCCGTGCTTCGCTGCTCGCGGACGGACTGGCCGTCGCCGCCGGCATGACCTTCGCCGTGAACACGGTGATGTTGCGCAAGCTGGCCGGCCAATCACGCGCCGCGACTGCCTTGGCGATGTTCGGCGGTGGCGCACTGCTGCCAGCCGGCGTGGCGATGGCACTGGGGCTCGCCGGGCATCCGCTGCCGGTGCCGGCTTCACCGGGCCTCTGGATCGGCCTCGTCGTTGCGACGTCCGGGGCCTTCGTCGTCGGCAACCTGGCGCTGCAGTACGGCGCGGCGCGTCTGCCCGCCAATACGGTTTCGCTGATCATGCTGACCGAAGTTGCCGTGGCTGCGGCGTCCGGAGCAGTGGTTGCCGGTGAAGCTCTGTCGGCGCGGGTGCTGGTCGGCGGCGTGTTCATCGTCGTTGCAGCAGGCTTGTCGGTGCTCAAACCGGCTGCGCCCCGGCTGACGGCCGATCGCCCCGGCGCCTGACCGAAGGGACGCTTTTCAGCTGCGGATGCCGGCGCGGCGCCAAGCCTGGAATACAAGCGCCATGAGCACGAGCGCGAGCATGGCGCTCCAGAGCGAATAGGGGATACCGAGCATGGGTGCGTTTGCCTCGTCGCAGGCGGCGGTGGCCTTGAAGACGGCGGGCAGCAATTCGTCCAGGCCGGTTGCCATCAGGAATTTGTCGGCGGCGGTAAAGGCGCAACTGGAGGTCTGCGCGGCAACGAAGTGCTGGTACAGCGCTGCGGCAAGGGCACCCAGGGCAGCGACGCCGGCCGGCACGAGCGGGGCTCTTGCCCACAGGCGAGATTGCGTGGACAAAAGCGACAGAATCGCAAAAACACCGACGATCAGGTAGGCGAGCCGCTGAATGATGCACCAGGGACACGGCTGCAATCCCCATCGGTGCTGGCTGAGGAGGGCAACGGCGACGCCCCCCCAGGCGAGTAAAGCGATCAGTCGCGCGGGGCCGGCATGTGATATACTGCGTGCTCTCATAGTGTTTCAGATTCTGCTATCTGGGTACATCATGTAGCCCGTTGTTGTTGTATTAGCAACGCGGTGACGATGAGCGTGACGCGGATCAGAGACATCCTTTCATTCTTCCGGATCAGGATTCAGGGATGAAAACAACTCGTAAGCCCAACTCAGCAATGACCGCGCATCATCACAGCGCCATTGTCACTGCGCGACATGCAGCCAGAATGCGCGCCGGACGGGTTGAATCCAGGCCGGAGGACTACGCGGATATCGCGGTTACCGAGCAGGCAAAGCGGCTGCGTGAGGCGCGCCGGGCGATCGAAGAGCGTAACATGCTGCGCGAGCTCGGCCTGAGTTGAGCACGCCCGGCGCCTGGTACGGCGCGGTGCGGACGTCCAAGAGCCTTCTGAAGGCCGGTTGAGAATCAAGATCCGGGATACGGGGGGACGCCATGTCTTCCTGAAGGTTCCGAAAGGTTGACCGCCACATCGGTCGGAGAGGCTTGTCAGGACAGAGGTCCACCCGTCGGGGGTCGGCTGAGATTGGCTTGACGCGCCTGTGCTCCTGATACCCTGTCTTCACACCCCTGTTCTTCACCACCGCTTTCTTCGTACCCTTCGCTACATTCAGCCGCTCTCGGCAATTCGACTGGGGCGAGTCGTTCTACATCGGGCCTGCGGTCATGCCGGCGCAGCGCACCGGGCTCCTGACCTGGTCCGCGCGGCATCTTACGATCGCCCTGCCCTGCCGGGAATCCCGAGACTCGGAACGCCGCCGGTTTGCGCGTCTCGGCGCCGCTCGATCGATGACGGTCACGATCGCCGCATCGTCGCCCGGACCTGACTGCGCACTGGTTGATGACACCAATGAGAATCCTGATCGTCAAGATGTCGTCCCTGGGGGATGTTGTCCACGCGCAGCCGCTCGCAACCGATCTGCGCCGCGTGTTTCCGGACGCGCACATCGATTGGGTGGTGGAAAAATCGTGCGCGCCGATCTGTCAGCTCAACCCGGCGATCGACCGGATCATCCCGATCGCCTGGCGACGCTGGCGCAAGAGCCCGCTCGCCCAGTCCGACCGCGCCGAGATGGCGGCCTTTTACAGGACGCTCAAGCGCGAACGCTATGACCTGGTGCTCGACTGCCAGGGTCTGATCAAGAGTGCAGTGGTGGCGCGCATGGCTCGGGCGGACCTGCGCGTCGGGCCGGCCTGGGCATTCGCGCGCGAGCCGCTCGCGTCGCTGGCCTACGAGCGCAAAGCCGTCGTTCCCCGGGAGTGGCATGTGGTCCGCCGCAACCGCGCGGTCGGCGCCGCCGGTGGCGGCTACGGGCTGGACTGGCCCGCCCGGTTCGGCCTCGAAGCGACGCCACCCGATCGTGAGCAGGCGCCGTGGCTGCCGGCGCAGCGCTATGCCTTGCTCGTTCCAGGGGCGAGCCGTCCTGAGAAGCTCTGGCCGGAGGCACACTGGCTCCTGACGGCGCAAAGACTCCAGTCGGCAGGCCTTGCCCTGGTCTGGTTCTGGGGCACGCAGGCGGAACGTGCGCGTGCCGAACGCCTGGCGCGATTGGCGGCGGAGTCGGCCGGCGCATCGGCGACACCGGGCCTCGTGCCGCCGTTCCTGACGGTCGGGGAGGCCGCCGGCGTGATCGCCGGTGCTGACTTCGTCGTGGGGCTCGACACCGGATTCACCCACCTTGCCGGCGCGCTCGGCCGGCCGACGATTGCGATCTTCTGCGATTTCGACGCCGTCCAGTGCGCCGTCACCGGCCCGGGCCCCTGTGCGAGTTTTGGGGGCATCGGGCAGGTGCCGCCGCCGAACCAGATAATCGAGGTCATCGATCAATGGATGACGACCCGCACGGCCGCGGATGAAAGCGCGCTGCCCGCCGGCCGGCCTGAAACGCGCTGAAGAGTGATAACGAGAGTAGTGCCCAGCATGAAAGCATCGAACGCGACTCCACCTGACGCACCCTCAAGGCACGAGCGGGGCACGGGAGCCCTGCGGCTGTCGTGGATCCTCCTGAGGCGCGACTGGCGTGCCGGTGAGTTGCGCCTTTTGATCGTCGCGCTCGCGGTTGCCGTGGCAGCGATTTCCACGGTCGGCTTTTTCATCGACCGGCTCGGCAGCGCGCTGTCGAGCCAGGCTACCCAGCTGCTCGGCGGGGATGTGGTGGTCTCCGCCGATCATCCGGTGCCGCCGGAATGGATCGAAGAGGCTTCGCGTCGCGGTCTCTCCACGGCACAGACGGTGGGGTTCCCCAGCATGGCGCTGGCACCGGCCCAGACCGCCGACGCGCTGCCACCGAGTCAGCTGGCATCCGTCAAGGCGGTATCCAGCCAGTACCCGTTGCGCGGCTCGCTTACCGTGACGGCGCAGGGCGCCGGTGGCGACTCGGCGTCAGGCGCCGGTGAGGCCGCGAGGCAGGCTCCCGAGCGCGGCACCGTCTGGGTCGATCGGGCATTGCTGCAGGCGCTGGGTCTGAGCCAGGGCCAGCAACTACAGCTCGGCGATGCGAACTTCCGGATCGCGCGTGTAATCCTGGTGGAACCGGATCGCGGCACGTCCTTCGTCAACCTGGCCCCGCGCGCGATGCTGGCGCTCGAGGACCTTCCTTCAACCGGCCTCATCCAGCCGGGCAGTCGGGTCACTTATCGGCTGCTGGCGGCAGGCGAGCGTGGTGCCGTAGCCAATTTCGAGAGCTGGATCAAGTCGCGCCTGCGCGCGGGTCAGCGGATGGAGACGCTCGAGGCGGGCAGGCCGGAACTGCGCATGACGCTCGACCGGTCGCAGCAGTTCCTTTCGCTCGTGTCACTGCTTTCCGCGCTGATCGCAGCAGTCGCCGTCGGCCTGGCAGCGCGGCGGTTCGCCGAGCGCCACCTGGACGGCTTCGCCGTGCTCAAGTCGCTGGGCGCGGCGCAGCGTCTGCTGGTCCGGTCGCTGCTTCTGGAAATGCTGTGGCTCTCCTTGGCGGGAGCTGCAGCGGGAGCTGCATTCGGATGGGCGGCGCACTGGGCTCTGATCGGTCTCGCGACCGCGATGATCGAGATACCGCTGCCGGCGCCGAGCTGGTGGCCGGCGCTGCAAGCTGCTGCCGCCGGCGTCATCCTCATTCTGGGGTTTGCCGCTGTGCCGGTGCTGCGCCTTGCCGGGGTGCCGCCGCTTCGCGTGCTGAGGCGCGAACTGGGACCGCCCGCGGCGTCGGCCTGGCTGGCGCTCACGGCCGCCATCGTCGCGTTCGCTTTGCTGCTGTTCTGGTATTCGGGGGACCGCAAGATCGCGCTCTACGCGATGGGCGGGTTTCTTGGGGGCGCCATCTTCTTTGCGCTGGTCGCCTTCGGTGGCGTCAAGCTGCTCGCGCCCTTGCGCAACTGGATCGGCGGGGGACCAGCGACGGCAAGCCTTCGCCTCGCGCTGGCCAGCTGGTCGCGACGGCAGGGTTCATCGGTCGTGCAGACGGCTGCCCTGGCGGTCGGCCTCATGGCCCTGATGCTGCTCACCGTCACCCGCAACGACCTGCTCGACAGCTGGCGCAGCGCCAGCCCCGCCGATGCACCCAATCGCTTCGTGCTCAACATACAGCCCGACCAGCGCGAATCGTTCGAGGAGATCCTGCGTGACGCCGGCATCGGCGGCGTCGAGCTCTACCCGATGATCCGGGGCCGACTCGTCGCCGTCAACGACCGGGACGTGGCGCCGGAGACGTATCCCGACGAGCGGGCGAGGCGCCTGGTGAACCGCGAGTTCAACGTCTCCTATTCCGATCGGATGCCGGGACACAACCAGCTCGACAGCGGGCGCTGGCTGGTGCCCGGCAGCGCCGAAGTGTCGGCTGAGCAGGGCATCATGGACACGCTCGGATTGAAGATCGGCGATCGCCTGCGCTTCGACGTCGCCGGAGAGATGGTCGAGCTTTCGCTGGTCGGCACTCGCAAGCTCGCCTGGGACTCGCTCAAGGTCAACTTCTTCATGATCGGATCGCCATCGGCCCTGCAGGACAGGCCGCAGAGCCTCATCACCTCGTTCCACCTGCCCGCGGGGAAAGCGGACGTCGGACGCCTGCTGGTGGAGAGACTGCCGAACGTGACGGTCGTCGACACGACGGCGATCCTCAGGCAGGTGCAGACCATGGTCGACCAGGTCGTGCGCGCCGTGCAGTTCCTGTTTCTGTTCGCGCTCGTGGCCGGGGTCGTCGTGCTCTATGCGGCGCTGGCGAGTTCCCGCGACGAGCGGATCAGGGAGGCGGGACTGATGCGGGCGCTGGGCGCATCACGGCGCCAGCTGGTGAGTTCGCAAGTGCTGGAACTGGCGCTCTCCGGCTTGCTCGCGGGTCTGCTGGCAGCGATCGGCGCCATCCTCGTCGGATGGGTGCTTGCAAGTCAGGTGTTCGAGTTCGCGTACCGACCCGGCTGGTGGCTCATTCCGGTCGGCACTGCGGTCGGCGGCGCATTCTCGGCCGGCGCCGGCTGGTGGAGCCTGCGCAGCGTCGTCGGAACGCCGCCGATGGCTACGCTGCGCGGCGCCTAGGTTAGCAACGGCTGCGAGACGCCTGGGGGTTGGCGACGGCTGCGAAACGCCTGGGGCTTGGCGACGCGGCGAGGCGCCTGGGGCTGAGCCCGGGTCCTTTCGAAACCGTCACGCCAGCCGGTTGAGTCCGCACCAGCGGGCGATGAACACCGCCAGGACTGCGGTGGTCTGCATCATGCTGTCGATCGACACCCACTCGTCGATACCGTGGATGTTGGCGCCGGTCGGCCCGTAGCAGGTGGCGGGAATGGACCCGTAGATGTTGAAGAACTTGATGTCGGTCGTGCCGGTGAACGCCTGCGCTTCGAGTTCCGCGCCGACCACATCCCGATAGGTGCTTGCCAGTGTCCGGATCACGGCTTCGTTCTCGTCGACGACGCAACCCTCGGCCTGGAACCCTTCGTAGATCACGCGGTAGCTGAGGCTGTCGCGGTGCGGGTGCGACGCATACGCCTCCGCCAGCGTCCGCTCGACCTCTGCCTTCGCCCGTGCAACGCTCACGTCGGGATAGAAGCCGATCCGGATATCGCTGCGGCAATGCGTCGGGACGGAGGACGCCCATTCGCCGCCCTGGATCCTGCCCAGGTTGAAGTTCACGGGATGCTCGTGCCTGAGGTAGTAGCGGTGACGCGACTTCGGCTCGTTCCACCGTCGCTCGAGGTCCTTGAGCGCCGCGAACAGGTACAGCGAGAAATCGATGGCGCCGACACCCGTATGCGCCACCGAGGCATGCACCGGCTTGCCCAGGA
>Ga0190273_10000971_pt1 | contig 10326 bp, 8 predicted proteins | sample Popmic504IS_FD_134513 | JGI IMG/M metagenome (GOLD analysis project Ga0190273, IMG submission 134513) | Populus adjacent soil microbial communities from riparian zone of Shoshone River, Wyoming, USA - 504 IS | ecosystem: Environmental > Terrestrial > Soil > Riparian zone > Trees stand | place...
GGAGCTCGCCACCTGCGTCACCGAGAACATCCCGGTGAAGATCTTCCTCCAGAACAACGGCTACATGGGCATGGTCCGCCAGTGGCAGGAGCTGTTTTGGGACCGCCGCTACAGCTCGGTCGAGATGGGCGCCAGCCCCGACTGGGTGAAGCTGGCCGAGGCCTTCGGCGCCAAAGGGATGCGTTGCGAGGACTCCGCCGACCTCGAAGAGCAGATGACCGCGGCGCTCGAGCACGACGGCCCGGTCCTGCTCGACGTCCGCACCGTCCGCGAGGAGAACTGCTACCCGATGATCCCGCCGGGCAACGCCGCCCGCGACATGGTCGAGGCGCCGCGGAAAGCGGTGAGCTGATGGAGGCCGGGACTCCGCAGGTCGTCAAGTTGGAGGACCTGCACGTGGCCGGCCAGCTCAGCGGCCGCAAGCACATCCTCTCGATCCTGGTCGAGAACAAACCGGGCGTGCTCGCGCGCGTCGCCGGCCTCTTCTCGCGCCGCGGCTTCAACATCGACACGCTCGCGGTCGGGCCGACCGACGACGAGAGCATCTCCCGGATCACCCTCACGCTCGACGGCGCCGTCCATCCGATCGACCAGGTGACCAAGCAGCTGCACAAGCTCGTCAACGTGCTGAAAATCCGCGACATGGAGCCGGAGGAGACGGTGGCGCGGGAGATGGCGCTGTTCAAGGTCTCCTCGGCGGTCGAGAACCGGGCCGAGATCATCCAGTTCGCGGAGATCTTCCGGGCGAAAATCGTCGACGTAGCGCGGCGGACGATGACGATCGAGGTGACCGGCTCAGCCGACAAGATCGAGGCCTTCGAGCGCATGGTGCGGCCGCACGGCCTCGTCGAAATGGTCCGCACGGGAGAGATCGCGATAGGCCGTGGTCACGACTAGTGACCTTCTCGGCGCGCTAGCCAAGGGCGCCGATCGGGGCCGACGCACCCTCGTAAGCGTCACCAGGGAGGTAGAGGTCGACGACCCGTGCGCGGTCGTCTTCGCCTCGCGCCTCGCTTCCGAGCGCTGGTTCTGCTGGGAGCAGCCCGATCGCGAGTTCGCGCTCGCCGGTCTGGGCGTGGCGCACGAGGCGGCCTCGCGGGGGAGCCGGCGCTTCGAGGAGGTGGCGGAGGAGTGCCTGCGCCTGGGCGATCGCCCAGTCCTCGAGGAGCCGCGGGGTCTGCCCGCCGGCGCCGGTCCGGTCTGGCTAGGCGGCTTCGCCTTCGACGCCGAGGGCGGGGCGACCTCGACCTGGTCCTCGCTGCCGCCGGCCTCGCTGGTGCTGCCGCAGATCTCGCTCTGTCGCCGCGGCGAGCGCGCCTTTCTCACCGTCAACGCGGTGGCGGGCGCGGGGGAGGGGACCGACCGCCTGGCCGAGGAGCTGGCGGCGCGGGTGGCGGGGCTGCGGCTCGGCGCGCCGCTGCCGTTGCTCGACCCACATCCGACTGCCCACGCCGAGATCCGCAGCGCCCGCTCCCCACGCGCGTTCGAAGCTTCGGTGGAGGGCGCCACATCCCGGATCGCCGCGGGCGAGATGAGCAAGGTCGTGCTCGCCCGCGAGGTGATCGTCAGCGCCGCCGCCGCCCACGATCCGGCCGCGGTCTTCGGCGCGATGCGCGAGCAGTTCCCCGCCTGTTTCTGCTTCTGCGTCGGCACTCCCGAGGCCGCCTTCATCGGCGCCAGCCCCGAGCTGCTGGTCCGCCGCGCCGGCGCCAGCGTCTCCACCGTCGCCCTCGCCGGCTCGACCCGCCGCAGCTCCGACCCCGCCGTCGACGACCACCTCGGCGAGCAGCTCTTGCGCAGCGACAAGGACCGCCGCGAGCAGCGCATAGTCGCCGAGCGCATCGTCCGCGCCCTGCGGCCCCACGCGGTCTGGGTCGAGGCGGCGCCCGAGCCGGAGATCGTCAAGGTCGCCAACATCCAGCACCTGGCGACGCCGGTGATCGCCCAGCTCGCCGAATCGCATTCGGCGATCGAGATGGCCGGCCTCCTGCACCCGACGCCCGCGGTCGGCGGCGAGCCCTGGCCCCCCGCGGCATCGGCGATCGCCGACCTCGAGGGCATGGACCGCGGCTGGTACGCCGCCCCCGTCGGCTGGATGGACGCCACCGAAGACGGCGAATTTTGCGTCGCCCTCCGCAGTGCCCTGCTCCGCGACCGCGAGGCCCACCTCTTCGCCGGCGTCGGCGTCGTCGCCGGCTCCGACCCGGCCGCCGAGCTGGCCGAGACCGAGGTCAAGCTGGGGGCGCTCTTGCCGCTGCTGGCGGAGTAGGGTCGGCTGCGTGAGCCGCGCTGTCGCCCCACTGCTAGCGATATGCGTCGCGGTCCTCGCGGGCATGGCCTTGCCTGTGCGGGCAGCCACCCCGGAAGGCCCGCGGATCGCCGTCTTGGCCGAAGGCTTCGACGCTGAGGCGGGGCGGGACATCATCACCATGGGCCCTAACGGGGAATCCCCTCAGGGGATGATCAGCGAAGCTGGTTGGAGCGGGCCGTCGTGGTCGGCTGACGGGAGCCTGCTGGCGTTCGGGTCGTTCGGGGAGTGGAAAGGGGAAGTGGCCGCGGTGGCCGAAGCCGCCGGTCCCTCGATCCGTTTCTTCAGACGCGCCCCACTCGTAAGCGACAGACCAGTGATGGCGCCGGACGGACGCACGGTCGCCTTCGAGTACAAGTACGCCGTCTGGCTCCTCAACGTCAAGTCGGGCTCGGTGCGGCGATTGCGGGCGGATTTCGAGCCTAGTTCCTTCTCTCCAGATGGCTCGAAGCTCGCCGGGACCATCGGCTTCGTCCCTGCCGAGGCGGTGGCCGTCGACCTGCGCACCGGCCACGTCTCGCTGCTGGCGCGGGAAGCGTCGGAACCCGTCTATTCACCCGACGGGTCGGAAGTGGCTTTCATCCGCTGGAAGAACTGGAGGTCGAACGGGGTCGACGATGGGTCGCAGCCGATCGACGAGCTGCGGGTTACCCGGGTCGGCACCTTCCCCCGATCCCGTCTCGTGCGGCGCAGTCACAAGTTGCTCGCCTGGCCCAGCTGGGATCCGTCCGGACAGCGGATCGCGTTCATCCGCACCCGTGTCGTCGAAAACGGCTACGACGACCCGATGCAAGGTGACGCGCTGATGGCGATCAACGCCGACGGCACCTGTCTCAAGAAGGTCTACTCCGATCCGGAGACGACGCTTTACGCTGCCGCCTGGCGACCGGGGCCGGGCCGCGAGGCAGGGCCGATTCCTTGCTGAATCGAGCAGGGACAGTGCGGATGTTGACGGCGGCGTTGTTCCTGCTGCTCGCCCCTGGAGCAACTGCCGCGACCCGTTATGCGGCCCCCGGGGGAACCGGTAAGGACCCCTGCTTGGATCCCGCGCGCCCCTGCCCGGTCTTCATCGCTGCCGATCGGGATGTGCCCCGCACGACGATCAGAGCCGGGGACGTGGTCGAACTGGCGCCGGGCACCTACTACGCGGACCACGAAGGCGAATTCGGGCTCGTCCCCACCGTGAAGATGCCGGAGGGCGTCACCGTTCGGGGCGAACCAGGCAAACGAAGGCCGGTGATCATCGCCGTGGCGAATGAAAGCGAGGGCCCCTTCTACGTTCCCACGGGGGCGGAAGTCGCGAACGTGGAAATCCGCAACCGGTCGGGGCACGGAACTGCGATCAGCGTTTCGGGGGGGACGATCGACCGGGTGATCGCCCGTTCGACGACCGACAACCAACACACCTGCCAGCTCACCTCGGGGATCGTGCGCAACAGCGCCTGCTTCAACTCCGGCGGCGCCTCGGCGATTGGCGCCAACGTCCTCCCTGCGGGGCCTTTGGAGAAAAGCGTCATCCGCAACAGCACCTTCGTCGCCACCGGCCCCGGGTCGATCGGCATGGACTTCATCTACTACGCCGGGAAAGTCGAGATCGACGCGGTCGGGGTACTGGCGAAGGGCGAGGCGAAAGACATAGTCGCTCGTGCTCTCATGGGTGACACCGCCTCGATCCCGGGCTTCGGTCCTCGCAAGGCGCCGACGATGAATCTCGAATTCAGGGCTTCCAGTTACGCGACGATCGCAACGGAGCCCGCGAAAACCGCCAGGATCTCGATCACCCCACCGGGGTCGAACGGCAACATCACGGCGATGCCGCTGCTCGCCGACGACAACCTGCACCAGCTCCCCACCTCGCCGACGATCGACAAAGGCGCGGTCGACGGAGCGAGCGGCCTCCTCGACATAGACGGGCAGTCGTGGCCGGTGGAGACGGCACCGGACATCGGCGCCGACGAGCTCGGCCCCCTCGGCTCCTATGTCAATTCTCCGCCCGTCACGCAGGCGCCGTGGTCTGCGCGGAGGCGCCCGGTGACCCTCCCTCCGGTGAGTGTCCGATTCCCCTTCGGCTCGAGCGACGTCGGCTCCCGCTTCGAATGCAAGCTCGACGACGAGCCTTACCGCGCTTGCACCTCTCCTCACAGGAAGAAGTTCGGGATCGGCAGGCACAGATTCCAGGTCCGGGCCGTCGACCCGCAGGGCTTGCCTGATCCGACTCCCGCCGGGATCCGTTTGCGAGTCGTCCCCCGGCGGGTCTTCCGGCGCTGAGCTAGGAGGAGGGAAGCGCGTCGCGGACGCGCTCGGCCAGCTGCCGGTGAACGGCGACGTTGTTTTGGCGGTCGGTCTTCACCTCGATCAGGCCGGTGCCGGCGGCAAGCGCCTCTGGTAGCTGGTCCGGTGACTCCAGCCGGCGGTGCGGGAGGTCGAAGAGGGCGGCGGCCTTGGCGGCGTCGATGCCGCGCGGGGTTCCGAGGAGGGCCTCGAACTCCTCAGCGTCGAGGGCCGCCTCCTGTGGGAGGAAATGGAAGATGCCGCCGCCGGCGTTGTCGATCACGACGATGCGCACTGGCGTGGAGACCTCCCTCAGGGCGGCGAGGCTGCCGAGGTCGTGAAGGAGGCCGAGGTCGCCGGTGACGATCGTGGTCGGGCGGCCGCTGGCGCGGGCGGCGCCGACCCCGGAGGAGATCAGGCCGTCGATGCCGTTGGCGCCGCGGTTGGAGAGGAAGAGGGCGTCGACGGTGGAGGGGGCGAGGAACGCCTCCTGGTCCCGGATCGGCATCGAGGAGCTCGTGTAGACGAGGTCGCCGTCGCGATGGGCGGCGCCGAGGGCGCGGTGCAGGGCGGGCTCGGTAAGGCTGGCTTCGCCCTCGAATGCCGCGGAAAGCGCCGCCTGAGCGGCCGCCTCCGCTTGGAGCCATCGCGAAGGCTCTTCCCGCTCCTCGTTCTGCAGGCGGTCGGCCCAACCGGCGGCGAGGGCAACCGGATCGCCACGGAGGATGGCCGCGGCCTTGTTGCTCGGCTCGTTCCAGCCGCCCTTCGGGTCGACGATCAGCTGGTCGCCCCCGCTCCCTGCGAGCCAGGCACGAAGGGGCTTGCTGGTCGGCATCTCACCGAAGCGCAGGACCAGGTCGGGCGTGACCGAGCCGGCGAAGCCTTCGTCGCGGAGCAGCAGGTCGTAGGAGGCGACCACATGGGAGCGGTCGTGGGGGCCGCAGCGCAGCTGCGAGGTCGGGTCGGCGAGGATCGGGAAGCCGGAGGCCGTCGCCAGACGCGCCAGCGGGTCCCGTAGCCCCGGGTCGAGCTGGCGGCCGGCGACGATCACACCGCCGCGGGCGCCGCGGATGTGGCCGGCGACCTCGTCGAGGAGGAAGTCCGAGGGCGCCTGCTCGATTCGCGTCGCCGCGGTCAGCGGCCGCTTCCCACGTCCTTCCAGCGCCAGCGGGCTCGTCGCCGTCACGGCCCCCTCGACGGGGACCGGCGCCAGCGGCTCGCGCCAGGGCAGGTTGAGGTGGACCGGTCCCGGCCGGACTTCGCCCCGCGCTTTCGCCAGCGCCCGGCAGGCGACCGAGCGATAGTGCAGCAGCCCGCCGTCGTCCGCCTCATGCGTCCCGACTTCGCTGAACCAGCGCACCGAGGCGCCGAAGCTCTTGATCTGGTCGATCGTCTGTCCGGCGCCGATCCCCCGCAGCTCCGGCGGCCGGTCGGCGCTGAGGACAAGCAGCGGGATCGCCGATTCGTCGGCCTCGACCACCGCCGGGTGGTAGTTGACGAGCGCTGTCCCCGAGGTGCAGAGCAGCGCCACCGGCTCCCCGCTCGTCTGCGCGGCCCCCAGCGCGAAAAACCCCGCCGAGCGCTCGTCGACGATCACGGCCACCTCGATCTCCGGCTGTCGCCAGAGCGCCACCGCCAGCGGCGTCGACCGCGACCCCGGCGAGATCACGGCCAATCGCAGCCCCCCGCGCGCCAGCTCCTCGGCGAAGGCCGAGGCAAGGGCGGTGTTGGCGTTGGTGGGGTCCATGGCGGGTGGCGTGTCGCTTCCTCTCGCATAGCGAGAGCAACTCGACACGCGCAGGCTAAATGCGGTGCGCCTGCAGCGCCTCCTCGTCGATCTCGACCCCGAGGCCGGGACCAGGGGGGAGGTGGAGCATGCCGTTCCGTAGCTCGCATTCGACAGAGGCGATCGTCTTGGCGAAGAGGCGCTGGGTGGCGAGGCCGTGGGCGAGGTGGAGGCGTTCGGGGTGGGTGGTCTCCGCGAGGCTGAGCGCGACCTGGGCGGCCGCCGCGATCCCCACAGGACCGTCGAGGGCGCTGGTGATGAAGGCGGGGAGGACGTCGGCGACGGCAAGGGCCGCTTCGGGTCCCCCGACCTTGGAGAGCTTGATCCCGGTGTAGGCGCAAGCGCCCAGAGAAGCCGCCCGCTCAGCCTCCTCGGGTGATGCCACGCTCTCGTCGGCGGCGAGGGGGATCGACGTGGCCGCGGCAAGCTCCGCCATCTCCTCGAGCGTCTCCACCGGCTGCTCCGCCAGCTCAATCCCGTAAGGCTCCAGTTCGCCCAGGCGCCGCTTGGCCGTCTCGAGATCCCAGGCCGCGTTCACGTCCACCCGAATTCGTACCGAAGGACCCAGGGCCTCCCGAACCGCACGCACCTGTTCGACATCCGAACCGCGAGTCCGTGAAAACTCCGGCTCAAGCGGACTTTTCACGGACTCGGCACCGAGCTTCAGCTTGAACGTCGTGAACCCGTCCCGAGCCCACCTCTCCGCGTCAGCCGCGACCGCCGCGGGCGCTCCAGCCACCAACGTCGCGTTGCACGGAACCGCTTCGCCTTTGCCGACACCCTGGTCCGCCGCCCTCCTGCCCAGCAAATCCATCTTCGCCTCGGCCACCGCGCACGCTGCAGGCGCCGACAACCCGTCGTCCACCCGACTCTCCGCCCACCCCTCAAGCTCCGCGACCACCTCCGCCAACCCAACCCCGCCCCGCAACGACAGCGGCACCGCTTCTCCCAGGCCGACCACCCCGTCGGCATCCCGCACCCGCAGCAGCACCATCTCCCGTCGCTCCAGCACCCCGCGCGCGGTGACGTACGGCTCCTTGAACGGAAGCGCGTAGGGGATCACCTCGACGGACGCGAGCTGCACGCCCCAACCCTCTCAGACGGCAGGGGTCAGGCCGAGATCAGCAGTCCGACGGTGACCAACACGCTGAAGACGGCGAGAACTCCCCCGGTTGCCGCCAGCACCCCGTTCAACGCCGGACCGTCCCGCCGCTCCTGCAGCGTCCGGTACGGCTTCACCGCCAGCGGCGCGGCGAGCAGGCCGATCAGCGGCAGCATGCTCGCTTCGCCGGCCACCAGCGCGATCGGCAGGACCACGAACGCCCCTAGGACCAGCAGCCCGTACAGCCCCACCGCCGCCTCACGGCCGATCCGCACCGCCAGCGTGTTCTTGCCGGCGCGGCGATCGGTCTCGACGTCGCGGACGTTGTTGACGACGATGATCGCGGTGGCGAGGAAGCCGATCGAGATCGAAAGGCCGAGCGGCAACGCGTCGAGCTCCTCGAGCTGCACGTAGTAGGAGCCGTTGACGGCGACGAGGCCGAAGAAGAGGAAGACGAAGACCTCGCCGAACCCGGCGTAGCCGTAGGGGCGGGGGCCGCCGGTGTAGAGGACGCCGGCGGCGATCGAGAGGACGCCGATCAGCAGGATCACCGGGCCCGCGACGACGGTCAGGTAGATGCCGCAGGCGACCGCGACCGCGAAGGCGATCCAGGTCGCCCGCATCACCCGCTGCGGCGTCACCATCCCGCTTGCCGTAACCCGCACCGGCCCCAGTCGGTCGGCGGTGTCGGCGCCGCGCTTGGCGTCGGAGTAGTCGTTGGCGAGATTCGTCCCGATCTGGATGAAGATCGAACCGACCAGAGCCGCGAAGAACGCCCCCCACCGTGGCAGGCGGCCGTAGAACTGCACAGCCGCCGCCGTCCCGACAAGGACTGGGGCAACTGCCGCGGGCAAGGTGCGCGGCCTTGCGGCCATGAGCCAGATTCTCATTGGACGATCCGCGCGCCGCTCACGCCCGCCTCGGGAACTTGCCGAAGTCGGGGGACCGTTTCTGCTTGAACGCCTCACGCCCCTCGGCCGCCTCCTCGGAGCCGTAGAAGAGCAGGTTGGCATCGTGGGCGAGCTGCTGGATCCCGGCGTAGCCGTCCTCGTGGGCGTTGAAGCTCGCCTTGACCAGGCGCAGGGCGAAGGGGGAGAGGGCGAGCATCTCGCGGCACCAGGCGACCGTCTCGCGCTCGAGCTCGGCAACCGGCACGACCGCGTTGACCAGCCCCATCTCGCGCGCCTCCTCGGCGTCGTACTGGCGGCATAGCATCCAGAACTCCTTCGCCTTCTTGGTGCCGACGAGGTCGCGCAGCAGCGAGGCGCCGTAGCCGCCGTCCCAGGAGCCGACCCGCGGCCCGGTCTGACCGAAGACGGCGTTGTCGGCGGCGATCGTCAGGTCGCAGCAGAGGTGGAGGATGTGCCCGCCGCCGATCGCGTAGCCGGCGACCATCGCCACCACCGGCTTCGGCAGCCGCCGCATCTGGATCTGCAGGTCGGTGACGTGGAAGCGGCCGACCGAGGCGCCCTCGGCGATGTAGCCGGTGTCGCCGCGAACGGTCTGGTCGCCGCCGGAGCAGAAGGCACGCTCGCCCTCGCCGGTGAGGACGACGATGCCGACCTCGGGGTCCTCGCGGGCGATCTCCATCGCCGCCGAGACCTCGATCAGCGTCTGTGGGCGGAAGGCGTTGAGGACCTCGGGCCGGGCGATCGTCACTTTCGCGATCCCATCGCCCGTCTCGTAACGGATGTCTTCGTAGTCGCCGGGACCGGTTTGCCAACCGATCTGCGCGTAGAGCTCGTTCTCTGGAGGAGCTCCTTTGTGGCGTTTGGGCATGATGGGCACGATATCCCGATGAAGCTCGACGACTGGCTCTCGCAGAGATCACAGAGCTGTCCCGACCGGACGGCGCTCCTTGCCGACGGAGCCGAGATGACCTACGCCGAGCTCGAGGCCGAGGCGACCTGGGTCGCGCGCCGGCTCGCCGCCCACGGCGTCCGCCGCGGCTCGACCGCGGCGCTGACGATGCACCCGCGCCGCGAGCAGGTCGTCCTCCTCCACGCGCTGATGAAGGTCGGCGCGGCGCTGCTGCCGCTGGGTCCGCGCCTGACCGAGGCGGAGCGGGCGGCGATCGTCTCCGCCGTCGATCCGATCATCGACCTCGACGACCCGGGGATGCTGACCCAGACCGAGGCCGACATGCCGCTGCTCGGCGAGCACGACATGGACGCGATCTGCTGCCGCGTCCTCACCAGCGGCAGCACCGGCACACCGCGGCCGATCCCGCTCACCTACGGCAACTTCCTCTGGAACGCCGTCGGGTCCGCTTTCAACATCGGTGTCCTGCCGGAAGACCGCTGGCTCTGTTGCGTCCCGCTCAGCCACATCGCCGGCCTCGGGATCGTCATGCGCAGTGTCATCTACGGGACCACCGCGGTCATCCACGACGGCTTCGACACCGACCGCGTGGGGGAGGCGCTGGAGCGCGAAGAGATAACGGTGCTCTCGCTGGTGACGACGATGCTGACCCGGCTGCTCGAGGCCGGCGTCGACCTCTCCGGCCCGCGCGCGATCCTCGTCGGCGGCGGCCCGGTGCCGGAGGAGCCGCTGGAAGAGGCGATCGCCAAGGGCGCCACCGTGGTCCAGACCTACGGCCTCACCGAGACCTGTTCGCAGGTGACGACGCTCGCCCCGGGCGACGCCAAGCGCAAGCTCGGCTCCGCCGGGAGGCCGCTGCTGACCACGCACCTGCGGATCCGCGAGGGGGAGATCCTGATCCAGGGCCCGACCGTGGCCCCCGGCAGCGCCGATCCGGACGGCTGGCTGCACACGGGCGACCTTGGCCACATCGACGAGGAAGGCTTCCTCTACGTCTCCGACCGGATCGACGACATGATCGTCACCGGCGGCGAGAAC
>Ga0190273_10000972_pt1 | contig 10326 bp, 9 predicted proteins | sample Popmic504IS_FD_134513 | JGI IMG/M metagenome (GOLD analysis project Ga0190273, IMG submission 134513) | Populus adjacent soil microbial communities from riparian zone of Shoshone River, Wyoming, USA - 504 IS | ecosystem: Environmental > Terrestrial > Soil > Riparian zone > Trees stand | place...
GCCGTATTTTTCGTGGTAGCAATCCTGCACCTCGATGTCCGCCTGGGTGAAGAAGCGGAAGATCTGGGTGAGGAGGTTGCGCTCATGCTCGGTGAGCTTTTGCGCCCAGTCGCGGCAATCCTCGCCCAAGGGCACTTCCTCCGGCATCCAGTGGATCTGCTGCTGACGCTTCCAGAAATCGAATGCCCAGGGGTATTCGAACGGCTTGTACTGCTTGCGGGCTTCGGTGAGGGACATGGGTTTACTCCGAAAGAAAGTCAGATTGCGTCTTCGCCGGCGACCAGCAGCACGGCTTGGGGAACTGCGAAGAGAATGGCCACGGCGGCGTAAAACCAGTCGCGGCGCCTGCGGGGCCTGCCGTCTTCGCCGGGGATGAGGACGACGGCCGCCGCGGTGGCGGCAAGAAAGAGAACGGTGAACCCCCGGGCAATCCCGATCGCGATCGGGGTGGCCTTCAGCCACTCGCCGAAGCCGGTCAGGTGGGAGATCAGGAGATACACCGCAGTACCCGCCAGGGAGAAAAGAACCGCGCGAAAGGTCGAGGGGCGGATGCGAGGTGCGGCCGCGCTCATGCTCCGCCCCCGAGCGCGATGTCGCCGAGCGGGGTTGCGGCGGCGAGGAGGAAGACGAGGGCAAGCGCGCCGCCCCAGATCGTGTAGCGCCTGGCGTCGCGGTTGCGGGCATAGCCCGGCGTGCCGGCGCCGTGCCCCGCGCCGGTGTAGCGCATCGACAGCGCGAACTGGCTAAGGCCGTAGAGCGCGGCGGCGGCGGCGAGCGCGTAGAGGACGTGGCCGAGGGTGAGGTGCATCAGCCGCTCCACTTGTTCCCTCTCCCCACTGGGGAGAGGGTTAGGGAGAGGGGGAGTCCGGGACAGCCGCGGCAGTGTGCGCGACTGCCCCTCTCCCCAGCCCTCTCCCCGGTGGGGAGAGGGAGAAGAAGGTGCGTCACTGGCACGCCAGGCACTCGTCGTAATCCGTCGTCGCCAGTTCGTACTTGGGCGCTTCGGCGGTGTTGTCCGCTTCGACGCCGCCCGCGAAGCCGGCGCGCTGCACGGACTTGGAGCGCAGGTAATAGAGGCTCTTGATGCCCAGTTCCCAGGCGCGGAAGTGGAGCATCAGGAGGTCCCATTTGTCGACGTCGGCCGGGATGAACAGGTTTAAGGACTGGGCCTGGTCGATATAGGGCGTGCGATCCGCGGCGAGCTCGATCAGCCAGCGCTGGTCGATCTCGAAGCTGGTCTTGAACGTGTCCTTTTCCTCAGGGGTAAGGAAATCGAGGTGCTGCACCGAGCCGCCGCGCTCGAGGATCGAGTTCCAGACGTTGTTGCTGTCCATCGCCTTGTGCTGCAGCAATTTTTCAAGATACGGATTCTTGATCGAGAAGCTGCCCGACAGCGTCTTGTGGGTGTAGATGTTGGCCGGGATCGGCTCGATGCACGCAGACGTGCCGCCGGCGATGATCGAGATGCTCGCGGTCGGCGCAATCGCCATCTTGCACGAGAAACGCTCCATCACGCCCATGTCGGCCGCGTCCGGGCACGGGCCGCGCTCGTTGGCGAGCATCATCGAGGCTTCGTCGACCTGGGCGCGGACGTGCTTGAAGATGCGCATGTTCCAGCTCTTCGCCATCGCCCCTTCGAACGGCAGGTTGCGCGCCTGCAGGAACGAGTGGAAGCCCATCACGCCCAGCCCCACCGAGCGCTCGCGCCCGGCGCTGTACTTGGCGCGCGCCATTTCCGGCGGCGCGCGGTCGATGTAATCCGACAGCACGTTGTCGAGGAAACGCATCACGTCCTCGATGAATACCTTGTCGCCGTTCCACTCGTCCCAGGTCTCGAGGTTCAATGAGGACAGGCAGCACACCGCCGTGCGATCGTTGCCGAGATGGTCGGTGCCGGTCGGCAGCGTGATCTCCGAACACAGGTTCGACGTCGAAACCTTGAGACCCAATTCCCGCTGGTGCCGCGGCATGGTCGAATTCACCTTGTCGATGAAGATGATGTACGGCTCGCCGGTCGCAAGCCGGGTCTCGACCAGCTTCTGGAACAACGAACGCGCATCCACGGTGGCGCGCGGCGACTTGTCCTTGGGGCTGCGCAGGATCCACTCCTTGCCGTCGCGCACCGCTTCCATGAAGTCGTCGGTGATCAGCACGCCGTGGTGGAGGTTCAAGGCCTTGCGGTTGAAGTCGCCGGAGGGTTTGCGGATCTCGAGGAATTCCTCGATCTCCGGGTGGTTGATGTCGAGGTAGCAGGCCGCCGAACCGCGCCGCAGCGACCCCTGGCTGATCGCCAGCGTCAGCGAATCCATCACCCGAACGAACGGAATGATGCCGCTGGTCTTGCCGTTCAGGCCGACCGCCTCGCCGATGCCGCGGACATTGCCCCAATAGGTGCCGATGCCGCCGCCCTTCGAGGCCAGCCAGACATTCTCGTTCCAGGTGTTGACGATGCCGTCGAGGCTGTCCGACACCGAATTCAGATAGCAGGAGATCGGCAAACCGCGCCCCGTGCCGCCGTTGGACAGCACCGGCGTCGCCGGCATGAACCACAGCTTCGACATATAATCGTACATGCGCTGGGCGTGGGCGGCATCGTCGGCATAGGCCGAGGACACGCGGGCGAACAGATCCTGGTACGATTCGCCGGGCAGCAAATAGCGGTCCTGAAGCGTGTCCTTGCCGAATTCGGTAAGCAGCGAATCGCGGCTGCGGTCCACCGTCACCGGATACAGGATCGGGTTGATCGACTTGGAACCGGTTGCTTCGTCGCTCATCGTCAAATCGGCCGAGCTCACTTCGCTGCTGCCTGAAAGGTCCATCGCCTCTTACCCCTTGTTCTACTCATGTTCCAGCGGGAATTAACCCCACTTTAAGCGCTTTCGAAGGGGGCGCGGGCGCTTATTTCAAACTGCCCCCGATATCCACAGGGCAGCGAATTTCCGGCCTGGACCGATATGGGGTCCGCGGCCGACGCCTACAAGTTGTTGCGTCACCCCCAAGGCACCGCCACTAGCCATAGTGCCTCAACCGGGTTTCGCCGCCAAGAGGGTAAATGATTTATCCACCGTTTTATCGGGATTGGGATGCGCCGAACCGAGGCGTTTTGTGCTTGCTTTTTGGCGGCGCCGCGAAGGTCCGGGAGTCGCGCCCGGCAACCTGCCGGTGCGCAATGAGTTGAGCCGTTGATGCGCACCCTTCTTCTTCCCCTTCTGGCCCTGCTCGCCGCCTCGTGCGGCGGCAAGGACGAGCCCGACGAGGCCGCCGGCGACCCGTCCCCCGCCGAACTCGCCGCCCGACTCGATGCGGTGTCCCAGCTTCCCAACGAGGACGAACGGGAAGCCCGCCCGCGGCTGACGCCGATCGATGATGGGGAGGTGCCGGACGAATATCGCGCCGGCCCCGCCTGCCGGCTGAGCGGCGGCGCAGGGCTGCTGCTGGTCGCGGCGCAGCCTGGCGCGGTGGCGAAGATCGACGGCCGGGCGATCCGTCTCGTCACGGCGGGGCCGGTGGGGCCGTCGGGCGGTTTCTGGAAAGCGCCGGGCGTGACGATCAGCGTCGGCGCGCGGCCCGGCACCAATGCCGACGGCACGGCGAGCCCGGCCGGCGTCACGGTCGGCGGCGCGGACGACAAGCCGATCCAGAAGTGGGAAGCCAACTGGGTCTGCGCCTGAGCGCGGCGCCTAGTTGTTCGGCTTGGGCTTCTTCACCGTCCCCGAAGTGCCCTTTTCGTTGATCGCCATCGCGTCCACCGCCGGCGCCGCCGGGCAGTTGCCGCCAGGGGCCGTGCTGACTTTGTCGTCGCAATCGGCCCCGCCTCCGGAGTCCGCGACGGCCTTTTTCTTGTCCCTGATCTTGGTCGGAACGCCCTGTTCGTTGATCCCCATTCCGGGCGCGGTGACGGGGCCGGGGCCATCGGCGACATGAACCCCGCTCTCCGAGACCGCAATGCCGGCCGGATCGGCGGCAGCCGCCGGTGCGGGCGGCACGGCGGCGGCGGCAGGGGCGGCGGCGGCAGGGGCGGCGGCGGTAGGGGCGGCGGCGGCAGGGGCGGCGGCGGTGAGCAGGAGGGTGACGAGGAGGGACATGGCGAATGCTCCTTCGGCTTGGGAGGCGCTTTATAGCACGCTTTGTCGCGTTCGCCCAAACGCCCTGCCGCTCCGCCGGAACCGAGCGGGCGGGAGAAGGTTACGCAGCCGTCCCCTTTTTACAGTGTAGGAGTATCACAACCATGTCGCACATTCCGTCTTCCGCAATGCCCCACGCCGGCCCGAGCACGGGCGAAGACTCCACCAGCCAGCAGAAGCAGCAGAGCGCGCAGGGCCAGCAGGGCTCGCAGGGCGAAGGCGTCGGCAGCACCATCGCCGCCCAGGCCGGCAAGATCGCCGATTATGCGCGCGAGAATCCGAAAACGGCGGCAGCCGCCGGTGCGGCCATCGTCGGCGCCATCGCCGCCGCCGCCATTCCCCTCGTCCGCAGCCTCGGCAGCGACGACACGGCGGGCGAAAAGACCACCACGTCCAAGAAGGGCAAGCAGGGCGCCTGAGCGCCCAGCCTTCCAGGCCTTCGAAGGCCGGCGGCGGCACCCACCGCCGCCGGCCTTTTTCGTGCGCAACCGATGCCCGCAGCGCCCCCCAAGCCCCTCTCCCATTTCGGGAGAGGGAGGGACCCATTGCCAAAGGCAATGGGAGGGTAAGGGCACGTCTGAGCAACGCATGCTGAAGGAGATGCCCAACAACCGCGGCCGCAACCTTGTCAGCCCCCGCAGCTCACCCCCAAAGCCGCCCCACCCCCACTCAGCCGCCGAGCATCCGCGCACAACGCCGCCATGCAATCATCTCCCGCCCGGAACGATCCTCGTCAACACGGTGGGCAACCACCAGCTCGGCACCAGCAACTTCTGGTTCTGATCTGCCCAAGCGCCGCGCGGCACAGAAACCGATTGCTATTTGCGCGGCTCCGCTAGCACCTGATCCGGAACAGCGGCTTTCGAGGCGACGCGGCAAGGGAGCCGGCGCCGTGAGTGGCTGGAAAGGTCCGCCGGGGGTGCGGGCAAAGGGGATTGGACGTGAGCAACATCTTCAAACGCGCCGGCGGCGAGATCATTGTCGCCGTTGACAGCGAGTTGGGCTCCCCAGCGTTCACGGAAGTGAGCGCGCTGGAAGGTGGCGGCTCGGTCGTCACCTGGTGGCGGATGGATACCAACGAACTGATGGGGCAGCGGCTGAGCACCTCCGGGGCGAAGCTGGGCGCGCCATTCCTTGTCGCCGAATCCCTGGACGGCGCCGGCGCCCAGGACGTGACGGCGCTTGCCGGCGGCGGCTTCGTGGTCGCCTGGATGAGCAATGCCGATCACGATCTGGTTGCCCAGATGTACGATTCCGCCGGCGCGAAGATCGGCGGCATAGTGACCCTCGCCGGCGGCAGCGAGGGCATTGTTTGGGCGGGACGGCTCGAAGCGACGCCGGGCGGCGGCTTCGTTGCCGTGTGGTACGATACCAGCACGGCGGCGGACGGCAGCGGAACGGCGATCAAGGGGCGGCTGTTCGGCGCCGCGGGCACGCCGCTCGGGGCCGAATTCCTGGTCAACAGCGCATCTTCGGGAAACCAGCAAAGGCCGGACGTCGCGATCCTCGCTTCGGGCGGTTTCGTCGTCACCTGGTGGGACGAGGATGCCGATGGCCCCGGTGCCTCCGGCATCAAGGCGCAACGGTTCGGCGCGTCCGGCGAGAAGATCGGCGGCGAGATTTTTGTCACCGCGCCGCAAAGCGCCCCCTTGAACCAGGCGGAGGTCACCGGCCTCCTTTCGGGCGGCTTCGTCGTCACCTGGACGGACTTGAGCGGCCGCGGCACCGATTCGAGCGGCACCGCGGTACGGGCGCAGGTGTTCGACGCGGCCGGCCTCAAGGTCGGCGGCGAGATCCAGGTCAACGGCAACACCGCCGGCGGCCAGTCGGCGCCGTCCATAACCGCCCTGGCCTCCGACGGCTTCGCGATCGTCTGGAAGGACGATACCGGCGACAGCAGCGGATCTGGGGTCAAGGGGCGCATTTACGACGCCGCCGGCGCAAGCGTCGGCGACGAGTTCCTGGTCAACGTCCAGGGCTATGCCGGCCAATCGCATGCAAGCATCGACGCGCTTGGATCCGGCTTCGTGGTCAGCTGGGTGGATTTCGGCGGCACCGGCCCGGCAGACCCCTCGGCCCTGATCCGCGCCCAGATCTTCGCCCCCGCCGCCGAAGGCCCCAACGACATCTCGCTTACCGCGGGGCTGGTGCGGGAGACGGCGATCGAGGAGCTGCCCGTCGCCACCCTCTCCGCCAGCGGCGCCGGCGTGAATAGCGGCCTCACCTACACGCTGATCGCGGATTCAACCGGTGGCGCATTCCGGATCGACGGCAACCGGCTGGTCGTCGCCGACAACCGGCGGCTGGATTTTGAAACCGCGCCGGTCGCAAGCCTCACTTTCCGGGTCACCGACATCGAAGGCCGCTCGTACGAGGAGACCATCTCGCTGCCGGTCGCCGACGTCGCGGCCGAGGTGCGGCTCAGGGCCGGCGGCGAGGTGGCGGTAACGGAGCCGCACGCCTATCGCGGCCCGGCCGACGCCGTGGCGCTATCGTCCGGCAACTACCTGGTCACTTGGGGCGAACTGCAGGACACCTTCCAGCTTTACGGCCGGCTGCTCGGCCCGGACGGGCAGCCGCTCGGCGACGCCTTCCGGATCAACCCCGCCGACGGCCGGCAGCATTGGTCCAGCGAATCCGCCGCCTTGTCGGGGGGCGGCTTCGTCGCCGCCTGGGAAGCGCAGGTCAATCAGGCACCAGGGACCAGCGTTCTGGTGCAGCGCTTTGACGCATCCGGTGCCGCGCTCGGCGGGCCGACCGAAATCTCGGCCCCGTCTCCGCTGTATAGGCCCAGCGTCACGGCTCTCCCCACCGGCGGCTATCTGGTCGCCTGGATCGAATTCAACGGCAGTACCGGACGCGCCATGGCGCAGGTCTTCGATGCCGGTGGCGGCGCCCAGGGGAATACGTTTCAGGTCAGCGCGGTCGGAACTTGGCCATTCGACGTAGAAGTCGCGTCGCTGGCGGATGGCGGCTGGGTGGCAGTCTGGCGCTATGGCGGCGGCTTTCAGCTCCAGCGCTTCGATTCCACCGGCGCCCGGGTGGGCGGCACGGTCGAGGTCTTCTCGCAACAATTCAACGGAACGTATCTGGAATTCACCGTGACCGGCCTGACCGGCGGCGGCTACGCGGTCGCGTTCCAGGCACTCGTGCTTGGCGAGCCCATCCATGCCTTTGTCCAGATATACGACCGCTTCGGCGCCCGGGTCGGCGATCCGATCGACCTCGCCCCGGCCCCGGAGAACGATGTTCAGTCGCCGGCACTCGCGGCGCTTGCCAGCGGAGGGTTCATTGCGAGCTGGAGTGCGCCGGGCTCGGCAGCCGACAAGGGGGCCTACGACGTGTTCGCCCGGCCGTTCGATGCCCGGGGCAATTACGCCGGATCGCAGATCACCGTGCCCGCCGACACCGCGGGCGGACAAAGGGGATCGGCGGTCGCCGTCTCGGCCTCCGGCGCGTTCCTGGTCGCGTGGCGCGACGATAATGGGGTTGCCAGCGGGGATGCCGGCTACGGGATCGAGGCCCGCGCCTTCACGCTGGCCGACAGCTTCTCCGAAGGCACGGGCGCGATGGACCTGATCATCGGCACGTCCGGCAACGACGCCTGGCGCGGCCTCGCCGGCAGCGACGTCTTCCGGCTTTGGCAAGGCGGCGACGACATCGCCCACGGCAATGGCGGCAACGACGTCTTCCTGCTCGGCGCATCCCTCACCGCCGCCGACGAGATCGACGGCGGCACTGGCGCCGACACGCTCGCCATCCAGGGCAATTACGCGCTCACGCTGGGCACGCGCAATTTGCTCGGCATCGAAACCCTCGTTCTCCTTCCCGGAAGCGACACCCGGTTCGGCGATGTCGGCACCAACAGCTACACCTATGTCCTGACCACGATCGACGCCAACCTCGCCGCCGGCGCGGCCCTGCTGGTCGACGCCGCCGCGCTCCGCGCGGGCGAGACCCTCACCTTCGACGGCTCGGCGGAAACCAACGGCGCCTTCGACCTTCGCGGCGGTGCCGGCGCGGACTCGCTGACGGCCGGCTCGGGCGGCGACCGCCTCGACGGCGGCGCCGGCCCGGACACCCTGCGCGGCGGCGCCGGCAACGACCTTTATGTGCTCGACGACGCGGGCGACCAGGCGATCGAGCTCGCCGGCGGCGGCTCCGACGAAGTCCGCACCGCGCTCGGCAGCGCAACGGACTTCGCCCACATGTTCGTGCTCCCGGACAATATCGAGAAACTCACGGGCACGTCGGCAACCGGACAGGGGGTTTTCGCCAACGCGCTCGACAATGTCGTTGCGATGGGCCCGGGCAACGATCTTGTCGTGCTCCAGGACGGCGGCGACGACACCGTCTCGGGCGGCGCGGGCGACGACTTCCTCTATTTCGGGGCAAGCTTCACCAACGGCGACAGCGCCGACGGCGGCGCCGGCTTCGACACCGTCGGCCTGCTCGGCAGCTACATCCAGACCTTTGCCGCCGACGATCTCCTCAACATCGAGAAACTCGCCGTCTACAGCACCGGCGTTCCCTCTGCCCCCAATTCCTACGCGCTGACCACGGTCGACCAGAACGTCGCCGCCGGGCGCCAGCTCATGGTGGTCGCCCAATCGCTGCAGGCGGGCGAGAGCCTGTGGTTCAACGGCCAGGCGGAAATCGACGGCAGCTTCAACGTGCGCGGCGGCCGCGGCGCCGACACGATCACCGGCGGCGCGGGCAACGACACGATCTGGGGCAATCTTGGCGCCGACACGCTGAAGGGCGGCGGCGGCTTCGACATCTTCGAATATCAGGCTGCCGCGGACTCCACCGCTGCGGCGCGCGATTCGATCCTCGATTTCGCCGCGGGCGACAAGCTCCACCTCGCCGGCATCGACGCCGACGGCAATGCGGCGAACGGGGATTCGAAGTTCGCCTGGATCGGCGATGCCGCCTTCGGGCACATCGCCGGCCAGCTGCGCGCAACGGCGGCGGACGGCGGCTGGCTGGTGGAAGGCGACATCGACGGCGACGGCGCCGCCGACCTCGTCATCCTCGTCCAGACCGTTGCCGGCTACGCGCTCGGCCGGGATGACATCTGGCTTTGAACGGCACGGTGGCTCAGCACGCCGGCGCCGCGCGCCCGAGCCCCGAGAGGGTGCGGGCACAATAGCCTGTCCTCCCGCACGCCACCAACGCCCCCCACGCGCGTTCCACCTTCGCAATGACCGACGCCGATCGCGACAAGATGCTGAAGGAGATGGCCGCCAACCGTGGCTGCAAGCTCGTCAAGTCGCGGCGGCGAAAGGCGGGGACGGGCGATTTTGGACGCTATGGCCTCAAGGACGCGGGCTCGGACCGGGACGTGTTCGGCTTCGGCGCGGAGGGCCTGCTCACCGCGTCGGCCGAGGAAATCGAGGCGTTCCTGCGCAAGGGCGCGGTCGCGGATTGGAAAAGCAGCCTCGTCGCCGCCGCAGCGGGCGCCGGCCCCGCCAACGACGAACGCACGCCGGTGCGCAAGAAGGCCGCTCCCAAGGCAAAACGCGCGGCCCAGGTTGAGGACGAAGACGAGGAAGAAGAGGCACCGCCCGTTCCACGTCCAAAGCCGAAGCTGCGCGTCGTTGAAAAGGCCCCTCCTCCCCCGCCCCCGCCTCCGCCGCCGCCCGCGCCGCGCCCGATCCTCAAGATCCGCGAGGCGCGCCCCGCCGACGCCGAGGCCCTCGCCGCCCTCCTCGGCAACGACGACGCAAAGGGCCTCGCCGACCGCATCTCCCGGCTGCGCAAGGCCGGCGAGCCGCCGCTCGTCGCCGAGGAAGGCGGCGCCCTCCTCGGCCTCGTCGCCTTTCACGCCGTCCCGCTCGTGCAGGAGGAGGCGCCGCTCGGCCGCCTCACCCTGCTCCTCGTCGCGCCCCACGCCCGCCGCCGCGGCCTCGGCCGCGCGCTGGTCGAGGAAGCCGCCGCCCGCCTCGCCGATCTCGGCTGCACCCGCGCCGAGGCAATGGCCGGGATCGAACTCGCCGCCGCCCCGGATTTCTTCCGCCGCCTGGGGTGGAGCCGCGACTTCTACCGTTATGCGACGGAGCTGCCGCGCCCATGAACCCTTGCGCGGGCCGGCGCGTTCGTGACAGGCGCGCAACGTAAATCCAGCCCCAACCTGAATCAGCCAAGGTAGAGCCATGTCCCACCCCGCCCCCCGCCGCTTCGCCCGCCTCGCCCGCGCCCC
>Ga0190273_10000973_pt1 | contig 10324 bp, 9 predicted proteins | sample Popmic504IS_FD_134513 | JGI IMG/M metagenome (GOLD analysis project Ga0190273, IMG submission 134513) | Populus adjacent soil microbial communities from riparian zone of Shoshone River, Wyoming, USA - 504 IS | ecosystem: Environmental > Terrestrial > Soil > Riparian zone > Trees stand | place...
AGAAGGTCTCTCGCCAGGCGTTCGACCAGGCGCACCGCCAGCAGGTGGAGCGGCTCCAGCAGATGCTCGGCGGCCAGGTCGACGCCAAGATGTTCGACACGCCGGCAGCACGGGCGCAGACGCTCGAGGGGCTGATCACGCAGCAGGCGATGCTGGCGGAAGCGCGATCCAAGCACATCAGCGTGCCGCCTGCCGAGATCCGAAAAGCGATCCTGTCGATCGAAGGGCTGACCGGCGAGGACGGCAAGTTCGACTTCGCGCGCTACCAGACGCTGCTCGCGCAGCAGAACTTGACCCCGGCAATGTTCGAGGGGCAGATCGCCCAGGACCTCACGCTGCAGCAACTCGGCAATGCGGTGCAGAACTCGGCCATCGCGCCGCAGACGGTCGTCGATCGCCTGTTCCAGATCCAGGAGTCGCGGCGCGTCATCCGCACGCGCCTCGTCGACCCGAAGGCGTATGAAGCCGGTATCCAGCCGAGCGACGAGCAGATCGCCAAGTACTACGAAGAAAACGCCTCCGAATATCAGGTGCCTGAGTCCGTCGACGTCGAGTACGTCGTGCTGGATCGGAACCGGCTGGCTGCGACGGCCAACCCGACCGATGCCGAACTCAAGGGCTTCTACGAGCAGAACAAGGCGCAGTTCACCGATCCCGAGCAGCGGCGCGCGAGCCATATCCTGATCGCAGCCGGTGCCGATGCGGACGCCGCAGCGAAGGCTGCCGCTCGGGAGAAGGCCGCCGGCCTGCTTGCCCAGCTGAAAGCGGCACCTCAGACATTCGCCCAACTGGCCAAGGCCAGTTCCGCCGATACCGGTTCGGCCGAGCAGGGCGGGGATCTTGGCTTCTTTGCACGGGACATGATGGTCAAGCCGTTCTCGGATGCGGCCTTCACGATGAAGGAGGGAGAGATCAGCGACCTCGTCGAAAGCGAGTACGGGTTCCACATCATCCAGGTGACGGGCGCCAAGGGCAGCGGCCAGAAGCCGTTCGAAGAAGTCAAGCCGCAGATCGAAACGCTCTACCGCCAGCAGCAGGGGGCCGCCCGCTACACCGAGCTCGCCGAATCCTTTACCAACACGGTTTACGAGCAGTCCGACTCGCTGCAGCCGGCAGCGTCGAAGTTCTCGCTCGAAGTCCAGAAGGCACAAGCGGTGACGCGCAATCCCGGGCCGTCGACCCCGGCCGATTCGCCCCTGCGCAACCAGCGCCTGCTGGGCCTCATCTACGGCGACGAGACGCTCAAGAACAAGCGCAACACGGAAGCCGTCGAAGTGTCGCCGGGAACGATGGCTTCCGCAAGGGTGGTGCAGCATCACCCGGCCACGCGACGACCGCTCGAAGAAGTGAAGGACGAGGTCAGGTCACGGCTCGTCGCGGCCGAGGCATCCAGGCTGGCGCGGACCGAGGGCGAGAAGCTGCTCACGACCCTCAAGGCACAACCCCAGGCAGATCCCGAGAAGTTCACGCCGGTCACCACCGTCACCCGCGCGGCGCCGGGCGATCTCCCGGCGCAGGTCGTTACCGAGGTGTTCAAGCTGCCTGCCAGCTCATTGCCGGCTTACGCCGGCGTCGACCTCGGGCCCGCCGGCTACCAGCTGGTCCGGCTGGAAAAGGCCGAAGGACCGGATCCCGGCGCCGAGGCCCGTCGGCAGACTTATGTCGAGCAGTTGCAGCGGGTCCTGGCGCAGACGGCGGTGAGCGCCTATGTCACCGAGGTCAAGTCACGGACTTCCATCGAGCGCAAGTCGATCGATTAACGCGTCGGCGGCGCCAGCGAGCGCTTCTTCCGTGCAGGCCTCCAGGCAGATGCTCTCGCCTTCAGTGACCCGGCCGTAGTTGCGGTGCATGGAGCGCAAGTATGCCGGGTCGTAATGCTCGCGCAGAAGGCGCCCGACGAGTTCGTCCCATCGGCCCCCGTCAGCGAGGGTAAGCCACTCGCGGACCCGCTGGTCCCGATAAAGGGGCACCAGCCTGTCGAGGCGTTCCTTGAGCCCCTCGTGGTCCGCCTCCAGATGAGGGTACTGGTCGCGCAGCAGCCGGATCCGGACGTCGATGGGAACTTCCAGCCTGACGCAGGGCGAGGCCCTCATCCGCCCGATCAGCGTTTCCGGCAGATGAAGCTGCCCGATTTTCCGGCTTTCGGATTCGACCAGCACGGGTCGCGAAGGATCCATCGCCCGAAGTTCCCGCCACAGCAAGGCGTCGAAGGCCTTCTGCGACGGCTGGGCCGCATCGGGCACCGAACCGAGTACGGAGCCTCGGTGCCTTGCCAGCGCCTCGAGGTCCAGAACCTGGGCGCCGGCCTGCGCGGCCATCTGCAGCACCCGCGTCTTGCCCGAACCGGTCGGCCCGGCAACCACCTTGAAGGTGAAGGACCGGCAGAGGATGTCGAGGTCGGCCACAACCCGCTGCCGGTAGCTGCGATAGCCGCCGTCCAGCAGCGCAACCCGCCACCCCACCCTGGCAAGAACGGCGGCGAGAGACCAGGAACGCGATCCTCCGCGCCAGCAATAGACGAGCGGATTCCAGGTTCGGGGCTTGTCGGCCAGAGGGCCGGCGAGCATCGCCGCAATGTTGGCCGCGACCAGGGCCGCACCCCGCACGTTGGCATCGAAGGAACCGGACTCACGGTTGATCGTGCCCACCAGCACCCGCTCTTCGTTGCTGAGCACCGGATGGTTCACCGCCCCGGTGAGATGATCCAGGGCGAACTCGGCTGGCGTGCGGACATCGATGACGGGACGTTCAGGGTCCGGAACCCCGTTCAGGAAGTCATCGATCGAGAGAAGTTGTGGTGTTTTCAACAAAAGGTTATGGCATAAACTTGCGGAATGGACGGGTCCACCCAATCTGTGATTTTAGCCTGCGCCCGGCAGGCTGGACCGAGGCTACCCTAGACCCCATGAGCATGAAAGTTTTCGACCTGAACTGCGATCATGACCACCGCTTCGAAGGCTGGTTCGCTTCGGCCGAAGCGTTCGCCGCTCAGCAGGAACGCAAGCTGATCGAGTGTCCGGTCTGTGGCAGCCACGTCGTCAGGAAGATACCCGCTGCATCCCGCCTGAACCTCTCGGGCGTCCACGCGCCCGCTCGCCCTGAGCGACATGGTGAAGGTACGGCTCCGCCCGCGGATGCAGACAGGGCCCAGATGAACCCGGCGCAGATTCAGGCGCTTTTCATGAAGATGACCCGCCGGATCATGGAAACGACGGAGGATGTAGGCGAGCGCTTTGCCGAGGAAGCGCGCCGCATCCACTACAGTGAGGCGCCCCAGCGCGCTATCCGGGGCTCCACCAGTCAGGAAGAGGCGGTGGCCCTGCGCGACGAGGGAATCGAAGTTTATGCGATCCCCGTGCCGCTGGCGCTGAAGGGTTCACTGCAATAGCGCCTGGTCCTTCCGCCCCGGGGCCGACCGGTAGTCACCGCGGCATCCACCGGATCGGCAGCCTCGACGAATTCGAGGATCTGGTCGGTCGGACTCTGATGTGTCCCGAGGTGCTGACGATGACCCAGGACCGGATCGACCAGTTCGCCAGCGCCATCGAGGATTTTCAGTGGATCCATGTGGACCCGGCCCGCGCCGCGCGCGAGTCTCCTTTCAAGGCCACCATCGGCCACGGCTTCCTGAGCCTGTCGCTCCTCACCTGGTTCCTCGAGCGAACGATCGTCGTCGAAGCCGGGACGATGGGGTTGAACTACGGCCTCGACCGGGTGCGGTTCGTCAGGCCCGCGCCGGCGGGCTCGCGCCTCATCGGCCGCTTCACGCTGGCAAGGCTCGAGACGCATGCGTGGGGCGTGCAGCTGCACTGGGACGCCGCCGTCACGGACGAGGCAGACGCGGACGCCGGCTGGCAGAAGCCGATTCTCGCGGCGCGCTGGCTGGTCCGCCGCTACGCCTGACCTCCAACCCGCTCAGCGCTTCTTGAACTGGTTGTCTCCGAAGAGGTTGGAGTGGGCCTGCGGATTGGTAAGCGGCTTGCGCCGGTCCGCCAGCACCTGCAGGCCGCGTTGCACCGCCGGCCGCGACAGGAGCAGGTCGATCCAGCGCGAGACCGACGGAAATTCCGAGATTTCGATCCCCTGGTTCTTGTGCGACCGGGTCCAGGGAAAGATGGCCATGTCGGCGATGCTGTAGTCGGCGCCTGCGACGAACTCGTTGTCCGCCAGCTGGCGGTCGAGCACCCCGTAGAGCCGTGCCGCTTCATTGCTGTAGCGCCTGATCGCATAGTCGATCTTCTCGGGCGCGTAGATCCGGAAATGGTGAGTCTGGCCGAGCATCGGCCCGAAGCCGCCCATCTGCCACATAAGCCACTGCATGACCTGGTACTTCGCGGTGGTGCTGCCAGGCAGGAAAAGGCCCGTCTTGCCGGCCAGGTAGAGCAGGATCGCCCCGGACTCGAAGAGCGAGAGGGGGCTGCCGTCGGGACCGTCGGGGTCGACGATCGCCGGAATACGGTTGTTGGGGCTGATGGCAAGGAAAGCCGGATCGAATTGCTCGCCCGCACCGATGTCCACCGCATGCACTGCGTAGGGCAGCCGGCATTCCTCCAGCATGATGTGAACCTTGTGGCCGTTGGGTGTCGGCCAGGAATAGATCTCGATCAACTGGTTAGCTCCGTTGCGGTTGCCGGTTGCCGGTTGCCGGTGGTCTCGGGCGCTTCGCCCACGAGCGCGTCGGGATCGGGGTCACGCGCCGACGCGTTGGGCAAATCGCCAGGCGAGTTCCGCGAGCGGACGGGCGCGGCGGCCGGCCTGCTCACCCTCTGCGCTTGCCGCGGTGCCGTCGACCACCCGTTTCATGATTCCCTGCAGGATGGCCGCGAGCCGGAAGCAGTTGTAGGCGAGGTAGAAGTCCCAGTTCTCGATCCGGTCGCGACCCGTGCGCCGGCAGTAGGTCGCCTTGTAGGCTTCTTCCTGCGGGATGCCGAGCGACGCCAGGTCGAGCCCGGCGATGCCCCGGAACTGCTCGGGCGGGATGTGATAGCCCATGCAGTGGTATGAGAAATCCGCGAGCGGGTGGCCGAGCGTCGACAGTTCCCAGTCCAGGACCGCGATCACCCTGGGCTCGTCGTGAGCGAAGATCAGGTTGTCGAGCCTGAAGTCGCCGTGCACGACCGAGGTCTCTTCTCCCGGCGGTATGTGCGCCGGAAGCCAGTCGATCAAGCGGTTCATTTCCGGGATCGGATCGGTCTCCGAGGTGAGGTATTGCTTGCTCCAGCGTCCGATCTGCCTGGCGAAGTAATTGCCGGGCTTGCCGAAATCGCCCAGCCCGATCGCCTCGTGGTCCACCTTGTGCAAGGCACTGATGACGCGGTTCATCTCGTCGTAGACCTTGCCGCGTTCCGTCGGCGACAGTTCGGGCAGCGACTGCTGCCAGAGCACGCGGCCGTCGGCGAACGCCATGACGTAGAAGGCACGGCCTATGATCGATTCATCCTGGCACAGGCAGATGACCTCCGCGACCGGGACATCGGTGCCCGCAAGGGCAGCCAGCACCCGGTATTCGCGCTCGATCGCGTGCGCCGAAGGGAGCAGCCGCGACGCGGGCCCGGGCTTGGCGCGCATCACATAGCTGCGGCTCGGGGTGGTCAGCTTGTAGGTCGGGTTGGACTGGCCGCCCTTGAACTGTTCCACCGTGAGCGGCCCCCGGAACTTCGGCACCTCCCGTGTCAGCCAGGCGGTGAGCGCATCGACGTCGAACTGGTGGCGGCCGGTTACCGGGCCGCTGCCGGTCATCGAATCATCGCTCATCGGATCCCCTGAATCGGGCGGGTCGCTTGGCCAGGAATGCCTCGATGCCCTCCTGCGCTTCGTGCGAGAACAGCGACTCGACGAAGGCCTCACGCTCCTGCTCGAGGTGCTCCGGCAGGCTGCGCCGCGACGCACCCGCCAGCAGGCGCTTGAGCCGGCCATAGACGCCGGTCGGGCCGTCGGCGAGCCGGCTGCACAGCACTCGCGCCTGCTCGAGGGTCTGATGCGGCTCGCATACCTGGTGCACGATGCCGGCGTCGTGCAGCATCTGCGCGCTCAACGGTTCGGCCAGCGCGCAGGCGGCGAAGACCTGCTGCGGCGCCAGCGCGGCCGCCAGTGCCGCGATCGCGCCCCCGTCCGGGCTCAACCCCACCCTCGCGTACGACATCACGAACCGTGCATCGGCGGCGGCGACGATGAGGTCGCAGGCGAGCGCGATGGAAAAGCCGGCCCCTGCAGCGGCCCCCTGCACGGCCGCAACCACCGGCTTCGGGCATTGCCGGATCGCCATGATCCAGCCGTGCAGGCCGTCGATCGACGTGCGCTGCACGTCCGGATCGCCCTGGCGATTGGCCTTCAGGCGGTTCAGGTCCCCTCCAGCGCAGAAGACGTCGCCGTCACCGCAGATTAGGACCACCCGGATCGAGGGGTCGCGGGCGGCGTCCTCGATCGCACGCCGCCCGCCGGCATAGATTTCAGGCGACAGCGCGTTGCGCATCCCCGGATTGGACAAGGCCAACTCCAGAACCGGCCCCTGGCGGCGATGGAGCACCTGTGCCACCGGGTCAGTCCTCGTCCCGCATGTGCGACGGCTCGGCCTGCCGGGGCCCCGTGCCTGCGCCGGATGTGTCTGGATTCATGGCGGCATTATCTTTGATTTCACGCGCGCCGGTGCGCGCGGTCGATGAGAGTCGGGGAACGTGCGCCGGCAGTGGCTCAGGCGTCGATGACCAGCGCCTCGAGCTGCGTGTGCAACTGCAGCCATTCGTCTTCCAGGCGATGGATGTCGTCTTCGAGGCGGGCGCGTTCGCGCCCGAGCCCTGTCGCCATCTCGCGGTCGGCGTAGGCATCCGGGGCCGCCAGCCGGCCGTCGATTTCGGCGGCGCGTGACTGCGCCCCGTGGAGGAGCGAATCGATCTGCCGGATGCGCTTCTCGATCGGCTGCCGCAGCGCGCTGGCGGCGGCGCGCGATCGGGCACGGTCGCGGCGCAGGTCCGCCGGCGCCTGGCCGCCGGCGCCGGTCGTGCGTCCATCCGGTACCGAGTCGCCCTGCCGGCTGCGGTCCTGCTGCAGCCACTGGGCATAGTCGTCGAGGTCGCCGTCGAAGGGCCTGAGGACACCCTGGTCGACCAGGAAGAATTCGTCGACGGTCGCGCGCAGGAGGTAGCGGTCGTGGGACACCAGCAGCAGCGGCCCGTCGAAGTCGGCCAGGGCATCGGCGAGCGCGTCGCGGGTGACAGCGTCGAGGTGGTTGGTGGGTTCGTCCAGCACCAGGAAGCCGGGCCTGCTCCAGACCAGCATCGCCAGGCCGAGGCGGGCCTTCTCGCCGCCGGACATCGGCCCGACCAGCCGCGTCGCATCTTCACCGCTGAAGCCGAACTGACCGAGCCAGCCGCGCAGCACCTGCTCGCGTTCGGCCGGCGCGAGGCGCGCCATGTGACGCAGCGGCGACTCTTCCGCCCGCAGTTCGTCGACGCGCTGCTGCGCGAGATAACCCGGCTGCAGGGACGGGGCCCGCAGCAGTTCGCCGCCCAGGGCCGGCAGTTCACCGATCAGCGTGCGGATGAGCGTCGTCTTGCCGCTGCCGTTGCGCCCCAGGATCCCGATGCGCGCGCCCCGGCGCACCACCAGTTCCGGCACCTCGATGACCGGATTGCCGCGCTCGTAGCCGCACTCAAGGCGCTGCACGCGGATCAGCGGGTCGGGCCCCGGCGCCGGCTGGTGGAATTCGAAGTCGATCCCACGCGCTGCCCGCACCGGGGCGAGCACCTGCATCCGCTCGAGCGCCTTCAGGCGGCTCTGCGCCTGACGCGCCTTGGTTGCCTGCGCCCGGAACCGCGAGATGTAGGAATTGAGGTGTTCGACGCGCTGCTGCTGCGCCTTGCGGGTCCGCTCGCGCTGCGCGGCATGTTCGGCGCGGATGAGTTCGCTCGCGGAGTAGCCGCCCGGGTATCGGGTGAGTTGCTGGTTCTCGATCACGAGGCAGGCCGTGGCGACCCGGTCGAGGAAGTCGCGGTCGTGCGAAACGACGATCTGAATCGCCTCCTGGCGCAGCAGTTGCCGCTCGAGCCACAGCACCGCGTCGAGGTCGAGGTGGTTGGTCGGCTCGTCGAGCAGCAGCAGGTCGGCCGGCGCCATCAGCACGCAGGCGAGGTTGAGCCGCATCTTCCAGCCGCCGGACAGTTCATCCACCGACCGCTGCAGCAGGGCTTCGGTGAATCCCAGCCCGGACAGCAGTTCCCCGGCGCGGGCAGCCGCCGACGGCCCATCGGCGTTGATCCAGCTGTCGTAGGCGAGGGCGATTGCATGGCCGTCGCCGGCCGCTTCGGCGCCGGCGACCGCGCCTTCCGCGGCGACCAGCGCGGTGTCCGCGTCCATGACGAAACGTACCGCGCTCGCCGACGACTGCGGCATGTGCTGCGCAAGCCAGCCGACCCGAAGCGGCGGCATTTCCACTGTTCCCGAATCCGGATGCAGGTGCCCTCGCAGCAGTTCGATCAGCGAGCTCTTGCCGCTGCCGTTGGGCCCGATGAGCGCGACCCGTTCGCCCGGGTTGATGATCAGCGACGCACCGCCGATCAGTATCCGGCCGGCGCGCCCGATCGTCAGATCGACGAGCCGGATCACCGCCTGGACACCGGCTTGCGTGCGGGCCTGGACACCGGCTTGCGCCCGGCTGCGCCGACCCCTGCCGAATGCGCCCGGAGCGCTGCGGCCCCCACCGCGACCAGCCGGTTGTCGCCTTGCGCGACCGGCACGTAGGCGAACTCGAGCCGGCCGAAACGGCGCACGAAATGGCGTGCTTCGTGGCCGATCTCCAGTACCAGCAGCCCGGTCGCGGTCAGGTGCTTCGACGCCTGCGCGAGAATTCTCGTCACCACGTCCATCCCGTCGTCGCCGCCAGCCAGGGCCGTCTGCGGCTCGGCCCGGAATTCGGCGGGCAGGGCCTGCATGGACTGGCTGTTGACATAGGGCGGGTTGCACAGGATCAGGTCGAACCGGTCACGGTCCAGACCGGCGAAGAGGTCGCCCGTGACGAGGCTGACCCGCTTCTCGAGGCGGTAGTCGGCGACGTTCAGTGCCGCCAGTTCCAGCGCGTCGGCGGAGATGTCGCTCGCAACCACCGCGGCGTCGGGAAACGTGCCCGCGGCGATGATTGCAAGGCTGGCGCCGCCGCAACAGAGGTCGAGCACGCGCAGCCGTGCTGGCTTGTCACCACCAACGTCACCACCAACGTCACCATCGACGTCGCCGTCACCGTCACCGTCGCCGTCGCCATCGTCGTCTCCGTTACCACCAACGGCACCTTCGGCGTCGCCGGCAGCATGAAGTTCGAGATCCGGGAGGAACGGATCGAGCGCGCCGTTCTGCAGCGCTTCGGCGATCAGCGATCGCGGCACGAGCGCACGCTCGTCGCAGCGGAAGCGGTAGCCCATCAGCCAGGCTTCGCCGATCAGGTAGGCGAGCGGCCTGCCGCTCGCGCAGCGCTCCTCAAGAAGGTCCATCGTCGCCCGCGCCTCGGGCCAGGCGACCGTCGCGTCGGCAAGTTCGGCGTAGTGTTCGACCGGCAGATGCAGCGTCCAGCAGACCAGCCAGACCGCCTCATCGAAAGCATTGTCGGTGCCGTGGCCGAACCCGGCCCCGCATTGGTCGAGGCGGCTGACCGCGTGACGCACCAGGTCACGCACCCGGCGCAGACTGTTGATCGCATCCGCGCCCGTTGCGACGACCCGCTTCGGCGCTGACCCCGACGTCGCCACGATTCAGGAGCCGCTGCCCTGCGTCTCGGCCGGCAGAAGCGCCGCAGACAGCCGCTCTGCAGAAAAACCGAGCAGCAGGCGGTCGGCGAACTCGACCACCGGCCGCTTGACCAGGGTCGGATGCGCGAGCATGAGTTCTATCGCACTCGTCTGGTCGACGGCTTCTGCCCGCGCCGAATCACCCAGCGCACGCCAGGTGAGGCCGCGCCGGTTCAGGAGCGAGTTCCACGGCAGGTGGGTGCACCAGCGCTCGAGCATGACCCGCTCGAGGCCGTCCGTTCGGAAGTCGTGGAAACGATGCGCGACGCCGTTCGCCCGCAGCCAGCCGAGTGTCCTGCGCACCTGATCACAGTTGGCGATTCCGTAGACGGTGACAGCCATCCGATGTCTTACCAGTCGTGCCCGTGGCGCCTGCGCCGCAGGCTCAATCGCCGCGCAGCAGGTCGTTGATGGCCGTCTTCGCCCGCGTCTGGGCATCGACGCGCTTGACGATGACCGCGCAGGCAAGACTGTACTTGCCGTCGTGAGAGGGCAGGCTGCCGGGCACGACCACCGAACCCGACGGCACGCGACCGTAGTGGATCGCGCCG
>Ga0190273_10000974_pt1 | contig 10316 bp, 9 predicted proteins | sample Popmic504IS_FD_134513 | JGI IMG/M metagenome (GOLD analysis project Ga0190273, IMG submission 134513) | Populus adjacent soil microbial communities from riparian zone of Shoshone River, Wyoming, USA - 504 IS | ecosystem: Environmental > Terrestrial > Soil > Riparian zone > Trees stand | place...
CTGAGCGAAGCTGCCCTGGCGACGTTGCAGCGCGCGATCGACCCCAAGTCCCGCGCCGACGCCGTCACGATGGTCGATCCACGCTGGAATCCCGGCACACAATGGGCCGAGGGGCGACTCTCCACGGCGTTCGAGGCCCCGTTCACGGTCGGTACCAGCCTCGAGTCGACCCTGACCCGCCCGCTCACCACCTACCGCGGCAAGGTCGCGGCTGCCAAGGATCGCCCCATCAGCCGGGCCCAGCTCGAGGCTGCGGCCGACATCGTCGCCAAGGGCAATGCACTGAGCTCGGTGATCCCGCAGAGTGACGCGGTCGACGACGCCCTCGCGCAGGATGCGGCGAGCGTCCTCGGGATCCGCTGGCGTACGAGCCCCGGCAGCGGGACCGCGATCGCCGACAAGCTCGCACGGAATGCCGGCGCCGAGCTCCGCAAGATCACGATCAAGGCACCGTCATCGGTCACCCTCTCGAGTTCCAAGGGCGGCTTCCCGGTCACGATTCTCAACGGCACCGACGAGGCGATCCGCGTCGGAGTCTCGCTCGACTCGAGCAACCCTGCGCTGAACCCACCCGACGTCAAACCCATCGACATCGGCGCAGGCGAACGCCGCACGCTCACGGTCGACATCGACCTGGGGCGGCAGAACACGACCTCGCTCACGGCACGCCTGAAGTCGACGGACGGCGAGCCGATCGGCCAGCCGGTCGAGTTCAACGTGCGCTCCAGCAAGATCGGCGTCGTGCTGTGGGCCGCCATGGGGCTCGCGGCCCTGTTGGTCCTCGCCGCGCTGGTTCGCCGCTTCAGCCGACGCCGTACGCGCACACGCGTCGCGTCCGAGCGGTTGGCTGACGACGATGACTGACCAGACGATCGCGCGGGCCAGCGCCTGGATGGCGCTCGGCACGATCGTCTCCCGGGTCACCGGACTCCTGCGGGCCGTGCTGCTGGCCGCCGCGATCGGCACCCAGGCCAACGCCGACCTCTTCGACATCGCCAACACGATCCCCAACTCGCTCTACATCCTGCTGGCTGGCGGCGTGTTCAACGTCGTGCTGGTGCCACAGCTCGTCAGGGCCATGAAGCACGACGAGGACGGCGGCACGGCATACGCCAACCGGGTCATCACGCTCGGGTTGCTCGTGCTCGGCATCGGCACGCTCGTGCTCATCGCACTGGTGCCCTACTTGTTGCACGTCGTCTACGACGAAAGCCTCTTCTCGCCCGGCGCCGGTCCCAAACGCGAGTCGGCACGTCTGCTGATGCTGCTGTGCCTGCCGCAGGTGTTCTTCTACGGCGCATTCGTGCTCACCGGGCAGGTGCTCAACGCTCGCGGTCGCTTCGGCCCCATGATGTGGGCGCCGATCGTCAACAATGTCGTCGCATGCACGGTGATCGTGACGTACGTCTTCGTGTTCGGCGCCAGCAGCGGGGTCGACGGCTTCTCGACCTCCGAAGGGCTCCTCCTGGGGCTCGGGTCCACTTCGGCCATCGCCCTCCAGGCTCTCGTGCTGATCCCCTACCTGCGCAAGGCCGGCTTTCGTTTCCGGCCTCGGTTCGACTTCCGCGGTGTCGGTCTCGGCAAGACCCTCAAGCTAGGTGCCTGGACGCTGGCGTTCATCATCGCCAACCAGATTGCGTTCATCACGATCAACAGGATCGCGACGAAGGGCACGCTCGAGGGCGCCGCCGAGGGCAAGTCCGCTGCGGGATCCACCGTCTACGGTCTCGGCTTCCTCATCAGCCAGTTCCCACACGGCGTCATCACGGTGTCCCTCGCCACGGCCGTGATTCCGACGCTCGCCGCACTCTCCGCCGATCATGACTACCGGCGATTCCGCCTCGAGCTCGGTCGAACGGTACGCATCGCACTCTCGATTGTTGCTCCGGTCGCCGTCGCGCTGTTGTGCCTCGGTCAGCCGGCCACGGCGATCGCCGGCGGCATCGGCTCGCTCGGTGGCCAGACGGTCCCGATCGGACACACGATCCAGGCGTTCTCCCTCGCGATGGTCACCTTCACGGTGCACTACCTGATGCTGCGCGGCTTCTACGCCAACGAGAACAACCGCACGCCGTTCTTCATCCAGGTCGTCATCGCGGCGGTCAACATCGCGCTGGCCATCAAGCTCGCCTCGAGTGTCGAGCCCGACCGCGTTGCGATGATGCTGGCAATCGCGTTCGGCATCGCGTACCTCGTCGGCGCGATCCTGTCCGCGACCATGCTGGCGTTCGCGGTCGGTAACGTCTTCGACTGGGAGATGCTCGTGTTCAGCGTCCGGCTCATCGTGGCTTGCGGCCTCGCGGCGTTCGTCGCCCTCGGCTTCGCTCACGGCCTCGACACCGCCGGTATCGAGCCGGCCCGCGCTGTTGGCGGCGCGATCACGACCACGGTGGCTGGGCTCGCGGGCGCCATCACGTACGTCATCTCGGCACGCGTGCTCGGGATGGACCAGCTGACCTACGTCGTCGACACCCTGCGTCGCCGGGGCTGAACCGGCTGTCTTGAATCCACCCGCCGACTAGCATGAATGCAGGTCTTGGAAAGGGTGTTGATGAGCGAGAGGCGGCTGCTGGCCTCCGGTGATGTGCTCGCACACCGCTACGAACTCCAGGACCTCGTCAACGAGAAGCTCGGATCCACGACGTGGCGCGCACACGACCAGGTGCTCAACCGCAACGTCGGCATCGAGATGCTGTCGAGCTCCGACCCCCGTGCCGACCACTTCCTGCAGGCTGCCCGTGAGTCCACCAGTGTCACGGATCCCCGCTTCCTCAGGGTCCTCGACCTGATCGAGGACGAGCAGCACCACCACCTCGTTGTGCGCGAGTGGGCGCGCGCCTTTCCGCTCGACCAGCTGCTCGCGCAGTCGCCGCTGCCCAACCGTCGCGCCGCGACTGTCGTCGCCGAGGTTGCAGAAGCGATGTCCCATGCACATGAGCACGGGATCTATCACCGCCGACTGTCTCCGCACCAGGTGCTGCTCAAGCAGTCCGGGGCGGTCCGCGTCGTCGGCCTCGGTGTCACCACGGCGCTGTCACCCGTCGGGCGGCAGGACTCGTTGGCCGACCTCCAGGGCTATGAGCAGCTCGACGTCCAGGCGATCGGCAAGCTGCTCTACGCGTGTCTGACGAGTCGCTGGCCCGGCGCGCACATCGACGGCCTGAATGCCGCGCCGACCGAGCACGGCCGGCTGCTGCGGCCCCGCCAGGTCCGCGCCGGTGTATCGCGCGATGTCGACACGACCTGCGATCGCATCTTGGGCACGCCGCCGCGCAACCACGCGACTCCGTTGCGCAAGGCCGCCGACATCGCGCGTACTCTGCGGCTGTCGGGCGAGGACGACGACCTTCTCGACGACCAGCCGAGTCTCGCTAGCATGTCGTCACCCGACCTCCTGCGCCTCGATCCCGTGATCGTGCCTGAAGGGCCTCCGCCGGGTCTGGAGCCGCCGCGACGCCGCCCCAAGGCGTACGAGCCGGCGCCGCCGACGACGCTCGAGCGTGGCAAGGAGCGCGCGATGCGTGCCGCCAAGGGCGACCGAGGGCTGGTCCTGCTCGGCATCGTCGGGGCCCTCGTGATCGCCTCGGTGATGGCTTTCCTCGTCGGCCGGTCGACCAACGACAGTAACCCCGATCCGATCGAGCGCAGCAGCCCGCTCCGTATCCTCCCGATCCAGCGAGCGGGCGACTTCGATCCGGAGGGCGATGACAGCACCGAGAACCCGGAACTGGCGGGACTGGCCATCGACGACAAGCTGACGACCGGCTGGCCGACCTCGACCTACCTCGGCCAGGCCAGGTTCGGCGGGCTCAAGGACGGCGTGGGCCTGGTGCTCGACCTGGGCGGTCCGCGCGAGGTCGACTCGTTGCGCGTACGCCTCGCCGGCACGCCAACGAGCTTCTCGATCTATGTCTCGCCGTCCGACACGACCAAGGTTCCGCGTACGCTGCGCGGCCTGAGTCGCGTCGCCGTCCTCAATGATGCCGGCACCGACGCGACGGTGTCTTTGGACTCCGGCATCCTCACCCGATATGTCGTCGTATGGCTGCGATCCGTGCCGGAGGTGCAGGAGGGCCAGTTCCGCGGCGAGATCCGCGAGGTCGTCATCCGCGGCCGCTCCTGACTCGCCGGGACGGTGTCGAAGGCGGGAATGCCCAACACCTAGTATTCGTTGATACCCGTACCACGATCAGAAGGCATTTCATGAGCGACTCAGTCCGCAACGTCATCATCATCGGGTCGGGACCCTCCGGCTACACCGCGGCCGTCTACGCCGCGCGCGCCAACCTTGAGCCCCTGGTCTTCGAGGGCTCGGTGACCGCCGGCGGCGCGTTGATGAACACGACCGACGTCGAGAACTTTCCCGGCTTCCCCGACGGCATCATGGGCCCGGACTTGATGGACAAGCTGCGTGCGCAGGCCGAGCGGTTCGGCGCCGAGCTCATCAGCGATGACGTCACTGCCGTGGACCTCACGGGCGACATCAAGACGGTCTCGCTGGCCGACGGTACGACGTACCAAGCACTCTCCGTCGTGCTCGCGATGGGCTCGGGCTACCGCAAGCTCGAGGTCGAGGGCGAGGACCGGCTGTCGGGTCACGGGGTGTCCTGGTGTGCCACGTGCGATGGCTTCTTCTTCCGCGAGCAGAACATCGTGGTCGTCGGTGGTGGTGACTCCGCTCTCGAGGAGGCAACCTTCCTGACGCGGTTCGCCTCCAAGGTCACGATGGTGCACCGTCGCGACCAGCTGCGTGGTTCCAAGATCATGCAGGACCGCGCCTTTGCCAACGACAAGATCGCGTTCGAGTGGAACTCCGAGGTTGCCGAGCTCCACGGCGAGGACAAGCTCGAGGGCATCACCCTGCGCGACACCGTCACCGGCGATCTTCGGCGCATCGACGCCACCGGGCTGTTCATCGCGATCGGACACGATCCCCGCTCCGAGCTCCTCAAGGGCCAGGTCGAGCTCGACGACGAGGGCTACGTCCTGGTCAAGCCGGGCAGCACCGCGACCAACGTGCCCGGTGTGTTCGCGGCCGGCGACCTCGTCGACCACACCTACCGGCAAGCCATCACCGCGGCCGGCACGGGCTGCGCTGCATCACTGGATGCCGAGCGCTACCTCGCCGACCTCGAGCACGCCGGCGCCCCCGCCCCGGCAGCTGCTCTCGTGGAATAACCACCGCCCCCCGACGTTGAACCCAACACAGACCTGAAGGAGAACCCATGGCAGACATCACCGCCGTCACCGACGCCGACTTCGACGAGAAGGTACTCAAGGCCGATGGCCCCGTGCTCGTCGACTTCTGGGCCAGCTGGTGCGGACCGTGCCGTCAGCTTGCTCCGATCCTCGAGGAGATCGCCAAGGAGAAGGGCGAGAAGCTCACGATCGTCAAGATGGACGCCGACGCCAACCCGGTTACGCCGGCGCAGTACCGCGTCACCGGACTGCCGACCATGAACCTCTACTACAAGGGCGAGGTAGTCCGATCCATCGTCGGTGTGCGCCCCAAGAGCGCCATCCTCAGCGAGCTCGAGGAGCACGCCAGTTAGCCGACACAGCTGAAATGCGAGAAGCCCCGGTGATTGCTCATCGGGGCTTCTTATTGCTTTGTCTATTTGTCGACTTGTTGCTTTAGCTCTTCTTTGGATCCATCAGTTCGACGATCCGCTCGAGGTCTTCGAGCGTCGCGAACTCCACCGTCACCTTGCCCTTGGACCGGCCGAGGTCGACCTTGACCCGGGTGTCATAGCGCTCCGACAGACGTGCCGCCAGGTCCGCCAGTCGAGGTACCGAGACCTTGGGCGACTGTCGGACGGATGGCCGCTTGGTCGACTCTGGGCCGACCGTCACGATCTCCTCGAGGGCACGCACCGACAGCCCCTCGGCGACGACGCGGGTCGCGAGCCGATCTTGGATCTCGGGGTTGGCGACACTGACCAGAGCGCGGGCATGGCCTGCCGAGAGCACACCGGCAGCCACCCGGCGCTGGACCGCCGGCGACAACTTGAGGAGGCGCAGCGTGTTGCTGATCTGTGGACGGGACCGACCGATCCGATCGGCCAGTTCCTCGTGCGTGCAGCCGAAGTCCTCCAGCAGCTGCTGGTAGGCCGATGCCTCTTCCAGAGGGTTCAGGTTCGATCGGTGGAGGTTCTCCAGCAAGGCGTCTCGGAGCAGGTCCTCGTCGGAGGTGTCCCGGACGATCGCACCGATCGTCTCGAGTCCCGCCTTGTCGCTGGCGCGCCAGCGCCGCTCCCCCATGATGAGCTCGTAGCGGTCTTTGCCGACCTCTCGAACCACGATGGGCTGGAGTAGTCCGACCTCCTTGATGGAGTGGACCAGCTCGGCCATGTGGTCCTCGTCGAAGACGTGACGGGGCTGCCGGGGGTTGGCGACGATCTGGTCCAGGGGGATCTCGGCGAAACGCGCGCCATCGATCTCCTGGAGGCCTGAAGCCTTGGCCTCGGCCGGGCTCGACGGGATGAGGGACTCAAGCCCACGTCCCAGCCCACGTCGTGTGCTCATCGTCGTGCCTCCCGAACCTGATCGTTGCTGCCGGCGACCGCGATCTCTCGCGCCGCCTCGAGATAGGACAGCGCGCCGGAAGACGAGCCGTCGTACGTGATGACGGACTGCTGATAGCTAGGCGCCTCGGAGATGCGGACCGAACGAGGTATCGCGGTCTTGAGGACCTTCTCGTCGAAGTAGGTGCGAACCTCGTCGGCGACACCTGCCGACAGCCGGGTGCGAGCGTCGTACATCGTCAGCAGGATCGTGGAGATCTCGAGCTTCGGATTGAGGTGCGATCGGATCAGCTCGATGTTGCGGACCAGCTGGCCGAGTCCCTCCAGCGCGTAGTACTCACACTGGATCGGGATCAGCACCTCCCGGCCGGCGACCATCGCGTTGACCGTCAACAGGCCCAGCGACGGCGGGCAGTCGATCAGGACGTAGTCGATGCGGTCCCCTGCGTCTGCGCAGTCAGCCAGATAGGTCTGCAGTGCCCGGTCGAGGCGTGACTCTCGGGCCACGAGCGAGACCAGCTCGATCTCGGCGCCGGCCAGGTCGATCGATGCGGGGAGCACGGTCAAGCCCTCGATGTCGGGACACGGCTTGATCAGCTCGTCGAGGTCGGTGCCGTCGACGATCGCTTCGTAGACTCCGGGCGTGCCTTCGGAGTGTGGCACGTTGAGAGCTGTCGACGCGTTGCCCTGCGGATCGAGATCGATCACCAGGACGCGCAGCCCCTTGATCGCCAAGGCCGCCGCAATGTTGACCGTGGTCGTCGTCTTGCCAACGCCACCCTTCTGGTTGGCCACCACGAAGACGCGCGTGTCTGCCGGTGCATCGAAGCGTGGAGTCGCGGACGCCCGCTGCACGAGAGCGATGTGCTCCTCGACCTCGGAGGCCAGCGGCGTTGAGTCATCATGTGACGGGACGGGCACTCGGAAGTTGGATGCCGTCGTGGGGCCCGGGGTGTGGGGTGTGCCGCTCATACGGTCCCCCTCGAATCGAGTTCGCTCATGGGTTCCCCTCGTTGGTTTCACGTGAAACATGCAGATGGTGGGGCAGCAGGACGCTCACTTGCTGACCTCCACGACAGTCGTCGGAACGTCGCCATTCGCGTACGTCGCCACCACGATAGTCGTCCCACCGAGCCGGTGAAGAGTTGCTGTTGCTGCGGTGACCTCTTCTTGGGCGGTACGACCCTTGAGAGCCAGCAACACGCCGCCCTTCTTCACCAGGGGCAAGCACCACCGACCCAGCTTGTCGAGCGCCGCGACCGCACGCGCGGTCACCACGTCGTACGTCTCGTGGACGTCCTCAGCTCGCGCGCGAACCACGCTCACATTGTCGAGACCAAGGGCGGCGACAGCGTCGTCGAGGAAACGCGTGCGACGCAGCAACGGCTCAACCAGAGTGACAGTCAGGTCTGGCCGAGCGATGGCCCAGACCAACCCGGGCAACCCGGCGCCGGTTCCGATGTCTGCCACGGAAGCTCCGTGGGGGACTCGTGGCACCACGACCGCCGAGTTCATGATGTGGCGGTCCCAGATACGCGGAACCTCACGTGGACCGATGAGCCCCTTGACGACGCCATCGGTCGCCAGAATGTGCGCGTACTCCTCAGCCAACGGGAGGCGGGAAGCGAACACCCCCGCCGCGTGCGACGGGGGTGTTTCACGTGAAACATCCTGGTGGTCAGCGCCACCGGGATCAGGTGTGGACCCTGTCATCGACGCACTTACTCAGCCGCCGCGTGGACAACGACGTAGCGGTGCGGCTCGGTGCCCTCAGACGAGCTCGTGAGCCCGTTGTCGGCGACCGCGTCGTGGACGACCTTGCGCTCGAACGGGGTCATCGGGTCGAGCGCAACCGACGGCTCACCGGCCTTGACCTTCTCGATGGCGCTCCCGGCGATCGCGACGAGCTCCTTACGCCTAGCCGCGCGGAAGCCAGCGACGTCCAGCATGAGGCGGCTGCGCTCACCGGTCTCGCGGTAGACGGCGAGTCGCGTGAGCTCCTGAAGCGCGTCGAGCACCTCACCCTCACGGCCGACGAGGTGATCGAGGTTGCCGCCGACGATCTCGACCGCGGCGCGGTCACCGTCGACGTCCATGTCGATGTCTCCATCGAGGTCGGCGATGTCCAGCAGACCCTCGAGGAAGTCCGCGGCGATGTCGCCTTCCTTCTCCAACTTCTTCGCCAGGTCGCTCACTTGGTGCCGTCCTTGTCCGTGTCGTCGTTCTTGCTCGTAATGTCGGGCTTTCGCTTCGGCGGGCCGGCGGGCTTCTTCTTCCGCTGGCTCCTTGCCTGATTCTTGGGCTGCTGACGCGGAGGCGGCTTGGGCGCCTCTTCCTCCACGGGCTTCAGCGGGTCCTCCGCCACGGTCTTGCCGTGCTTCGCGTCGCGCTCCTGCTTGGCCTTGAACGCCGGTGTGCCAGGAGCGGGGTTGTTGCGGATCACGTAGAACTGCTGACCCATGGTCCAGAAGTTCGACGTGGTCCAGTAGAAGAGGACACCCAGGGGGAACGCCACGCCACCAACTGCGAAGACGATGGGGAGGATGTAGAGGAGCAGCTTCTGCTGCTGCGCGTACTGACCCGTCATCGCGTCGGCCGGCATGTTCTTGGACATCAGCTGGCGCTGCGTCGTGAACTGCGTGATGCACATGATGACGACGAGCGACATCGTGATGATCTTGGTCTCGGTCGCCGAGGAGTTCACGAACGTGTCGGCGATGCGGGCGCCCAGCAGCACGGCATCGTGCAGCGAGCTCGCGTTCTCCGAGTTCATGAAGCCCTTGTGGAACTCACCGTCCTTGGCCACACCTTCGTACTTCGAGGCGTGGTCGAGCACGCGGAACAGCGCGAAGAAGATCGGCATCTGCAGGATCAGGGGGAGGCAGGAGGCGAACGGGTTGGTGCCCGTCTCCTTCCACAGCTTCATCTGCTCCTGCGTCAGGCGCTCACGGTCGTGCTTGTACTTCTGCTGAAGCGCCTTGATCTGCGGCTGGAGGAGCTGCATGTTGCGGCTCGACTTGATCTGCTTCACGAACAGCGGGATCAGCAGCGTACGGATCGTCACCGTCAGGCCGATGATCGACAGGGCCCACGTCCACCCACTGTGCGGATCCAGGCCCACCGTCTCGAACAACCTGTGCCAGACCAGCAGGATCCCGGACACCGCGTAGTAAAGCGGCGTCATGATCGCCGATCCGATGTCGCCTAGGAAGCCGAACATTGTTCTCCTCTGTGTGACTGTGGCACCGGGTCATAGCCTCCGGCGCTCCAGGGGTGGCAGCGCAGGACGCGACGTCCGGCGAGCCAGGTTCCGCGCACCGCACCGTGAGACTCAACGGCCTGCAAAGCGTAGGCCGAGCAGGTGGGGTGGTAGCGGCAGACCTGACCGTAGAGCGGGCTGATGGCGAAGCGGTACGCCTTCAGCAACCAGATCAAGGGGTATTTCATCGGGCACCGGCCCGCGCAAGCGCGGTGTCCAGGTGCTCGGCAAGCGTCGCCGACCGGGCACCATGTGCTGCGGGAAGAGCGCGCACCACGACGCGACTGCCCTCAGGAAGTGCGTCGATGCGGTCACGCATCAGGTGGCGCAGCTGACGCTTCACCCGATTGCGGTCCACCGCCGACCCGACAGCCTTGCTCACGACGAAACCGACGGACGTGGGTCCGCCGGCTCCTGGAACGCTGGATCTGATCAAAACGTGTGCAACGAGAGTGGGTTGTACGGCTTTGGCCCCACGACGAATCGTGTGCCGGAAGTCCTCCCCGGTGCGCATGCGTTGAGCGCGCGCGAGC
>Ga0190273_10000975_pt1 | contig 10313 bp, 12 predicted proteins | sample Popmic504IS_FD_134513 | JGI IMG/M metagenome (GOLD analysis project Ga0190273, IMG submission 134513) | Populus adjacent soil microbial communities from riparian zone of Shoshone River, Wyoming, USA - 504 IS | ecosystem: Environmental > Terrestrial > Soil > Riparian zone > Trees stand | place...
GTGAGAGTATCGAGTACGCTTATAGAAATGAGCATGAACTTGCGCCTTATGTGAAGCTACACTCGCAGGAGATGGAAGAGGCTGTAATGCGCCAGCATATTGATTTGTATGTAAACGATTATTCCTTAAACTTGGGTGACGATGGTAAGTTTGCGGTTACAAAGTTTTTAGAGATCTATGCTTCCCTGAATAAACAAAACCGACAGGAAGATGAAGGAGTGATTGGCACTTCAACATTAGATAAGAATGTGAGGCGGGAGAATTTTGTTGATGCGCATACGCATGACTCAATATTTATAGCAGACTAAATTTTGCCTGAAAGCCAGGTCATGATTGATAATAGCTATCAGGGGTTTATTTCCTGAGTGCTTCGCTATAAACTTCAAGACATCTTTTCCTTGCTGCTTCATGTTCAATTATAGGCTTCGGATAATTAAACTCTTCAAATTCGGGTACCCATTTCCGTATGTACTTAAATTCAGGATCGAATTTTTTGGTCTGCAGATAAGGATTGAAAATTCTGAAATACGGAGCTGCGTCACAGCCACTACCAGCGGCCCATTGCCATCCCCCGTTGTTGGAAGCCAGATCAAAGTCAAGCAATTTTGCCGCAAAAAAAGCTTCTCCCCAACGCCAGTCGATCAACAGATGTTTACATAAGAATGAAGCAACCACCATCCGCACGCGGTTATGCATAAACCCGGATTCATTAAGTTCACGCATACCGGCGTCGACGATCGGATAACCGGTATTCCCGGTGCACCACAATTGAAACTCTTTTTCATTATTACGCCACTTTATATTTTCGTATTCGATCTTAAATGTATGGCCCTTCCCGACCTTCTGGAAATGCCATAAAATCATCTGGTAAAAGTCGCGCCAGATAAGTTCTTTAAGATATACCTGGTTAAGAGAATTGGCTTTGGTGGCAAGCTCGCGGATGCTGATAGTGCCAAACCTCAAATGAACACCGAGCCTGCTGGTGCCGGGCATTCCGGGGATATCACGGTTTTTATCATAATGACTGATGATCGCTTCTTCAGGATGCTGTGTCGGATAATCCTGTGTAGTTTCAGTAAAACCCATTGTTTCGAGGGAAGGAAGCGTTAATGGTGATTGCTTATGAAAATTTTTGTGATAGTCTGTAGTTGGATATGATTTAAGATAAAACGCTGAGAGCGTTGCCAACCATCGCTTACTATACGGTGTGAAAACAGTGTACGGCCTTCCATCATCTTTAATTACTTCATCACGGTCAAAAATGACCTGGTCCTTGTATGTCTTAAAGCCAATGTTTCGGTTCGCGAGCAATGCAGCAATTGAACCATCTCTTTCAAGAGCATATGGTTCATAATCGTGGTTGGTAAACACATCACTAACATCATATTTTTCGAGCATCTTTGCAAAGGCCTCTTCGGGTGTTGCATAATGAACCTCTATTGAGGAACCGGCGCCGGTTAAAGCTTGTTGAATATCCAAAATCGCCTTGTAAATAAAGGTTACGCGGCGGTCGGATTTTTCTTCAAGCGAGTCAAGGATTTTTTTATCGAATATAAAGAGCGGCACAACGGGTACGCCGGATTTCAGTGCGTGATAAAGTCCTGCATTATCATGCAGGCGGAGATCTCTTCTGAACCAGAATATGTTTATCTTTTCCATGCTAGTAAGCAACCGGGTTGTTGATCTGATTGCTTACCCCATTACAACAAATTGTTGAAAGAGTTCTTTGGTGAGGGTATTAGTAAATATTTTGCCCTGGAAGTCTTTGACCCATCTGATACCGGAAATCGCATTGGTGAGAAAACATTCATCTGCCTGTTCGATATCGGCTATCGAAATCGAAGTTTCCTGTACATCGAAACCATATTGCGGAAGTTCCCTTAACAAGTAACGCCGCATTATGCCGGCAACACAACCTTCACTTAAAGGAGGAGTATAAATTTTCTTTTGCCTGATGAGGAAGATATTTGCTATGCTTGAGTCTGCAACGCGGTCTGCGCTGTTTAGCACAAAGGCATCATTCCATTTCGAATGCTTTGCATGCAGAGCAGCCATTACATAAGTAAGATGGCTTGACGTTTTTAATCCGCTAAATGCATCGCATGATTTTCTGGCGAGCGGATAGATGCCCGTAATTAATCCGTTTGTGTTCAGGACTCCTGATTGTGCCGGAAGCGGCCAGGCCTGGATCAGGATATTGGGCCGATGATGTTCGGGATCGTATAAGCCGCCGTTTCCACGGAAGAATGCGAGCCGCACCCGGGCCGCTTTTGCGACATTATTTTTCGTCGCGGTTTGCAATATGCTTTCACGAAGGGTTTCGCGGTTTACGGATCTTGGAACCTCGAAGCCAAGCAATGCCAGGCCATCAAAAAGCCGGCTGAAGTGAAGCTCTTCGTGAAGGATTTGGTGATTGTGAATCTTCATTGTTTCAAACAAGCCGTCACCATACCTCAGGGCACGGCTGTCCGCGCCGATCAATGCAGTATCAGCTGACAACATCTTTCCATTGAAGTTGATAATCCCATTCATTTTCGCCGCGTGCATTTGATAATCCAGGTTCCAGTGAGGAGGTTTTACCTGTAGGCTTAAACCGGGTCAAAGGTCTGGCAATATTTCACGAAAAAAGCCGGTAAAATTTACCGGCTTGAAAATTATAAGATAGAGCCCGTAAGCTGATTTGCTTATTGTTGCGTAATTATTCCCGTTTTAACGGCATACATAACTAACCCTGCCATCGACTTTGCGCCTGTTTTTGTTTTTAGTTTATCGCGGATGGCTTCAACGGTCCTGGGGCTGATATCGACAATGTCTGCAATTTCCTTCGTCGTTTTCTCTTCACACATCAGCTTCAACACTTTCATCTCTTTGTCTGAAAGATTCACTTCTATCTGGCCGGGAAGGTCGGATCGCTTGGTGCGAAGGCCGGTCAATAAAGCCTTGTTGGTGAGTTCGTTAAAAAAAACTCTTGTTCGTAACAGGTTTTAATGGCCTGGTATATAGTCTCGGAATCAGAGTTTTTTGTGAGGTATGAATTGGCACCGATTTCCATGAGTTTTGAGATCATCGAATGATCATTGTGCATGGAAAGAATGATAACTTTTGCATTCGGCCGCAACTTCCGGATCTCAGGCAGTGTTTGAATTCCATCCATTATCGGCATCTGGATGTCGAGCAAGATAACGTCGGGGTCAATGTGTTTCAGGAGATTTAGCAGCTGCATGCCGTTGTCGGCTTCAGCAATTAATTCTACATCCTTTTTTGCGGAGAGTGCCGTTTTTACTCCGGCACGGAATAAGGCGTGATCATCGGCGATGGCTACTTTAATAGGCATTTTTAGTTTTTGGTTTACTCATGGGTTTACGACCAGCGGCCGAATTGAATTATCCACAAAATGCGAATATTTCCTGACAATTACTATACCCTATGTACGAAATTATACTATTTGAGATTCAAAGCAGAACAAATTTTATACTTAGGTGAAACGCGTGGAACCACGTATCTGTAAGGGTTTTCACCATAGTAGTAATACCAGCATAACCGTAATAGCCGCAATTGCTAAAACGAGAAGTAATGCGCTTGTCCACAAACTTATTAACATTTATTTTTGAACGATAAGTTGATTGACGGCGAAAATAATCCTGACATCCAATATCCAGAAAAGCATAACCGTCCAGAAAAAATTTCCAATTTTCTATGAACCCGGGAGAAAACCGAAGTCAATCAACTTTAACTACAACATTACAAGAAATCGCTATATCGCTTGAGCTTGAGAGTTGCCAAACGCTTGACGTGGAAGACCTGATTAACCTGATGAGAACCAAATCTATTAGTGAGTCCGCACCCAAATTATACCCAACCCAGCATTGACCGTCAAAATATTCCTGTGAAACACCCTTAATTTAATTTGACACGTGAGGCCTGAATTCGCTATGCCCGCATTTTTAACTTTCTCCCAGCCAGGACGGTTAAAAAGGCGGGCATCTTTGATTTATCCACATCGTATTTTTACTAAAATCCACCGGTGAATATACTTTGTTTTTTAAGACGCCCGGATCGGGTTATGCCCTTAAAAATCACTCCGGTATTGATTTCCCGCGAAAGTATTATTCCGCAATAAGAGTTTTCCCCCGTTTTTGGAGGTCCGGTTTGCACATAAAATGCATTCAGATTTTATTAAGTAAACCTTTAAACTCGTAACAATGCAGGAAACAAAAAAACAAGTTGTTGCCGAAATTGGAGAGCACATCGGAATGGAACTTGGAACCACAATGGTAAAAAGCTTCTTTGATGCTTACCCTTCACTGGCATTTGGTCACACAATTGGTAAAGAAATCATGGCAAAGATCCTGGCACAACCGGATTGCAGTGGCGTGACTGTTTACCCCGCTTTGAATGAAGCTGGCAAGGCAACATTGGTATTCGCTGGTGTTAATGCACAGGGTCAGATGATTTCAAGCTACCCAATCGTTTCTTCAGATGGAAGTCTGGAATTCGAAGAAGGTTTGATTGTTGATCGGATCAAGACTGATCCCTGGTAGTAGTCACTTTCGGAACAACGTTTTAATCGGTAAAGGGTGGGTCTTGGTTGACCGCCCTTTTCTTTTTATAGTTTGTACCAGCGGGGCAGCCGATTCTTCCGACAGGCTGTTTACTGCTTCGATTTCAACGCCTGAATGGACGGTGCCTCAATTGCAAGTTTGTAAAGTTTTACAAAGAATGAAGCCATGCGTTCGTTTGTTTGTTTCAGACCTTCGATACTTTCTTCCATCATAAGCTGGCATTTTTCCAGCGCCATGTTATTATCACCGAGTTCGATTATTGCATTTTCTTCACCTTTGTCGCGATCGTCGTCCAGGTCCGCGATATCATCCATCATAAGATGCGAAACGGCAAGGTAATACCATCTTTTGATGAGGGTCCTGAGCAGCTCATTATCAATAGGCAGATCAGTAAAATTGAATAGAAAAGCGTCACCGCGATCGAGTGCAGCAACCCCGCTGCCAAGTGTAAAATGTTGTGTTGCTTCACCCCTGAAGAATCTTAAGAGATCATCAAACAGGTCATGATTAACGACATGTGGCAGATAGAGTTCAGACATTCGTTTTGTGTATTCTTCAAAAGTTATTCTCTTGTATTCAAAAAGCATTACGATATCCATAGACGCTTCCATCCTTGCTGTGCGCACCGGATCTATCAGTAGTTTTTTGTCAACGCCAGACTTATATGCGGCGTCCATCATGATCGGGATAAAGAGGGTTCCAAGATTCACCCCGAGGTAAAGAAATTTGCCTTTCCAGTAGAGGTTATCTGCGGGCACTTTCCGATCGGCAAAGAACTCGGCAATATCAAAATCAAGCCCGAGTGTGTCGGATAGATAACGTTTTGTGATTACCATCAGGTGAGTTTTGTGCAATGATAAGGAATCGACGGATGTAAACTTCGTACAACTACTAAATGTAAAAAAACAACTCCCTGATTATCAGCAAAAATCCACCGTTTTTTTCTTGCCGTGTTGGAGTAATTCCACGAGGATTGTATATTAGGTATGTGATAGATTTGAATAATATAAGAATATATGACGGACTACTGGTATAAAGATCTCTTAAGTGTCTATTATCTTATTGGCTTGATAATGTTGGTGATCGCCTTATTAGGTTTAGTGATTTCACTTCATCAAATTTTTACTCAGAAGCGTACAACTATCCGTGTCACATTTGTCTGGTATTTCATTGCAATTCTTGTTCAGGGGGTAATTCCAATTGTCTACGTATACCTTGGATATAAAAAATATTTTCACGCAATAAATATGGCCACTGAGTACTTCTTTTCAATCATTGAATTCGTGGCATTTGGAATACTCTTTAAAAATATTCTGACATCTCAAAAAGCGATAAGATTGGTACGAGGGCTGCTTATTATTTTTCCGGTGGTCTGTCTTTTCTGGTTGCCTGCGTCAGGGAAATTTTCTTCTTCTTCTTTTCAAGTTTCTATTGTTTCTTCATTTATAATGTTGGGTGTAAGTCTCCGTTATTTTTATGAGCTTTTTTTATACCCCCCCACCAAAAAACTTACTTATGAGCCGTCATTCTGGATTGCGACGGGCATTTTATTGTATTTGGTGTGTTTGATACCAAATTTATTAGCTTTCCAATTTGTAAAAAGCACAGAGTATTGGAGATTCGAAGTTCTCGGATACGTTAGCCTACTTGCATCAAGCATGTTATACATATTTTTTATAAAGGCGTTATTATGCAAGACTTACCCAGCAGCATCAGTATTATAATAATTTTCACGACACTCCTAATGGTAGTATTAGTGGGATTTATTGTTTCTATATTCTTACTTTACCAAAAACGTCAAACGCTTTATTATAAAAATATCCAACACCTTAAACTTGAATTTGAACACAATATTCTTTCAGCTCAATTGGAAATGCAAGAGAACACTTTTTTAAACATTTCGCAAGAGATACATGACAACATAGGCCTTTCACTGACGTTGGCAAAGCTAAATTTAAGCTCGGCAGAGGTAAATCAGCCGAGGAAGATTCAGAACTTATTAGTGGATTCTACCGATTTGATATCGAAGGCAATTAATGATCTGAGTGATTTATCAAAAAGCTTCAATGCGGAAATTATTACAAGCCAGGGGCTAATTCATTCGCTTGATTTGGAGATCGGCCGACTAAAACGGAACCTAAAATATCATATTGAATTCACTATTACTGGCGAGCCTTTCTATCTGGAGTCACAGAAAGAGATATTATTGTTCAGAATATTTCAAGAATCCATTAACAATGTTATTAAACACGCAGCCGCTAATAAAATCTCTGTGAATTTGCTTTTTTCAGAAACGCTTGTCATTTTCAAAATAGCTGATGATGGAAAGGGGTTTGATGAAGAACTAATGAAAAAGACTAAAAAAAGCCAGGCAGGTATTAAAAACATAATGAAAAGAGCATCGTTGATGGATGCAACCGCTACTGTAGAATCAAAGATAAATGCCGGAACACAAATTATTATTACTTTACCTATTAACATGTCTAAAAATGATATTAAGCAATGATATAATTACTGTTGCATTAGCTGATGATCACATTTTATTACGAAATGCTTTGGCTGGGCTAATTGACAATTTTGGGAATTGTAAAGTAATTATTCAGGCGAGTAACGGCAACGAACTAATACATGCAATTCAAAACGGTCAGATTCCTCGAGTGGCGATACTAGATCTTAATATGCCCGAGAAGAACGGGTATGAAACGGCTAAATGGTTAAAAGATCATTTCCCAGAAATTGAAGTACTTATGCTTACTATGTATGATTCCGATCTCGCACTTATAAGGCTGCTACAAGTAGGCGTAAAAGGTTTTCTCAAAAAAGATGTTCATCCTTCTGAACTGAAGTTTGCAATAAAGTCGGTAGTAGAAGAAGGGTATTACTATTCACACAACGCTACTGGCAAGCTCGTTAATCTTTTTAGAAAGGGAAAGGAGTCCTCCGCAATGCAAAAGGCTGTTTTATCAGAAGTTGAAATTTCGTTTCTTAAATCATGTGCGTCTGAGATGACTTATAAAGAGATTGCGCAAATCATGAAATTAAACCCCCGGGCGGTTGATAATCTTCGAGATAATCTTTTCACCAAGCTTGACGTAAAAAGTCGGGTTGGCCTGGTAATGTATGCGATGAAGCACGGCGTGGCAACCTTTTGATTAATCGATGAGTTTGTTTCTCATCCCGTACATAATTAAGCCAGCTATGGTCTTAGCGCCTACCTTTGATTTCATGTTTTGTCGGATTGTCTCAACAGTTCGAGGGCTTAAGAAAACTTCCTTAGAAATTTCTTCGGTCGTTTTGTCTTCGGCTAGTAATTTCAAAATCCTAATTTCCTTATCTGAAAATTTGACAGGATTAGGATAAAACTGCCGCACTTGTCGCTTTGTTTGCAGTTTGGAAAGTACTGCTTTGTTTACCAGTTCGTTAAAATAAAAATCATCATTCATACATGTGAGGATCGCTTGATAGATTTCTTCTGGATCAGAAGTTTTAGTCAGATAAGCGTTAGCACCCATCTCCATCATCTTAGTGATCATCTCTTGATCATCATACATAGTTAATACTATGATTTTGACGTCGTCATACTCCTTTCGAAGCATTCCTATTGCATTAACCCCGTCAACCTCAGGCATCCTGATGTCCATAAGGAGTACATCGGGCTTTTTCAATAACATCTTATGCATTAAATCGCGACCATCTTCAGCTTCCCAGAGTATTTTAAGATAGTCCTTGCCTTTTAAAGCCATCTTGATACCATCGCGAAAGATCTTGTGATCGTCTGCAATGGATACCTTGATTACTAATTCAGAACTCATTTCGGTTTTGCAGATTTTATGGATTTATGGCTTAGTACTAAGTAGAGTAAAGCCAAAATTAAACGCTTATTCACAACTTCTCTGTTGACTTTTAGCTACTTATGACAAGATATACATTTATAGCACTATAAAAGTAATAACACAAAATTTATTGTTAAAAATCCAAATATTACATCCCGCGATGACAATAAATTGAGCAAAATCACTTCTTAGTTAAATTTCCAGCATTTATACTAGTCCAAAACCCGGAGTAGAGATAGTAAAAATACGGTCGAAATTCTGGGATTTTACTCAAAGATATTTAGCGATTACACGTGTAAGAACACGTTAAAGCCGCTCCAGTATTGCAATTGAAGCAAAGTAACGGTTTTTGAATTCAGTTATACCCCTTGGTCAGATTTTTTTTTTGCTGTTCTTTCACTTTTCAAACTAAACCTCAAAAACTTACATTATGCTGAAAAATCTTAAGCTTGAAAAGCCAGCCATTGCAGAAATTGGCGAAGAAATTGGTTTAGAACTCGGTAATGAACTGATCTATCAATACCAGTCCAAAAACCCAAATGACGTTCTCGGCTATCAAATCGGCAGAAACATATTAGACCAGATTTTGGCTCAACCTGGGTGCCTAGGAATAAAACTGTATAATGCATATAATGAATCTGGGGAGAAAACATTAGTCTATGTCGGCATGGACGCTAATGGAAAAGCTATTACCTCAATTACTTCCGTCAATTGCAACGGCATACTGAGTGACAATAAAGGTATTGTTGCTGATCGGTCAATAGTTATCATAAAAAAACCCGGAGCAGCTTCTGATGCTGATGATTGGGGATGGTCAATTGACTAATTTTAATTTTCTTAAGGTTATTTATCGCAGTGTTATATATTTGGTTTCAAATCGGTATATATAGCCGCCACACTAGCCCATATAAGCATCGCATCCGTAGCAATACCCTTAGCTTCTTATATCTTTTTTTTGAAGTCAAAAAAAGATAGGGTGCTAAGGGTGTTGTTCTTATATACTCTATATGCATCAGCAAATGACCTTTTTACATTTTTTTATCTCCTACCCCGCCCTGATTCGAGCGAGATTTATCATTTTTTCACCAGCTTATTTACTATAGTTGAATTCTTGCTCTTCGCGGGAATTCTATACATTCTTATTCTCGGACGGTTGAGAAGACTCCTAGTCATTGTCGGATCGATCGGGTTTGTTATTTATTGTGTAGCGGAATATTTAAATTCCTTTAAAACTCCTGCATTTGACTCCCTTCCAGCATCCATCGAAGCTATCTTGCTCATAATCTTTTGTATTCTGTTTTTTTTTGAACAGCTAACGAAACCACCAACTGTTGCAATTTACAAGTCAAACCGCTTTTGGATAGTTTTTGGTATAATGGTGTACACCTCGCTTAGTTTCTTTCTGTTCCTACAATCTTACATTACTCCGCTACAGGTCTTTAATGGCTATTGGGATATAAATCTGGTTTCTAACATCCTAAAGAATATCATTTTTGCCATTGCGTTCGTTATTAAGGAGGAAACACCATTAAATCAATCTAATTTTCGAACAACAAACTTATATAAACCCTAACCTTACGGTCCCAATCAAATGATTTTTCTTGATATAAATGACAACGTCTCAACCGTACTATTCTTTGGTACTGTCGGTATGTTGGCACTGACGATTGGGCTAATCGTGTTTATTATCTTTCACCAACGAAAAGTGATCCGATACCAGGGTAAACTACAGTTGATGGAACAAGAACAGCAAAAAATGCTGCTGAATGCATCTATCAGGTTACAGGAAGAGGAAAGACAAAGGATTGCCGCTGATCTTCATGATGATGCCGGGCCACTGTTAGCCACTGCCAGGCTCTATCTTAATGAAAACCTGGTAAATCTCGATAAGCAGTCCCAACTCCAAAGTATATACAAC
>Ga0190273_10000976_pt1 | contig 10310 bp, 10 predicted proteins | sample Popmic504IS_FD_134513 | JGI IMG/M metagenome (GOLD analysis project Ga0190273, IMG submission 134513) | Populus adjacent soil microbial communities from riparian zone of Shoshone River, Wyoming, USA - 504 IS | ecosystem: Environmental > Terrestrial > Soil > Riparian zone > Trees stand | place...
AGAGGCGCCCTTCCGGCTGTGCTTCCGGCTGTGCTTCCGGCTGGGTCTCCAGCGCGGGGCCTGCGTCGGCGGATCGGTCTTCTGCGGCAAGCACATGCAGCGGCGTGATCAGGCAGCTGCCCCAGAACACGCTGCCGTCCTGGCGCTGCCGCCAGCCTTCGTCGAGGCTCCATCCGACATGGTCGGCCTCCTGGAGACGGCTGACGGCATTCTGCGGCGGCAGGTTCCCATCCGGGTAGAACATGGCGTACGGGCGGCCTTCGGTCGAAGCGGCGCTGAACCCGGTGATGCGGCCGATGCCGGCATTCCAGTTGCGGATGCAGCCGGCGGCGTCGAGCGACATCAAGGCATAGTCGGTCACTCCGGTGATGAGGCTCTCGATCCAGGCCTGGCTCTGGCGCAGTTGACGATCACGCTCCACAGCCGCCGTGATGTCGGACACGACCGCCATCAGCCGTTGCTCGTCGAGCTTGAGAAGGCTCAGCGACAACATCTTCGGTCTGCCGCGGCCGGGCTTCGCGCCATCGACCTGCAACTGAAGTGCGTCGATGACCATCCCGTGCGATGCGGGGAAGCTTTTCACGCGATGAGCGACGTCGGGCGCGACGCGTTCCAGCGCGACGAACAGGTTGGAGAGATCGGCGTCGCGCGACAGCGGCATCAGCAGTTGTGCGCACAACGGGTTGACCATCAGTATCTCGCCGTCGATGCGGGTCTGCATCAGGCCGACCGGCGCCATGTAGAGAAACTGAAGCAACGACTCCAAGTCCTCGCCCTCAGCGGCGGACATTGCCGCTCCCGCTAGCTGCGCCGCTCGACCAGCACGTACCTCATCGGCGAGCCGGGCTCTGCCAGAAGTCGCAGCTTGACCCTGACCGGCCGCATCCGCAGGGTAAGTACATAGTCGATCGTTGCATCGAGCGGCGCCCCCCCCTCCTTGGCGTCGTCGAAGCGCTGCGCCACCAGGAAGTTGTTCATGCAGGGCGCGACGACCTGAAAGAGGGAATGGCCAAGCACCCGCTCCGGCGAAAGTCCGGCAGCCGCGGATTCATAGGTGTTGTACTGCCGCACGACGCCTGTCGCATCGAACCCGATGACGCCGAAGTCGAGCGCGTCGAGGTCAGCCTTGGAGGCGTGTGCCAGGGCGGATTGAAGCCCGGCCTCGGAGAAGGAGATCTTTTCGACGACTGGCATGGCATTGTCCGGGCAAGGGGAACCACCATGGTGGGCCGCAACTTACGCAAGTCGGGACCCTTTACGACGAGCGATCGCTTCACTCGACGAACGGCAGCCGGGAAGAGCCTTTTCATCCGGAGCGCCGATAGAGCGCAAGCGAACCGGCAGCGGCGATCATCAGGCCGCCACAGACGCGGTCGAGCCGGCGCGCCGCCTGTGAGCGGAGCAATCGGGCGGCGCGAGCACCCGCATAGGCATAAGCCAGCATGACCATGAAGTCGATTCCGGCAAAGGCAACCGCAAGGATCAGGTACTGCGGCAACTGTCCCAGCCCGGGATCGATGAACTGCGGCAGGAAGGCCGATACGAAAAGGTAGCCCTTGGGGTTGGTCACCGCTACGAGAAAGCTGCGGCGGAACACTTCCCCTCCGGCGGGCCGTTGCCGGACGAGCCCGGCATACCCTTCCCCTGCCGGGGGCAGGTCTGCGCGGCTGCCCCGGGACCGCATCATCTGCAGGCCGAGGAAACACAGGTAGGCCACCCCGACCCACTTGACCGTCGCAAACAAGGTCTCGGAGGCAGCCAGAAGCGCGCCGAGCCCCAGGGCAGCAGCTGCGACCAGCACCAGGTCGGACGCCACTGCACCGGCCATGCCCATGCATGAGACCCGCAGCCCGTAGCGGCTGCCGTTGCTCAGCGCCAGCAGAACCGTCGGACCGGGCGTGACGATGGCTACCAGCGCAACGGCACAAAAGAGCAGCAGGGATGTGAGCGACACGTCGAAGTTCCTCAGCTGAAGGCTCGCCAGGCGACCGATGGCTTGCAGTCAGACGAAGCGGAAGGACACCGTGCCGAGCGGCCCATAGTCGGCATGGATGCCGTCGCCGGCGAGCGCCGTGATCGGGCGCGTGAAGGAGCCTGCCAGCACCACGTCCCCTGCCTCCAGCCCTTCCTCGTGAACGGCGATCTTGTTCGCAAGCCAGGCGACGCCGGTCGCCGGATGGTTCAGCACCCCCGCCGCCAGGCCGGTTTCTTCGATGACGCCATTCTTGAACAGCATCGCCCCGACCCATCGCAGGTCCACCGCGTCCGGCCGCACCGGCCGCCCGCCCAGCACGATGCCGGCGTTGGCGGCGAAGTCGGCGATCGTGTCGACCACCTTGCGCATGCCCAGGCCGTCGCGATCGAACTGCTCGATCCGGGCATCGATGATCTCGAGCGCCGGCGTGACGTAGTCGGTGGCGGCGAGGACATCGAACAGGCTGACGTCGGGCCCAACCAGGGGCCGGCCAAGAATGAAGGCCAGCTCCACCTCGATGCGCGGCGCGATGAAACGCTCGATCGCGATATCGGTGCCCTGGGCAAGGAACATGTCGTCCATCAGGGGCGCGTAGTCCGGCTCGGTGATCTGGCTGGCCTGCTGCATGGCGCGCGAGGTCAGCCCGATCTTGCGGCCCTTGACGACCCGCCCGTCGGCCTGCTCGAGCCGGACCCACTCGCGTTGGACGGCGTAACCGTCGACGATCGTCATTTCCGGGTGGCGGCGCGAGAATTGACGGACCGGCACGCGGGACTTGCGCGCGTCATAGAGTTCTTGGGCGAGGGCCTGGATGGTGTCGGCGGGCAATGCGGCGGTCGCCATCAGGCCACCTCCATGACCGCCAGGGTGCAGGTCACCGAGAAGATCGGAATCGGCTGGAAGTGACGCAACCGACCCGGGCCTCGCGCCGCAGCGGCCAGGGAGACGAAAGTGCGGATCTCGAACCCGCCCTGCCCGGCGTCGCGGTAGATGTCGGCGTCGTTGTAGGACAGGAGCGCGTCCTTGTCGTTGCGGCACCACCGGTCCATGAACTCGCGGTCCCAGGCCTCATTGATCTTGCCGGAGTCCGGCGTTGCCGGCCAGTGGCTGATGCCGCCGGTCGCGACGATGGCGATCCGCTCCGGCGCCTTGTCGGCCGCGCGCCGGAGAGCCTCACCGAACACCCACGCCCGATGCAGCGGGGTCAACGGCGGGCCCTGGCAATTGATGTTTACGGGGATCACGTCGAGGTCGAAGGCCGGCGTGAGGAAATGCAGCGGCACGATCAGGCCGTGATCGAACTTCCACTCCTCCGCGAATGCGACGTCCACCGTCTGCATGACCTCGGTGACGAGCCGCCTGCCGAGATCGGCGTTCCCGGGTATGCGGGTCCTGTCGATGCCGAGCCACTTGGGGTCCTCGATCGGCCCCTCGTACTCCTCGGCCATGCCGATGGCATAGGCAGGCATGTTGTTCATGAAGAAGTTGGCAAAATGCTCGGCGCCGACCAGCACCAGCGCATCGGGACGTGCCGCCCGCATCTCGTCGCCCATCGCCCGGAACGCTGCATGCAGCGGGTCGCGCAGGTGCGGATCGGCCAGCTTTGCACGACCGGTGATTCCGGGTGCATGGCTGCACACACCCGCGAAGACAAGGCTCATACGCCGGCCACCCTGTCGTCGACCGAGGTCGTCATCGCGTAGACACCCGCCCGCACCGGCCCGTGCTTCGTCACGCCGTCGCGCATGGCCTGGATGTAGTCCGCCCAGGGCATGCCGAGGTAGGCGGCAAAATGCATCAGCAGTTGTCCGTTCGCGCCGAGCACGTACAACAGCCCGAGGTCGCCCTGCTCGACCGCAGTCCGCTCCTCGGCGTTGAGCGGGTACTCGTCGAGCAGCGCCGCCCGGTCTTCACGGTAACGCTCCTGGACCCGCGGCTCGCGGTTGAGCTGATAGAGAAACTTCTGCATCCCGTAGAGGCTCATCGGCGGCTCCTCATTTCCTTGCCTGCGTTTCACACGCCCCAGCGCGGGATGTGATGGCCGCCCAGCGACACGGCGACGTTCTTCGGCTCCAGGAAGACCTCGTAGCTCCAGGTGCCGCCCTCGCGGCCGATGCCGCTCGCCTTGGTGCCGCCGAACGGCTGGCGCAGGTCCCTGACGTTCTGGCTGTTGACGAAGCACATGCCGGCCGCGATCGCGGCGGCGACACGGTGGGCGCGGCCGAGGTTCTCGGTCCAGACATAGCTCGACAGGCCGTACTGGACGTCGTTGCTCTTGGCGATCGCGTCCGCCTCGTCGGAAAAAGGTATCAAACAGGCGACCGGGCCGAAGATTTCCTCCTGTGCGATGCGCATCCGGTTGTCGACGCCGGCAAAGACCGTGGCCTTGACGAAGTTGCCTTCACTCACGCGTGCCGCCAGTTCGGGCGGCTCCACGCCGCCGCAGAGCATCGTTGCGCCCTCCTTCTGGCCGAGCGCGATGTAGCCTCGGACCTTGGCGAGATGCGCGCGGCTGATCATGGGGCCGATGATCGTGCTCTCGTCGAGCGGGTCGCCCACGACCAGACGCTTTGCCCGCTCGGTGAATGCGTCGACGAATGCCGGATAGGCTTCCTGCTGGACCAGGATGCGGCTTCCGGCCGTGCAGCGCTCGCCGTTGTTGCTGAAGATCATGAACACGGCGGCGTCGAGGGCGCGCGCCATGTCAGCGTCGGCAAAGACCACGAACGGACTCTTGCCGCCGAGTTCCATGCTGAACTTCTTCAGCCCTGCCGCCCGGATGATCCGGTTGCCGGTTGCCGTCGAACCGGTGAAGGAGATGGCCGCGACGTCGGGGTGGCGGCAGAGCGGTTCGCCGGCGTCGTTGCCGAGGCCATGGACGACGTTGAGGACGCCGGGCGGGATGCCCGCCTCGAGCGCGAACTCACCCAGCCGGGCGGCGCTCATCGGCGACAGTTCGCTCATCTTGAGCACTGCCGTGTTGCCGAAGGCGATCGCCGGCGCGACCTTCCAGGTCGCCGTCATGAACGGCACGTTCCAGGGACTGATGAGGGCGCACACGCCGACCGGATGGTAGAGCGTGTAGTTGAGGTGCGTCGGGGTCGGATAGGTGTGGCCGTCGACCCGCGTGCACATCTCGGCGAAGTAGTAGAAATTGTCGGCCGCCCGCGGCACGAGCTGCTTGCCGGTCTGGCTGATGGTCTGGCCGCAGTCCATCGTCTCGGTGCGCGCGATTTCCGGCACGTTGGCGGCGATGATGTCGCCGAGCCTGCGAACGAGCCTGGCGCGTTCGGTTGCGGCGAGTCCGGCCCACTTCGGAAAGGCCTCTTTGGCGGCGCTGACGGCCGCATCCACTTCCGTCTGCCGGCCCGATGCCACTTCGGCGAGCACTTCCTGAGTGGCGGGGTCGATCGTCTCGAAGTAGCTGTTGCTGCCGACCTTCCTGCCGCCGATCAGATGTTCGATCCGCACCATGGATTCTCCCTAGCGCCCGAAAAGGTCGTCGCCGACGATGGTGTTCACGAGTCGGCCGACGCCCTCGATTTCACAGACGACTTCATCGCCGACGCCGACGTCGACAACGCCGTCGGGCGTGCCGGTGAGGATCACGTCGCCCGCCCGCAAGGTCATGAAGCCGCTCAGGTACTCGATCAGCGACGGTATGTCGTTGATCATGTCGGCCGTCGTGCCCTGCTGCGTGAGCTTGCCGTTGACCAGCGTCCGCAAAGCCAGGTTGTGCGGATCCGGCAGATCCGTCGCCTCGACCAGCCACGGCCCGACAACGGTACAGGTGTCGCGGTTCTTCACCCTGAGGTTCGGACGATACCAGTTCTCGAGGTAGTCACGGATCGCGTAGTCATTGCAGACGGTGTAGCCGGCAACGTGTCGCATCGCGTCCTCACGCCGCACCTTGCGGGCGGTGGCGCCGATCACCACCGCGAGCTCGCATTCGTAGTGCATGAAGGTGGCGTCGCGTGGCCGCCTGGTGAAACCGCGGTGGCCGATGAGCGCACCGGCGGTCTTCAGGAAAACCAGCGGCTCGTCCCGGGCCGAAACGGTCAGCTCCTTGGACAGCTCCTTGACGTGGTCGGCGTAGTTCAGCCCGAGCGCGATCACGGTGCCGACCTGGAAGGGAGGCAGCCATACCACCTCGTCTTCCGAAAGCGCCCGCCCGTCCTCGAGAAGAAGGCCCTGACCATGAGGAACCGCCGCGTGCACCGCCCCGCCGTACGCAACGACGGCAGTCTTCATACGACCGGCCCTCCTTCTTCTGCAACCATCCGTCCCGCCAGGCAACCGATCGGCGACCCGTTCACGGCAAAGGTCTGGCCGCTGCCGGCCAGGGGTGCACCGGACGCGATGCCCAGCATCAGGAGGTCGCCCGGCCGCAACGTCATGAAGTCGCTGACGTCGGCCAGCAGGCGGGCCGCCGACCGCACCATCGCAGCGGTGTCCAGGCGCAGCATCTCGACGCCGTCGACCGACACGCGGATGGTCAGGTCGTCAGGGTCGGGGATCTCCTCACGCAGGGCGATGCGCGGTCCGATGAGGCACGAGCCGTCGAGCGCCTTGAACCGGACCGAGGGCCGGTAAAAGCTTTCGTGCGGCACACCGATGTCGGCCACCAGCGTGTAGCCCGCCACATGCTCCAGCGCCGTCGACTCGGCAACGCGGCATGCAGTGCGGCCGATGACCATCGCGAGCGAAGCCGCGACCTCCAGGCGCTCGACCGGGGCCGGTATGGCGACCGCGGACCCGTTTCGCGCGAGCGTGTTGCGCGGCTTGACGTAGAGGACGGGCGCCTTGGGCGGCGCCTTGTAGGGCGGCGCATGCGCCGCTTCGCCCAGTGCCGCGAGCGCATCGACATGGTTCATGAGCGAGCCCACGACGACGCCGGAGAGGCGATACGGCGCGGCTTCAAACTCGAGGTTCCAATCGGACATGGGCGCTCCGAGAAGGCGCTTACGGGTCTGCGACGAAGGTGCGGCCGGAACCGGTGTCGCTCACCGTCTGCAGCAGAGCGACCAGTTCGCGCACGTCGGGCATCCCCGCCAGGTCCTGCAGCGCTGCCAGCAGGGACGCTGCCTGGGTGGGAGAAGGCGGATGCGGCGAGTAGTCCAGGCAGTCGGCAAAGCGCGAAAGATGCTGCGCGTCGTCGAGGTCCGCACCGGGAAAACCCGGCGCGGTGTCGAGGGATGTGCGGTGCTCGCGGCCGTCGTTCGCGACGATTTTCAGGTCGACTGCCGTGTGGCCCCGCGCATCGAGCGATGGATCGGCAACGACGCGGATGCGGCGGATCATTGCGCGCACGATCGGATCGCGCACCTCGGCCGGAGCAAAGTTGTGCAGGCGGGAGGACCGCCGGATGAGCGCGCTTGCGACGCAATAGGCGGCGCTGAACTGCGCGTCGACCCTGGGGTTGGCGCCGATATGAAAGGCATGCCCCACCAGCCGGTGCGCGTAGGGAGGCAGCCGGATCTCGACATCCCGGACGTCCTCGGGACGCAGGTCGAGGTCTGCCGCCATTCCGAGCGCAAGTTCCGTCACCCCCTGGGTTACGCCGCAGCTCGGATACTTCTTGAAGACCACGTTGCGCAACTTCCAGTCGTCTCCCAGGCGGGAGACGACTGCCTTCGGCTCGAGCGTGCCACGGCCGAAGAGATGAGCATAGCCGTAGTGCCCTGCGAGGAAGTTTTCCGGGCCGGTGATGCCGTGCTCCGCCAGCCGCGCGCACTGCACGCCGGCCTCGGCGACCCATCCCTGGACGATGCGCACACCGAGGGAGCCGTCGACATGACTCTGGAAGCTGCCGCCGCAGCGATTGAAGGCGAGCGCCAGGGCATGGAGCGTCTGCTCGGGCGTGAGCTTGAGGATCCTGCTGGCCGCAGCGGCCGCCGCAAAGACGACCGCGACGCCGGTCGGGTCGAACCCGTCGTACTGGGCCTCGCTGAGGTTGAACCGCGAACCTGTCTCGGCACCTGCCGCGAGTGCGGCCATGAACTCCGCGCCCGTGCACCCGCCAGCCAGCTCGGCGGCGGCCATTGCCGCCGAAAAGAGCGCCGCGCCGATGTGGGGACCCGGCGCCATCGCATCGCAATAGTCGAGGGCGCGGCAGAGGGTCCCGTTGAACTGCGCGGCTGCCTGGGCGGGCAGCCTGTCGCCGAACACGAAAGTGGTGGCCTGCGGTGCGCCACCCGCCTCGAGAAGCAACTCGCGCAACGCGGCGACCCCGTCCTCGGCCGCTCCCGCGAGACCGGTTCCTGCAACGGCCATGACCATTCGTCGCAGCACGCGCTGTGCGTGGTCGGGGACCTGGTCCACGCGCAGGCCGGCGATGAAGGCTGAAAGTTCGCGCTCGGGCGTGCCCATGATGCTGCTCCGTGGGGCTAACGATCGCGCGGCGAGGCGCCCGGCGAGATCTCGACACCGGATTGGTTTTCGACCCAGCGGGCAAGTTCGCTCACGCTCGCGCCGGCACCGCTCGCGATCGACGCTGCCTGCCACAGTTGCTGGCTCAGCCCGGACAGCGGTGCCGACACGCCCGCTTCCCGCGCCAGCGCGGTGGCGATGCCGACGTCCTTGAGCATCAGCTCGAGCTTGAACGGATCGTCGAACGTGCGGCTGATGACACGGTTGCGGATGTGGTTCCGGCTGATCCAGGACATTCCGGTCGATGCGTTGAGCACCTGAACCATCGCCTCCGGATCGAGGCCGCAGGCCTTGCCGATCACCAACCCTTCCGCAGTGGCACTGAAGGTGACCGCGGTGATGAGGTTGTTGATGCATTTCATGGCGTGGCCGCTGCCGAGTGGTCCGAGGTGGAACACCGCCTGGCCCATCCGGTCCAGGAGCGGACGAACGCGAACGAGATCCCCGGGAGCGCCACCGGCCATGAATACCAGTTCGGCTTTCTGCGCTCCCCACTGCGCGCCCGACACTGGCGCATCCACCATCGCGACACCCTGCGCGCGCAGGCGCTCGGCCGTTTCCCGGGTCAGCCATGGCTCCGAGGAGGACGTATCGAGCAGCAGGGCACCGGGCCTGAATCCGGCGGCGAGTCCGTCGTCGGCGAACACCACCCGCTGCACCACGCCACCGTTGGGCAGCATGGTGATGACGATGTCACTGTGTTCGGCCACCTCTCGTGGCGACACCGCGTGCCGGACCTCTCCACCCAGTTCCGCAACCAGATGCCGGGTTGCTTCCCGGTCGAGGTCGTGAAGCGTCAGCCGGAACCCGCCCTTGTGCAGGTGCGAGGCCATCGGCGCACCCATCACGCCGAGGCCGATGAAGCCGACGTCCGTGATCCCGCCGTTCGAGTCCATCCATCAACTCCCGATCTAGCCAGAAACTCCGGGACCAATCGTAACTGATCGCTGGAACCCTCGGCCGGCTGGCCGGTGTCCGGGGCGAACGGAATCGATGCCATGCCCCGGGCCGGAAGGGCTGCACGCCCGCGACACGGCAGCCGGTAACGGAGCGCCTCCGGCTTCGGCAGCATGGTGCGTCCAATCGGTATACCCTTCCTCCCTTATGAGCCCATCGATGAAACGACCGATACCGCCGCGTGCCCCCGGACCGCACCTCTGCACCCGTGACTGCCCGAAGCCAGCCGAGCGCGGCTCCTGCAGCCCATGAAGATTGCCACCTACAACGTCAACGGGATCAAGAGCCGGCTGACCAACCTGCTGGAGTGGCTTGCGCGCGAAGAGCCGGACATCGCCTGCCTTCAGGAACTCAAGGCGCAGGACGGAGATTTTCCGCACGTTCAACTGCGCGATGCGGGCTACCACGCGCTCTGGAAGGGCCAGCGCTCCTGGAACGGGGTGGCCGTCCTTTCGCGGGGTACGGAGCCGATCGTGATCCGGCGAGAGCTTCCGGGGGACCCGCTCGACGTGCAAAGCCGATATTTGGAGGTGGCCGTCAAGGGAATCGTGGTGGCATGTCTTTACCTGCCCAACGGCAATCCGCAGCCGGGACCGAAGTTCGACTACAAGCTCGCCTGGTTCGAGCGGCTGATCGAGCACGGCAAGAGCCTGCTCACCAGCGAACATCCGGTCGTGCTCGCCGGCGACTTCAACGTCGTTCCGACCGACTTCGACATCTACAACACGCGCTCGTGGCTGAAGAACGCGCTGCTGCAGCCGGAGAGTCGCGACTGCTATCGACGCCTGTTGTCGCAAGGTTGGACCGACTCGATCCGCACGCTCCATCCCGAAGAGGCGGTGTACACCTTCTGGGACTACTTCCGCAAGAGCTGGGAACGCAACGCCGGGCTTCGTATCGACCATCTTCTGCTCAACACATCGCTCACGCCCTGCCTGGTGCAGGCCGG
>Ga0190273_10000977_pt1 | contig 10301 bp, 6 predicted proteins | sample Popmic504IS_FD_134513 | JGI IMG/M metagenome (GOLD analysis project Ga0190273, IMG submission 134513) | Populus adjacent soil microbial communities from riparian zone of Shoshone River, Wyoming, USA - 504 IS | ecosystem: Environmental > Terrestrial > Soil > Riparian zone > Trees stand | place...
GCGGCCCAGACCGCCTCCATCAGGTCGCGGCTCGGCGCCTCGCGCATGTCGTCCGTCTGCGGCTTGAACGCCAGGCCCCATAGCGCGATGGTCTTGCCCTGCAGAGAGCCCAGCGCCTTTTCCAGCTTCGAATACAGCAGCGTCTTCTGGCGATTGTTCACCGCCTCCACCGCCTGCAGCAGCTGCGCGTCGAAGCTCGCGCCGCCGGCGGTATGCACCAGCGCCTTCACGTCCTTGGGGAAGCAGCTGCCGCCGTAGCCGCAGCCCGGATAGATGAAGTGAAAGCCGATGCGCGGGTCGGCACCGATGCCGACGCGCACCTTCTCCACGTCCGCGCCCAGCACCTCGGCCAGGTTGGCGATCTCGTTCATGAAGCTGATCTTGGTCGCCAGCATCGCGTTGGCGGCGTACTTGGTCAGCTCGGAGCTGCGCACGTCCATCACGATCAGCTTGTCGTGGTTGCGGTTGAACGGCGCATACAGCGCGTGCATCGCCGCGGTGGCGCGTTCGCTGGAGGTGCCGACGATGATGCGGTCGGGCTTGTTGAAGTCCGCCACCGCCGCGCCTTCCTTCAGGAATTCCGGGTTGCTGACGACGTCGAAAGGCACGTCGACGCCGCGCCTGGCCAGCTCGGCGGCGAGCGTCTGCTGCACGCGGTCGGCGGTGCCGACCGGCACCGTGGACTTGCTGATGATCACGCGGTAGTCGCCCATGTAGCGGCCGATGGAGCCGGCGACCGCGAGCACGTATTGCATGTCGGCCGAGCCGTCCTCGTTGGGCGGCGTGCCGACGGCGATGAACTGGTAGACGCCGTGGGCCACGCCTTCGGCGGCGTCGGTGGTGAAGCGCATGCGGCCTTCGCGCACGTTGCGCTGGAGCATCTCCTCCAGGCCCGGCTCGTAGATCGGGCATTCGCCGCGCCGCAGCCGCGCCACCTTGGCCGGGTCCACATCCACGCACAGCACGTCGTTACCCGCGTCGGCGAAACAGGCCGCCGTGACCAGGCCTACATAGCCGGAGCCGAAGATGGTGACGTTCACGCGAATCCCGGGACGAGGAAGAGGCCGCGATTGTACGAGGCCGGCTCCGGCAGCGTCACGCCGCGCTAGTCTCTCGGCTCGCCGAACGGCAACTCGATCGACAGGCCGACATTGGCCGATCCGTCGCGCGGCAGGTTCGGATCGGTGCGCGGAAAGCTGTAGCCCGCGGCCCATTCGGCAAACAGGCGCTGTCTCATGAACGGGTGGCGATACAGCGCGCGGCCGCCGTATTCGTAGAGCGGCTCGGGTTCGTCGGTTTCGCCGCGGATGAAGGCCTCGTAGGCGAGGCCGCGCTTGTGATTCAGGTTGTGATAGAGGATCGCCGAGTTGCGCCAGTTCATACCGACGCTGCGCTCGGACACTGTCGCGACCGAATACCAGCGCAGCAGATGGCGCTTGCTCAACACGCGGCTGTAATCGAAGCTCTGAGTCAAGCCGAAGCCGTCCGTGGTGTTCCAGAACGGTGTGGTCTTGATGTAGGCGACGTCGTTGTCGTCCGAGTACAGGGTGTAGCGCGCGCGGCCCTGGACGAAGCCGGTGGGCGGGCCGAGGCCGCGCACGCCGACGCGGACGCTGGTCTGCAGGTTGCGACTGTCGGGCAGGCTGTAGCCCAGGCCGGCGAGCCATTCGTTCTGTTCGCTGAGCGTCGGAAACGTGGCGCGCAGCTCCGAGGCCTCGGTGCGGCCGCGGACGAAGTCCTCATCGTTTTCGCGGCCGACGAATGCCGAGAGCCGATTCTTCATCGTCGGCAGATCGACTTCGACATGCAGGCGCGCGCGCATGTTGAAGCCCTCGAACTCCGAGTACACGTTGGAGACTTCGAGCACACCGCGCGTGCGCCTGGCCGCATCCTCGTTGCCCTTGTCGCCGAACAGGCCGTCGAGCCACAGCGCCGCGCCGCAGGTCTGCTCCTCGAGCAGATCACGCGCGGCGTCGATCACCGGCACTTCGCTGACATCCGGCCGCTCGCAGGGATCGCTGGGCGGGGGCCGCGGAGTCGCGTTCGCCGGACCGGCGGCCTGATCGGGCTCCGTCGGGACCGCGGCGTCGGGTGTCGCCGGCGAGCTCGCGCTGGCGTCGGTGATGACGACTGCACGATCGTCGTTGATTTTCGGATCCGCGGCGTCGGTCGATCCGGCCGTGGGCTGCTCCGGTGCAGCCGGCAGCGGCGCCTCGGCGGCGGATTCCGTAGGCGGCCCGGACGGCACCGCCGTGGTCGCCCCGGCCTTGATCTCGCCATCATTTCGTGGCGAGGCTGCAGGGACGGGCTTCTGTGAAGCGCAGGCCGACACGACCAGCACCAGCAGCATTGCGGAGCGCGCACGGGTCCTCGCGTCGAACGCTAAGCGCCGTGTGCCGCATACCCGCATCCGCGCTGTCTCCTTAGTCGTCGGCCTAGCCGCGACACGTCTCTTGATGTGGCGAGTCTCTTAAGCCATGGCTTGCCGCCGGCTTAAGCCAAGGCGAACCGATCTTGCCGATGCTGCTACCGCGGCGCGCGTCGGGGAAGAATCGCAGATCGACGGCCTCTTTGGCGCGACGGGCAGCGCTGCGGCTCTGTTCGAGTCGGAGATCGCGCTGTCGGTCATGAGCAAACTTCGCTGCCTGCACTGGGTTCTTTCCCCGGGGCGATGGCTGAAGGCGGCTCCTACAATGGATCACAGTCCGTCCGGGTTTACCGACATGAGCGATCGTTCGCCGTTCGTCTTCGCCGAAGCGCCGCCGCACCGCGATGCTCGCTTCCAGGCAATCACCGGTCATTGGCTGGCGGACGAGACCGGCCTGGTCAATCGCCTGTGCGCGCTGGCCGAGCTCGCGCCCGAGCAGGCCGCCCGCGTGCAGCGTAGCGCGGCCGGCTGGGTGCACGGCGTGCGCGCACTGAAGAGTGGCCAGAGCCCGCTCGACGCTTTCATGCGCCAGTACGACCTGTCGTCCGAGGAAGGAGTGTTGCTGATGTGTCTGGCCGAAGCGCTGCTGCGGATTCCGGACGACGACACCGCCGAAGCCCTGATCGCGGACAAGCTCTCCGGCGCGGACTGGGAAAAGCATCTGGGCCGTAGCGATTCGCTGTTCGTCAATGCCTCGACCTGGGGCCTGATGCTGACCGGCCGCATCGTGCGGCTGTCGCCGCAGACGGCGAACAATTTCCGCGCCCAGATCAATCGCATGGTCGGCCGTTCCAGCGAACCTGTGATCCGCCTTGCAGTGCGCCAGGCGATGAAGCTGATGGGCCACCAGTTCGTGATGGGCCGCAACATCGAGGAGGCGCTGAGCAACAGCCAGGGCCGCGATCAGCGCAGCTACCTGCACAGCTTCGACATGCTCGGCGAGGCCGCGCTGACCCAGGCCGATGCGGACCGCTACTTCAAGGCCTATCGCGATGCGATCGATGCGATCGGCAGCAGGCCCGATCCCAACCGCGACGGCGATGTCGCGCTGCGCCCGGGCATCTCGATCAAGCTGTCTGCGCTGCATCCACGCTACGAGTTCGCGCATCGCTCACGCGTGATCCGCGAGCTGACGCCACGCCTGCTGGCGCTGGCGCAGATGGCGCGTGCGCAGAACATCGGCCTGACCGTGGATGCCGAGGAAGCCGATCGGCTCGAGCTGTCGCTGGACGTGATGGCGCCGGTATACGCCGATGCGTCGCTCGCAGGCTGGACCGGCTTCGGGCTCGCGGTGCAGGCTTTCCAGAAGCGCGCGCCGGCGCTGATCGACTGGCTGGAATCCCTGGCATGCGCCAGTGGTCGGCGGCTGGCGGTGCGCCTGGTCAAGGGCGCGTACTGGGATACCGAGGTCAAGCGCAGCCAGGAGCAGGGCCTGGCCGGATATCCGGTGTTCACGCGCAAGCCCAATACCGACGTCAGCTACCTGGCCTGCGCGCGCAAGCTGCTGAGCCAGCGAGAGCACTTCTATCCTATGTTCGCCACGCATAACGCGCACACCGTCGCTGCGATCCGCGCCTATGCCGGCGACGATCACTCACTCAAGGCCGGCGCCGGCTACGAGTTCCAGCGCCTGCACGGCATGGGCGAGGCGCTGTACGACGTCGTCCGCGAAGAGTGGCCGGCGCCGTGCCGCGTATACGCGCCGGTGGGTTCGCACGAGGATCTGCTGCCGTACCTGGTGCGCCGTCTGCTGGAGAACGGGGCCAACACCTCCTTCGTGAACCGCATCTTCGACGAGCAGGCCGAGCCCGAGCTGCTGGTTGCCGATCCGATCGCCGCGGTACGCTCGCTGCCGGTCAAGATCAACCCGGCGCTGCCGCTACCGCTGGATCTGTACGGCTCCGCGCGGCGCAATTCCGCCGGCCTGAATCTCGCCGATGAAAACGCGATGCAGGAACTCGCGCTGGCGCTGGCATCGGCGAGCCTGCCGACGCGCGCCGAGTCCGTGTTTGCAGGTGCGGCAGCGGCCAGCACACGAAGCCGCGCTATAACTGATCCCTCGGACCGCCGTCGCGTGCTAGGCGAGTGGCAGGCTTTCGACGCCGGCCGCGTGCGCGGCGTGGTCGAAGCCGCGGCGAATGCACAGCCGCGCTGGAACGCAACGCCGGTGTCGATGCGCGCCGAAATGCTCGAGCGCGCGGCCGATCGGTTGGAAGCGCGCCGCGTCGAATTCATGCAGTTGCTGATTCGCGAGGCCGGCAAGACCATCGGCGACGCGATCGCCGAAGTGCGCGAAGCCGCGGACTTCCTGCGTTACTACGCGGTGCATGCGCGGCGCCTGCAAGCCGCACCCGAGCTGATGAGCGGACCGACCGGCGAGCACAACGAACTGCAGCTGCACGGCAAGGGCGTGTTCGTCTGCATCTCGCCCTGGAATTTTCCGCTGGCGATTTTCAGTGGCCAGATTGCCGCCGCGCTGGTCACCGGCAACACGGTCGTCGCCAAGCCCGCCGAGCAGACCAACCTGATTGCGACGCTGATGGTGAAGCTGCTGCACGAAGCCGGCATTCCCGCCGATGTGCTGCAATGCCTGCTCGGAGAAGGCGATGTCGGCGCCGCGCTGTGCGGCGACGCCGACATCGCCGGTGTCGCATTCACCGGGTCGGTGGAAGTGGCGCAGGCGATCAATCGCCAGCTGGCGGCGCGCCGCGGCCCAATCGCGACGCTGATCGCAGAGACCGGCGGCCAGAACGCGATGATCGTCGATTCGTCCGCGCTGCCCGAGCAGGTGGTCAAGGACAGCATCGCTTCGGCTTTCCATTCGGCCGGCCAGCGCTGCTCGGCGCTGCGCGTGCTGCATCTGCAGAACGAGATCGCCGACAAGGTGCTGCACATGCTCGGCGGCGCGATGCAGGAACTGGTGATCGGCGACCCCGCGCTGCTGAGCACCGACGTCGGACCGGTGATCGACGAGGCCGCGCGTTCACGCCTCGCGGGTCACGCTGCGCGCCTGCATGCCAAGGGCAATGTGCTCGAACAGCTCGCGCTGCCCGAGGCCTGCCGCAACGGCAGCTATTTTCCGCCGACCGTCGCCGCGATCGACGATATCGGCCAACTCGACGGCGAATACTTCGGCCCGATTCTGCACGTCGTGCGCTATCGCGCGCGCGAACTTGACGACGTCGTCGATCAAATCAATCGCAGCGGCTATGGGCTGACCCTGGGCGTGCACTCGCGCGTGGAAAGCACCTGGCGCCGCGTGCAGGAGCGTGCGCGCGTCGGCAATTGCTACATCAATCGCGGCATCACCGGCGCGGTGGTCGGCTGCCAGCCTTTCGGCGGCGAGGGCATGTCCGGCACTGGCCCCAAGGCCGGTGGGCCGCACTATCTGCTGCGCTTTGTGCTCGAGCGCACGCTGACGGTCAACACCTCGGCCGTCGGCGGCAATGCGAGGCTGCTCGCGGCCAGCGGCTAGTGGACTGTAACAGAGGAATCGATAGCGCCTGGCCGCGTCTCGTGCGCCGATGCCGCGTTGCTCGTCGTCGCCATAGCGAAAGCTATGGCTCCTTCTCGCGCCTTGCCTCGACCCACGATCCATCGGCCATGCTCACTAGCTTTTCCTCTGTTACAGGCCACTAGCGCTCAGGACTGCGGCAGCAGCCTCAGCTTGCAGTCCAGGCGCAAGCCGGTACCCGTTGGCTGCGGGCAGGCGGATGCGGTGGCGGGCGAGGGCGGCGCCAGCAATTGCTGGGCGGCGACGGCGCGATTCAGCGGTGTCGGTGCCATCAGATCGGCGTCGCGGGCCTGGCTCATCAGCGTGCCGCCGAGCCAGCCGAGCGCGAGCAGCGCCAGCATATGGCTGCGGCGCAGCCATTGGCGCCGGCGCAGTTCGGCCAGGTTGTAAATGCGAAACTGATTCACGATTCACTCGTGGACGCTGATCTTCGCCGATGATCGCCAGCACGATGGCCCGTGGCCGAAAGCTCCGACAGAAGGTTGGCGGCGGCCGATCGGCGTATTCAAGTTCGTCAGGCTGCGAGCGACTTGGCTTGTGCCTTGTGCGGCACTAGCATGGCGCCCCTTTTTGCGGCCGTGCCCGCGATCCATTCGGTGCGCAGTGCCAGTGCCTGCACCGGGATCATTTCGATATCCACATGCTGACCGATCTCCCGGTCGCGCCCGTCAGTCGCGGCCTGCTGCTGCGAACCGAGGCGCGCAACAATCTGATGCTCGCGGCGCCGCTGATTGCCGCGCAGCTGTCGTTCGTCGGCATGCATACCGTTGACACCATCATGGCCGGCCGGCTCGGGCCGGTTGCGCTGGCCGCAGTCGCGGTCGGGGCCAATGTCTGGTTTCTCGGCTTCATCATCTTCATGGGCCTGTTCATGTCGGTGTCGCCGATCGTTGCGCAGCGGGTCGGCGCGGGCCGCTCCGCCGCCGAGACCGGCGGCCTGTTGCGCGATGCCTTGCTGCTGGCGGTGCTGCTGGGCCTGGCGTGGACCCTGCTGATGAACCTGGTGGCCGACCCGGTGCTCGATCTGCTCGATCTGGACGCCGATACGCGCCCGCTCTCCGAAGGCTATCTGCGCGCGATCTCCTGGGCCGCGGTGCCGTTCTGCCTGTGCTTCGTGATGCGCAACGGTTGCGAGGGCAACGGCGCGACGCGGGCGCCGGTGCTCGCCGGTGTCGTCGCGCTGGCGGTCAATGCGCTGGCCAATCTGCCGCTGATGTACGGCTACCTGGGCTTCCCGGCGCTGGGCGCGGTAGGCACAGCCTGGGGAACCGTCATCGCGGTCTGGTGCATGACCCTGGTCTACGCGCTGCTGTATGTGGTGGATCCGCGCCTGCGGGCGATGCGCCTGTTCAACGGCCGGCCGCGGCTGAGCCGGGAGCTGCGCGAGATTTTCACGCTCGGCATCCCGATCTGCGCCAGCGTCGTTGCCGAGGCCTGGCTGTTCAATCTCGGCGCGCTGCTGATGGCGCACTTCGGCGGACATGTCGTCGCGGCCCATCAGATCGCGATCAATTTCGCCTCGCTGGTATTCATGGTGCCGCTGTCGATCGGCCTGGCCACTGCGGTGAGGGTGGGCCAGGCTGTCGGCGCCGGAGAGCTTGCCATGGCCGTGCTCAGAGGCCGGACCGGCATCCTGCTCGGCGCTGCGTTCGCGGTGTTGTCGGCCGCATGCATGGCGCTGTTTTCGCGCTCGGTGGTCGGCCTGTATACCGACGTGCCAGCGGTCGCCGACCTGGCGGTGCGCTTCCTGATGCTGGCGGCGATCTTCCAGCTGTTCGACTGCCTGCAGGCAACGACCAACGGCGCGCTGCGCGGTTTCAAGGACACTCGCGTGCCGATGGCGGTCACCGTGTCTGCGTACTGGCTCGCGGGCTTGCCGGTCGCGGCGTGGTTGTCGCTGCGCACCGCGGTTGGCCCGGCCGGTGTGTGGTGGGGATTCATCGTCGGACTGGCAATCGCCGCGGTGGGCCTCGGCCTGCGCTTCCAGCGGCGCTCCAACAAGGCGCGCGCGGCGATTGCGGGGGCTTCTGTCCTTATGCCTTGAATTTCCTTGTTGCCGGCGCATGCTAGGCCCACCCTGTGCAACGCGATCAAGGAGAACTCATGGCACTGCAACTGGGCGATATCGCCCCCGATTTCGAAGCCGACACCACGGCCGGCCGCATCCGATTCCACCAATGGCTGGGCGATTCCTGGGCCGTGCTGTTCTCGCACCCCAAGAACTACACGCCGGTCTGCACCACCGAACTTGGCTATACCGCCAAGCTGAAACCCGAGTTCGACAAGCGCGGGGTCAGGGCCATCGGCCTGTCGGTCGACAAACTCGAGGATCACGCAGGCTGGAGTCGCGATATCGAAGAGACGCAGGGCACTGCGCTGAACTTCCCGCTGATCGCCGACCCCGAGTTCAAGGTCGCCAACCTGTACGGCATGATCCATCCCAACGCCAGCGACCGTTTCACGGTGCGTTCGGTGTTCGTGATCGACCCGAACAAGAAAATCCGGCTGAGCCTGACCTACCCGGCGAGCACTGGCCGAAATTTCGACGAAATCCTGCGCGTGATCGATTCACTGCAGTTGACGGACAAGCACAAGGTGGCGACGCCGGTGAACTGGAAGCAGGGCGAGGACGTGATCATCGTCCCCGCTGTCACCGGCGAAGACGCCAAGAAGCTGTTCCCCGCGGGCTGGAAAGAGATCAAGCCCTACCTGCGCGTGGTACCGCAGCCCAAAAGCTGAGCGGCGCGCGGGGTCAAAATCGAGCCGGCATGCGCGCGCATGCCGGCTTTTTTGCTTTCCCGGCTGGCTGCGTTGCTTGTCGAGTGCGCGTCAAAGGGCGATTGTGCATCGCAGCATTGCGCTCTCCGGCCGCACCGCCCGATGGAAGGCGGCAGGGGCAGCGCCCGGAGGCTGCCCACAGACCTCGGGAAACAGGATTTTGCTGCTGCGATCTGCGACTATTCTGCTGGGGTCTCTTTGTAACAAACCTGTCAATTCAATACGCTGCGGCCGACTGCTGACTGGCGCTCAGGGTCACGTCGTGTAGGAATATTGATATATCGATACGAATAAACGCGTGCTAGCCTCGTCGCATATCGATCACCGATCGTTCAGTGCCTGTGGGCGAACGGTGCTTGTTTCCTGGGTTGCAAAAGCTGGAGAGCGGCTCCCTTAATATGGCTGCAAACAATCTCGTGTTCATCGTCATGGATAGCTGCCGCTTCGACAGCTATCAGCGTGCCAAACGTCCTCATATGGACCGGATTGCCGAAGGCAGCCGCCGTTATTCCTATGCTTCCTGGACCTCGCCCTCGCACTACACTTATCTGATGGGCATGGTGCCCCACGAGAGCCCGAAAGGCGTGTTCGCCTCCGAGGTCTACAAGAACGAGTTCTCGCAGTGGGTCGACCGGCTCGGCATCAAGGACCTGTCGTTCAAGAATTTCGTGCCGCAACTGTCGCTGCCCAAGGTTCTGAAGGACAACGGCTATCGCACGGTCGGCCGGGTGTCGATGCCGGTGCTGAACCCGTTGTCGCATCTGAACAAGCATTTCGACGACTACAAGCTGATGGCGAATCACAACGATTTCGCCGGCATCGTCGACGAGGTCGAGTTCTATGACGACGAACCGAGCTTCCATTTCCTGAACCTTGGCGAGACCCATTACCCCTACATGCTGGATCCGCAGGGGCTGCCGCATATCTCAGGCGTGCATGGCGTGTTCAAGCGCATGGACGACGACCTCGGCGGGCAGGTCGCGGATCGTTTCTTCGACGACGACCAGATGAAGCAGCTGCACAGCCAGCAGGTCAAGACGGTGGAATACGTCGATCAGGTGCTGGACGCGCTGATCTCGAAGGCGCCGACGAATACGCATTTCATCATCACCGCCGACCACGGAGAGTGCTTCGGCGAGGGCGGTTATTTCGGGCACGGCCCGATCGTGCACGAGAAGGTGCTCGAGGTCCCGTTTCTGGAAGGTCGTAAACCTTAAGCAGACGAGGTCGGGAACCCTGGCAACCGCTAGGGTTTGTCCACACTGCACGGCAGGTCGTTATGAACAGCATCATCAGCAGCCAAGCTTTCGACATCATCGCTCTGGCCCCTGCCGGCTGGCCGCATCCCGGCGTCGCGGTCGCGGCGGCGCGCGCCGGCGGCGTCGGCCTGCTGGACCTCGAGTTCTGTACCGACGAGACGCGGGCACGCAGCAATTTCCGCCGGCTGCTGGCAGCGACTGACGGCCGGGTCGGCGTTCAGGCGACCGCGGCGCATTTGCCGCTGCTCCAGCAACTGCTGGAAATCGCCGGCGAACGGCCGCTCACGCTGGTGCTGGCGCCGCGCGGCGGCTCGCTGGAGCC
>Ga0190273_10000978_pt1 | contig 10294 bp, 10 predicted proteins | sample Popmic504IS_FD_134513 | JGI IMG/M metagenome (GOLD analysis project Ga0190273, IMG submission 134513) | Populus adjacent soil microbial communities from riparian zone of Shoshone River, Wyoming, USA - 504 IS | ecosystem: Environmental > Terrestrial > Soil > Riparian zone > Trees stand | place...
GGAGTTCGCCGGCGGCGCCGGTTTCGCCGGTCGGGATCGAGCGATAGAAACAGGAGCGGTAGCCGACGTGGCAGCTGGCGTCGCCAGCGACTTCCACGCGCAGCCAGATTGCATCCTGGTCGTCGTCGATGCGCAGATCGACGATCTTCTGCACCAGGCCGCTGGTCGCGCCCTTGTGCCACAGGGTCTTGCGCGAGCGGCTGTAGTAGTGCGCCTCGCCCGTCAGGATCGACTGCTTCAGAGCTTCCGCGTTCATGTAGCCGAGCATCAGCACTTCGCCGGTCGCCGCGGCGGTGGTCACGCAGGGCAGCAAACCGTGCTCGTCGAACTTGGGCGCGAGCTCGTGGCCTTCCTCGACCTGCTCGATGGTGACACGGGGATAAAAGCGAACGTCGGTGGCAGTGCTCATCGGAAAGCTGGCAGTCAAAAAGCGGGCCGGCATTATCCCACAGCCGGCCCGCAGTCTTTTCAGTCCGACTTTTTCAGCCGGTCCGCCCAGGCGCCGCGACTGCTGCCGCGATCGTCGGCACGCGGCGGCGGCGGATTGCTGGGACGCGGCGGCGCCGGTGCAGCGGACTGGCGCGGCGCCGGGGCGTTATTGGCACCGGGCGAAATCCGGCCGGCCCAGCCGCCGCCCCGGTTGTCGTTGTCGCGCTGCTGCTGCGGGGCCTGCTGCGGAGCAGAGTAAACCCGGCCGTTACCGCGACTGTCGTTGTCACGGCCCTTGCTGCCATTGTCGCGGCCGCTATTGCCGTCGCGATCATGCGGATAACGGCCCGGGTTTTCGCCGGTCACGTCGAACCGATCGGACCAGGCGCGCTTGACGTTGTCGCTGTGGTTATTGCCACCGTCGTGTCCGTCATGATCATCGTGGTCATGACCGTGGCCGCCCGAGGGCGGACGGGACGGCGGGTAGTAACCGTATCCGGGCCGATAGTAATAGCCCGGCGCATAGTTTTCGTAATAGATCGTCGTGCCGCCGTAGGCGGGGCCGTAATAGGGCGAGCCGGAGTACGAATCGTAATAGCCATCGCCGCCACCCCCGCTGTAATACGGCTGAGGCGAAGTCGAGTAGGGCTCAGGGTAATAACCCACGCAGCCGGTCAAACCTGCAGTACCGGCGACAGTGAGCCAGCGGAGCAGGCGTTTGTTCAATACAGTCGGGAAGGACTTTTTCATGTTCGGATTATCAGAGCGGCTGCTGAATAAAACGTGAATTTTGCTTGCTGCTACGCAACAATCATGCGTCTTGCAATAGCGCCCTTCATCACGCCTTCGTAAGCACGAACTTCGAGCTCGCCGGTGCCCGATGCGGGCAGTGGCATTTGGGCAATCCACCCGGCAATACGTTCGACCGTCGTGTCCCCATCCATCAGCTCTGCGCGCCCTTCCGGCAGCGCTATTTCAAAACGGCCCTCCGGCGCTTCGTAAGCGAAGCGTAGGCGCCCGTTGCCGCGGGCGATCAGGTCTTCTCCGGTGCCCAGGTAGATGTCCAGCCAGCGCGCGGCGACCTGGTTTTCGAGCTGGGCCTGACGGCGGCCGCCGATGCGGATTTCGACGCGCGAACGATGCCCATGGGCAATCCGCTGGCATTGGCCGGCGTGCTTCTTCAGGCCATGCGCATAGTGATAATAGGCTCCGTCGATACGCTCGTTGCGAAGCTGCAGGCGCAGTTCGCTGACGTTGGACGGCAGCACTCGGGCCAGCCGTGGCTGCAGATACGCAGCGACCGCGGCGGTATCGATCACGTCGGTGTCGAGCAGGCTGACCGCGACCGGGGGGGACTGGTGCTCGAAGGCGCCGAGATCGGAGCGGAACAGTAGCTCGACCTTGGCTGCGCCTGTACTCAGGCTCAGCTCGGGTGCGAGGCGGGGGACGATCAGAGTGTGATCGAGGGAGCCGTCGATCGTGCGTTTCAACCGACGCTTGACCTCGCCGAAGTCCAGCACCATCGATTGCTCGTCCAGATCGCCGACCAGTTCGATGTCGACGATCCAGCTTTCGCCCACCAGGCCGCGGGCAGCGTCCAGGTAGGCGCAGTCGATGACGGTCAGGTGTTCGACGAAGAGGCTGGTCATCGCCGCATTTTAAGCCTTGCGTGCGGCCCGCGGAGGCCGGCCTGATAGAATCACCGGCTATTCAGACCTTTTTCGAGCCGAACTCGAGCCCATGTCCGTCGTCAGCCGCTTCGCTCCCAGCCCCACCGGTTTCCTGCATATCGGCGGGGCGCGCACTGCCTTGTTCTCGTACCTGGTCGCCAAGCGTCTGGGCGGCAAGTTTTTGCTGCGCATCGAGGACACCGACCGCGAGCGGTCGACGCAGGAAGCGGTCGACGCGATTTTCGAGGGCATGGAATGGCTGGGCCTGAAGTCGGACTTCGAGCCGGTCTACCAGACCCAGCGTTTTGATCGCTACCGCGACGTGATCCGGCAGATGCTGTCCGACGGCACCGCGTACTACTGCTACGCGACCCGCGAAGAACTCGACGCGATGCGCGCCGAGCAGCAGGCGCGCAAGGAGAAGCCGCGCTACGACGGCCGCTGGCGCCCGGAGATCGGCAAGATCCTGCCGACACCGCCGGAAGGCGTGCCGCCGGTGGTGCGCTTCCGCAATCCGGCCGAAGGCGAAGTGGTGCTCGACGATCTGATTAAGGGCCCGATCACGTTCGCCAACAGCGAGCTCGACGACCTGATCATCGCGCGCGCCGACGGCGTGCCGACCTACAACTTCTGCGTCGTCGTCGACGATCTCGATATGGGCATCACCCATGTGATCCGCGGCGATGATCACGTCAACAACACGCCGCGGCAGATCAACATCCTGCTGGCGCTCGGCGCCGCGCTGCCCAAGTACGCGCACGTGTCGATGATCCTCGGCGCCGACGGCGCCAAGCTCAGCAAGCGTCACGGCGCGCTCGGCGTGATGGAATATCGCGCAATGGGTTTCATGCCCGAGGCGCTGCTGAATTATCTGGTGCGCCTGGGCTGGAGCCATGGCGACCAGGAGATTTTCACGCGCGACGAAATGCAGGCGCTGTTCGATCTTTCGAAAGTGTCGTCGTCGCCGGCGCGCTTCGATATGGAGAAGGCGTACTGGGTCAATCACCAGTACTTGAAGATCGCCGATCCCGGACTCGTCGCGGTGGAATTCGAATGGCACCTGCGCCGCATGGGCGTGGATCCGGCCAAAGGCCCAGCTATGGTCGACGTCATCCTATCGCAGCGTGAGCGCTGCCGCACGCTGCTGGAAATGGCCGAGAAATCGCATTTTTTGTATGCGGATCTGACGGGCTACAACGAAAAGGACGCCGTCAAGCATTTCAACACCGATGGCCTGCATGTGCTCGCGGGCCTGTACCAGACACTGAAGGCACTCAAGGAGTGGAACGCGCCGGTGCTGCATGAAGCCGTCAATTCATTCGCCGAATCGCAGGGCCTGGGTCTGGGCAAAGTCGCGCAGCCGATTCGTGTGGCCGTCGTCGGCATGGCGGTGTCGCCACCGATCGATCAAACCTTGGCCTTGCTCGGCCGTGACCGAACGTTGGCGCGGCTCGACGCCGCCGTGGCCTGGGCGCGTTCGCGCGTGCCGGGCTGAGAAGGACGCCGCGCGTGGGCATGGTGGACGCGATTCGTCTTGCCGCTGAACGAGGGTGCGAAATCATCCCGGCCGGCATTGGGCGCATCGCGATCCGTGCGATCAACTACGACGCCGATCCTTACGAGCTTGAAGAACGCCGGCTGCTGGCGATGACTGCCGAGGAATTCATCACCGAATGGATTCCGCCGCATTACGAGCCGTAAAGCCAACAAAAACACTCAGCGCCGCGAACCATCGCGGCGAAGGATGCACAGCATGTCGATCAACATCACTTTTCCCGACGGCAACGTCAAAAGCTTCGATGCCGCGCCGACCGGCCTCGCCATCGCGCAGGGCATTTCCCCGGGGCTTGCCAAAAAAGCCGCGCTGGTCAGCGTCAACGGCGAACTGTGGGACCTGACCCGGCCCATCGAGCACGACGCTTCGATCAGCATCGTCACCCGTGACAAGCCCGAAGCGCTGGAGACGATTCGTCACGACGCCGCGCATGTACTCGCACAGGCAGTCCAGGAGCTTTTTCCCGGCACGCAGATCACTTTCGGCCCGTCGACCGATGTGGGTTTCTACTACGACTTTGCGCGTCCGGAACCTTTCTCCGAAGACGATCTCGGCGCGATCGAAGCGCGCATGCGCGACATCGTCAAGCGCGATCTGCCGATCCGGCGCGAAGTGTGGCCGCGCGAGCAGGTGATCCAGTTCTTCGAAAAAAGCGGCGAAACCTTCAAGGCGGAATGGGTCACCGAAGGCATCAAGCCGAACGAAGAAATCACCATCTACCGCCAAGGTGATACTTGGCTCGACATGTGTCGCGGCCCGCATCTGCCGTCGACCGGCAAGCTCGGCAGCGCGTTCAAGCTGACCAAAGTCTCCGGCGCTTATTGGCGCGGCGACGCCAACAACGCGCAACTGCAGCGCATCTACGGCGTCGCGTTCGCGAGCGACGATGAGCTGAAGGCTTATCTGAAAATGGTCGAAGAGGCCGAGAAGCGCGATCACCGCAAGCTCGCGCGCGCCCTCGACTTGTTCCATCAGCAGGAAGAAGCGCCGGGCATGGTGTTCTGGCATCCGAAAGGCTGGGCGATCTGGCAGGCGGTCGAGCAGTACGTGCGCCACGTTTATCGCAAGAGCGGCTACCAGGAAGTGCGCGGCCCGCAGATCATGGATGTCAGCCTGTGGAAGAAATCCGGGCACTGGGATAACTACCAGGAGAACATGTTCTTCACCGAAAGCGAAAAGCGCACTTACGCGGTGAAGCCGATGAACTGCCCGGGCCACGTGCAGATCTACAACGCGGGCCTGCGCAGTTATCGCGATCTGCCGATCCGCTACGGCGAGTTCGGCGGCTGCCATCGCAACGAGCCCAGCGGCGGCCTGCACGGCATCATGCGGGTGCGCGCTTTCACTCAGGATGACGGCCATATTTTCTGCACGCCCGAGCAGGTCGAAGGCGAAGTCACTGCATTCCATCTGCAGGCGATGAAGGTCTACGCCGACTTCGGTTTCGACAATATCGCGGTCAAGCTGGCGCTGCGTCCGGACAAGCGTCTGGGCACCGAAGAAGCCTGGGATCACGCCGAGAATTCGCTGCGCGCCGCATTGCGCACGGCTGGCGTCGAATGGACCGAGTTGCCGGGCGAGGGCGCGTTCTACGGCCCGAAGATCGAATATCACATGAAGGATTCGATCGGCCGCAGCTGGCAGGTCGGCACCATGCAGTTCGATCCGATGATGCCCGAGCGTCTCGACGCCGAGTACGTCGACGAGCATTCGCAGAAGCGCCGGCCGATCATGCTGCATCGTGCGATCGTCGGTTCGATGGAACGCTTCATCGGCATTCTGCTGGAGCATCATGCGGGTGCGATGCCGCTGTGGCTGGCGCCGGTGCAGGCCGTCGTCGCGCCGATCGTGTCTGACGCCGATGATTATGCAGCCGAGGTCAAGGAAGCACTGCGGGACGCGAATCTGCGCGCCGAGGCGGACCTGCGTAACGAGAAAATCAACTACAAGATCCGCGAGCATTCCATGCAGAAGGTGCCGGTGATCCTGGTAGTCGGTCGCCGCGAGGCTGAAGAGAAGACCGTGACCCTGCGCCGCCTCGGCAGCGAGCGTCAGCAGACGCTGTCGCTGGCCGACGCGGTGGCGCTGCTTGCGTCCGAAGCCCGCGCGCCCGGCTGATGCGTCGCGTCGTTTCGCTACTGGCGGGGATCCAGATGCTGGTCGGGGCCGCCGCCGTCGATGCGGCCACGGGCAAGCCAGTCGAGATCAGGGGCGCATGGCGTCAGGGTGAACTGCTGATCGGCCACGTCGCGCCGGGTTCTGAAGTGCGCTTCAAGGGCAAGCCGCTGCGTGTCGGCGACGATGGTCACTTCGTCATCGGCCTGGATCGCGATGAAGACGGCGAGCCCAAACTCGAGGTGATCACCGCCGATGGCAGGACCCATGCGGAATCGCACAAGATTGCAGCGCGCACCTACAGCATCCAGAAACTGACGCTGCCGCCCGACAAGGTCAACGCACCGCCGGAACTCACTGCGCGCATCGAACGCGAAGGGGCGCTGGCGCGCGCAGCGCGGATGATCGATTCCGCTCGCGATGATTATCGAACTGCGTTCGCATGGCCGGCAAAAGGCCGCATTTCCGGCGTCTACGGCTCGCAGCGCATCCTCAACGGCGAGAAGAAGCAGCCGCACTACGGCGTCGACGTTGCGGTCCCGGCCGGCACGCCGGTGCATGCGCCGGCTGGCGGGGTAGTCACGCTCGCCGAGCCAGACTTGTACTACACCGGCGGCACCCTCATGATCGACCACGGCCATGGCCTGACCTCGGCTTTCCTGCATTTGTCGCAGCTGAAATCAAAGCTCGGCGACAAGGTGAAGCAGGGTGATGTGATCGCGCTGTCGGGTGCTTCGGGGCGCGCAACCGGACCGCATCTGGATTGGCGTATCAGCTGGTTCGACGCGCGTGTCGACCCGCAGCGTCTGGTTCCGGCGATGCCCGGACCGAATCCGCAAAACAAGAAAAAAGCCCGCTAGAGGACAGGAATAACTGCATGTTCAAAAGATTGTTCGTGGCCCTTGTGCTGCTGCTCGTGGCCGGTGTGGTCTTCGGTGCGTACCGCACGCTGACGCCGCCGTCCCATCTGTATTTCAAGTCGCAACATTTCAGCGGCTGTCCCAAGCGCCCGAGCTGCGTGTCCTCGATGGCGACCGACGATCTGCACCGCGTTGCCGCGCTCGGCTACAGCGGCGACTTCGCGGCGAACTATGTGATGCTCAAGGAAGTGGTCGAGCGCATGGGCGGCACCATCGAGCATGAACAGGAAGGCTATATCCACGCGGTATTCCTGTCGCCGAAGCTGCAGCTGCGCGACGATCTGGAACTGCTGATGCTGCCCACCGGCCGCGTCGACGTGCGTTCGATCTCGCGCTTCTCCTACGACGACCGGGGTAGCAATCGCGGTCGGGTCGAGCAGCTGCGTCAGGCTTTCGAGGCGATGCCGTAGCGAATGAGGCGGGCCAACGGAAGCCCGTTCTCCAAACCTACAACAGCTTCAACACCTCTTCAGGCGGGCGCCCGACGACTGCCTTTCCGCGATATACCACGATCGGCCGCTCCATCAGCAGCGGGTGCTCGGCGAGCAGGTCGAGCCACTGGTCGTCGCTGAGGCTCCTGGGCTTCAGCTTGAGCTGCTTGAACAGCGCCTCGCCTGTGCGCACGATCGCCGACGGCGACACGTCGAGCAGCCAGCACAACTCACGCAGCTCGGGCTGTTTCAGCGGTTTTTTCAGATATTCGACGACCGGCAGCTCGATGCCGCGGTCCTGCAGCAGCTGCAGTGCCTCCCGCGACTTGCTGCAGCGCGGGTTGTGCAGGATCTGGTCTTTGATCGCCATGCGCGCTCAGCCCGGCGGCCAGCTCAGCGGGCGGCCGCCAAGCACGTGCACGTGGATATGGAACACGCTTTGGCCGGCGTCCGCGCCATTGTTGACCACCAGCCGGAAGGCCTCACCGTAGCCGGCATCGCCGGCGATCTTGTTGGCGACCAGCATCAGGTGGCCGAGCAGCGCCTGGTCTTCGGGCATAGCCTTCGACAGCTGCGTGATCGGCTTGCGCGGAATGATCAGCGCATGCAGCGGCGCCTGCGGGGCGACGTCGCGGATCGCGACACAGAGTTCGTCTTCATGCAGAAAGCTCGCCGGAATTTCCTTGGCGATGATTTTCTCGAACAGCGTCCGGGCCATTGCCGTTGCTCCGTCGGGGGGATAGGGCGTGAGCTTACACGGCCAATCAGGCTAACATCCGCCCGATGTCAGACAGCCAAGCCCCTGCTGCCGCACTCGATCCCGACGCCGACATGGCGCCCTGGGTGGTCTACAAGCGCCTGCTTAAATACACCGCCGGGCACTGGAAGATCTTCGTTGTCGCCGCTATCGGCATGGCCCTGACTGCAGGGACCGAGGTCGGCTTCATGAGCCTGATGCGGCCGCTGCTGGACAAGACTTTCGTCTCGCCCGATCCGCAGACGATACGCTGGCTGCCGTGGGCGATCGTCGGCTTGTTCGTGGTTCGTGGCATTGCCGGCTTCACCTCGGGTTACGGCATGTCGTGGATCGCACGCAGCGTCGTCAAGCAGCTGCGCGGTGAGCTGTTCGAGCACATGCTGCGGATGCCGGTGCGCTTCTACGATCGCGTCAGTTCCGCGCAGCTGGTTGCGCGGCTGACCTACCACGTCGAACAGGTCGCCGAAGCCGCCAGCAACGCCTTGACGACGGTGATCAAGGATGGCCTGACGGTGATCGGCCTGGTCGCCTGGCTGTTCTATCTGAACTGGCAGCTGGCGCTGTTCTGCATGGTCGTTGCTCCGATTATCGCCGGCATCGTGCGCTATGTCAGCAAGCGCTTTCGCCAGGTGTCCAAGCGCATCCAGGACAACATGGGGCAAGTGGCGCAGACCGCGGAAGAGAGCGTGTCGGGCCAGCGCATCGTCAAGATCCACGGCGCGCAGGCGTATGAGAGCCGTGCGTTCAATATCGTCAATGATCGCGCTCGTTCGCTGGCGCTGAAGATTGTGGCGACGCGCGGCGGCAGCGAAGCCACGATCCAGTTCATCGCCGCCTGGGCGGTCGCCGGCATCGTCTATTTTGCGACCCAACCCGAGCGCCTCAGCGAGATCACGCCGGGCACTTTCGTTTCGTTCGTCGGCAGCATGCTGGCGCTGATGAATCCGATGCGCAGCCTGGGCAACGTCAACGAGCGTGTGCAGCGCGGCATCGCAGCCGCCGCCGATATCTTCAAGCTGATGGCCGAAGAACCCGAGCCCAGCGGCGGCACGCGCCCGCTGGAACGCGCCCAGGGCGCCATCGAGTTTCGCGATGTGCGTTACCGCTATCGCGAAGAACTGCCGGATGCGCTCAAGGGCGTTTCGGTGAAGATCGCGCCCGGCGAAACCGTGGCCTTCGTCGGCCGCTCGGGCTCGGGCAAGTCGACGCTGTTGTCGCTGATCCCGCGCTTCTACGACGTCGATGGCGGTGCGGTGCTGATCGACGGTCACGATCTGCGCGAATATCCGATCGAGCGCCTGCGTTCGCAGATTGCCTTGGTCGACCAGCAGGTGCGTCTGTTCAACGCCAGCATTGCCGACAACATCGCCTATGGCTTCGATCAGCGCCCACCCGAGTCCGAGCTGATTGCGGCGGCGCAGGCCGCCAACGCCTGGGAGTTCATCCAGAAGCTGCCGCAAGGTCTGCAGACGATGATCGGGCAGAACGGCACAAGCTTGTCGGGCGGGCAGCGTCAACGCCTGGCGATCGCCCGCGCGCTGCTGAAAAACGCGCCGATCCTGATACTCGACGAAGCCACGTCGGCGCTGGACACAGAATCCGAGCGTCTGATCCAGGCCGCGCTGGAGCGCCTGGTGGTCGGCCGCACGACGCTGGTGATCGCGCATCGTCTGTCGACGGTGCAGCGCGCCGATCGTATCGTGGTGATGCAGGACGGCCGCGCGATCGAGCAGGGCCGTCACGAAGAACTGCTGGCACGTGGCGGCCTTTACGCTTCGCTGTACCGCATGCAGTTCGAGGAACCGGCGGCAGTCGCCGCAGGCTGATGCGGCGCGCAGCGGCCCGATGAAGCGCTGGCTGCAGCGGCGCTGGTATTCGCAACAGCCGCCGCCCTTGCTGCTGCTGCCGCTGGCCGCGCTCTACCGCCGCATTTCGCAGGCGCGTCGCCAACGGCTGCAAGCGCGGCGCGCATCTCTATCGCTGCCGGTGGTCGTCGTCGGCAACATCAGCATCGGCGGCACCGGCAAGACGCCGTTCGTGATCTGGTTGGTCGAGCATCTGCGGGCCCAGGGTCTGCGGCCCGGCGTGATTTCGCGCGGCTATGGCGGGCAGGCACCGGACTATCCGTATCGCGTCGGCGCCGACAGTGACGCGCAGCACTGCGGCGACGAGCCGCTGCTGATCGCACTGCGCACCGGCGTTCCCGTGGCTGTCGATCCCGACCGTGTTGCCGCCGCGCAGATGCTGATCGACAGCGGCCAGGTCGACGTGTTGGTAGCGGACGATGGGCTGCAGCATTACCGGCTGCCGCGCAGCGTCGAGTTCTGCGTCGTCGACGGCGCACGCGGTCTCGGCAACGGCGCGCTGATTCCGGCCGGCCCATTACGCGAATCGCCGCAGCGGCTGCGGCAGGTCGA
>Ga0190273_10000979_pt1 | contig 10290 bp, 18 predicted proteins | sample Popmic504IS_FD_134513 | JGI IMG/M metagenome (GOLD analysis project Ga0190273, IMG submission 134513) | Populus adjacent soil microbial communities from riparian zone of Shoshone River, Wyoming, USA - 504 IS | ecosystem: Environmental > Terrestrial > Soil > Riparian zone > Trees stand | place...
ACCTGCGCGGGCGTGAACGTGGTGCAGTCGAAGATGAAGCGCTCGTGCGTCGAGCGCGGATCCTCGGCGTCGAACGCCACGACGTACCGCCCGTCGTCGAGTATCGCGGTGAGGGTGAGCGTCCCCGTCCAGCGCGCGCCGGAGACGATGTCCAGCTTCAGCGGGAGGCGGTCCTTCACGGGGCCTCCTTCGCGCGCGCGACGACGTCGGCAAGATACGCGAGCCGCCCCTCCGCGGTGGACTGGAGATTCGTGACGAGCTGGTCGAGCGCGCTGTCGTACGAGTCGCCTTGCGAGCCGGCGGTGAGGACGTCGCCGATGTAGACGCGCGCGTAGTGGCTCGGGCGCGGCATGTTCATGTCGACGCCGATGCGAATCTCCGCTCGTTCGACCGAACCGCCGTCCGTCTGAAGTCCGATCGCCAGCCGAATCGCCCTGAGGATCTGGCTTTGGTTCACGGCGCCCCCGTCGGCAGAGGCCGCGCCTCGCGCGTGGGGAAGGGGAGCGCGGCGACGTCCTCGCGCGCCATGGCGCGGTGCCAGAACTTCCCCGACGGGTCCCACGCGAAGCCCGCCGCCTTCGCCTTCTCGCGATCGTCGTAGCTGACCTGCGCGATGACGGTCACCTTGGGCCGCATGGCGCGCGCGAGCATCGCCGGCACGTCGCCGCCGAGCTCCGCGACCCGCTGGAAGAGTCGGACGAGCGTGTCGCAGTCCGTCAGCGCTCGGTGCGCGTGAAGCACGCCGAGGCCGTGCGCGAGCGCGAGGTGGACCAGGTGGTCGCCCGCCTTCCCGTGGGGCCACTCGATGTCGAACTTCGAGCAGACCCATGGCCGCAGCGTGCGGAGCTCGGACGGGACGAAGGACCGATCGAACTCGGCGCGATGGGCGACCACGGCATCGGCGCGCTCGATTATCCCGCGGACCACGCCCCACACGGCGACCTGCGCGGGCGCCCGCTCGAGCAGCGGCGGCGCGATCCGGTTCACCGCTTCCGCCGCGTTGCCCTTCGCGCGGATGAGCGACGCGAAGGACTCGACGGGGGCGGCGTGCTCGATGTCGTAGAGCACGCACGCCACCTCGATGCAGGCGTCCTTCGACGGGTCCAGTCCCGTCGTCTCTGTATCGAGGATGGCAAGGGTCTTCACGCGTCGTCGCTCCCCGGATCCCGCGCCTCCGGCTGCCACTCGTCCGGCGGCGCGCCGTCGCTCTCCTGGTCACTCACGGGGGGGGGAGGGGGCGGCGGCTGCTTCTTCGCGGCCGTCTTCTTCGCCTGCTCCTGCACGCGCTCCTTGAGCGGCGACACCTTGCCCGTGTCGCCGCCGCCGTTGCGATCCTTACGACGCATCTCGATCGCGTCCGACCACTTCGCCTCGCCGTCTTTGATTGCCAGCCCGAGCGCGCGCAGCTCCGCGAGCTCGTCGGGCGACAGCTGGTCGACGGAGTGGCCGAGATAGTCGGCCAGCATCACCGTCGTGACGTGGATGCGGGAGAACGCGTCGACGAGGTTCTTCCGTGCCGCCGCGGGGTCGCGCGCGTCCTCGTCGTTCTGCGTCTTGATGACGAGGTCCATCGCCTCGTCGAGGATGTCGCCGGGGAGGAGCCGCAACGCGCTCGTGCGCATCGCCTTCGACACGAGGGCGTTCTCCTTGTTGAGGAGATCGTCCTCGGTGGCTGCCACGATGTACGTGCGCTGACCGCGAGAGTTCGTGCGCACGTTGAGCGGCGTCTGGCCGTCCTTCAGCTGGCTGCGCTCGACCGTCTTGTCGATCGTCACGTCCTTCGGGATCGTGAGGTTCGACTCCAGGTCGGTGACCGATACGCGGATGATGCGCTTTTCCGCGTCGTCGAACACGGTCGCCGTCTCGACCAGGAGGTTGCCCATGCACCGCATCGCCGCCTCCGCGAACCGGATCGAAGGACCCTCAACGCCGCGCCCGATCGGCTTGTGGTAGCGCGCGACCTGCGCGAACCGCGGTCGGCGGCACTCGTTGAGGATCGCCTCGCGCACGGCGAGCCATGAGCGCGGCCGCTTCAGCGCCACGATGAAGCGCGCCTCGACGTTCGCCTTCGCCTGCGCCGCGAGCGCGCTGCTCGACGTTTCCGCCGTGCGTGCAAGCCCCGCCGTCCCGAAGCCCTCGCTCGCCGCCGTCCCGGCTGCCACGACGCCGGGCCCGCGCTCCTGCACCACTTCTGCTCGACCCTGGTTCCCGTTCGCCATCCGCCTACGCCGCCTTTCCCTTCAACACGCCCTCGAGCCGGTCCGAGAATCGGAACGACCTCACACCCTTCGCGTTTGCCTTCCACGTCGCGGTCCAGTCGGCGCCCCGCACCGCCTCCGCATCGCCGAGCCGCTCCTTCATCAGGTTCTCGGCCAACGACTTCCGGGTCTCCGCGTCGTTCAGATCGCGCCGCGCGTTCCGGTACGAGCGCGCGAGCTCCTCGAACACCACGTCTGCCGCGATGGCAGGCGTGCGGTGAAACGGGAAAAGCTTCGCGAGCAGCGCCCGCGACGCCTCGCCAGAGTCGATCGGCGGAGGCACGCGCGGGACCACGTGGTCGAACCAGAACGCGCGCACGATGTCGAGGAGCCCCGCACCGATCTCGCGGTCACGCGTCACCTGGTAGATGCGCGGTGTCGTCCCACCGAGGAGCGCGACGACGTCGCAGCAATCGACGTCGCACACCTCCATCTGGTGCTGCACCTGGGTGGCGACGTAGTCGGGGAGGCCCTCCTCGCCGTCGCTCCAGTGGTGCTCCATCCACTTCCCGACGAGCTTCACCTCGAGGAGCTTCTCGCGGCCGTTCACGAAGCGATCGGGTGTCGCCAGGAACCACGGGTGCTCGGGATGGCGCATCGTTGCGCCTTGCTCGAGCGACGCGCCCGTCGTGAGCGCGTACCACTGCGCGATACCGTCCTCGAGGAGGTTGCCGAGGAGCTGAGCGTCGGTCTCGGGCTCCGTCCAGAGCCCAACCTTCCGCATGTAGAGGTCGATGGGTCCACCGAAGGGGGAGACGCCGACGAGCATCGGCGACTCGGAGGCGCCGACGCCGGTGGGGCGCATTAGGAGATCGGTCTCGGTGAGGCTCACGACTCGCCTCCGCTCGCCTGCTTCTCGTCCCGTGGCGCCGTCCAGACGAGGCGGAGCGCCGCCCCGATCTGCGTCTCGACGATGCTGTCCGAGCCGAGGTGGGTGAACGCGAGCGTCGCCTTCGCCGCCGGCACGTTGTTCTGACCGGTGACGATGAGGGAGCCCACGGTGACGCCGGCGCGCTTCGCGACGACGCAGAACCTCCGGATGTCCGTCTTCATCGCGACTCTCCCCCGCGCCGGCGGCGCGTCTCGGTCTTCGTGGCGGGCGGTGCCTCGCGCTCGGTGACGGTGCCGTCGGTGCACGCAACGCACGCGACGAACGCGCGCGGGGCGGCGTCACGGCACGCCTCGCAGGGACGGCGGACGATGCGGTGCGGATTCAATCGTCACCCCCGGGCGCGGGGTACACCGCCGCCGCGCACTCGTCGCAAAGGTGAGGGGGCTCCGCGGCAGGCTGGTCGACGTAGTCGCACTCGCAGGCCTCGCACTTGACGAGCACACCCACGGACCACGGCGTGAGGACGCGGCTCACGCCTGCCCCCGTTCCCGCCGCGTCGAGCCGGTGAGCGCCAGCCGCAGGAGGGCGGCCGCCATGAAGAAGCCGGTGATGCGCTCACCAGGGAGGGCGACGAAGATGCCCATCACTCCGCCGCCTCGAACGACGCGTCGTTCGCAGGGAGGTACGGCGCGGCCGCTTCGAGGAGCCGCTCCTGGATCAGGTCCGCGATGAGGCGCGCTTCCTCCAGCGCCCGGCGCTTCTCGACGAAGGCCACGCGCTCACGCTCGGCGTGCACCTGGGCGCGGACGCGCTCGGCCTCCGGCACCTCGGAAAGGTCCCGCTCCTGCGCCGCGACGATGGACGCGGTGAGGAGGTGACGCATCTCCGCCTCGTCGTGCGGCTCCTGGGCGGCGAGCCGCACCGCCCGGGCGTCGCGCAGGGCGGTGAGGAGCGTCTTGAGGCGAGCGGGGAGCGCAACGCAGTCGGTAGCCATGACGTAATCATTAGCTACGGCTAACGACTACGCAAGAAGAAAAGAATGCATGCACGACGCAAGTAATTGAGCGCCAACCACGCGGCTGGGGACTTCTGGGACACCGGCGGCGGGGCGGCTCCGCGCTGGCTGGTTCCTCTAACCGCCCAGCGCGCTGCCCCTATCGGCCGCTCAGCCTAGAGAGGTGCGTCGAATCGTTCGGCGGTCGTCGACTTGCGTGCGCGGAGCTGCGCGATGCACGCCCGAGCCGGGATGAGCGCGACGTTCGGCCGCCGCATGGCGCTTCAGAAGTTCGCACGCGAGCCGGACGGTCCTGCGCTCCTGCTCGCGCGGCGAGTCGTGGCGCTCATCTCGCAGACGCCAGCGCGCGAGGCCGTACGCGAGCTCCTGCGCAAGGCAGCCGCCTTCGGCGGCGGAGAGCAGGACGAGAATCTTGTCGCCGTCGCACCCGAAGCGGTAAGCAGGATCGGCGTTCCAGAGCTCGTCGCCGAGGAACCGAATGGCCGTGTCCCCGAGGAGACCGACGGCGAGGTCGTGCAGGTCGCCGCACCCGTCCGCGAGGCCGGCGTGTCTCCGCATTTCCGAAGCGATCTTCGCGATGTCCACGCGCCCCCGTCCTCTTCGTTGCTTCCCGAGGCGCGGCGAGCGCCTGACCGGACTACGAACGAGTCAGGACGTTACCCATGGGGCGAGATGGGGCGCAATGCGGTAGCAGGTCGGCGCGTGTCGCACACGTCATCGATTCGCCGCAATTTCCGCTACGAAGCCGGAGCTAACGTTCGCTCTTTTTTTTCGAGCCAGGCCCGCGCTTGGCGGGCTTCGTTGGTTGCTTACGGAGCATGCCCTTCGCGCGCTCGGTATCCGCCAGATCTTGCCCGCGTCGACGCTCGCCGGCCTCAGGATCTTGCTCGGCGCGCAGGTCTTCTTCGATGAGGCCGAGATGCGCGAGCCACCAGGTGCTCGGCATGTCGTGCCCAGAGCGGGTCGTCACCTCGCGCAGTCGCGCGATCGACTCCGGCGAGAACTGGTGACCGAATGTCGTAATGGCCGCGTCCCTGTTCGGAAAACGTGGAACGATCGGCACGTCCGTCGCCCAGCCGTGAAGGTTGAAGTGAAGGGCGCGCTGCTTCATCTCCTCGAGGGAGATGTGCCAGAAGGCGGCCATCGCCTTGATGAACGAGTCGCCAGCCTGGCGGCTGCCATCGATGACGTTCGAGACGTGCGGCGCCTTGAAGTTCGTCTCGCGCGCGACGCGCGCCTGGAAGCCGTGCGGAGCCTCGCTCTTCTCCTTGTGGAGACGGGCAGCAACGTACTTTGCCAAGATACGGCGTTCGTGATCGTCCGGCCGCCTTGCGGGCATGTCCGGCTTCGTATCATCCTGAAACTTAGCCACGGCTACGTCTCATCTTGACCGGAAACTTAGCAATAGCTAACGTTCGGCCATGGGGAAGCGCGCCGCTGGTCGCCTCGCACACGTTAACGGAGCGGAGCGCTTCGCGGCTTTTCTCGCTCGGAACGACATCACCTTGGCGGCGGCTGCCCGCGCGCTTCATGTGAGCGCGCCAACCATCCTCGCATGGCGGGACGGAGAGAAGGTGCCGACCGCTCTGAACCAAGATCGCATCGCGATCTGGACGCGCGGAGCGGTGCGATCGTCGCACTGGGGAGTGGCACGCGACGCGGTGAAGGTGCGCCCGTACGCACGTCTCGCGGGTTGATGAGTCTGCTGTAACGCACCGCTTCACGCGGTTCGCTTATCACGTTCGCGCTGGCGAGTCTCAGTCAGGGCTTAGCAGCGGCTAAAGAAACGACCACGAGGCGGAGGCGGTCATGGGAGTCGGGCGGAACATTGCGCGCGTCCTTGACGCGGAGGTGGCGGAGCGCGCGACGAATCGCCGCGTCCTCACGACCGACGAGCGCGGCACGTCGCGGCTGGTGCTCGAAGCGATGCCCCGCGTCGATGAGGACGAGCGGGCGGATCGCGAGCCGGTGCGATGAGCGCGTCCCGTTTCATGACCGTCACGCAGATCGCCGAGGAGCTCGGGGTGAGCGAGCGGACGGTCTACCGGCACGTCGACGAGATGAATCCGGTCCCGGTCGGGACCGCTCTGCGTGTTGAGCGCGTGAGCTTCGAGAACTGGCTGCGCAAAGCAAGGGAGGCAAGAGGATGGGAGAGCGAGTCTTCAAACGTCGATTCAAGGGAAGCGACGGAACCGTCCGGCTCAGCAAGGTCTTCTACGCGTGGGTCCCGAAGCCCGACGGCGGACTCCGGCGCGTCTCGACGCTCTGCACCGACAAGCAGGCCGCGCTCGTCGTCGCCGCGAAGCTCGAACGAGCCTCCGTTGACCCCCATCACGCAGCCGCGCAAACGGCGCGCACCCTCGACATCCTCGACCGGTACCTCGCCAGCCGGATCCGGGTTGGGCGCGCCGAAGGCACCCTCCACCACGTGAGGACGAAGGCGGGCCATCTCCGCCGCCTTCTCCCCGAGTACGCGCGCGAGATCACGCACCGCGAGGTGGAGCGCTACGTCGACGCGCGCCTCCTCGAGGACGTGCAGCGCACGACCATCAAGAAGGAGCTCCGCGTCCTCAAGGCGGCGCTGAAGCTCGCGGCGAAGAACAAGACGTTCGCCGAGCACCCGGACAACGTGATCCCCGAACTCGAGGACGACTACATGCCGCGCGAGCGGTGGCTGTCGCCATGGGAGCTCGTCGCGCTCGTGAGCGAGCTTCAGCGCGAGCCCCAGGGACCGAAGGGGGGCGACCCCGCGAACCATGCCGCGATGACCGCCTTCATCGTCGCGACCGGCGCGCGGTGGTCCGAAGCGCAGCGCGCACGCCCCGAGCACGTCGACCTCGTCGGCGGGAACGTTACGCTCCTCTCGACGAAGACGAAGCGCATCACGAAGCGCTCGTCGCGCGTCGTCCCCCTCACCGGCATCACCGAGAACCTCCTGAAGTGGGCGCTCGCGCGTCGGCTCCCCGGCGACGGGCTCCTCTTCGATCGTTGGTCGAACGTCCGCCGCTCCCTCGCGAACGCGTGCAAGCGGATCGGCATCCCGCCGGTCTCCCCGAACGACCTCCGCCGGACCTTCTCGAAGTGGCTCCGGAACGAGGGCGTCGGGACGGATCTCATCGCGTCGGCGATGGGTCACACGTCGAGCCGGATGGTCGAGCGCGTCTACGGGAAGATCGCCTCCGAGGACCTCGGACGGCTGCTCCGGGAGCGCGTCAGGGGTGGGCTGCTAATGGCCGGCGAAGCGGTCAAAACGGGTCCGATCGAGGTCACCGGAGACACGGTCTCCGATGAGGAATCCGCGGGAAAACAAGCCGTTTTGCCGGTGCCCAGGGACGGAATCGAACCGCCGACACGGGGATTTTCAATCCGTAGCGATTGCTCGGGAGAATCCGACGAATCCGACGATTCCGGTGGGAGGTGGGCTGCTAATGGCAACAAGGTCGCGAAAGAGGCGTTTCGCGCCGAGATCGAGGACCTGACGCGGACGGCCCGCTCGATCGGGTCCGGTGCGCGGAGGGTGCCGGCCCGAGGGATGACCCTCGGCGTGATGCTGGAGTGGGCTCCGGCGGGCGGGCTCGACCGCGGCGTCGGCCCCGTGGCGGAGGTGCTCCGGTGACCGCCCCCATCGTGGTCGACGTGCCCGGGCTGCGCGGCGTGTCGATCCGCGGCGTGGTCAGTCAGCACACCGACGGAAAGCTGCGCGTCGACGTCACGGTCACCGACGGCCTCGCGTCGGAGCCGCTCCCAGGCATCCACGAGGTCTACCTCGTTCCCCTCCACGACCTGCTCGGGAAGCTCATCGCACAGGGGGGCGACTCCGCCCTCGCGGCGTCCCTCGCCGCGCTCCACTCCGACGAGCTCGCGGAGGGCGGGTCGTGAGCCCCCGTCGCTCCGTCGACTGGCTCGTCGTCAACGCGAACCGCGGCGGGTCCTTCGACTGCCTGCGCTGCGGCGCGAGCTACATGCCGACCTACCCCGCGCCCGTCGACGTGATGGTCGCGATCTCGAAGTCGCTCGAGAAGACGCACCGCACGTGCAAGGCGAACCCGGAGGGGGACCGCTGCCCCTTCTGCCTGAAGCTCGGGCACAACTTCGAGGCGTGCCCAAATGCGAAGGTCCGCACGATCGACGACTGGTTCCGCGGCCCGGACACCGGGACCTCGTCGCAGACGATCGCCTGCACCCTCACGGGCCGCGGTACGAACGGCGGGTACTCCGACCCGCCCGCGGACCCTTCGGACTTCGGGCGGTGTCATCGCCTTCTGACGCGCTTCCCGGAACTGCGGCCGCGGCTCGGCGAGGTCGCCGCGAGGTACCCCGCGTGGGCGCCGTTCGTTCGCGAGTGGGACCGCATGACCGCGCTCTACGAGCGCGAGCGGCCGACGGGCAAGGCGCCCGAGCTCTTCGCGCTGATGCAGGCCCTCACGCAGGAAGGACGCGCGCCATGACCGCCCTCTTCATCCTCGCCGCCCTCATCCTCCTCGGGAGCGTCGTCGTCCTCTACGTCGCATGCCGGCGCGTCGAGCGCGTCGTCGAGGCCGTGAAGCTCCGCGAGCGCGCGGAACCGAGGTCGTGGTCATGAGCGCGGAGGAACTCACGTCCCAGAACTTCCACCCGGTGTGGTGCTGGTACTGCGACGCCGACGCTCTCATCTACGTCCCGACGGGGGAGCCGTTCCAGTACCCCGAGGGCCTAAGCGTCCCCGTCGACGGGAAGGACCGGTACGTCTGCCCGTCGTGCGTGCGCGCGAAGGCGCTGAGCGTCGACGACACGCCGCGAGGCGCGGCGTGACCTACTACGCCGATCGCCGCGCGGTGGGGCTCTGCGCGAGCTGCCCGCGCGTCTCCGAGATCCGATCGCTTTGCGGCTGGTGCATGCGGAAGCTCACGCGTGTGCAGGCTCAGAACCGGGCGGTGCTCCAGCGCGCCCGCCTTTGCACGTTGTGTGGCGCCACCCCGCGGCCGGGCTTCAAGCGGTGCGAGGGCTGCGCGAAGGACCAGCGGGAAGCGCAGGCCGAGAGCCGGGCGAGGAGGAGCGCGTGAGCATCTACCCGTCCGCCGTCGTCCTCCTCAGCGGAGGAATGGATAGCGTCGCCGCGCTCCACTGGGCGCGCGGCCGCTACGAGACCCTCCGCGCGCTCGGCTTTCGCTACGGACAGCCACACGCGAACGCCGAGCTCCCTATCGCGCAGAACGTCGCCGCGCGCCTCGGCGTCCCTTTCACGGTCCTCGCGATGGCGGACGTCCTCAATACCCGGATGGGCCTCCTCGCCGGCGTGACCGACCACGACGCGAGCCGCTTCGGCGGCGTGAATCCCGCCTTCGTCCCCGGCCGGAACCTCGTCTTCCTCTCGGTCGCCGCCGCGCACGCGTGCGGGTGGTTCAAGGGGAACTTCCACATCGTGATCGGCGCGTGCGCGGAGGACGCCGCCGGCTTCCCCGACTGCCGTGAGCGGGTCCTCACCGCGCTCGGCGGCGTCCTCCGCGAGGGGTGCGGGCGCGAGTTCCACGTCGTCGCCCCCTTCGTCCGCACCTCGAAGGCGGCGCTCGTTGGGTCGCTCGACGGGCACGCCCTCGAGGACGTCCGCCGCTCGTGGAGTTGCTACCGCGGCGAACTCGCCGGCCCGTGCGGGACGTGCTCGGCGTGCGTGGTCCGCGCGGGCGCGTTCGCGGCGGCGGGGGTGGTCGACCTCTCCGCGCATCCCGGCGTCTGCGGCGGCGACCCCGCCAGGGAGACCCGCCCGTGAAGGCCTACTTCGCGATCGGCGACGCGGCGACGGCGGCGCGCATGCTGGTCGGGCACCGCGTCCTCTTCTCCTTCGCGTACGTCGGCACGCGGTGGCTTGCGGAGGAGTATTTCACGAAGGTCCTCCTGAACGCGAAGGGGGTCCTCATCGACTCCGGCGGGTTCACGGCGTGGAAGCAGAAGAAGAGCCTCGCCGTCGAGGACTACGCCGCGTACCTCACCGAGCGCGCGCCGAAGTTCGACTACGCGTTCGCGCTCGACGCGGTGGGCGACACGGAGGAGACCTTCGCGCGCTGGGAGCGGCTCCTCGCGCTCGTGCCGGCGGACATCGCCGCGCGCGTCGTGCCGATCTGGCATGAGGGCGCCCCGCTCGAGCACCTCGACGCGTACGTCGACCGCGCGCCGTGCGTCGGGCTCGGGCGCATCGACGCGCGGAACGC
>Ga0190273_10000980_pt1 | contig 10290 bp, 11 predicted proteins | sample Popmic504IS_FD_134513 | JGI IMG/M metagenome (GOLD analysis project Ga0190273, IMG submission 134513) | Populus adjacent soil microbial communities from riparian zone of Shoshone River, Wyoming, USA - 504 IS | ecosystem: Environmental > Terrestrial > Soil > Riparian zone > Trees stand | place...
CCGAAAGCGCGATAGGTTGCTTCCATATTGTGTACAGTCAGAGTGGTTTTGAGAAACGAATGCTTACCAGTCCATACGACTTTCCTGAGTTTGTGCAGAAGGCAGGTCAAGAATTAAAGGACATAGCAGGAGAGCGAGGCGAAGATTATGTAAACAATTTCCAGATAGAACCGTTCTTCGACCGTGTCTTAGCTAAAAAAGGTGGGTGTTTCATTGCCACCGCTGCATATGGTTCTCCGCTTGCGCCCGAAGTATTCATTTTTCGCCATTTCCGCGATGAGGTGCTGCTTGCTTCAAAACTTGGGGCATCGCTCGTTCACATTTATTACTTTGTCTCGCCGCCTCTTGCATTGCTCATTTCCAGAGCGGAGTTCCTGCAAAGAGCAACTAGAAATCTGGTGCTTACACCGACCCTGAAATTGCTTAAAAAGCGTAGTAGTACAAATGCCAAAAAGCGTTGAATATCTCAAACGCAAAGAAAGGAGCTAGGAATATGAAAGTTGGATACGTAAAGTCAGGTAAAGGTTCTTCTATCGCTGTCCATTGGGATCAACATTCTAAAGAAGTGTATGTCGAATATGCCGGACGTTCTTATGTGGGACACGCTAATAGCGCCGCCGAAGCTATGGCTAAAGCAGAGGCATGGCTTTATAACAAGTAAGGGATGCGGCTTGTTCCTGCTAATGCTGCGCCCAACAACTCATTCCAGCCGATGCCCTGATAGCATTTCTTTCATTGTTGTGTGCTGCGAATCAGCTTGAATGATGCTCGCTCGGCGCGGGTTAATTCGGGCGTTAGGCCGCTACGCTTAACTGAAGATGAAAGGAACTTAGGTGTTAGCCCGTTCATCTATGAACATACCTTATGAATACTGTGCATACCGATTCCTTGAGCTTTGGGAGAGATTTGAGAAGCCTCTGCACATAGCCCTGTCCGGGAAGCCTTCTGCTGTTCAAATTAGGGGCGCTCTAAAGTACTATCGAGTTGCTAGAAACTTTAAGGGTCTTTCTAACGAAGTCGCAGAACAAATTTCCGCTGAATTGCTTAAAGCGTCAGATGAATGTAATGGAAGCTATTCATCTAAGGTAATATCACTAGCATCGCGCTTCAAAAATATCTTCGGTCAGTCTAATTTATCAGCCGCTTCAAAACTGCTTTGGTTGCGAAATAGAAGCCCTTATTTGATCTATGATTCAAGAGCCGTAAACGCACTGCGTCGTCTCGGAAATAAGTTCAATAAAGTCAATTACATTTCATACTGTGAAGTATGGGAAAGAGAGTATAAAACCCGAAGCGGTGAAATATCTTTAGCTACACACGGGCTTGTTAATCTGCCAAGAAAATATACGGCCACTTTTACCCGAACAGATGATGAGTTAACCGAGCTTGTTCATTCAAAATGGTTTATTGAAAGAGTGTTTGACATCTATTTGTGGGAAATCGGCGCGTCTAAAAAACCTGCTTGCGATAAAACCGAATGAGAGTTGAATGATACAGATGATGGGCGGCATAACAACTCATTCAACCCGACGCCTCGATAGCATTCTTTTCATCATGCTCCCTTAAATTTGAGTAAATAAAATGGAGGTAGCAATGCCGGATAATTGCCCCAAATGTTCAGCCTCATTAGATGCAGATGCTATCTTTTGTCCTTTGTGCGCCGCACCTGTCAATCCTCAATGTCCCAACTGCGGAAAATCCGTGAGTGCTGATGCTAAGTTTTGTAAATACTGTGCCTTCGATCTTACACAGAAAGTTTCCGCTGCTAGTTCTGAAAAATCGCCAGTCGTATCCACCGAACAAACTTTCCCGCCCACTAAGCAATTTAGCTCAAGCATTGACGCTTTGCTAGTAGGTAAATATCACGCTATGTCAGACTCACAATTGCTTGCCGCCCTTAGCGGCGATTTGTCTGGACAAACCGAAAAGCCCCTCACCATTGCTTTAGCCGAACTTGAAACCAGAACAAATATAGATTGGCGGGATATGTCCGTTGCTAAGACGCGCGTCAAAGAAGCTATCATTGCTGCTCACTCATATGGCTCAGTTAGAAACACGACTCGGTACAATACTTCGCAAGTTTTAGCTAGAGAAAGAGCAGAGCGGCTCGCCAAAGCTGGAGGAATTACGGCAGGTATATCTGCTCTTATCTTTTTATGGGGCTATAGCTACACCAGCAGCTTCGTTAATTCCGCACGTGCTGGCCTAATGAATTTGGCTGGGCAGACAGATTCAACCTATCAGTTCGCTTCCTTATGCGTTGTTTTCGGAGCACTTGGTTTTCTTGTAGGTTCAATATTATTCATTGTTGGAATGTCACAAAGGTCATCTTGAAGTGCGACGCTCGGCCCAACAACTCAATAAACTCGATCCTGCGATACCATTCTTTTCATTACGTTTTCTTCGATGTAAATTGCATGACTGTGCTCGGCGCGGGTTAATTCGGGCGTTAGTTCGCTTTCTTGAATCTAACTTTCAGAGGATCAACATGTGGACATGTAATAGTTGCGGCAAAGAAAATCGGGATGACCGTAACCACTGCTGGAGTTGTTCTTCTCTTGCCGTTGCGGTTGAAGGCGATATGTGGAAATGCGTAAATTGCGGCAAGAGTAACCGAGACAACAGACAAATCTGTTGGAATTGCGAAACAGGGAAAGATGGCTCTCCGCCAGGTAGTCAAGCGGTTGCCGAAATAAAAAAGCAGACGGTGGAACAAGCATCTATATCTGACCAGCAATCACAATCTATTCAATCATCCCGTTCAACGGTTGCTGAATCTAGGGAAGCGTTGTCGTTGATGGGGCGTTATAGAGATGCTTACATTTATGCGCGATTTATAGTGGGGGTTGGAACTTTTATTAAGGGGGTCGGCATTACATTAGCGATATTATTATTTCTCGTGTTATCTGCTACCGGCAGCATAATCAAAACGAACCCTCTAATATCGCTGTTTACAGGCGTCATTATTGGTGGCGGTGTGGGAGTATTCTTCTATATTTGGGGAATACTTATTTCTGCTGTAGGCCAGATTCTCACGGCATCTCTCGATAGTGCAGTAAACGTTTCACCTTTTCTCACTGATAAACAGCGAGCGCGTATTATGTCGCTGTAAGATTGTTACTTGAAGTACAAGTGTATGCCAATCCGCAATCTAACAGCGGCCTGCACCCGACCGCGAAATAGCGATCCTCTCAATAACTTGCTTGGTTTCGAGATTTTGATACAGGCGGCGGCAGACCGTAAGTCCACACCCTCGGAACAGTATTATCGCAGGTGTCTGGCCGATATTTCCGGCCAAAAGTGCGGGCTGCCCCATAACACATTATCCTGTTATTCGGGGCAGAACGCCTGTATTAGTTTCTATCTCAAAGGGTAGCTGGAGCGGCTAAGGTGGTTGAATCTTGAACGGGGAACTTGAGTTCAAGTGTCGTGCGCGAGCAGGTATTTGTTGACAATCTCTCCATGTTTGAATATCTTGTCCGCCTCACAGGGTCGCACATCTTGCTGGTGAGAGACTTTCTCCTCAGTCTCACATCGTCGTCCGACATCACCAAATAGAAGTAGGAAATGCCCCCTTCAAATCGTTATTCTGGCCTTCGCTGGGGTCTTGCGATCTTCTCCGCCGTCGTATTGGTGATAACCCTCTTATTCACCCTGTACAGTTGGGCCACCACTTCAATCTCGGAGGGGATTGCAGAGATACCTTTTAATGACATCCTCAGCAAAAGCATAGAGATTAGAATAGGTCTCGCCGGCAATCTTTTTCAGATAACAGTGATCATCACCGGAGCATTGTGGGGGGTGGTCATTGCTAAAGTGGACGAGGCAGAAACAGTTTTCGCCCTCCCTCAAGAGATCATTATGTTCGTATGTGCAAGCTTGATCCTTTTATCCTCACTACTCTCTTACATCATATATACATACCGCGTGTCGTACATCTATGGCATTGCAGGCCAAATCTACCATAAGGACAACCCCCAGATGGGTGATGTGTTTAATCCGATCATAAATAACTTCTTTGTTTATCAATCATGGCATTTTGGTCTCGGCTGCCTCGTCGCATTAATCACTCTGATTAGTGCACACATACTGAGGAAAGGATAAATAACAATGAACGTCCGACCTTTGTTGCTGTTAGTACTCAGTTTACCCGCACCATACTTTTTGGAGCAGCACGTTATGTCCGAAGGCACTGGGCAGATGTCCGAAGGCACTGGGCAGAGGCGCGGAAGCAAGAAACGGTCAACAGAAAGAAGAAGACCTTCCGCACCGGGTCGGTCTTCTCAAGATGACGACTTCTATGTGACCGCTAACATGATACAGACGGCGCTCCCTGCTATTGATTATGAGGTGTTGGTGTGTGACCAAGAGGTAATCACCCGATCTCTCACGAAAATCAATCGAATTTACGAGGAAAGTGGCCTCACACAGGAGCGTGCTAACGAGTCGGCATTAGCGGCATGGAAGGAAGTTCGGTTGAATTCCCCGTTACGAATCGATCAATGTATGAATTCTTCATCCTTTATAAATTTTACCCTCACTCTAGGCAGAATAGTCTTTAAGTCAACCCCTGGCGAAGCTGACATAACTATTAATGGTAAGGCTTTACCTGATAAGACGACGCATAACATGCTGTATGAGTCCGGCACGCATACCGTGAGATATAGTAAAGATGGTTATGAGACAGTCGAAAAACCCTGTACCGTCTTAGAGCGGAAAGAAAATGATTGCTATGCAGAACTCAAGCCAAAACCTTGATGCATGCATAGACTTAATTGTGAGGCTGCCCGCCGAATCGTGGGGCAAGTGGCTATCGTGAGGCAAAGCCCGCCTACGGCTTTGCCTCACGATTCTTCACGGGGCAACAATTGTGAGGCAAAAAAGAGAGGCGGCCGGGAGCTTGGTTTCCCCGGCCGCCTCTCGCGTTACTGTCCTCACCCCAGCAACGCACTTGGGTAGATTCTACTGCGGCTGTCAACGCAACTACTTTGCATCCCCGTCCGTTCTTAAGATGCTGCGCTTGCGCCTCTTGGGGGGCGTCCGCTTCTTGTAGAGTCGCCCGTGCCTCGTATCAAGAAGCGTGATGAGTGACTGATACGAGATGCCGAGCAGCCTGGCCGCCTTCGTCACGCTCCCGCCGGCCTCCTCCAAAGCCTGCTCGATGAACTTCGCCTCGAACTCATGCACCGCCCCGTGGAAAGTGAAGCCCTCATCATGCAGGCGCCCGCCCGCGAGCCTCCTTATCACGATACGGGCGCACGCCCGCAGGCGTGCGATGTCTTCGGCGTCCTGCGTATCCTTCAGCAGTTCGTCGGCGCGCAGATAGACCGTGTGAGCGTCAGTCAGTGACAGGTGCCGCGCCCCGTGCTCTTCGATCAGCGTCAGCGCGGCCCGCCCCGCGCTGCACAGTGCGCCCGACACTTCGGCCACCTCCACCGCGCGGCGCAGGATGCTAAGAGAGCTTTCGTGAATTTCGAGCCGCGTCCACACGACGCCCTGCACCGTGAGCGCGTCGGCGAGTAGGGCCGATTCGCCGCCCTTCTCTAACGTCTGGATTGCGCCGGCCATGACGCGGTTCGCCTCCCGGTATCTCTGCTCGGCGATGAGGACGCGCGCCCGCGTCTCGTCCACCTGCGCCAGACTGCCCGCGTCCTTAAGCCTCGCGAAGATCAGCCGCGCCCGGTCTAAGTGTTCGTGCGCCTCGCCGTGACGGCCCAACTTGTAGAGCGGGGAGGCGAGATTATTCTCGGTGCGCGCGACGTACCGCTCGTGCCCCGCCTGCTCGAAGTGGTAGACGGCCGCCGTGTGCTCGATGATCGCCCGGTCGTAGTAGTCCTGGCGGCGCTCCACCGTGGCTAACTTCCTCAAGACGAGGGCGAGTTCATTGTGGAAGATGCCCTTCAGGGCGTGGCTCGTGCCCTCCTCGAAGAGCGGCGTCGAGTCCGTGAGCAGGCGTAAGGCGTCGGTGTATCGGCCCGACGAAGACTCGACCACGACGCGGCGCAGGACGGTCTTAGCCTTCAGCTCCGCGTCGTCGCCGATGAGTGCGGCGGCCTGCTCCAACAGCACGCGCGCATTGTCATACGCGCCCTCGCGCCAGTAGCAGAGCGCCAGATCGCTGTGCGCCGCCGCCGTCCTGTCCGTCTCTCCTAACCGCTCAAAGAGCGCCGCGCTTTCGCTGATCAGGTCTTTAGCCTGCTCCTGCGCCCCCGCCGACTGATTGCTCGCGCCCAGCCACCCAGACAGGGCGCCCGCCTGTAACAACACCTCCGCCGCCGTCCGCTCGCCCAGCCCTTCGGCGTTCGGGCGCTCCCCGATGCCTCGCCAGTGTTCGCCCAAAGCCTCGCGCGCGGCCTCGTACCGGCCCTCGCTGATGAGGTCTGCCGCCACCCGGCAGCGGAGGCGGGCGCGTTCGTCCGCGGTCAGCGTGGGGTTGTCTAGTTCCCTCAGGCGCTCGTCTGTTAAATTCATGTGAGGTAAGACCTTCTCTGCGCTTACTGTAATACAGTAAGCACGAAAAAACCGTCACACCCACGCGGGATGGACGGTTAAGCCACTCGACCACTCCATAAGCCGAAGAGAGAAAGAACTATGAGAAAGACTCTGGCGACGGCCGCGCTAGTGCTGGCCCTCGGTTGCCCCGCGTTCGCGGGAGACATGCACACGCCGCCCGTGGCGCAACCGCCTCAACCGACGCCGCCACAGCAGACGGCACCGGGGGATATGCTGACCCCGCCGGCCGCGCTGATCGACATGCTGCTATCCCTGCTCACTGTCGCGCTGCCGTAGTCTCGCGCGCCATTCCGACGGGGAAGGGCTGCCCCGCGGCGGCTAAGGGTTAGTGTGCTTGCGTGAGCGCCAGCAAGAGCGGAGAGGACGCCCACGACGAGAGATTAACGCTGCGTGATGCTGAATGCAACATTTTTGCAGAAGTTACTTGTTCAGTTTTCAGGGTGGCGGTGTATCTGATGAATATAAGGTGCGCCACCAATGATGTCAGGAGGGTTATAATGAGTTAACAACCTTCGGCCCGCCTCACTCACACCGGCCAGTGTGGGGAAAGCCGCGCATCCCTGACGCGGCGGGCGGGCCGAATCCTTCTCAGGGAATCGGCCATAGGGAGGCCGCAATGTCTAAGAAGAAAGAAGGCCGTAAGGCTGACTCTAGCGAGGAGAAGGCTCAGCAGTTCATTGAGCATTTAAGGCAGTACGAGGACTTTGCTAAATTCAGTTTGGATCAATTTCCGCAGAACCTTCCGCGTCGGTTTAAGCTCAAACTAGGGCCTGCGGTCATAGGAATTGCTTTAATAGACTGGCGGGCTGTCGTGAGTAAGGTTTTTGATACTGCCGCCGCGATGGGTAAGCCTAAAGAGCTATCTGAGGAGGAGTACACAGAACAGTTAAAGATTTCATTTGCATCTTATTCACCCACCGAGAGAATAGAATTGATGCTCCCGCTCTTCGACACCGCTTTTCACATGATGGAGTTTATGCCTCAAAAGCTAAACGATGCGGTGCTGCACCTATGTGTTGAGGCCCGCCAGAAAATTATAATCGAAAGCCGAAAAGAACTCGGCTCTAAAAACGTCCCTTCAGCCGCCAAGTTCGCGGCATTGCTTGCAAAAGTTGAGGAAGAGGCTACAAAGAAAAGATTGCCTGAAACGCGCGGCGGTAGTGACCCTAAGATTGAAGTCAATGACGAGCAGTGCGCTACTCTGTCGGCCACCTATCCAGGGTTACTCCGACACTGGCGAAATGTTAAACGATGGCACAAAAAAGGAGCGAACTGGCGCGATCATGCAAAGGTTGATGAACCTGACACACCTGACGACTTGCTAGACAAGATTAGTAGCCTCGATCCTTACGAGCGGCAACCTTCCGTCCTTGCCCATGAGCACGCCGCGCGCAAATGTGGGCTACCCGCCAACAACTACAGTTTGAGCACCCTTTCTAGGCTTCGTCGTCGGGGGGAGAAATTTCGCGGTCAATCAAAAGGGCGTGGTTGAATGACCCAGAATTACGACTTGTGAGTTCATTCGTCTGCCTGGTTGACTGATTATTAAGTTCCTCACGGTCAATCGAAAGAGATTTACCGTTTCACTATATCCAGTGACATCAGCGCCGTATCATTGGGGCTGCCGGGATTATCCCGGCAGCCCCAACGGTTTTCATGGTACTGCCGGACTATGGAGGAGAAGGTTAATCAAACTTTGATTGTTCAAGCTGGGGCGCAGCGTGCCGCTTGGCGTGCGCTCTGGCAACGCTTGCTTAGCTGTGAGAAAACAGAGGGGCAGGCCCAGCAGACACAGGCGGCTGATACCAACGGATCAATTCATAGCAATTCTCGCACCCGTCTAGGTGGTGAACGCGGGAACGCGCACGAGTGAATATAGTCATGAATCAGCAACCGCCACTTGACTTGGCGCGCAACTATCTCGCCCGCGGTTTATCCGTGCTGCCCGTCGAGTTTAGGGGCAAGAGGCCATTTCATAACGGCAGGCTGCTAGTTGGTTGGCAACATCTTCGGCTCACTGCGGGTGAACTACCCACGTACTTTAATGGGCAACCGCAGAACATCGGTGTGCTACTTGGCGAGCCATCGGGCGGCATCGTTGATGTTGATCTAGACTGTTCCGAGGCTTTGGCTCTTGCTCCTCACTTCTTGCCCTCTACAGGCTTGATTTTCGGGCGGGGGACAGCGCGGCGCTCACACTGGCTTTACTTCTCTAAGCTTCTAACGAAGAAATTTCGTGATCCGCTCATAAAAGGCAATAGAGATGAAGCTAAGGGTGATAAGGCGATGCTGGTCGAACTGCGCTCGACCGGCGCACAGACCGTCTTTCCGGGCAGTACCCATGAATCAGGCGAGGCTGTCACATGGGATTCTGACGGCGACACTGCGAGAGTCGATGCGGCAGTCTTAGTGCGGGCAGTCGCTTTGTTAGCAGCAGCGGTCTTGCTTGCGCGCTACTGGCCTAAAGGCTCGCGCAATGACGCGGCCAACGCGCTCGCAGGCGGCTTACTGCGCGCCGGCTGGTCGAAGGATGAGGCTGAGCGGTTCATTGAGGCGGTCTGTTTTGCCGCGCACGATGAGGAGACGCGCTCGCGCGTGCGAACCGTCGTTGACACGGCGGCGAAGCTGCATGGGGGGATGCCCGTCACAGGCTGGCCGAGGCTCGCCCAAATCATTGACGGGCGAATTGTTGACTCGGTGCGCGATTGGCTGGGCATACGCGGCCAGGAATCGCAGGAGCATACCGGGGAACCCGTCGCGCAGGTCGCATGGCCCGAGTTGCACCCGGCGGCTTTGTACGGCGTCGCCGGGGCTTTCGTCCGCTTGGTCGGGCCGCACAGTGAGGCCGATCCGGTCGCTCTTCTCGTGCAATTCCTGATTGCGTTCGGAAATCTCATCGGGCGACTCGCGCACTTCGTCGCCGAAGCAGATCGCCATTTCACAAATCTTTTCGCGGTCTTGGTCGGCGGCACCGGCACGGGGCGCAAGGGCACGGCTTGGGGGCAGACGAAGCGCATCTTCGAGGCGCTTGACGAGACGTGGGCGCGCGATTGCATCACGGGCGGCATGTCCTCCGGCGAGGGGCTGATCTACAACGTGCGCGACGCCGTACTCTCGACGAAGCCGATCAAGGCAGGCGGGGAAGCGATTGGCGTGGACACGGTCACCATTACCGACAAGGGAGTCTCTGACAAGCGGCTCCTGGTCTTCGAGGGGGAGTTCGCATCGGTGCTACGCTCGCAGGGCCGCGAGGGCAACACGCTTTCGATGGTCATTCGCAACCTGTGGGATACGGGCGACGTGCGCTCGATGGTCAAGAACTCGCCGACCCGCACTACCGGCGCGCACGTCTCTATCATCGGCCACATCACGAGGGACGAACTGCGGAGTTGCCTTGACGGCGTGGAGTCTGTGAATGGCTACGTCAACCGCTTCCTGTGGATTTGTACGCGCCGGTCGAAGTTCCTGCCGCGCGGCGGCCGTCTTGCTTCGGAAGACTTCGCGCCAGTCATCCGGCAACTGCGGGCCGGCGTGGACTATGCTCGCGCCGTCGGCGAAATGTCGTTTGACGAGGAGGCCGGCGCGATGTGGGATGCCGCATACGTTGGCCTGGAGACGGGTCGTACCGGGTTGTTGGGCAAGGTGACGCAGCGCGCCTCCCCCTACGTCCTGCGCCTCGCTTGCCTGTACGCGCTGCTCGACTGCTCGGGCGTGGTGAGGCGCGAGCACCTGGCGGCGGCCCTGGCCTTGTGGAAGTACGCTGAGGATTCCGCGCGC
>Ga0190273_10000981_pt1 | contig 10281 bp, 6 predicted proteins | sample Popmic504IS_FD_134513 | JGI IMG/M metagenome (GOLD analysis project Ga0190273, IMG submission 134513) | Populus adjacent soil microbial communities from riparian zone of Shoshone River, Wyoming, USA - 504 IS | ecosystem: Environmental > Terrestrial > Soil > Riparian zone > Trees stand | place...
GCCTCCCGCTCAAAATAGATGCGCGGCTGGCCCGTGCTGCGGCTGCGCTCAAAACGGAAAAGCTTCTGGTAATGCAACCGGCCATCATCTCCCTCAACGAAGTGTTGGAGAAGAAGAAGGAAGGCCCGGCAATATCAGCATCGCCCTCCCCCTCACCTTAACAGGCAGGGATAAGGTTTTGCGTAAGGCGCGGCTCATGCTTTCTCAACAATCTTTTGATCAAGGCATCTCCACGGCGCGCGGGCGGCCTCTAATGTAAGCGCGAGCGGATGAGGGATGAGCGAACTCAAATTACAGCAATGCAGGCTCGATGGTCGTTACGACATAGTGGAATGCCTGGGACGTGGCAGCTACGCGGAGATTTATGTCGCGCGTGATACGGCTGCGGCCACGGGCGAGCCGCAGATGGTCGTCATCAAGGCGCTGAACGTTCTCCTTCAGGGCGTACTCGACGCGGAGCTTGAGCAGACGCTCATCGAAAATTTTCAGAACGAGGCGATTGCCCTTGATCGCGTTCGCCATCCGAACATCATCAGCCGTCTGGGCCACGGCACAGCCATCGATCTCTCCGGGACAACCTTTCATTATCTTGTGCTCGAATATCTCTCCGGCGGCGACATGGCTGCGCGTTATCGCCAGCAGTCTTACACGCTCGAACGTTGTCTATACTATCTCGAACAGGTCTGCGCAGGGCTCGCGCACGCGCACGAAAACGGGGTTATTCATCGCGACATCAAGCCGCAGAATCTTCTCCTCACAGCAGATCAAAAGGTCGTCAAGATCGCGGACTTCGGCGTGGCGAAGATAGAGGCGAGCGAAGGAGCGATCACGCGCGTCGGCACAAACATCTACGCTGCGCCCGAACATAACCCGCTGGTGCAGACCGGGCCGCTGGATACTGCGAGCCTCGACGGGCCGCGCGAACATCTGACGCCAGCGGCAGATATTTACTCGCTCGGCAAAACCACCTATGCGCTAATCACCGGCGAATCTCCCAGAAAATTTTCTCATCGACCGATCACGGAATTTCCCCAGGGTATCGCCGACGAGCCCTGGGCAAGGGCTATGCTGCGCGTGCTTGAGCGCGCGACGCAGACTTCCCCCCGTGCGCGCTACCAGAGCGTACAGGAGTTCTGGGATGATCTGTTGGACGCTTCCCTTCCTCCGACGCAACCGCTTCATCCTCCGACGGGTGGCACGGAGGTTCGACGCGCCGCGACCGGCAAATTAAACGTCAGCCGCGAGCTTCCGACGAAAGCACCGCCGCGTCCACGCTTTAACGCCACGCGCGTCATAGAGCAGTTCGAGGGCCGTGATAACGGTCATCCTCGCCCGCGCATCGTCGTTCCAGTCCGGGGCGCGCACACGACCAATGTTCAAGCTCCGGTTGAAAGAACCAAACAGCAGGCGCGCCATATCATCGACACGATGCCGGATGTGAGGCGTTCGGGCGATCTCAAACGGCGCGAGAAAAAGCGTTGGATCAGTTCCGACAGCCGCGGTTTTCGTGCGCTGGTCGCAATACTTTTGATCGTCGCCTTTGCCGGAATGCTTCTTGCGACGCATCGTTACTTTCACGCGCGCTGGGGCTCTACGGGTCAAACCTCTACGACCTCTACCCCGACGGCGGCATCCCTGGTCGGGCGTCAGGGCACGATCGTTAATTACGATGTATACTTGCGCTCCAAGCCGAACCGTTACAGTGCGCCCGTGGGTATTGCCGAAAAGGGCTCAGTTGTGCAAGTCTTAGGCGTTAGCGATTCGAACAACTGGTTTGAGGTACAGGTCCTCAAGCACGGACGCGACAAGGACGATCCGGAATCTGCTGACAGGGGATGGATTTCCCGGCGATACTTTGAGCTAAATAACTGATGGCCTTTAACCGAGAGGAGAACTAGACACAGTGGGTTTAATTGAATCCATTCGACGATGGATTGACGGCGAGGGCGCTGAAGACCCCTTGATGATCGCGGATGAGCAAAGCAAGCCGCGACGCGTCTGGGAGGAGTTTCTAGTCAAGGTGGCGCGCGAGGTTGAAGCCGTGATGCAGCGCGAAATGTTTACGCCGCCCGGCGGCCCGACCTACATTCCGCGCGAATACATAGTGTATCTCAGCAACGACGATGATAAGGACTGGCAGGGTGATAAAAGGCGCGGCCTCGAACAGGGTCTCTTTCACGTCCTCTCGGAGCGTGCGCGCGAGATGGCAGGTCAAACGCAGCTTGCCACCAAATCCTTTGCCGTCGAGTTGCGCGTTGACGGGACACTAAACCGCGGCGAGTTCCGCGTTCAGCCCGTCTGGGATGAAACAGAAGCAGGCCACACGATGGTCACAGCGCGCCCGAGTGTCGATAACCAGATGATGAAGACCTCTCTGCCCGGCATGACGCCAGAGCAGGTCAACGCCGCGCTGGAATCGAACGAGCCGCCGGAGGGCGAGCAAACCATCGTTCGCCCGCGCATAGAAGAGTTGTTCTCCATAGAGGTCTGGCGCGAGGGCGTGCGTCAGGCGGTTCTACCCATCACCAAGGCCGAGATCACCATCGGGCGCGGATCGCGCTCCGTCTCTGTAGATTTGCCGCTCAAAGGCGATCCCGAAATCAGCCGCGTGCATGCCGTCCTGGCGCGCGACGAGAGCGGTCAATACTGGATTACTCCGAAGGGCAGAAATCCTACCATCGTCGCGGGGCGTGAAGTCACCAGAGAGGAACGCTCGCCCGTCGCGCCAGACGAGAAGATAGAAATTTGCAGCTACAGCCTGCGTATACCGCCGAAGTAAGTTGAAGGGGTGAGCCCCGACGGGGCACAAACGGAGACTTAAGATTCAGAATGGGCGGCGCTGGCGACCGGCTGCGGCTGTGAGTAAGCGCCGGATTCCAACTCCGTTATCAGTGCTTCCAGAAGCGGCGCGATACGTTCGGGCTCAACGTAATCCTTCCCCAGTATCTTGGTGATCGGTCTGTGCTTCGTATCGCTCCTCATCTCCTTCAATAGCGCGCGGCAGAAAGAGACGACGACCTCCACGTCGAACTGCTTGCCTGTGTTGCGACGAAAATCTTCCACCACTTCTTCGAGAGAGCGCCGCGTCTTGTATGGACGATTGGTCGTCATCGCGTCGAACGAATCCGCGAGCGTGATGATTTTTGTGCCGATTGGTATCTGATCGCCGGTCAATCCGTCTGGATAGCCGCGCCCGTCTATGCGCTCGTGATGATGACGCGCCATCAAAGGAATGTCCGCGTAAGGATGGCGTATGGGGGCTAGGATTTCGTAACCGGCAGCCGGATGCCGATTCAGCTCGCTCGATTTTTTGGCGTCGATTTTGTAAGGCGCGTTGATAATATCGCGCTCGACGATGAGCTTGCCGATGTCATGCAGATAACCCGCGATGGCGATGCCTTCGACCTCTTCATCGCCCCAGCCCATCTCACGCGCGATGATCTCGCTGTATTTCCCTACGCGCTCAGAATGTCCTTGCGTGTATTTGTCCTTGATGTCGATGGCGGCGGCAAAGGCGCGCACGGTGTCGCGGTAAATACCGCGCAGTCCATCATAGAGCTGTCGATTCTCTTCAGCCCTGCGCTCAAGCTCTTCCAGTAAGCGGTGTGTGTGAATGCCGACGCCGATATGGCGTGCCATCGAGCAGATCACTTCACGATCCTCTGCGGTGAAAGGCTCTTCGCTGGCCTTTCCGCCGAGCATGACCAGGCCCGTCAAATCATTGCGCACGACGAGCGGCACGACCAGATCAATACGCAATTCTTCGAGCAATGATTTGTGCCGCGCGGCGAATTGCGCGAAGGCAGGCGTCTCGTCAGCAATCTCCAACCCGCGCAGACCCAAACTGAGCAGCCCATCGACCTCTTCCTGATCGAGTGAAACGTCCGTCGGTGGCTCGTCACCCAGTCCGCGCGCGGCAACAAAGTGCAGGACTTGATCGGCCTTATCGTATTCACAGACAGCGCCGCGACGGATCGCCAGCGTGCCGAGCAGCAGATGCAATGAAGTGCGAACCATCTCCAGGAAATCGTGCGGGTCGGCGATCTCCTGCCCCAGGTCTGCGAGCGCAGCGAACGTATGAACGAGCCTTTGCACCTTCTCCTGCATGAAGCCTCAACCTTTAGTGACCAACGCTTGCGCCAGTTCCTTTGAACTCCGTCAACGTATTCAAAGCTTCCTGTTCGTCCTGGGCCAATGCTACGTATTTGGTCAAGCCCAGCATCTCGAACAGCTCGACGGTCTGCGTATTGACATCCGAGAAGACCAGTTGCGCGCCCACGCCCTCTGCGGCATCTATGACGCCCAAAAGGATAGAGACACCAATGCTGTTAACCAGCTCGGTGTCTCGGAAATTGATGACGAGTGCGCGACAGCCCTCTTCCAGACGGAGTCTGCATTCACGCTCGATGCGCTCTCCGCTCAACTTGTTGAGATAATCCGTCGCGTAGACGACGGCCATCTCCCCGATGCAACGCGAGCGCACCGGAGCCCCGGTCAAAGATTCCGCCATTAGTAAGCTCCCCTCTTACTTAATAGACAGTACCAATCAGCCCGTAAATCCCATTGCGATGGCGAGGCGAAAGATTGTGTTTTGATTACAATCCTTCTGCGGGTTTCAGCGCAAGTATTTGGTCATACGCAGTCGCGTACCATCATCTACGCGCTCGAACTCGACCTCATCCATCAGGCTTTTAATCAGCGTCAGTCCCCAGCCGCGTCGCTCGCTGCTGCTACTGCTGCGCGAGCCCTGCTCATCATTCCCGTTATCTTTGGCGTGACCCCTTTCGCCGTTCTGGCCGTTAAAACTTGCGGGCATGACCCCACGGCTTGAGACAGTGACGACTAATTTATCACTTTCCAGGCGAAAGCGTTGATATATTTTTCGATCCGGGCTCAGCGAGTGCTCTGCGGCATTGATGCAGGCCTCGACCAGAGCGGTCTTGATCTGGTTTATCGCCTCAGGTTTAAAGTTGATCCGGCGGGCGATCTGGTCAACGGTTGTCGCCGCGATCAGCTCCGTATCTTCGCCCATAGGAATCACCAGCTCGAACTCGTCCGTACTCTCTTCAGCTTTGGCTGAGGGCGAAGCATCCATGTTGATACGCGCCGTCAAAAGCTCTAACTGGTAACGGCTTGAGCCGTAGGCTTCGCGCTCGGCCAGTAGCTCGCTGGCTTCAGGGGAAAACCCTTCGGGCGCGACCAGCCACAACCGTACGCGATGAAAGCCGCAGGAGCGCGCCACGCTCATCAAACGATCACACCAGACTTCCGTTATCCCACGGCCTGCTTCGAGCTTGGATTCAATCTCGGCGGCGATCCAGACCACTTCGTTGGCGTCCGTATAAGTTCCGGCATCGAAACCGGGCGCGACCGCGCAACGCTCGTCATCACAGACGGACTGCATCGGCGGGTAAAAGGCCACGCAGGCAGCCGCATGCACGACCTGCGGCAAGCGCACGAGGTCTGTCTCTGCGTCCAGCCCCGCGGCCACACCTTCTGCATGCAGTCCCTTGTAGGCGCGACTGAAGCGGTCGTAATGAAGCAGACTGGCAGGCACGCGCTGGCCGTTGAAACGCACGAGCAACTCGCGCAAATTCAGTGCGGCGGCGCGGCGATAATGGCGTGCCATCGTGTGCGGAGCGCGCTTTAAAGTCTCAAGTAGAGTCTCTGCGACGACCAGCGCGCGCGGCTCTGCGGCGACCTCCATGCGATAGCGCGTCGCCAGATAATCGCCCCACGCGAACGAGCCGTTGCCGACCTCTACAAAGTTGGCGTTGAGGCTCACCAGCTCATTGATGTGCAGCTCGCGTATGATCTGCTGTAATTGATCCGGCTCGACTCCAAGACGTTTGCGCCACGTCTCGACCTGCGCGCGGCTTCCGTCACTCGCCTTCGATTCATAAAGCACTCTTATCAAAGCGCGGCGCGGCGTAGTCACACCAGTGATGTTCTCCATCACGGAATCGAAATGGCGGTTGAGGCGGCCTCCCATCAACTCGTCAACGTAAAGCTGCTGGCAGTGCAGGAATGTCGTCAGGTCTGTCTCTTTGTCACGCGCGGATTGGACGAGCGATTGAATATAGAAAGGCTTGCCGCCCAGTTGCTGCACGATCAGATCGCGCGTCTGATCGTTGAGCGCAATCTGCGCGCGCTCCGCAAGACGTTCGACGAGGGCGCGCGCATCCGCATCCGCCAGTTTTTCAAGACGCAGCTTACTGAAACGATCCGAAGCTTCCGTTTCGCCAAAGCGCACGATGTCTAGCAGACGACGACGAAGGCCCGCCATCACAAACGGCAGATCGGAGCGTATAAGAAGCTGCGCAGCCTCCGGGCCAAGCTGCGTCTCCCCCTTCAGGCGCTCCGTCAGATGAAGGCCGTCGAGCATGACGAGCGTACGCACGCCACGCGCCTGCGCCCTCTGCGGAGCGCTCAGGCACAGGCGAATCTGTGCACGTTCGTCGTCACGCGAACGCTCGACCGCCTCGATCAGTTGGCCCACCCATTCATCATCGACGGGAGGAAGCGTCTCTATCAATTCCGCCAGGGGCTGTAAGGCTCTGGCCTGCGCGGGCTCTTTGCGTCGCCACGCGACAAGCTGTTGAATAAAGGTGTGAAAGAAACGGCGCGCAGCCGCCACGTTCGTTTTATCGTCGGCGGAAAAAGCGAAATAGAAGGGGACGACCTGATCGTGACGACGAAAAATCTCGTCGTAGGATTGACGCAGCAGTTCCGAGAGGCCAGCGGAAGGAGCAGCAAGCACGAGCAGGCCCTGAGCTTTGGCGCGCACAGCACTGAGCGCCACGATCCGTTCAAGCTCATTGGCGCGGCCAATGAAGTCCTCCGGCTCGACGCGGCCTAAGATGCGCCGCTCGCCTCTCTCTCTATTTTGCGTCTTTGGGGACATCGCTACTGCTACTGCTGCTGGCGGGCTCGAATTGAGCATCGCCGCCGCTATGTGGAAAGACCTGATTCTTACCCAGGCTCTTAGCGCTGTAGAGCGCACGGTCAGCCGCGCCGATCATCGCGGCGGGAGTGTCCAGTGTGGGCGTGAAGGTCGAGACGCCGATGCTGATGGTAACAGCACCGAGCGGCTGCGTTTTACCGTGCGGAAAACGCGTGCGCTGGACTCTGCGGCGTATACGCTCGGCAATGGCGAAGGCTTCGTCGAGCGTCGTCTGCGGCAGCAGGATGGAGAACTCTTCGCCTCCGTAACGCGAGGCTACATCGGCAGAGCGAAGCGCGCTTTTCAAACATTGAGCCGTCATCTCAAGCGCCAGATCGCCTGCCTGATGCCCGTTGCGGTCGTTATAGACTTTGAAGTCGTCTATATCGAGCATCATAAAACTCATCGCGTAGCCATGACGCGCGGAGCGTTTCATTTCTTCCGTCAGACGTTCTTCCAGATAGCGACGGTTAAGCAGCCCGGTCAGCGGGTCTGTGATCGACATCAATTGAAACTGCTCTGCCTTCTCGTGCCATTCGGCGCGATCGAGCGCGAGCGCCATCTGCGGCGCAATCGTTTCCAGCAAACTCAGGTCGATCTCGTCATAAGAGCCGCCGCCAGCCTTGTCCGTGACGTTGAGCACGCCTACTTTTCGTCCGCCGACCTGAATCGGATAGCTGATAAATGATTTCGTCTTATAGCGACGCTCGGCGGGCGCGGGCGTATGCCCTGATTGTTCAAGGTCGCGCACGACCAGCGGCTGTCCGTTTTGAAGCACAGTGCCGGAGATGCCGTCGCCCAGCCGCAGGCGCAAGTCTTCTGGAACGCCCGCAGTAAATCCCATCGCCGCCTTCATCGCCAGCTCGTTCGAAGTCGCGTCGAAGAGCAGAAGAGAGCCGCGCTCGGCGTGCAGCAATTCGACGGAGTGGCGCAGAATAGAGAGATACGTCTCCGCCGGATTCGTGACGTTGATGCGTTCGGTAAAGCGCACGAGTTGATCCGCAAAGCGCGCGTGTTGATCCAGTTCGAAGCGCAGTCGCAGGACTTCTATCGGCAAGGCGAGGTCTCGGCAAAATTCCGTGATCGCAAGCCGACGCGCATCGTCAAGAGCTACGTCGCGCACGAGCAGAGCGCCTTTGACCTCGTCGCCGATCATTAGAGGGAAAAGCTCGACGGTCTTCTTTGGATTAAGCTTCTCCTGCTGCGCGATTGTTCGCACGGGTCTGTATCCTGAAGGCGTCTCGCTCAAAACGATTGACGATCCTGCCTTCAGCGCCGTCGCCAGGCGCGTCTCCTTCCCCAACTCGACGCGTATGGAAGTATCCTGAAAGTGGCCCGTGGCGTAGAATTTGACCAGCGTATTCTGGTCGCGTAAAAGAAGCGCAAGCGAAGCGAGCCCATGTTTCTCCGACAGGGCTCTCAAAGCTTTGCCGCAAGCCTCCTGAAACGCGACATCGGCCAAAGCGTTGCCGGCGACGTAAATCTCCGTGTGCTCTTCGAGCCTCTCTTCGATCAGCACAGGCGCAGGAACGTTGGCAGTGTTGGCTTTCGTTGGCGCGGCGTCTGGCTGCTCTGAAGTTTCGCGCACTGTCCTGGAAGGCTTGACGGGATGAGCATCCCTTTTGTGGTCGCGTGCGGCGATCGTAATGTGCTTCGCCAGATCATCCAAATCCTGACGCGCGGCAAAGATGACGTTCTTAAAAAGATCGCTCGATAGTAAATCCTGTAGGTCGCCCGTGCGCAGGCGCTCGGCCAGCACGCGATAGTCCGCGGTGGTGAGAAACGCGCGGCCACCGATCACGGCCAGCTCACCGGGCGCGCCGATTTCGACCGGCATCGTAAAGCAATGCAGCCCCGCATGGCAGCGATAATGCGCCGGGCCTTCCGATTTCATCGCGCGCTCAAAGGCCTTGCCGCAATACGGATCGCACAAACGTTTGTGCGTGCTTGAAGATTGAAAAGCGCGGCAGATCGAATTGTTGTTCGAGACGTGAAGCGAGGGCGGCTGCGGGCCTTCGACGAGCAGGATAGAGAGACCCGCGTTGGATGCGAGCGAGTCCTGTGTCTCCGGCCAGCCCGGCGGGCACGCATCCTGCGCGTGCTTGGTTTCGCGCTCTGGCACGGATGATTTATCCAGCATCTGATAGGCCACTATTGTTGCGCTCGAAAAACTGGTTGGGAGGCCGGGAACCGGCAAAGAATTAGGAGACTCACGTCCGCACGTACGCGCCCCCTTACTAGCATGATGGTGGAGGTTAGCGGCCACCGATCCTGCTTTTTAGTATAAGTGTCAGCGAACAAACAAACAAGTGATTTCTAGTGAAAACACAGGCACATACGGACTTTCGTGATGTGCCGCGCGGCTGTCTCTACAGACTCTAATGTAAATGATTAATAGCCGGGCCGTTTCAAGTTGCGATCACGCGTTGCGCATCGCGCAGGCCAGGCGCATCGCCCGGCGCGACACTGTCGATGTCGGGCTGTTCGGGACTGATACGGATACAGGCCGCAAAATGATTGGGCTTGATCTCCGCGAGCGGGGGCACAACCTCTTTACATGCTTGAATTGCATAAGGACAGCGGGTGTGGAAACGACACCCCTGGGGGGGATTGATAGGCGAAGGCACATCGCCTTCCAGCACTATGCGCTGGCGCGTGGCTTCAACGGCTGGGTCAGGCACGGGGACGGCAGAGATGAGAGCCTTTGTGTATGGCATCAGCGGATCGTCGTAGATGGTTTTGGCGTCTGCGATCTCTACGAGCTTGCCCAGGTACATCACGGCAACACGATCCGAGACGTGGCGAATGGCTCTCAAATCATGCGAGATAAAGAGATAGGTCAGATTCTTCTGGCGCTGAAGACGTTCCATCAGGTTCATGATCTGCGCCTGAATCGAGACATCAAGGGCGGAGATCGGCTCGTCTGCGACGATAAAGTCGGGATTGACGGCCAGAGCCCGAGCGATGCCTATGCGCTGGCGCTGCCCGCCGGAGAATTCATGCGGAAAGCGTTTGATAAAACGTTTGTTGAGGCCGACCGTCTCCATCAACTCCTGCACCATTTTATCCATCTCGTTACCGCGCGCGAGACGGAAAGTCTGAATCGGCTCGGAGATGATCTGCCCGACCGTCATACGCGGATTGAGCGACGCATACGGGTCCTGAAAGATCATTTGCAGGTGCCGACGCTGGTCGCGCATCTCTCTTTGCGAAAGATGCGCCAGGTCGCGCCCGCGAAAGAGCACCTGCCCGCTCGTCGGCTCAGTCAGGCGCAGGAGGGCGCGCCCGAGGGTCGATTTACCGCAGCCGGATTCCCCGACCAGCCCTAAGGTCTCACC
>Ga0190273_10000982_pt1 | contig 10277 bp, 6 predicted proteins | sample Popmic504IS_FD_134513 | JGI IMG/M metagenome (GOLD analysis project Ga0190273, IMG submission 134513) | Populus adjacent soil microbial communities from riparian zone of Shoshone River, Wyoming, USA - 504 IS | ecosystem: Environmental > Terrestrial > Soil > Riparian zone > Trees stand | place...
GCCCTTGCCCTCGTCGCCCCACTGGGCGCCGACCACGGTGACGTTGGCCAATTGCAGATCCCCTCGAAAGCCGCGCGGCTTCTAACCTCTGCGCGCTCCCAACGAAAGGGTCAGGCGCCGGCCCGCTGTGCAAAGCCCCAGGCGGCGTTGGCGAGCAGCGGCACGCGGGCCTCCATCAGCGCGGCATGGCTGCTGGCCGCCGTGCCGTCGCGGACCCGCCCGACGATGCCCTGGCAGATGCCGGCCAGCCTGAACAGGTTGTAGGAGAAGTACCAGTCGAGCTGCGGCAGCCCGGAGCGTCCGGTCAGGCGGCAGTACTCGGCGACATACTCCTCAATGGTCGGGATGCCGTGGGCGGTCAGGTCGTCGATGCCCGAGAGCCCGCCGCGCTGGTCTGACGGCATCACCCAGTTCATCAGCAGGTAGGAGAAGTCGGCCAGCGGGTTGCCCAGCGTCGACAGCTCCCAGTCCAGCACCGCGATCACCTTTGGCTCGGTCGGGTGCAGGATCATGTTGTCGAGGCGGTAGTCGCCGTGGACGATGGAGGTGCGGTCGTCGTCCGGGGTGGTCGAGGGCAACCACTCCATCAGCCGGTTCATGGTCTCGATGTCGGAGGTTTCGGACGCCTTGTACTGTTTGGTCCAGCGGTCGATCTGGCGGGTGAAGTAGTTGCCCGGCTTGCCGAAGTCGCCAAGGCCGATGGCCTCGTAGTCGGTGTTGTGCAGGGCGGCCAGCGTCTCCAGCTTGGCCTGGTATATCGCCCGCCGCTCGGCCGGCTCGTAGTCGGGCAGCGTGCCGTCCCAGAGGATGCGGCCCTCCACGTTGCCCATGACGTAGAACATCGTGCCGATGACGTCGTCGTCCGCGCACAGCGCATAGGCTTTCGCAACGGGAAAGCCGGTCTTGCCGAGCGCCGAGATCACCTTGAACTCGCGGTCGACGGCGTGGGCGGACGGCAGCAGCTTGCCCGGCGGCTTGCGGCGCAGGACGTAGCGCTGGTTCGGCGTCACCAGCTGGTACGTCGGGTTCGACTGACCACCCTTGAACTGGCGCACTTCCAGCGGGCCTTCGTAGCCCTCGACGTTAGCCTTCAGCCAGGCTTCCAGCTTCGCCTCGTCGATGCGATGGCGCTCGTCCACCGCCTTGGTGCCGGAGTTCAGCTCCTGCGCGCTCTGCTGGGCGGCTTTAGCCATGGCGATCCCTCTCTTACGCTCGTTTGAAAGCACTTTAGCGGCGAGCGCGGGCGGCGCCAGATGTATCGAGAGTGGTCACTGCCCTCAGCTTCTTCTCCCCGTCATCCTCGGGCTTGTCCCGAGGCCCCATGCACACGGGTGCCGAGGGGGTAACGCGCCTTGGATGCCGCCGCATTCCCTCTGGCATCGCCTCGATTATGGGTCCTCGGGACAAGCCCGAGGATGACGGGGGAAGGGAGATTATGCAGCTGTCGCGCAGGGAGCGGACAGGGAGAAACGAGGGTCGAGACGGACGCAATGTCTCGCCTTGATGTGTCTCGCTCTTACAGCGCCCGCCAGCCGATGTCGGAGCGGTAGAAGCCGTCGGGGAAGTCGATGGCGCCGACGGCCGCGTAGGCAATGTCGCGGGCTTCATGGAGGGTGGCGCCCTTGGCGCAGACGTTGAGGACACGGCCGCCGGACGCTCGGAGATAGCCTTCTTCGTCACGGCTAGTCCCGGCATGGAAGACCACCGCCTCGTCGCCGAAGTCGGCGTCGGCGCCGGAGATGACGCCTCCGCTCTGGGGCGCGTCCGGGTAGCCGTTAGCGGCCATCACCACGCAGATCGCCGCCTCGTCAGCCCACTGAGGTTCGGGCTGGCCGGCCAGCTCGCCGGTCGCGGCGGACAGCAGGTATGGCACGATATCGTCTTCCAGCCGCAGCATCAGCACCTGGCACTCGGGGTCGCCGAAGCGGGCGTTGTACTCGACGAGCTTCGGTCCCTGCACCGTCAGCATCAGCCCCGCATAGAGCACGCCTTTGTAGGGATAGCCCTCCGCCGCCATGCCGCGCACGGTGGGCTCGATGATCTCGCGGCGGGCACGCTCGATCAGCTCGGCCGTCAACACCGGCGCGGGGGAGTAGGTGCCCATGCCACCGGTGTTCGGGCCCTCGTCGCCGTCAAAGGCGCGCTTGTGGTCCTGCGCGGCGCCGAACAGCAGGCCGGTCTCGCCGTCGGAGAGGGCGAACAGCGAGGCCTCCTCCCCCTCCATGAACTCCTCGATCACCACCCGCGCGCCGGCCTGGCCGAAGCGGCCGCCGAGCATGTCGAGCACGGCGGCGTCGGCTTCCTCACGGGTCGCGGCGATGACCACGCCCTTGCCCGCCGCCAATCCGTCGGCCTTGATGACGAAAGGCGCCGTCAGGCTGTCGAGGAAGGCCGCCGCCTTGTCCGGCGTTTCGAACACGCCGTAGGCCGCGGTCGGCAGATTGTGGCGCGCGCAGAAGTCCTTGGTGAAGGCCTTCGAGGTCTCCAGCCGCGCCGCCGCCTGGCTGGGGCCAAAGCAGGGAATGCCGAGCTCCGCCAGCCGGTCGGCCAACCCAACCTCCAGCGCGGCCTCCGGCCCCACCACCACCAGGTCGGCGCCGATCTCCTGAGCCAGCGCGACCAGCCCCTCGACGGCCGTAACCTTCACCGGCCGGATTTCGCAGACGCCCTCGATGCCCGGATTGCCCGGCGCGCAGACCAGCCGCCCGCACAGCGGTGACTGGGCGATCTTCCAGGCCAGCGCGTGCTCGCGTCCGCCGGACCCTACGAGGAGGATGTTCATGGCCAGCGGCTTTGGCGCGCGCGGGCGGTGGGGTCAAGGGCGCCCTCGACGGCGGCGTTGAAGAGGCTCGATTCCTTCCAGGCCCCCGGATATGTTGGCCAGACATATGGCGCCCATTGTAGCCTTGCGATAGACGAGGCGGGCCCTCGCGGGAGCGACGCAATTTCGCCGCATCGCGCAGGGTACGAAGGGACGTCCGGATTAGTCGGGGTTTTGACTCGCATGCATCGTAAGCGTCTGGTTGCCACGGTCGCGGCCGCTCCCCTGTTGCTGTTCGCACAGGGCGCGTGGGCCGAGACGACGATCACAACCGCGGTGACTGCCCCGGTCAAGACCTCCACCACCAACGACGACGTGCGCGTCACCAGCGCCGGCTCGATCAAGCCGACCGTCGCGGGCCCCGCCCTGCTGATGGACTCCAACGACAACATCACCAACGAAGGCACGATCAGCACCACCGGCGTGAACGGCTCGGTCGGCATGCAGGCGGCCGGTGGGCTGACCGGCAACGTCACCAATAAGGGTACGATCTCGATCGTCGAGGACTACACGCCGACGGACACCGATCCCGACGGCGACGGCCCGCTGACCGGCGATGGCGACCTCGACGGCCCGTTCGCGCAAGGCTCAAACCGTTTCGGCATCCAGGTGACGGGCGGCTCGGGTCCCCTGACCGGATCGGTGCTGAACGACACCGGCGCTTCGATCACCGTTGAGGGCAACAACTCGGCGGGCATCAGCATCGAGTCCGGCCTGACCGGCTCGCTGACCAACAACGGCTCGGTCAACGTCACCGGCGACCATAGCTACGGCATTCACGCCACGGGCGACATCGGCGGCTCGGTGCTGCTCAACGGCTCGACCTCGGCCAGGGGCGACGGCTCCATCGGCGCGGCGGTCGATTCCGACGTCGCCGGCGGCGTGCGCGTGCAGGGCTCGGTCACCGCCACCGGCTACCGCTACACCACCCGGCCCGGCACGGCCGAGGACCGCGCCAAGCTCGACGCCGACGATCTGCTGAACGGCGGTCCGGCGGTGCAGGTCAGCGGCAATGTCACCAATGGCGTGCTGGTCGACATCCGCCCGGCGGACGACGACGAAGAAGAGGACGACGAAGACAACGACGGCATCGAAGACGCCAAGGAAGGCAACGGCTCGATCGCCTCGTTGGGCACGGCGCCGGCGCTGATGATCGCCGGGAGCGGCAACACCATCGGCGCGGTCGGGACCGGCGACAACGCCTACGGCGTCATCAACAAGGGCTCCATCACCGCCGACGGCATCTTCGACGGCAAGGCCTCGACCGGCGTGCAGATCGGCGGCGCGGCCTATGGGACGGGCGCGCCCGCCGCTGGACCGCTGACGGTCGCCGGCGGAGTGCGCAACGACGGCTCCATTACCACCCGCGCCTACCAGGCCAACTCGACGGCGGTGGTGCTGAAGAGCGGCGCGATGCTCAGTGGCACGGGCGAGATCCTCAACACCGGCCAAATCACCTCGCAGGTGCTGGTCAACTCCGCGCCGCTGCCGAACCCCGCTATCCCGCAGCTGCCGGGGGAGGGCTCGTTCACCGCGACCGGTATCCTGCTCGAACAGGGCTCGACGGCGACCACCCTGCGCAACAGCGGCGTCATCGGCGTGGCCGTCAACGGCGAGAACAGCGACGCCGTGGCCGTGCGCGACCTCAGCGGCTCTTTGGCCACGATCAACAACACCGGCCGCATCCAGGCCCAGATCATCCCGACCGACGACGCGGCCGACACCGATGACGAGGACATCGATCCGAGCAACGAGACCATCAACGGCAAGAAGGTCGCCATCGACGTGGCCGCCTCGACCACCGGCGTGACCATCACCCAGACGGGCACGGATGACGGCGACGACGGCGAGGACGATGTGGCCGACCCTGACGCCGACGCGGACGGCGTCGATGACGCCGACGAGCCGCTGATCCTGGGCGACGTGCGCATGGGCTCCGGCGCCGACACGGTCAACCTTAACAACGGCCAGCTGATCGGCGACGCCTTCTTCGGGGCGGGCGCGGACACGCTCAACATCAACGGCGGCGCGACCTTCAGCGGCCACGTCAACGATTCCGACGGCGCGCTGGCCATTAACCTCAACAACGGCCGCCTGGCGGTCGCCGACACCAGCACTATCAACGCCACCAGCCTCAACGTCGGCGCCGATGGCATCCTGCTGGTGACCATCGACAACGTCACCAACACCTCCACACGCTTTAATGTCGCGACGGCCGACTTCGCCACCGGCTCGCAGGTCGGGGTGCAGCTCAAGGGGCTGCTGACCTTCACCGACCTTGGCGAGACCAAGGACTACGTCATCGTCGACGCCGGCGTGCTGACGGCCGGGACCATCGACAACAGCCTGCTGGGCATCTCGCCGTTCATCTACAACGTCGGCGTCACCGCCAACGAGGCGACGGACGAACTGCTGCTGTCGGTGCGCCGGCGGACGGCGGCCGAGGCCGGGCTGAACGCATCAGAGACCGCGGCTTTCGACGCCTTCTACAACGCGATCGGCCAGGACGCCGCCGTCCGCGACGCCTTCCTGGCCCGCTTCACCCGCGAGCAGTTCCTGGCGCTCTACGACCAGATGCTGCCCGACCAGGGCGAGGGGCTGTTCTCGGCGCTCGACTACGCCAACCTGTCGATCGCCCGCGCCACTTCGATGCGGCCCGACCTGCACCAGCGCTACGGCCCCGACAGCTTCTGGCTCCAGGAGCTGAACGTCCAGGTCAAGCGCGACGGCGGCGAGACGCTGGGCTCGGAGGCCAAGGGTTTCGGCTTCGTTGGCGGCTACGAGAGCATGGACGACCGCGGCGGTGCGCTCGGCGCCACCCTCGCCTACGTCAACGCCGAAGAGAACGATGACGCAGCTCAGGTCGGCGAGCAGACCACTGTGTCGCTGTTCGAGGCCGGCGCCTACTGGCGCCAGGCGGCCGGTTCATGGCTGTTCAGCGTCCGCGGCGGCGCGGGTTACGCCCTCTTCGAAGGCACCCGCCGCTTCATCGCTCCGGCCGAACAGACGATCCGCGAAGCCAAGGCCGAGTGGAACGGCTGGACCGCCGGCGCCAGCGCCTCGGTCGCCTATGAAGCCCGCATGGGCCGCTACTTCGCCCGGCCGCTGGTGGCGGTCGACTACCTCTACGTCAGCGAAGACGGGCGTGAGGAAGAAGGCGGCGGCGCGGCGTTCAACCAGACGGTCGATGCCCGCACCTCCAGCCGCCTGTCGGGCACCGCCCAAGTCTCCTTCGGCGCCGAGTTCGGCCGCGACTTCTGGTGGCGTCCGGAAATGACGCTCGGCTATCGGCAGGTGTTCGCCGGCGAGGTCGGCAACACGGTCGCGCGCTTCGGCACGGGCAATCCGTTCACGCTCGTGGCCGCCGAGCCGGGCGATGGCGCCGCCATTGTCGGCCTGGCGATCCGGGCCGGGACGCCGATGTCGTATCTCGCTCTCGAAGCGGAGATGGAGCGGGTCAAGAACGAGCAGCGCTACAACGCCAAGCTCTCCGGTCGGGTGATGTTCTAGGCCTGAGGGGCTCGCCCTTCGCTGGAACCGGCTGCAGGCACCCGCATTAACGCGCCATGGACGCCCACGGCCGCTCGATCGACGACCTCTCAATCTCACGGACCGCCTAGGTGGGCCTCGTCGATGTCGTTGGGCTAGCCGCCGCCGGCCTGTCCATGGCCAGCTTCACCCCGCAGCTGGTCAAGATTTGGCGCGAGCGCGACGCCTCCTCGGTGTCCTTACGCATGTACGCCATCACCTGCACGGGGTTCGCCCTGTGGATCACCTACGGCGTGCTGCTGAAGAGCTGGCCGGTGATGATCGCCAACACGGTGTGCCTGCTGGAGTCCGCGGCGATCCTGATCCTGAAGTGGCGCTTCGAAAGAGGCACCCTCCCCGAACAATCCCCGTCATCCCGGCCGTAGCGCAGCGGAGAGCCGGGACCCATAGTCACAGCCCGGTCTTCTGGGTCCTGGATCGGCCCTGAAGGCCGTCCGGGATGACGGGTGGTTAGCGCAGCGCCGCGTTCACCTTGGCGAGCGCGGCTGAGCCGGGAATCAGGTCGGCGTCGGAGAGGCGGTTCAGCGGGGCTTCCACCGTGTCCAGGTTGTCGTGCAGGTCTTCGGCGTCGGGTTCGATGTAGAGGAGGCCGGTGACGACCTCTCCCGCCGCGTTGCGTTCGGCCAGGAAGGCTGAGGCGGCGCTGCGGTTGGTGGGGTCGTAGTCGGCGGCGACCTTGCGCAGGTTGAGAACCGTGCCGTCGTGCTGGGCGACGCTGATGACCTCGCCCGGCGCGTACTCGGCGGTGATCGGCGCGCGGCCGACCATGACGTCGAGGTGGTTCACGGCCTCGTTGTGCTCGCGCACCCAGTCGAAGCTTTTGGTCGAGCCGGCGTGGTTGTTGAAGGCGATGCAGGGGCTGAGCACGTCGATGAAGGCCGCGCCCTTGTGGCTGAGCGCCGCCTTGATCAGCGGCACCAGCTGGTCCTTGTCGCCCGAAAAGCTGCGCCCCACGAAACTGGCGCCCAGCTGCAGGGCCATGGCCACCAGGTCGATGCCGCTGTCGTGGTTGACCGCGCCCTTCTTCGACTTCGAGCCGCGGTCGGCGGTGGCCGAAAACTGGCCCTTGGTCAGGCCATACACGCCGTTGTTCTCGACGATGTAGGCCATGTTGACGCCGCGCCGCATGGCGTGGGCGAACTGGCCAAGGCCGATGGAGGCTGAGTCCCCGTCCCCTGAAACGCCGAGGTATATCAGCTCGCGGTTGGCAAGGTTGGCGCCGGTCAGCACCGAGGGCATGCGCCCGTGAACGGTGTTGAAGCCGTGACTGGCGCCGAGGAAATAATCCGGCGTCTTCGACGAACAGCCGATGCCCGACAGCTTGGCCAGTCGATGCGGCTCAAGGTCGATCTCGAAGCAGGCCTGGACGATGGCGGCGCTGATCGAGTCATGGCCGCAACCGGCGCACAGGGTCGACACCCGGCCCTCGTAATCGCGCCGCGTAAAGCCGACGGCGTTCTTCGTCAACGACGGGTGGGCGAAGAGCGGCTTGGCGATGTAGGTCATTTGGCCATCTCTCCTTGGGCCGACGCGCCGGTCGAACCCATCCGCGCCTTCAGCTCGCCGCCGATGAAGCGGGCGGTGATCGGCGTGCCGTCGTAGTGCAGCACCTTGACGAGGCGAGCCGGATCGACGCCGCCCTCGTTGATCAGCAGCGCCCGCAGCTGGGCGTCGCGGTTCTGCTCGACGACGAAGACCAGCTCGTGGGCGCCGATAAAATCGAACACCACGCCGGAGAACGGGAAGGCGCGCACCCGCATGGCATTCAGGTGCAGCCCCTGCGCCTCCAGCTGCTCCAGCGCCTCGTCCATGGCCGGCGAGGTCGAGCCGTAGAACAGCACCCCGTACGGCGTCTGCTTCTTGGCCCGCCGGGTCAGCGGCGCGGGGACCAACTGCTTGGCGGTGTCGAACTTGCGCAGCAGCCGCTCCATGTTGTCGACGTAGACCGCGCCCTCTTCGGAATAGCGGGCGTAGCGGTCGCGCGAGGTGCCGCGGGTGAAATAGGCGCCCTTGTTGGCGTGGGTCGCCGGGAGGGTGCGGTAGGGGATGCCGTCGCCGTCGATGTCGAGGTAGCGGCCAAAGTCGGCGCCCGCCTCCAGCATCTCGGCGGTCATCACCTTGCCCCGATCGAGTTCGCGGCTGTCGTCCCAGGCGAAGGGCGCGGTCAGCCACTCGTTCATGCCCATGTCGAGGTCGAGCATGACGAACACCGTCGTCTGCAGCCGGTCGGCCAGGTCGAAGGCCTGCGCCCCGAACTCGAAGCACTCGCCCGGACCTTCGGGCAGCAGCAGGACGTGCTTGGTGTCGCCGTGGCTGGCGTAGGCGCAGGTGATGATGTCCGACTGCTGAGTCCGCGTCGGCATGCCGGTCGAGGGGCCGCCGCGCTGGACGTCGAAGATCACGGCCGGGATTTCGGCGAAGTACGACAGGCCGATGAACTCCTGCATCAGCGAGATGCCGGGGCCGGAGGTGCAGGTGAAGGCCCGCGAGCCGTTCCAGCCCGCGCCGACGACCATGCCGATGGAGGCGATCTCGTCCTCGGCCTGGACGATGGCGTACTTGCCCTTGCCGGTAGCTAAGTCGGTGCGCAGCTTCTTGCAGTAGTCGGTGAAGGCCTCGGCCAGCGAGGTCGAGGGCGTGATCGGGTACCAGGCGCACACCGTGGCCCCGCCATAGACCGCGCCGAGGCCGGCGGCGGTGTTGCCGTCGACGAAGATGCGGTCGCCGACGCCGTCCGCCTTTTTCACCTGCAGGCCCAGCGGCGGCATGTTGGCGCGCGCGTACTCGTAGCCGATGCCGAGCGCCTCGATGTTGGCCGGGACCAGCTTGGGCTTGGATGCGTATTCCTCCGCCAGCAGGGTCTCGACCACCTCGCGCTCGATGCCGAGCAGGAAGGTCAGGGCGCCCAGGTAGATGATGTTCTTCATCACCTTGCGCTGGGAGGGGACCTGGTAGGCGTCGTTGCACAGGGCGGTCAGCGGCAGGCCAACGACGTTGACGTCCTTGCGGAACTTGGACGGCGGCAGCGGCTTGGTGGCGTCGTAGAAGAGGTAGCCGCCGGGATCGATCTCGGCCAGGTCGCGGTCCCAGGTCTGCGGGTTCATGGCGACCATCAGGTCCACCCCGCCGCGCCGACCCAGCCAGCCCTCGCCGCTGACCCGCACCTCGTACCAGGTCGGCAGCCCCTGGATGTTGGACGGGAAGATATTGCGCGCCGCCACCGGCACGCCCGAACGCAGGATGGCCTTCACGAACAGGCCGTTGGCGCTGGCCGATCCGGAGCCGTTTACGTTCGCGAACTTGACCACAAAGTCATTGACGGCACTCAACGCCCGCATGCGCCGTCCCCTGCGTGCGTCATATCCAGCAGGAACTTCTGCATGTCCCAGGCGCCGGTGGGGCAGCGTTCGGCGCAGAGGCCGCAGTGGAGGCAGACGTCCTCGTCCTTCACCATCACCCGGCCGGTCGGCAGCGTGCCGGAGACGTAGAGGTCCTGGGTGATGTTGATGGCCGGCGCCTTCAGCCTCGGCCGCAGCTCCTCCTCGTCGCTGTTGGCAGTGAAGGTGATGCAGTCGGTCGGACAGATATCCACGCAGGCGTCGCACTCGATGCACAGGGGCGTCGAAAACACCGTCTGCACGTCGCAGTTCAGGCAGCGCTGCGTCTCGGCGTAGGCGATGGCGCGGTCGAAGCCGAGCTCGACCTCGGCCTTGACGCTGCTGAGCGCCTGTTTCGTCTCCAGCAGCGGCACCTTGTAGCGGCGATCGCCGGCGATGTCGTTGTCGTAGCTCCATTCGTGCAAGCCCATCTTCTGCGACAGCACGCGCACGTTCGGCGCCGGGCGCTCGCGAATGTCCTCGCCCGACAGTTGCTTGTCGATCGACACTGCGGCGTCGTGGCCGTGCGC
>Ga0190273_10000983_pt1 | contig 10266 bp, 10 predicted proteins | sample Popmic504IS_FD_134513 | JGI IMG/M metagenome (GOLD analysis project Ga0190273, IMG submission 134513) | Populus adjacent soil microbial communities from riparian zone of Shoshone River, Wyoming, USA - 504 IS | ecosystem: Environmental > Terrestrial > Soil > Riparian zone > Trees stand | place...
GATCCGGGTGAGATCCTCGGAGCCGGTGATCGCGCCCACCGCCCATACGCCGAGGCTCCGCCACAGCGACCGCCGCTGCTGGCGGCGGTTATGGGCGGCGACGACATGGCCGACCTCGTGGGCAAGCACCGAGGCGAGCTCGGCCTCCGAGTTGACGATCCCCATCAGCCCGCGGGTCACATAGATGTAGCAGCCGGGCACGGCGAAGGCGTTGACGACGTCGCTGTTGACCAGGGTGAAGGTGCATTCCCCTTGGAGCCCCGCCGCGGCGGCGACCTTCTCGCCCACGCGCCGCGCATAAGCCGCCTCGGGTGCCTGGTAGGCGCCGCCGAACTCGGCGAGCAGCTGCGGATGCTGCTGGGCGCCGATCCGCTTCTCCTCGGCCCGCACTTCGGGCTGGTAATCGTCCCCGCCGCCGCAGCCGGGGAGCAGGGTCAGGGCGGCGGCGAGGGGGAGAAGGGCGCGACGGCGCATCAGGATCGCTCCTCGGTCGCTTCCCGGCGAAGGCCGGGATCCAGCCGCACCGCCGGTGCCGCTGGGCCCCGGCCTTCGCCGGGGAGCAGGGGCTTCGACAGGATCGGAACAGACATGCGCGTGGCTCAGTCGAGAAGGGGCTGGTCGAAGCGAACGCTCCAGAAGCCCGTCTCGGCCCCTTCGACTCCGAAATCATTGTCGTTGACGAGCAGAAGCTCGGACGGCGAGAGGATCGCCATGCCTTCGAGGTCGGCGCCGATTTCGGGAGCGTCGTCGGTGCTGAACAGAAGCCGCTTGGCGAGCACCGGAAGGCCGATCTCGCCGGCGCTCAGCTCCTCGACCGTCGGCCGGGCGGCGACGTCGAGATGCTCCGGCGGGAGCGCGAAGGAATCGTCTGGAGTGACGAGGTAGATTTTGGTGGTCTCGGATCCGCGCTCCAGGACCAGCAGCGAACCCTCGCCTACCCAGCACAGCTCACTCACCTTGAGGTCGCTGAGCTCGAGCGGCCCGTCGCGCCGGAAGCTGTCCGGCGGGTCGAGCGGGTAGAGATATTGGGCGGCGAACTCGCCCGTCCCGGCATCGAGCCGCCACAGCCGGACGTGGCGGGCCTGCTCGTGCGCGGACTCGTCGGGATGGGCGAGGGGGCTCTGGAAGGCAAGGAACAGCCACCGGCCGTCCGGCGAAAGCGCGATCGCCTCGAAGCCGCGGTTGAGCTGGCGGCGGGCGGCGAGGGCGGGGAGGCTGGCTTCGACCGGATAAGCGGCCCCGTGGAGGGCGACCCCTTGCGGAACCAGCCGCTTCACGACCCGCCCGTCGCCGTCGAGCCGGACCAGCGACGGCCCGAACTCGTCGCCCACCCAGAAGCCGCCGTCCGGCAGAGCGGCGATGCCTTCGGTGTCGAGGCCGGAGGGGTCCGGGTCGAGCGGCTCTCCCCCCAGGTCGAAGGCCGGTTCGCAGCGCGTGTGCGGCCCTCCCGGCACCGGCAGCCCGGAAATCGGCCGGCCCTCCGCGTCCGAGACACGCAGGCTGCGCACCAGCTCGACCCGCCCGTCGGCGACCCGAAGCTCGGCGAGGGCTGGACCGAGATCGAGGCGCGGCATGATCTTGGCGCCTTCCTCGCTTCGCAAGGGCTTCAGCCGGTCGAGGCCGTAAAGCTTGACGGCCGTCTTCACCTTGATGTTGGGGCCGCGATCGCCGACCGCCCAGACGATCCCCGGCGGATCCCCGGCCCGCCGCGAGAGCCCCGAGCCGAAGCTCGAGCGGAAACGCATCGTGCGTTTCGGCAGGTCTATCTCGCCGAGCGCCTCGTCGGCCCAGTTAAGCCGCTCGACCGTCCAGCTCAATTCGCGCTCTCCAGGCTCTCCACGGTGAGATTGCCGTTGGTGTAGACGCAGATCTCGGCGGCGATTCCCATCGCCTTTCGGGCGAGGGTCTCGGCGTCCTCCTCATAATCGAGCAGGGCGGTGGCGGCGGCGAGCGCGAAATTGCCGCCCGAGCCGATCGCCGCGACTCCCGAGCCGGGCTCGAGCACGTCGCCATTGCCGGTGAGGACGAGCGTCACCTCCTTGTCGGCGACGATCATCATCGCTTCGAGGTTGCGCAGATATTTGTCGGTCCGCCAGTCCTTGGCGAGCTCGACGGCGGCGCGCATCAGCTGGCCGTGATGCTGCTCGAGCTTGCGCTCCAGCCGCTCGAACAGGGTGAAGGCGTCGGCGGTGGCCCCGGCGAAGCCGCCGATGACGCTGCCGTCGCCGAGCCGCCTCACCTTGCGGGCATTGGGCTTGATCACGGTCTGGCCCAACGTGACCTGGCCGTCGCCGGCGATCACCGCCCGGCCGTTCTTGCGCACCGCCAGGATTGTCGTGCCGTGCCAGCTTTCCATCACATGCTCCCGCTCTTGGACGGCGGCGATATGGTGGCCGGGCACGGGCGATGCAATCGAATGTCGCGCTGAGGAGTTCGTTGCGGTCGGCTATCCCGAATCATCCAGAACGGACGCAAAGAATTTTCCTATCTGCGGTCGTTCATGATACGTTCTTTCCTATCCGCGGATCAAAAGACTATTGGAAAGGAACGAACATGCCGACGGGAAGAAGATCTTTGCTGAGCCGACTGATAAGGGCCCTCCCGGTCGTGCTCGCCGCCGCGCCCGGCGTCATCGACGCGATCCAGCAGGCTCGGCGCGCGCTGCGCGAGCCCGACGCGCCCCGGGATCCGGCGTTGCCGCCCGCTTGAGCCGCCGGTCACGAAGTTTTCTGCCTTCAGGAAGCCGAACCTTCCGAAGCTTCTGAAACTTCCACGTCGCGATTGAGCGCTGACAGGGGAGCGGCGTAGCGCTAGCGTCGGCTCGATGGAGATCTTCCTCCTTTTCCTCCTTCTCGGCCTCGCCGGCCTGCTCGCCGCCAATCTCTACCTCTTTACGCGGGTGACCCGGCTGGAGAGGCAGATCGGCGGGATCCGCTCCGAACCGGCCCAACCGACCGGGCCCGACCCCCGTGCCGACGCGGCGGGCGCCGGGGCCCCGCCGCCGGCGCGGGAGACCCTCGCCAGCCTCTTCGAGCAGCTGGTCGGCGGCCGTCTCCTGATCTGGATCGGCGGGATCGCGCTCGTCGTCGCGGGATTCTTCCTGATCCGGCACACGATCGAGATCGGGCTCGTGACTCCGGAGCTCAGGATGATCGCCGCCGCCCTGTTCGGCCTGCTGCTGCTCGCGGGCGGGGAATATGCGCGCGGCCGCAAGTCCCTCGCCGACGAGCCACGGATCGCCCAGGCCCTGGTCGGCGCGGGCATCGCGATCCTCTACGCGACGGCCTACGGAAGCTGGTACCTCTACGGCCAGATCGACGGCCGGACGGCCTCGGTTCTGATGCTCGCGATCAGCGCGGCGGCGCTGGGCCTGTCGCTCAGGCACGGGGCGGCGGCGGCGGTGATGGGCATGGTCGGCGGCTTCCTGACGCCCTGGCTCGCGGGAGACCCCGAGGGGGGAGCGCTGCCGATCCTCGCTTACATCGCCCTTCTGAACGCGGCGATTTTCGCCCTGGCGTGGAAGCGGGGCTGGGGCTGGCTTGCCGCCGGCTCGGTGGCCTTGAGCTTCGTCTGGACGGGCTTCCTGATCTTCGGACCCCCACGGGACGCGCTCGCCGCCGGCCTCTTCGTCGTCGCGCTCGCCCTCGCCGCCTCGCTGTTCCGGCCGGGAGGCGGCCGGCCGCTGACGATGATGCAGCCGGTCGTCATCGGCCTCGTCGAGCTGACTTTGCTCGTGATCCGCCTGGACACCGATCCGCGCGCCTGGCTGCTCTTCGGATCGCTCGCCGGGATCGGCCTCTGGCTCGGCGCCCGACGCGACGATTTCCGGCTCGCGCCGCCGGTCGGGCTGGCGCTTGCGCTGGTCCTGCTTCTGATCAAGGCGCCGATCGACAGCGACCCGCTGGTGCCGTGGATGGGGGCGGCGATCACCCTGATGTTCGCCGGAGTGTCGATCCCGATGTCGACGAAGGACCGGATCCTTCGCATCCTCACCGCCTGCGCGGCGCTCGCCGGGCCGATCCTCATCCTTCGGCTGCTTCGTCCCGGGATGCTTTCTCCGTTCGGCTGGGGACTGGCCGCCGCGCTCCTGGCGGCGGCGGCCCTCGCCTTGCTGTGGCTCCACCGAAAGGATTCGGCCGGCCGCAAGATGCCCGATTCGGCGATGGCCGCGGCGGGCGCGACGGCCGCCTTGCTCCTCGCTCTGGCCGGCCACGACCTCACCGCCCGCGACTTCGTGTCGGCGACCTGGCTGGCGACGGCGCTCGCTTTGGTCGCGGCCGGGATCCGGATTCCGGACAAGGCGCTTCGCCTGGCGGGGCTGATCCTCCTTACCGCGACGATCCTCAAGGTGTTCCTGCTCGACGCCGCGGAGCTCCAGGGCGTGCTTCGAATCCTCTCGTTCCTCGGCCTGGGGATCGCGCTCATCGGCCTGGGAACGCTCTACGGCACCGTCCTCCGGGCGGAACGCAAGGTCCTCGATGGCGAGGCACGGCCGTCGGACTCCAGGAAGGGAAACCCGGTATGATCTTGTTCGTGACTGCGCTCGCCGCCGTAGCCGCCCCCGCGCCCCGCCTCGTCTACTGCCATATGATGGAATGCTCCTGGTCCAGGCCGGTCTCGAACGCCGCCGTTCGCTCGACCCCGGCCGGCACCCTGCGGCGGGTCGCCGCCATTCGCGGCACTTCGGTCCACCGGGACGACTATCCTTCGCGCTACCATCCCTCGATCCACATTGAGTGGAAGCAGCCGGCGGCAATCGACTATGTCTTCTGCTCCCGCTCGCAGCCGGCTTTCGCCTTCCGCTCCGGCAAGCGCTGGATCGCCCACGCCTTGGACCTGTTCAATCTCGGCGGCTACAATACCGCCTCGGCGGTCACCTACCTGCGCGCCTGCCACGGCGTCGATTACGATCGGGAGGACATCGACAGGGCGATGCGTGGGCTCGGCTACCGTCCCGGAACGCGTAGCGAGCAGGTTGAGATCGCCAGGCCGGAGCAGCTCCTCGACCTGCCGCGGCGGGCGCGGAAGTGACGCCGTCCTTTTGAAAAATGGTCGGGGCGACTGGATTCGAACCAGCGACCCCCACACCCCCAGTGTGATGCGCTACCAGGCTGCGCTACGCCCCGACCGAGGGGCGCGACTTAGGCCCGAGCGCACGCGAAGGCAAGTCGCGCCAAGTGCGTCATTCCGGCGAAAGCCGGAATCCATGAACGCCGAGGCCGGAGAATATGGCCGTGCGCCCGTGTTCATGGATGCCGGGTCAAGCCCGGCATGACGAACAAGGGATCGACCGTTGACCAGCGCCGCAGCTCTATCTAGTTGCAAATAGCAACCTACAAACGAGGCTGGATATGAACCCTGAGCGGCGAATGGGCGTGGCCTCGCGCGATGAGGTTGCGCACCTCACCGGGATCGAAATGCTGAACGCGATCATCGCGGGCGAGCTTCCGGCACCGCCGATCGGCGCGACCATGGGCTTCCGCCTCGTCGAAGTCGCGCCGGGTCGGGCAGTGTTCGAAGGCGCGGCCGGGCCGCATCTGCTCAACCCGCTTGGCGGGGTCCATGGCGGAGTCGCACTGACCCTGATCGACAGCGCCGCCGGCTGCGCCGTCCACACCGAGCTTCCGGCGGGAATCGGCTATACGACGGTCGAGACCAAGGTGAACTTCACCCGGCCGATCCCGCCCGACGGCACCCCGGTTCGCTGCGAAGGCCGGGTGGTGACCCGCGGCCGGCAGATCGCGACGGCGGAGGCGCGCCTGCTCTCGGCGGACGGCAAGGTCCTGGCCCACGGCACATCTACCCTGATCATCCTTCAGCCGCGGGGTTGAGAGGGGCCCTCCGTCATCCCGGCGAAAGCCGGGATCCATGAACACGGCCGTGCGCGATCGATCCCGGCGGTGTTCATGGATCCCGGGTCAAGCCCGGGATGACGGCGAGCGGCGTGCTTGCGCAAGCCGCTCAACGCATGTTAGTCGCCGCCGCCTTCCCCCGGACGCTTGCGTCGGCGCCGGTCCCTCACCAGGTATGGTCTCATGTTCTCATCGCCCGCTTACGCCCAGTCCGGCGCCGCAGCTTCTGGAGGCTTTGCCGCCATCCTCGTGCAGTTCGCGCCGCTTCTGCTCATCTTCGTCATCTTCTACTTCCTGCTCATCCGCCCGCAGAGCCGGCGGGTGAAGGAGCATCGCGACATGATCGCGGCGGTGAAGCGCAACGACGTCGCCGTCACCAGCGGCGGCCTGATCGGCAAGGTCACCAAGGTGGAGGAAGGCGAGATCGAGCTCGAGATCGCGTCGGGAACCCGGGTCCGGATCGTCAAATCCATGCTCAGCGAAGTCCGCCCGCACGGCGCCAAGCCGGCGAACGACTGACGCCATGCTGGATTTCCCCCGCTGGAAGGTCTGGGCGGTAAGCCTGCTCTGCCTGATCGGGATCGCCCTGGCGATCCCGAGCATGGTCCCGGAACGCTATGTCGCCCAATGGCCGGCCTTCGTTCCGAGCGCCCGGATCAACCTTGGCCTCGACCTCGCCGGCGGAAGCCATCTGCTGCTCGAGGGCGATACCAGCGACGTCGCCAAGCAGCGGCTCGACCAGATGGAAGACATCATGCGCAGCGAGCTGCGCCGGGCCAAGATCGAGGTCGGCGACATGTCGACCGCGGGCGGGCGCCTGTCCTTCCTGGTCCGCGACCCGGCTCAGGTCGACGCCGTCCGTGAAATCGCCAACAACCAGACCCAGCCGGTCGCTCTTACCGGGGCGAGGACCTTCAACGTCGCGGTCGTCGACGGGGCGAGGATGGTGCTCACGCCGACCCAGGCCGGTCTGGAGGAAGCGCTCGAGGATGCGATGAAGACGGCCCGCGAGGTCGTCTACAACCGGGTCGATCCCGAGGGGACGAAGGAAGTCACCGTCATCCGCCAGGGCAAGGACCGGATCCTCGTCCAGGTGCCGGGCCTCCAGGACCCGGAGGGGCTCAAGGCCCTGCTCGGCAAGACCGCCCGGCTCGAGTTCAAGATGGTCGCGCCCGACCAGGCCGGCGTTCAGACCGGGCGGGCCACGGTGGGCACCCAGATCCTGCCGATGGCGGGCGGCGGCCGGATCGCCGTCCTTCGCCGCGCCATGGTCAACGGCGACCAGCTTGTCGACGCCCAGCAGACCTTCGACCACAACAACCAGCCGGCCGTCAGCATCCGCTTCGACGGCCGCGGCTCCAAGGCCTTCGCCCGCGTCACCCAGCAGAACGTCAACAAGCCGTTCGCAATCGTCCTCGACGACGTCGTTCTGTCCGCGCCCAACATCCAGGAGCCGATCCTCGGCGGCCAGGCGAACATCACCGGCAGCTTCACCGTCCAGGCCGCCACCGACCTCGCCGTCCAGCTCCGCTCGGGCAAGCTTCCGGTCGAATTGAAGGTGATCGAGGAGCGCACGGTCGGGCCCGATCTCGGCAAGGATTCGATCCGAAGCGCGATCATCGCCGGAATCGTCGGAACCGTCGCCATCCTGCTCTTCATGTGGCTGACCTACGGCCGCTTCGGCATCTACGCCGACATCGCGCTCATCCTGAACGTCGTCGTCATCCTCGGCATCATGGCCCCGTTCGCGACCCTGACCCTGCCCGGAATCGCCGGCTTCGTGCTCACCGTCGGCGCCGCCGTAGATGCCAACGTCATCATCAACGAACGGATCCGCGAGGAGCATCGGCGCGGCCGCCGGGTGATGGAGGCCGTCCAGCACGGCTATGACGAAGCGCGCACCGCCATTTTCGACGCGAACATCACCAACGTCATCGCCGGCCTGCTGCTTTACTATTTCGGCTCGGGCCCGGTGAAAGGCTTCGCCGTCGTGATGATGATCGGAATCGCGACCTCGGTCTTCACCGCCGTGACCGTGACCCGAATGTTCGTCTCCATCTGGCTGCGCAAGCGACCGACGGAGTTGCGGATATGAGGAGCCGTCTCGTCATGCCAGCGAAGGCTGGCATCCCAGCGAGTGAAATGCACCTCGCTCTTCACCCCACGGGGCCCCAGCCTGCGCTGGGGCGACGGAGCGTTACATGCGGCTGCTAAAACTCATCCCGGACAATACGAACCTCGATTTCCTGCGCTGGCGCAACGTCGCCATCGTGCTGTCGGCGCTGCTGATCCTGGCGTCGATTGCGACAATTGCCGTCAAAGGCTTGAATTACGGAGTCGACTTCGTCGGCGGACAGGTGATCCGGGTCACTTTCGCCCAGCCCCCGTCGCTCGACGAACTGCGTGAGCGGGTCGGCAGTCTCGGCTTGGGCGAACCCTCCATCTCCGAGTTTGGAAGCCCGAGAGAAATTTCAATCCGAATCCCTTTGGCGGGAGTTCGCAAGAACCCCGTGGCGCAATGCCTGTCTCCCTCGCCTGCGAGCGAGGCAGATGTGGCCAGTGCAAATCGGGCTGCCACTCGCGTTCGAACCAGTCTCGAAACCAGCTATCCAGGCGTTCGCATCGATGGCGTGGAGACGGTATCAGGAAAGGTTTCCTGCGAGCTGTTCGAAGATGGCGGCTTGGCGCTCCTGCTCTCGGCGATCGGGATCGTCATCTACATCTGGGTGCGCTTCGAATGGCAGTTCGGCGTGGGGGCGATGTTCTCATTGTTCCACGACGTCACCCTCACCCTGGGCTTCTTCGCGCTCACCCAGATGGAGTTCGACCTCAACGTCGTCGCCGCCCTGCTCACCCTGATCGGCTATTCGCTCAACGACACCATCGTCATCTTCGACCGGGTGCGCGAGAATCTTCGCAAATATCGCAAGATGGACATCGTCTCGCTGCTCAACCTGTCGATGAACGAGACCCTGTCGCGCACGGTCGCGACCAATTTCGCGATGCTGCTCGCGCTCGGCTCGCTGATGGCGCTGGGTCCCGACATCATCCGCAGCTTCACCACCGCGCTTCTGATCAGCGTCATCGTCGGCACCTATTCCACCGTCTACATCGCCGCGCCGTGGCTGGTCTGGCTGAAGGTCGATTCGAACAGCTTCCTGCCCAAGACCAACGCCGCCTCGTCGGGCGAGCGGGTGACGAGCCGCAACGAAAGCATGTGATGGCCCGCTTCGAGCGCGACTCCGCCGCCGAAGGTCCCGTCGTCACGGGCTTTTCCGGGGGCGGCTTCGTCGTTGACGAGGGGGTCTATCTCGCCTTGCTCCTGACCCCGCTCCGGGCGGACTCCTGGGCCGCGCCCGCCCTCGCCGACCTCGCCTTGGCCGATCTCGAGCCGCTGCTTGCCCTCGATCCCGCGCCCGAATTCCTGATCCTCGGCACCGGCGCCCGCCTGACCCATCCGCCGCGCGCTCTGCGCGAGGCGCTTGAAGCGCAAGGCATCGGCCTCGAAGTGATGGACAGCCGGGCCGCCGCCCGAACCTGGGGACTGCTGCGCGGCGAGGAACGCTGGATCGCCGCGGCGCTGATGCCGCTTTAACGCGCGAGCAATCCTGCCAGATGCTCGTGCAGCTCGGCGCCGTTGCGCTCCCAGCTGAACCGCTCCGCCGAGCGGCGCACAGCAGCCGGGTCGGGCGGCGACTCCAGCATGTCACGCGCAGCCGCCGCGATGGCGCCCGGCTCCCTCGCCACCAACCGCCCAGCCTCCGGCCGGTCCAGCACCTCGCGCGCCCCCCCCACGTCGGCGATCAGGATCGGCGTTCCGCAGGCGAGCGCCTCGATCCAGACATTGGCAAGCCCCTCGCGCTCCGAGGGCAGAAGCATCAGGTCCGCCGCCGCGAGCAGCCCGGGCATCTCCCCGGGCGGGACGCTCCCGAGCAGCCGGGCGCGGGGGGCGAGGCCGCGGGCGGCGATCAGCGCCTCGAGCGCCGGCCGCTCCGGGCCCTCGCCCGCGATCAGAAGGGTCGCGCCCGGCAGCCCGGCCAGCGCCTCGATCGCCAGCCGGTGGCCCTTGAGCGGCACCAGATTGCCCGGGCTGACGATCAGCGGCCCCTCGACGCCCAGCTTCGCCTTGGCGGCGCCGCGGTCCAAAGGGCGGAAACGCTCCAGGTCGGCGCCGGTATAATGGACCCGGATCTTGTCCGCCGGCATCCCCATCGCCGCCATGTCGGCCTTGAGCGCCGAGCTGACCGCGAGCAGCCCGCGGGCCTCGCGCGCGGCCGCCAGCATCTGCCCTGCCACGGCGGGGCGGCGGCCCCAGAAATGCACGTCGCTGCCGCGCGCCTTGACCGAGAAAGGCACTCCCAGCGCCTCGGCGAGGTGCATCGCCGCGACCCCGTCCGGCCAGAAGAATTCCGAA
>Ga0190273_10000984_pt1 | contig 10266 bp, 10 predicted proteins | sample Popmic504IS_FD_134513 | JGI IMG/M metagenome (GOLD analysis project Ga0190273, IMG submission 134513) | Populus adjacent soil microbial communities from riparian zone of Shoshone River, Wyoming, USA - 504 IS | ecosystem: Environmental > Terrestrial > Soil > Riparian zone > Trees stand | place...
AAGATCAATCGGCCTGGTCCCGATGGCGCAGCCTCCGGGCAGAGAGACACGCGCCTTACCGAAGCGCGCCAGCAGTGGGCCCAGAGCGAGCACACTTGCGCGCATCGTCTTGACCAGCTCATAGGGCGCTTCAAAAAGCTCTATGTTTGAGGCCGTGATCTTATGCGTGCGCAGCTCCGGCGTGAGCACGGTCGAGCCCAGGTCTTCCAGCAGCCGTCGCTGCGTGATGATGTCGCGGACATACGGGATATTGTGCAGCACGACCGTCTCGGGTGTGAGCAGGGCGGCGGCCATGCAGGGCAGCGCGGAATTTTTCGCGCCGCTGATCCCGACGCGGCCACGCAACGGGCGTCCGCCCGTGATACGGAATTTATCCATGTCTGAAGCTCCTTTCACACCCCTTCACTCTTGAAACCTCTAAAACTTCTATATGAGACTTATGATTGCTATAGCACTTGGGCAGCCCTCTAAGGGTTGAAAGTGCGCAAACTTCACCGACGCTTAAGCGACCCGTAGGAAATTCGGCAACGAGGTCAGAAAGAATACTCTTTTGTTGGGGCTGAAAAGTCGTGCGGATTTTACCAAAGAAAGGGGAAAGTAAAAAGGCCAAACCGGCGGCGGTAGTGTCCTAATAATGTGTTGGTGGGATTCAGATTTCGCCAGAATCGGCAAACAATCTGTTTTGCCCGCCCGTCGCGGGTGGTGTGGAGTCAGTTCCGGGGAGACATGCGGCCAACTCTTTAGATTCGTCGGCGCGAATGACTTTCAAGCCTAGCTTTTCAACTTCTGAAGCCCATTTTAATATCCCTTTGTCTGACGTAATAAATTCAGCGCAGTTAGATTCTAAAGCTGTCGCAATATGGTGGGCATCAGCCCCGCCCATTTTTATCTGATAATCCCACATTAAATTCCTAGCTCTCTCTGCAACAAAGATGCTATCTGCGACAATCCTAACTATTCTTCCAGAAGTGAGAATAGATTGAAAAAGCCTTTTGACTTCTTCATCAACGAAGCCTGAAAGGTGTTGGCATTCTGATATGGTGATATTGCCCGTCAGGACTCTGAGATTACCCTTCTTAGCGGCATCAAGCATCTTTATGCAAGCTTTAATATGCTCTTCTTTGTCGGCTAGGCTATCAATCTTATCCCTGTGGCCTAAGTCATACTTAGCCACATCAATAAAGCAGCATGAATCCATATAGACGCTCATTGAGTCTCTTCGCCGTTGCCGACAAGCTCTTCATGCCCCCGAATCAAACGAATAAATTTTTCGGTGCTTGAATCGCCTGTTGCGTGAGGGGCGCATCCGACAAACTTCTCAAGATCGCCTTCAAGGTATGGCTCTGCGTTCTCAATTCTTTTTACTTGCATGGATATTGGCTTGCGCTCTGTACGCGATGCCAATACTGTTCCAGCAACGTGAACAACGGTGTATGCGTTTTCTAACGCATGAATAACCTTATCGTATAAGTTGTATGAGAAATAGCAAGGGAACCATTCCTCGCGGTGAAGTTCTCTTAATCGAAAATGAGGGTTATTGCCTTTGAAAAGCGCGATGATAGTCCCTTGTGCTGAACCATCATATTGAATGCGGTCTGTTAGTTGCAATCGCCCTTCGATTTCGAGCGAGCGTTCTTTTGAAAGAATATGACGCTCTGTAACTTGCTCTTTATCAAGGTCGAAGAGTCCAAAATGAACGGCTTCGTCTGGCGCAATGGGTTTGGCAATCTTGGCATACTGTAAAAGAGTTGACCGTCTAATCTTACTGCTGAAATGTTCAATATCAGTATCTTCTCTCATCGTATAGGCTAGAGCTTGCCTACACTCTTGAATCTGTTCTGGGGTTATAGTCTCGGAAATATATGCTGCCGTGAAGTCAACGGAGTTGTTCTCAAAATCTCTTGCTATCCACTTTCCCGTTGCTCGCCTGCTTATATCTTCAACAATCATTCGCAGGAAACGCTCTGTCTCTGCTGTAATCTCGGCGAGCTTATCCATAGATATACCCTGCCCGCCCTTATTCAACTCTATTCTTAAACGCAGATGAGACATAAGGCAGAAAACCAGAGGGAAAGATGTATTGTAAGTAAGGAACTATGCCGCGCGAAACAGGATTATAGCACCGTGCGCTGTGGAGGTGTTAAAAATTTTGAGGCGATTAGGCTTGCTCGTTGGCCCTTGCCCAGTGTACTTAAACGGCCTTGCGCGCGCGTTACGTTCTTCGGCGGTAATACTGGCCGCCAGTATGTGCACGGTCACGTATCTCGTAGAAACAGCAAAGGCTCTCCCAGCGCAAACTGACAGAGAGCCTTCACTTGAAAACCAATGCGATTGCTCGTACTGGCCTCAACAACCTTAATTATGAGCAATCGCCTTAAAAAAGGCAAGGCTCATAATGACGTATCATAACTGCTAGATCGAAGCCAAGCGGTACGGCAAAGACCGCAAAGGAAACTAACGTTATCGTTGCGCGAAATTTCTCAAGACCTTTCAAGCGGAGCGAGACAAACTAATAAACGAGATGCGTATTCCGATGAAAGCTGATTGCTTTCCCTATCTACAAAGAGGCTGCGCCCCTTTAAGCGTGGCCTCTTTGTTTTTCTACCACTAACACATTATTAGGACACTAGCCAGGTGGCATAAAAGAGGCGCTAAAGTTTTCGCAGAGCGACGATGCGCGGGATGCCCTGCAAATCCCTGTGAATGTCCAGAAGACGCCAGACACTGCGGTCTATCAGCTCTTCGACGGCGGCGTGCTGGTCAAAGCCTATCTCCATTAAGAGATGTCCGCCGGGAAAGAGCAGTCGCGGCGCATCCTCCAGCAGTCGTCGAATAATGCGCAGCCCATCAGTGCCGGGCGTGAGCGCGACGCGCGGCTCGTGGTCGCGCACCTCGCGCTGCAATCCTTCGAGGGCAGCTTCAGCAACGTAGGGCGGGTTTGAGACGATCATCGAAAAACGCGGCTGTGCGAAATCAATCGCGGCAAAGCAATCCGAGGCGATGAGTTTGAGCCGACTCCGTACGCCGTGCCGCTCTGCATTACGCGCTGCGACACGCAGAGCGCGCACTGAAATATCCAGTCCCGTTGCTTGCAGCACACTCTCACGCTCATGAAGAATCGAAATCGCGATGCAGCCTGAGCCCGTGCCGACATCGCAGATACTCTGAGGTTGCTCAGTTTGATCGAGCAGACGAAGCGCCGTCTCGACCAGCAGCTCTGTCTCGGGCCTCGGAATCAACACATCGGGCGTGACCTCGAACTCCAAACCGTAGAACTCCTGTTGCCCTGTGATGTATTGCTGCGGCTCGCCCGCCGCGCGCCTTTCGACCGCGTCGCGAAACCGCATGACTTCTTCCGCCGTCAAAAGATGTTCGGGATGTGTGAGCAGAAAAGCGCGATCACGATTAAGGACAAATGCTAGGAGCGAAGCGGCCTCGCGCCGCGATTCGGGCACACCCGAGTGGCGCAGTACTTGTGCGGCCTCGCGCATGGCTTCAACGATGCTGTGTCTCTCTTGTGCGCTCATCATTTAAGGTAAAAGCTGCCCGGCACAAACATTCACGAATGATAAAAGTTTTCGTGACGGGCGTTCTGGCCTTTTTCCTTTGGCCGTTGCCTTCTATAATACGCTCTTATTCGAGACGCACGGAGATGAAAGCGAGGGGAAGCTCTTAGGGCGCGCGCCCGAAGGCTTACGTGCCTGTCTATCAGCACAAAGGGTTCATTGACGGGCGCGCACATTTTCAAGGAGGTTGAAGAGAGAACAATGAAAGCCGAACTTCATATCGAAGGAATGCACTGCGATTCCTGCGCCGTCGATATTAAAGAGACGCTCGAAGAGACGGCTGGCGTCCGCAAGGCCGACGTGACATTCAAACGCAAGACGGCCATAGTCGATTTCGACGATGAAACCGTCCAACAAAGCACGCTGCTGAAAAAGATTCAAGACCTGGGCTATACGGCGACCGTCTCCGGCGAGCCGCAAAGCGAGGTCGGAGCATAACTTGAAGGGACAAAGAGGGACAATGACTAACAATTCAGATCAAGCGGTGGATGACAGGGGCACGAGTCAAGAGGAAGGACGCGCCTTGATTAAGCGGCTGCGCGATCAGGGCTTCGATCAAAGCGACGAGAAGCTGGCCGTCGCGCTTGGCCGCCCCATCGAAGAGGTCGAAGCATGGATGAACGGAAATGAACCCGTCGACGACGATGTCGTCATGAAAGCTCGCGGCATCGCCAAAGAGCGCGGCATAGAGATCGAATAAGTAGTCAGCAATCAGTAGTCAGTGGTCAGCCCATATGCTTTAGAGCCGTAGGTTGATTAATGATTACTGATTGCTGATTACTGATTACTCGCTGATGAACGAAAAGCTTGAGCGCGCCACACGCGCGCTGGTTAAATCATATACGGCTGAGGGCACGAGGATAGATCACCTCGACCGCCAACCGCTGCCTTCGCATGCCGAGATCATACGCGTGCTCGTCACCATGCACGAGCTGCTGTTTCCAGGCTACATCGGCGCGCAGGGGTTGACGAGCGCGAGCCTGCAACTGCACGTCGAATCGCGCATGGCGCGGCTTTACGATGTACTGACAGAGCAGATCAGCCGCGCTATCTGCCACGGCAGGAGTCTGGATTCCGGCTGCGCCGTCACCGAGCGCGAAGCGTCTGATTGCGCTGCTGATTTCCTGGCAGAGCTTCCGAGACTGCGAGAGGTTCTGGCGACGGACGTGCAGGCCGCTTATGAGGGTGATCCGGCGGCGACGTGCAAGGACGAGATCATCTTCAGCTATCCGAGCATCTACGCGATGATGGTCTATCGTCTGGCGCACGAGCTTTATCGTATGAACATTCCGCTGATCCCGCGCATCATGACTGAGCACGCGCATCACCGCACAGGCATAGACATTCATCCGGGCACTTCGATCGGCTCGCACTTCTTTATGGATCACGGCACGGGCGTGGTTATAGGCGGCACGGCCATCATAGGCAATAACGTCAAGCTCTATCAGGGCGTAACCTTGGGTGCGTTCTCTTTCGATAAGGATTCGACGGGTCGGCTCGTGCGTAACACCAAGCGGCATCCGACCATTGAGGATGATGTCGTGGTCTATGCGGGCGCAACCATTCTTGGCGGCGAGACAGTCATCGGTCGCGGCAGCGTGATCGGCGGCAACGTCTGGCTCACGCATTCCGTTCCCGCCGGAACGCGCGTCGTGCAGGAATCACCCAACCTGCGCATCATCACGCCGGATCAGGCCGCAGCCTCGTAATACTCCATTCAGGTAAACGCTATCGCCCGCTGCGACGGTTACGCAGCACAAAGAAAAAACCGCTGACGATGATGATGGCGACGGCAAGCAGTAATGCAAGTCTCATAAAATTTTCTCCTTGAGAATCCTGTTAAGATGCGCGGGCGTTTTCTCTCTCTCAATAGAATAGCATAGCGGGCTTTCGAGCCGGGCGATGACTCAGGCCGCGGGCTCTGTCGGCTCGACGATGGACTTATCTCGTTCCCATCCTTCGTGCTGAAGGATCATCGATTCCAATGCGACGCATGCCTCGTTGGCGTCCATGGCCCCGAGCGCCACGTACTCAGAGGGCCAACACCTGTAGACATTGAAGGCCAGCGCCAACTGTCCAGCCTCGTTCAGCAGCTCGATCACTATATTCTTCCTGAAATTTTTCAGAGCCACTTCTTTACCGGGCGCTGCGCCCAAGGCCCATACTCGATTAGCCCAGTCCTCAAATTCCGTATCGTGTGTACGACCTCTAATGAGAGTGATTGGCTCATAGACGGTCTTGTCCGGCGATTTTCTAGTCGCGCTGGGACTGCTTCCCTCTCGATGCTCTATCACTCCGGTTCTCCTGACCAGTCCGCTGACACTATGGATTCCGGCAATCAACTTGTTATCCCACCTGACGCGAAATTTGAACTGTTTATAGGGATCGAATCGTTCGGGGTTGACTGTGAACTGGGCCATAAAGTGTCTCCTAAGTTCTGTGCTCAGCGAAAGCAAATGCGAAGGTGTTTGTGAACCGGATTGCCCGAAATTAGTTTGCCGGAAAATAGACGCGGCGCACTATATCACTGTTTCAGGGCGACCGATAAGACCCGTTTCCCGGCTGATCGGGCCGTTTACTTTCATGTGAAGCCCATTGACCCAATGAGATTAATCTCGCGCCACTTACAGGAAGCGCGGGCCGATTAGGATTTTCTATTAAGTACAAAGGAAGCGAGCTTTCTTTCCCCTTTATTGGAACCCCCTGCCCTCCAAGGCGTTGGGGGTTTAGTTATTAGAGGACTGAGTTTAACAAGGTTGGCACACAAAGGAGATGCTCATCATGAGCGCCCTCGCTAAAAGCATGCTGCTCTTTTTTCTGAACTGGCTCGACGCGCAATTGACGATCGTCTGGGTGCGCGCGAATCTGGCGACTGAGGGCAATAGCTTGATGGCGCGCCTGCTGGAGATGGGCGACTGGCCGTTTCTCTCTGTCAAGCTCGGCATAGGAGCATTCGCAGCCTTTGTGCTCTACCGTTATGCGAACCGTCCGCTGGCACGGCGCGGCATGAAACTGGCACTCATTACCTATGCCGGGCTGATGTTTATTCATGCGGCGACGGGCATGTCTGCTCTCGGCTGGCAAGCGCCCGAGCGTGTCGTCGCCTATATAGACAGCCTGCCGCGTACCCTCCTCGCACTCCTCTCGTAAAAAGGGCCGCGCCGCATTTCACGCGCGCGCCCCCTGCACATTCTCCCCAATCATTCCAGGGGCTCTTTGTAAGAGCCCGTCGCTTCGCGGGCTTAATCCTTTTCTTACCTCGATAATCATTGTGGTTTGCAGGTATCTTTTGATGGCAAACTGCTATCATTGACGGCGTCTTGAAGACGGCGGCGGGCCGCAGATAATGAAACTACAGGGGCGGGCAAACGTAAGAATCAAGGGAGGGTCGATGCAAACGCGCGCCCCCGCTGGCGCATCTTAACTTGCGTCCTCGGAAAATGTTCGTAAATTGAAAAAATAGAGAAGAAAGATTATGTACAAACTCTCTGCCCGACAGATTCTGCTGATCGCACTGCTCTCAGCCATCTTCGCCGCTGGCACGGTCGCCTGTCTCGATCGTTTCAGCAACCGTTTTCAACCCAACAGTTCCGCCTTTACGGAAGCGCAGCCCGCAGGGGTCACAGACCCTAGTCTGGCGACCGATGAACAGAACAACGTAGAGGTCTACAGAGCGCTTTCGCCGGGCGTGGCTAACATCACCTCCACGGTCGTTCAACAAGGGTTTTTCGGCGACGTGGAAGAGGGACAGGGCTCTGGCTCAGGCTCTGTGATAGACGATCAGGGCCATATCCTGACCAACTATCACGTCATAGAGGGAGCGCAGCGCCTCTCTGTCAGCCTCGGCGGAACGAAGAAATATCCGGCCCGTGTTATCGGGGGCGATCCGGATACTGATCTGGCCGTGATCCAGATAGATGCGCCGCGCGATCAATTGACGGTCGTGCCGCTGGGCGATTCGGATAAGCTGGTCGTCGGACAGAAGGTGCTGGCCATAGGCAATCCCTTCGGCCTCGACCGCACACTGACGACCGGAGTCATCAGCGGTCTGCAGCGTCCGATCAGGGCGCGCAACAATCGCCCGATTGATGCCGCAGTGCAAACGGATGCTTCGATCAATCCGGGCAATTCGGGTGGCCCGCTGCTCGATTCGCACGGGCGTATGATCGGCATCAACTCGCAGATACTTTCGCCCGCAGGCGGTTCCGTCGGCGTCGGCTTCGCCATTCCCGTCAACACTGCCAAGCGCGTCGTGCCTCAACTGATAGAGTTCGGCAGAGTGCGTCGTCCGAAGCTCGGCGTCGGCACGCGCGATGTTAATTCGCTCCGAAACATGCCGGTCGCTGACGGCGTGCTCATCATGCAAGTCGCGCCGGGCAGCCCCGCTGCGGCGGCAGGTCTGCGCGAGACCACGGCATCGATGGACGGCGGCGTCGATCTTGGCGATATCATCGTCGCCATAGACGGCGAGAAGGTCACTAATCAAGACGATCTTTATCGTATTCTGGATAAGCACCAGATCGGCGATTCGGTCAGGGTGGAGATCGTACGCGGCAATGGACGCGTGACAGTGCCCGTTCGCTTGACCGAAGTACCGGATACCAGGCGAAGCATACGCCGCTAGAAAGACAGAGGTCAGAGGTTAGAGGTTAGATAGGAAAAGATTCATCCGGCTTTTAACTAACCTCTAGCCTCTGACCTCTGACCTCTTTTTCTGTGATCGAGACCAATCATTTCATCAATACGGCCTTCGGCTGGGTCTGCAAACATTGCCGGGCGGAGGAAGAAGCGGCGGACGGCGCTTCTGTTGGGCGCGCCAGATTTTTCAACGAAGGAGAATCGGAAGCCAGAGAGCCGCGACTCTCCACAGAAGCGCTGGCACGCTGGCGCGATGCGACCCGTCGCACGCTTTATTGCCCGCGTTGCAGTATCGAAGAGACGATCAGCAAGATTTGAGCCCATCAACGCATCGACCAGAGTGTTTCTCTGAAATCAAGAACGCTTCCGCACACATCCGCCGCGATAAAAAGTTTCATACGCCTTTTTCGCCGTACCCTTCTTTTATCTTTCTATCGTCCTAATAACCTGCGCAACTGGTTGATGCGGTCTTCCGGTGCGCCGTAGCGATCAAGATAATCGCGCAGGCTGCACTCGATCACTTCGATTGCTTCGGCGCGTTCGTAAACGGCTGCGATCTCGACTCGACGCTCGGCTTCGCTGGGCAGTTGCTTGTAGCTGAGGAAATAATGTTTGAGCCGGTCGACGAGACCGGGCGGGCACTCTGTAATATTTTGTATGTGGCCGTAGGCGACATCCGCTTCCAATACGGCGATGATCTTATCGTCGGCCTCGTTGCCGTCGATCATGCGCAGGCCGCCGATGGGACGTGCGCGGACAAAAAAGTCGCCGTGCGTAAAAGTCTTTTCCGTCAGCACGCAGATGTCCATCGGATCGCCGTCTCCCTTGATGCCAGGTCGCCCGACGCGCTCAGAAGAGAGTGCACCGACGAGATCGCCGCAGTAGGTTTGCGGGATAAATCCGTAGAGCGTCGGGCACATGCTGGAGAAGCGCTGCGGACGGTCGACGCGCAGTTGGCCCGTCGCCTTATCAAGCTCGTATTTGACGGCATCCGTCGGCACGATCTCGATAAAGGCGTTGAGCGTCTCGGGCGCATCAGGCCCTGGCCGAACGCCGTGCCACGGATGCGCCTGAAAAAGAATCCCCAGCAGCTCATCAAGCGTGCCCTCGTTTTCAGACATAGTACTTCTCCTTTCGCACACATGCGGCGCACGCGTTCTCTCTCTCCATTACCTTTCCGCGTGGGCTGTCGTTAATGATAAAATCCTCGCGTCACTCGCCGCTGCCATACAGGGCTTGTTGATTATGTGTCGCGTCGCCCGTTGGTGTCCAACCAGAGAGCGCGGTGCACGCGCATAAAGGAGCACACACCTTCAGAGAGAGTTTATATGTCGACCGCCACGCATGAAACGATAGAGGTCGCGCGCCCTGTCGGCAGCCCGAGCTTAGTGTCTCTGCGCTGGATTATCAGCGCGCGCGACGACATGCTGTGGTTTATAGGGTCAGTCGTCTCAAGCTACGCGCTGTTCGCCGTCTATGTGACGGGGCTCGTCTCGCTCAAATGGATGGTCGTCACGTGGGCCATACTGATAGACGCGCCGCACGTCTTCGGCACATACTCGCGCACCTACTTTGATCGGGCGGAGCGCCGCGAGCGCAAACGTTTGCTTCTGGGCTCGCTCGTCTTTTTCCTCATCGGCCCAATGATGGTGCTCGCGGGCGCAGGATTCGCCTTCTTTTTCCTCGCCGCTCTGTGGGCCTATTATCATCTGGTCAAGCAGCACTACGGCTTTATGGTGCTCTATAAAAAGAAGAACAACGATCTAGCGCCCGTAGATAATGCGCTCGACCGTCTGTTTCTCATGCTGGCCTTCACTTATCCGTTCGTCGCCTTCGTCGCGCGCGACCCGGAAGCGATGGCGCGTGTGCCCACGCCGCTGCACGCCGGCACGAACACTCTGGCCGCAGTGCTGCTGGCCGCGACATTGATTGTCGGGCTCAGTTGGCTGCTTAGACAAATACAGCGCGCAGCGATCCTCGGCCTGCCTCCGGACGTTCCGAAGTACTTACTGCTGGCGGCGGCGATCCCTATGCACTGGGTCGTGTTGTTGACGCCGATGCC
>Ga0190273_10000985_pt1 | contig 10261 bp, 9 predicted proteins | sample Popmic504IS_FD_134513 | JGI IMG/M metagenome (GOLD analysis project Ga0190273, IMG submission 134513) | Populus adjacent soil microbial communities from riparian zone of Shoshone River, Wyoming, USA - 504 IS | ecosystem: Environmental > Terrestrial > Soil > Riparian zone > Trees stand | place...
ACAATCGAATCCGGAATCAGATGGCAATTTTAGTAGTTGTGTATTTGCAGATAGAGGGTGTTTCGCGCATGGCTAATGTCTGATCTGCTAATCATAGATATGTATGTCATAAAGACCTTTTGGGAGGATCTGCAGCGTGGTATCTCTCATTCTACAACGATCTTTAACTTCTCACATGCCATTGCGAATGTGTGAAGAGCACACCTTAGATTGTGAACAAGGCAGGTCCTAGACAGTGGATCGAAGTTGAGCATACTAGTTCCTCCCCATCGCGCAGCACATGTGATCGCAGACAGTGATGATTGGTAAATCTATATTATGCAGGGGCCCTGGTAAGAAGTTCTGTCAGCAACCATGCTTGTGGACCATGCAAGTCATATCATGCTGGTGTGGAAGCACGAATCGATGTTGGGAACGAAGTTCTTGCATGTGAAATCTGAGGGTGGGTCACAAGATTGCCTTGCAAGTCGGCCGAGTAAGTTCACCTTAGCCACGTGGGGGAGACCCGGCCATCTCGGTCCGTTCCCGAATCTGTCAACAGCATCGTGATTTTGAAGACTATCCATAGACATGCCATCTTTAGCACTACCTTCCTTCAGACGACAACAACTGCTTCTTGAATTTGCGGCAATCAAGTCAAAATGTCCTGAAGGCATTTATCTTGCTCCAGGAGCAGGAAACCCTGCAGTATGGTCCGGAGTACTCTTCGTTCATGATGGTCCTTATGCCTCCGCGATCTTGCGCTTCGAGGTCGTATTTCCTCCTACATATCCTGATGCTGGTCCATCCATCAACTTCTCGACTGAGATGTTCCATCCATTGCTCGTGCCCCTGACAACATACACGTTCGCCGCCGGCGCCCTCGATCCAAATGCCACACTCAGTTCAAGTGAAACAGAAAGGCTGAAGCCAGGATCTTTCAATCTTCGAGAAGGATTTCCTTCGTGGTACAGCAATATTAGCGATATAAGAAGCGCGAGGTCCTCTAGCATTGGAAGCGCCTATGCTGAAGAGTCTGCCTCGACAGGAGTTAGGGACTCTGTACAAGTAGAAGCGCAAGAAGATGGCGCAGGGAAGGAGGCGCGAAATCTTCAGGCCGTGCTGCAGTATACCAAACGGGCTTTCGAAGACGCCACGCTCCTTGACGGACTGCCGCTAAGAGCTGCTGTCAACACAAATGCCTGGCATGCTTGGCGTGCACATCGAAGACTGCCAAGGTTAGAATCACGGTCCGTCAGTCCTGTAAGCGCTGATTCCGGACGGTCTCCTCTCTCGGCGCGTCTCAATCAGGGGGACTGGAACTGGGATGGCGTATGGGAGAGTCGCGTCAAGAATGGAATCGAAGAGAGCATGAGTGATGCAGTACTGTTCGGTAGCAAGAACAACCGTCCTGCTGCGAGCATATCCGACCCCATCAAATTCGCGAAGAACGATGATGATAAAACCCTGGAAATCCAAGGTGTAATAATTCGAGCATTGGGTATGGAAGTGACGTGAATACCCTGCTATGGCTCGTGTCGCATCTCCGATTGACAAAAGTAACTCATCGCTCTTGCCGTGAAAGCACTCCATGAGTGGGGGTCACAAGAAGCACGGCTACCTGACACTCTCTGGCCGCAGTTCAACACTAGAGACCGTTTCGCCGTCTCCAAAGTGATAAAGAGACAATGACTTGGAACGTTACAATAACTGTTCTGATTTCTATCTTCGGAAGCGGTGTGCTGGTGTCGACCCTTTACTTCATCCATGCTTATCTCATACCTCATCTCAGACGGCCGAAGGGGATGCTAGACATGACGTTGCCACGCCCACATCGGCGTTCAAATCATCCTCTGCAAGTGTCGCTCTACTCGCTACCATCGCTCAACTATATCGATCCGCGCAATTCTATAGCGGATACCGACCTTAGAAGCAGCCGATGGTCAACGAATCGGGAAGACCTCTCGCCATCAACGTCACCGATGTCATTTTCGCTACCTCGATCCCCAGCAATGCACTTCAGGACGCCTTCGCGCCAGAACACGAAGTCCGTAGTTCGTGACAGAAATATTCCCGCTTCAACAGTCCTTGAACGTGCCCCTGAGAGCACGCCGACGAAACCAGCCAGCTTATTGCAGACACGGGCGAGAGGTCGGAGAGAGAGGGTGAGACCACCAGTGCTTACATTGGGGAATGGAAAGAGCCCGATGGGCACCAAACTCAGTCGTGGCCGGAGTAAATCTGATTCACTGGCCTCTACTCAGGGAGGCTTATTGGCATACAGTCATGCAGTGCTGTATGGACATATTCACGTATCTGATCTGACCAGTCCAACAATATCAAACTTCAGTGGAACTACTCTGCTCTCATGTCCTGTAACACCACAACAGAGGTCGAGAAGCCGGAGCACTACAAGGCCAGAGAGAGCACAGTCCTTCGCAGAGCATCGCCACCTCAAGAGCCTCGGAGGAGGGTCGAGCATTCGAGCTGGGCGCTCGAGGTCGATGGGGAGGTGAGGTGGTGTTTGATGGGTTACATAACCTTTATGATGGCGAACGAGGCAATAATCGTAGAACGTTTAGTTGTTTTGTTAGTCTTGGGTGCAAGGGTTGTTAGCTCGAATTGGACGCGACACCAACCACCGGTGTTCCTGGCTCAGAATAGAACTGCAATATTGAAGTTCAGTATTGCCTGCAGAGTTCTATAATCCACGGAAAGTCGATGCTATGCTCAATGATATCGATCTACTTAAGAGCTAGCCATCAATGTCGTTCTTTGTAGCTGATCAGACAGACTGGAACAGCTGAGACTGTGGAGCGCGCATCAATCCAGGCGTGGTACAAGCGGTAGACGACGCTCCCGCAGTTTTGGCCACTGGGGCCAGTTGTGGCAGTGCTGTCGTATCAGAGCTGCCTGCGCTTAGCACAAAGACCACGACTGAAACACATCCATCTGCTTCCTTTGACTCCTGTAATAAGCTGGGCTGCCCTTCTAACGAGGCACTGCACATATCTATACATTCTTTCTACTTCGCATCGTGTTCATTTCTTGCTTCAATCAAGTTTTGTACGGCAAGCCATCATGATTCCTGTGCACGCCTTCGCCAAACGCGGCATTGAGATGGCCCAAGCCATCTCAGTGAAGCGACAATCAGATGAGCCGGATGTTCATCAGATTCCACCTCTAGCAGCACTGATCTTTGTCCTGACTTGCCTCGCTTTCGGGCTCCTCTTGGCCGCAATATCCTATACTTATGGGCATCTTATTACCACGCTTTGCATGGTCGAATCCTCCTCCTCAAATGCCTATGTGCCAATTGGGACGGTCGAACCGGCTGAGGATTCACCTCCAGCATATACTGAGGATGGTCTGCCCAAGCCGGACGACGTTGAGGTCAATCTCGTTCGAACACAGCCCATCACGGCATCCTTACGAACTACTATTCTTCACTTGAGAGCAAGAGCTGGTTTCTGGTCTCGATTCCGAGGGCTATCAGTCTACTTTGTCTGGAACTTCACACGCAGCATTGTCGTCGGAATGCTATCCTCTGCGTCGAGCAACCCGTTTGTTATGATCCTTGCAGCCGTCATTGCAGAAATCGTATTGGTATGTTTGATTCGCCATCCTTGAAATTCGTGCCATCTACTAACAGTTCAACAGGCAAATATCCACATGACATGGATTCATGTTATCATCAGCGAGCCTTCCGAAAAGAGATGGTACCAGCGTATCCCGACTCCGTTTCTCAAGACATGGCGCAAGATTGTGCCAGCTGTAGCGATCTGGGCCGTCACTTCACAAATTGTCACCATCCTCCCTATGCTAATGGCAGGTACATGGGGTCCAATGCGCCGAATGCACGATCCAAACTACGAGCCAGGCATGAAGGAGGCTTACGCGACAGCCGGACAGCTCTTCTTCGCCATGTTCCTCACTATTGCGCTTTTTATCCTCCTACAGATTCCGGCCACGGTTGCGATGGTTCGGGTTGCTGCCAGTATGCTGCCCGAAGAAGATGAGACGATTGTTCCTTTCGATCGGACTTTCGGTGGTCTTACAACACCAGAGATTATTGGTGGACAGGGCAAAATTGGCATTGTCGAGGCTTGGAGATCATTCAATTGGGAATGCCGCAGACGTTTGTTGAGGACAGTCCTGAAGGTTGCTGCTATTGTGATGGCTACCTGGATTCTCTTCACAACAGTCGCCATGATCGAAGCTCAACTTTTGTTTGGACCAGCATTCGGCGAGATGATGAAAGGCATCCACGGTGTTACCCGTGGCTCCTAGATTGACGTGCTCGTTCTGACGGTGTTCAGGAGGACGCTGAAATCTACAACAATCTCGAGAGGAGCGCAAGTCGCATTATTGTATCTTAGCAGGCGTATCTGTACTCGACATTAGGCAGTCCAGCAGGAATCGTTAGATTGCTTGTCTCGCTGCGAGCGATGTTTTTCAATCATAATACTTTGCTCAATCTGTCACTTTCGTGAACACTTTTGCATCGTCCGTGCGCAGATGCAAGGCACTCCTTGTGCGGATGGCGCTCGCTCGAGCCTCGGAGTGACGAATTGTTAGTCCCTCTACAGTTTGGAGAAGCATTTCCACAGATTCACTTATCTTGCTTTCAATAAGGCACGTCTTCCAGGAGCTTTACAACTGTCGTCGCCCTCTACAGATCCTGCGATTACTGTTTACGAGAATAACAATCATCGTCTAATCTAGGTTCGAACATCCACTCGTTTTACAGCATAAGATTCTGGCTACGACAGTCAACCGTTTTCTACCCCACCACTCTTCCCTACAAGCGAAGTGATCGTGCTGGACCAGTTTGTAGGCGTCAGCGCAGGGAGATTTAAACATGGGCACATCAGCGGCAGCCCTCCTCGGCCGGCAACTGAAGCAGATGCAGTCAGACAAGGACATTCCAGGCATAAGTTGTGGACTTGTGGACAACAACATCTTCGAATGGGAGGTGATCCTGATGATGAGCGACGAATGTAAATATTACGGAGGAGGTTTCTTCAGAGCAAGATTGAGTTTTCCGCCGGACTATCCAATGATGCCTCCGAAGATGAAGTTCGAGACACCGATATTCCATCCTAATGGTGAGTAGAGCCCTGGCGGGAGAGCACTCTACGTAAGAAAGAGCCCGAGGACTGACACAATGATAGTCTACGAGAGGGGCGAAGTCTGCATATCGATACTACACCCTCCCGAAGAAGATAAATACGGCTACGAACAGGCTAGCGAACGGTGGTCGCCTGTACAGAGCCCCGAAACGATTTTGTTGAGCGTTATCAGTATGCTGAGTTCGCCGAACGATGAAAGTCCGGCGAATGTGGATGCTGCGAAGATGTGGCGCGAAGACCCAAAATCGTTCAAGCGCAGGTGTCGGGCAGTTGTGAGAGAATCATTAGGAGAAGAGTAAAAGGCAGTCCTACAACTACAAAAACGATGAGCATACGTCCGCCATGTAGCACTGCTCTGGCGGGGAGGAGTGGTTTGCAGGTTTAGGCCTCGACCCCGGCGCACATGCGAGCAAGGCCCAGGATAACATCATTCGTGGTTACCCATGATCTTATGCCTTGTAAGAGTTCATATTAAGTATCTACACAGCAGGACGACACTAGCACTGCAGGATCTGTACGATTCGTCGTCGCGTAACGACCTCATCAGTCCTGCTTTTGCACAAGAACGCTAGCTAGGGCATCCCGAGCATCCTCGGTTTGATCGAGCAGGAATGGTCGTCCTTCTGCCACATGCTATCGGGCAACTTCCAGTCCTTCTGCAGGCAACCTTTGATGATGCTGATGCTACAGTTATTTGTGCGAAGCAAAAGTCAAGAACATGCACACTTCCTGTCCCCAAAACACCGCCTCCGTGTGCAGGAAAGCAGCTCGCAAATTGCTAGAGCCATATTTTTGGTCTTTATCAGCTAGCCAGTTCCTCAGCCATTCATGCCGCCTATCTTGTGGTCCACAAATCCTATGGCATTTGACATTACGTTCGATAATTGCTAGAACATGGCGCTGGGGCTACCACACAGCAGCAGGGCATTAGTGAGGTGCTGAGACATTATGTAAGGTCGCCGACGAGCTAGGTCTTTAATATGCGTAGAACTATCCGACGTACTGATGCAAATCATTAGACATTAAGTAATTCGTTGAATGTCAATGTCTGATTGCCTAAGCTTTGTTTCAAACATTGACTTCATCAAGCTCAATTTCCGAATCTCCCAAGACTCCTGTGGCTGTCTCGTGGCTTTGGATCATTGTAAAACCTGAGGGCGTCTCCGAAGTCTAGACGCACGTATCCAGAGTTTATCCTTGCTCTTCCTTCTAATACGGACTAGCTTTAGTCAAGCCTTCGCTAATTCACTAAGCGTCTGTTCCTTTTGGGACAACGTCAACCTCGTGGCATCATCTTTCGTGTCAAGCTCACCCCTTATTGTCATAAATGAAGATCAATGATAAACATCACCGGATGAGGCAGACTCCGCTCGAATAACAGACGCTTCATGCGCTCGTGGATACGGGTTACATGATCCCCGGTTTATGTCAAGAAGACTACCACACGCGGCCCGAATGGCCATTCTTTGCCTTGTTGGGCTTCACAAATGCGGGTAGTGAGAACACCTCAATCTACTCGACACGAGTCTTCGCGGTCCTACTGCAGCGGACAAACATTTCCGGGCACAGAATGCTGCTACAATGTTGCGGAAATGGCTTCATAATGCTTTCCATGGCAGTCTTTGTGTTCGTACTTCTATATCCAGAAGGTCACACGATCGAGAAGTCTTCTAGTCGAGAAGAACGCTCAAACACGATCGACTTTACAGATCTGGCCTAATAGTGTCGACGGCCTTGCTTATGCGGAAGCTAATTTCCCCAAACTTCCGGTCACGCATACACGAAAAGCATGTTCCGGACGGCCTGCCGCCGCAATAGTGTGGCGCTAAGGTTTGTTTTAGAGGCGTCGACTAGCACTCAGCCTTTCGATATCTCACCCTATATTCTTGTCCGCAGAGTGTCTTGTGGGCATATATGCTTTTGGCTTCCTCTCTCACTGCGAACTGTCTTTCCTTGCCCGTCCTCACACGTTTTGGCTAACGCGTACCTCTGCCTTTCACTCGTTCAAGGCACTGTGTACAGTCACTCCTTTATATTGTTTTAATCTTCTTCGCCGGACGGTCTTTTTCTAATATGAAGTTCTCCACCGGCCTTGCTGCTGGGCTCACCCTAGCAGCAGGCACAAATGCCATACAGCTTCCGGCATGGATGCAGAACCTGGCGCCCAGTAGCAACAACAATCGACCAAATGTTCCATCGATGCCATCGATCAGCATTCCCAGCTTCCCTGGCATGCCAGCCTTTCCGACTAGCCGACTTGGCAATTCAGCTATCCCATCCGGAAAGACTCTAACAGCAACAGCCACATCGTATGGAAGTTTTGTGGCCGTCAATCCTACCATCCCGACAGCTACTCCGTCGCCGTCGACTCCAGCGCCTGTTACTGGCAGTAACTCTACCACAAACGGTACTCTAGTATCCTGTGCTCAGGACGCCAAAAAGAACCCAAATCAATCACACGGTGCTAACTCGCGCTGTAATTGGGCACCCGGCTTTGACATCAACACTGATGTCGAAACTACCTGGCCAAACACAGGGAACGTTGTGAAATACACTCTTACAATCTCAAATGGTACTATCGCTCCTCAAGGTGACCAAAAGATTGGTTTCTTGGTCAATGGACAGAACCCTGGGCCAAAGCTCGAAGCAAACTGGGGTGACACTTTCGAGATTACAGTCATCAACAACTTGCAGAACAATGGTACAGCTATACACTGGCATGGCTTCCAGCAAAAGCAGACCAATACTCAAGATGGTGTTGGTGGCATCACTGAGTGCCCCCTGGCTCCAGGCGATAGCAAAACATACAGATTCCAAGCCACAAGTTACGGCACTACGTGGTACCACAGCCATTTCAGTGGTCAATATGGCGAAGGCGTTCTCGGCCCAATCGTTGTCAATGGACCAACATCCTACAACTACGACATCGATCTTGGCGCAGTTGCGATCAGTGACTACTATCCCCTCACTGCTTTCCAGGAAGAATGGATTGCTTCGCGATTCGGTCCCCCAACAGCGACAAATTATCTATTGAACGGGCAGAACGCCAAAGTCGATGGATCCGCCGGCACCCGATCTAAATGGACATTCCAGGCTGGAAAGAAACACAAGATCAGATTCATTAACACATCCACAGATCACCACTTCAAGGTCCAGCTTGATGGGCACAGCATGATCGTTGTAGCTGCTGATTTCGTCACGATCACTCCTTACCGAACAAATGAGCTTGCCATTGCCATTGGTCAGCGATATGATGTTATTGTTGAGGCCAACCAAGCCGCATCGAACTACTGGCTGCGGGCTCTCATGGCCAAGGACTGCTCTTTCGGTCTCAATGATGGTACAGGTATAGCTAACGGCATCATCTCCTATTCGAATGCTGCATCCGGCCTCCCAACCTCTCAAATGACGACCGTCCACAACAATGCCTGTGTGGACGAGCCACTTAGTGCTCTAAAGCCAATCGTCGCCAAATCCGTGGACTCCAACGGCTTCAGCGCTACGACTCTTCCCGTTGGTGCTGGAGTCGTGCAGAGCTCGAACGATACAGTGTTCCGGTGGACCATGTAAGAGGCATGCGCTAATGAACCCAAGTACCAAAGCTGACTTTTCGATAGCGGTGGAATCAGCCAAGTCATCGATTGGAGCAACCCAACGCTCTCCAATGCAGTGGCTTCAGCTAACACATACGATGCGGCGAAGCATGTTGTCACTCTCCCAAATGCTAATGTTTGGACTTACTGGGTGCTCCAGAACCAGTTCTTCGTTCCCCATCCGGTACGTTGCTTATGGATCCATTCGCTGACAATTTTGGCTGTATAGCTAACCTCTCGCTACAGATGCATCTTCACGGCCACGATTTCGCTATCTTAGGCCAAGGTACTGGCGTCTTCAGTGGCAGCACAAGCAATCTAAACTTCAAGGACCCTATGCGCAGAGACGTCGTCCAGCTCGTAGCCCAAGGCTGGACAGTCATCGCCTTCAAGACCGACAACCCAGGTGCCTGGCTCTTGCACTGCCACATCGCGTGGCACGTTTCGGGAGGTTTGTCGCTACAGTTCCTCGAGCGACCAGCTGACATCCCGGCCCTTCTTGGACCCACTGTAAAGGGTGCTGATTACACCAAGACCTGCAACAACTGGAAGAAGTACGCTGCTACGAGCGTTTTCAAGCAGACTGATTCTGGACTGAAGAGGCGGGAGATTGTGGGCGATGTGGAGATGGAGATGGAACTTATGGAGGTGTTCCCTGAACGCCGGAGCGAAGAAGTTGTCAACAAGGCCCACCTCGACAAGCACGTCCGAAGACATGCTAACCACTGGGGTACCCAAGCTGTCTGAGCTGTTGATAAGGAATGCCCGCAGCAATGTGCTAACGGTCAGGCTGTACAATTCTTATAGCATATACTCGGAAGAGTCAAAATCACGTAACCTAGAGATGATGATGCTACGTTGTATATCAGCTACATAATACTATGGTCATTTGGCAAGATCCGCTTGTCTATGTTCAGTGCTCTTCCACATTGATACTTCTGGCGGAGGTGCTTGTGAAGAACACAAAGGACCATAGATGCGTGCTCGTTGACCCAGCCTATTACAAGATCGTCATAAAAGCACCAGAGCCTTCTCAGCCCAGCCGGTGCAGTATTGGAAGATCCTCGAAACGTGTCGATGACTTCTAGCATGAACATCAAGGAAGACAAATCCTAAGAGTAGAGTCCCGAGCGCTTGGGCATCTCAGGAGACAGCTCCGGGGTTAAGGGACCTAGTACTCCTCTAGTAAGAAGCAAAAGGGTGAACTGGCACTTCTGTAAGAATAGGAGGCAGAACAGTAAAGGCAGAACAAAGAAAGTCTATTGAAACAGATCCGAAATCGGACACAAGACATGGAGCCGCAGTTCCAAGAATTTACAAAGGTCCTGACGGAGTAGCAGAAGCAGAGCAAAAAGCAGATGGTTCAGCAGGAGAACCAGATCAAGCTACTAAAGCGATTGCTTGACTGGGGGTGAGTGATAGACTTTGAATGCAGACTGATAGGACGATGACGGCGACGAATACATCCGAGTAATAGCTCATGCATGCGGTGTTCTCGCTGATGAGTTTTCATAGTAGGTATAGGCCCCAGTTGCCGATGTTCGAACAGCCTTGTGT
>Ga0190273_10000986_pt1 | contig 10256 bp, 3 predicted proteins | sample Popmic504IS_FD_134513 | JGI IMG/M metagenome (GOLD analysis project Ga0190273, IMG submission 134513) | Populus adjacent soil microbial communities from riparian zone of Shoshone River, Wyoming, USA - 504 IS | ecosystem: Environmental > Terrestrial > Soil > Riparian zone > Trees stand | place...
ATCGACACGGTCTGGGGATGGACGAAGAGCTCGATGGATCCGGGCCAGACATGCTCGCGCCGCACCAGCCCGATGGGGTCCGCCCGGACACTCCGGACGGGCCCGATGGGGATGAGACCGCGACGGGTCGTCGGCACCGTGAACACGTCGTCGTACGCGGCCCCCGGGCCGATCGATGGCAAGGGGAACTCAAGCAGGCCCTGCCCGACGGGGATCTCCAGAGTGGTGCCGAGCAGGCGGCGGCGCGTCGGATTGGCGGCCACGATCCCGCCGACGGCGCGCTCCCCCACGACGACCCGCGTGTGCGCCATGGTCAGCTCGATGCGCTGCGCGTTGCCGCCGATGAGGAAGAAGGATGCGACCACGATGATCACCGCCCCCGCCCACGCGATGGCGGCCAGCTCCTGCCATCCTGCGGCGTACCCCACGATGAAGGCGACGACCACGACGCCGAGCATGGTCCAGCCGAGCGGGTTGACGACAGCCGAGATCTGCCGCGCCACGGCCAGCGCGCGCCGGCTGATGCCTCGCCACAGACGGACGAGGACGATCAGCAGATCGGCTCCCAGGCCGGTCCGCGTGCCGACGATGCGGGTGCGCTCGTTGCGGAGTCCTTCGGTGGCCGCGGCGCCCACCACTTCGGCCCGCCGTTGCGTCACGCCGGACGGCGCGCTGGCTGCCCGTGAACGGGTTCCGGTCAGTCGGCCGACCGTGCCGGAGAGCAGGGCCGCCGGCGACGGCACCTCGGCTCCGCGCCTGGTCCGCCGCGCGCGGGGGTCGGGTGCGCTCACACGGCCTGCCGCTCGCTGGGCGGGGGCACCTCGATGAGCAGCTGCGCCATCACGCTGGAGGCGGTGACGCCATCGAATTCGGCTTCGGGCTCGAGCAGCAGCCGGTGGGCCAGCACGGGCTCGGTGAGTGCTTTGACGTCGTCGGGGATCACATAGTGACGGTTGTTCGAGGCGGCGAAGGTCTTCGCCGTCCGCAGCAGCGCGATCGCGGCCCGAACGCTGCCTCCGAGTCTGACCTCGCTCGCGCTGCGGGTCGCCTCGACGATCCGCGAGACGTAGTCGGCGATCGACGGATCCACATGCACGGTGCGGGCGAGCTGCGACATGTCCACGATGACCTCTGCGGGAACGATGGCCGGAACCACCGTCTCGTGCGAGCGCACTATCGAGCCCTCGAGGATCCGCAGCGTGGCGGCATGGTCGGGATAGCCGATCGACGTCTTCATGATGAACCTGTCGAGCTGCGCCTCCGGCAGCCGGTAGGTGCCTGCCTGCTCGATCGGGTTCTGCGTCGCGATGACCATGAAGGGGGAGCCTGCGAGGTGCCGGATGCCGTCCACGGTCACCGACCCCTCCTCCATCACCTCGAGCAGAGCGGACTGGGTCTTCGGGCTCGCCCTGTTGATCTCGTCCGCGAGCACGATGTTCGCGAACACCGGCCCGCGGTGGAACTCGAAGTCACCGGTGCGCTGGTCGTAGATGCTCACCCCCGTGATGTCGCCCGGAAGCAGGTCGGGGGTGAACTGCACGCGGCTCGCGGAGCCCTGCACGCTCTGCGCGATGGCCCGCGCGAGCGAGGTCTTGCCCGTCCCGGGGAAGTCCTCGAGCAGCAGATGGCCCTCCGACAGCATCGCGGTGAACGCGAGGCGGATGACGTGGCTCTTGCCGAGCAGCACCTGCTCGACGTTGGCGCAGAGCCGGTTGAAGACATCGCTGAACCACGAGGCCTGCTCCGGTGTCATCGTCATTCTGTGCTGCCTCTCTCAATGCTTCCGGGACGTCGGCTTTCGGGACGTCGGCTCTCGTGACCTCGGCTCGTGCGGCCCTGACTCTCGTGACGTCGGCGCTGGCGGCGTCGGCCGCCGGATGACGTGCGGTCCGCTGTCGCAGGTCGAGACGCCCGCGGGGGCCGGCTCGTGGTGCTGACCCCCATCAGTCGAACTCCGACCACTGGAGCACGGGGCCTGCGAACGTGCCCGCCGCCGTGATCACCCGCACATGGAACGTCGACGCCGCACCCGCCGCACACGATCCCGTCTGCGGCATGCCCGTCCACGTCGCATCCCCGTCGCAGCTGTATTCCACCGCAGAGTATCCGCTTCCCGCGGGTGCAGCCGTCCAACTCCACGTGCCGGTCGTGATGTCACCCGAGAAGGTGAGTCCCGACACCGCCGTGTCGACCGCCGTGAAGGGTGCGGTCGCGCCCGACCACGGCGAGCAGAGCGTCTTCTCAGGCCAGCTCTCGCAGACCTGCACCGAGATCTGAGTCGGGGTGCCTGCGGTGATCCCGCTCGTGAGCAGGCTGCCGAGGCTCGTGGAGTAGGCGGTGGCGTCCGATCCCGCGCGGTAGAAGTATGCGACGCTCGGGCCGCCGCCGCCTGTCGTGTAGGTGACCGAGTCCAGGCGCTCACTGAATGTCGTGTCGCCGCTTGCGAACGGTCCGCTGACGCCGATTCCCGACGGGGCGGACGGCGCCTTGCGGGTCACCGCCGTGATCTCTCCGCTGGTGCTGCAGCCCTGGCCGTTGTAGGCGAAGACCACGAAGGTGAAGCGCTGGTTGGTCGGCACACTGAAGGTGGCGCTGGTGGCGGTTCCGACGTGCTGGAAGTTCGCGCTCGGCGGCGGCACGGACAGCGTGGTGCCACGCTGCCCGTCATCCGTCGCCGTGCAGGTGGGGGGCGAGCCCGTGTACATCGCTGCGAAGTACTGGCCTATCCCCGCCCCGTTGCCATCGAAAGTGCTCGCCCAGTCCACGGTGACTGTGCCGTTGCCGCCGCCCGAGTCGACGACGCTCGCGCTCGGCGTGCCGGTCGCGATCGGCCTGCCCGCCGGCGTGCCGGATCCTCCTGCGCTGTTCCACGACGTCTGCCCGCTGAAGGAGCTGCTCCGCGCGCTCACGCTGTAGGCCACAGCCGCTCCGTTGCCGATGGCGGGATTGGTGACATCGAGCGAATAACCCGTCCCGACGGGGTCGTCCGAGGGAACGGTGAGGGTCCCCGTGAAGCCCGCGACGGTCACCGTGTAATAGGTGATCGACGACCCGCCCGTCTCCGTCGGCTTGCTCCAGAACACCCGGAGGCCGTGGTCGAGTGCGCGGGAGGACAGCGCGACCGGCGCTGCGGGGACGACATCCGACCAGACCGGGTTCGGCAGGCGCACCTCAGCGGAGGAGCCCACGCCGTTGCGGGCGACGACGCCGATCTGCACCTGGTTGGCGGAGCCGTTGCCGGGGGTGGCGACCGAGCACGTGGTCGACTGGCAGGTGGTCGTGGCTATCCGATCCAGATCCGCGTCGTAGGTCGAGATGTCGTAGCCGAGGACCTGGGAGTTGTTTCCCGCGCCGGGATTGAAGGTCACGGTGATGGCACGGTCGGCGAACGCCGTCGCGCGCAGGTTGGTCACCGCGTCGGGCGCGTCCTGCACCGAGACCGTCACTGTGCCCCAGGCTGCTCGGCCCAGCTCGCCCGTGGCATCGAGGACCTCGTACTGGAGCGTGACGTCCTGCGGCTGCGCCGTGGAGCTCACCCGGATCGTCAGATTCGACCTGTCGCCGCTCGGGGTGATCGAGATGCCCTCGGGCAGCGAACCCGCATCCGCGCCGCGCACCGCACCGACGGTGAGCGGCTGACCGGGGAAGGGATTGGTCGCCTGGTCGTTCGCGAGCACATCGACGACCGTCGTCGTGCCGCGACGTGCGACGGCCACATCCGGGGCGGGGCTAGCGAGGGGCTTGGTCGACGCGACGACGTTCAGCTGGATCCGGCCGGCCTGTCCCTCGTTGGCGTCATCGCTCACCCCGACGAGGATCGACGCGGCCGCGCCGACGGAGGCATTCGCATCCACCTCGATGGTGAGGCGCTGCGCCGTCAGCGAGAGGGCGAAGCCGTCGGGCTGCGGACCGGTCAGCAGATAGGTCAGCTGGTCGACGTCGCTCGCGTACGGGTAGGTGGTCAGCTTGGTCAGATCGACGGTGCGGGTGCTCCCCGGCTCCACCTCGAGCACGCCGCCGTCGAACGTGGGCGGCTGGTTCTCGCGCGGTGCGACGGTGATCGGCAGCACGAGCGTGGCCACCCGGCCGTTCGGATCCGCGGCGGACGTGCCATCGGTCACCTCGAACGAGATGGACGCCGGGCCGAAGTAGTCGCTCGCGCTGCTGAATCTCAGAGTCGACGCGTCGACGACGAGCGACGACCCGTCGGAGTGGGTTGCACGCACGCTGCTCGAGTCGGTCAGGCGCACGGTGCGGTTGCCGACCGCGACCACGTAGTCCTCGAGATCGATCGTGACGGCCTCACCACTCGTCACGGCCAGTCGAGGCGCATCCTTGCGCAGCTGGGGCAGGGCGTCGTTGAAGCCCGGGACGCGGATGAAGCCCGTCGAGCTCACCGTCGCATCGTCCGGGTGCCGGACGACGAACGGGATGATCTGGGCCGTGGCCTGCAGCGTGACTCGGACGCGCTTGCCGCTGGTGATCTCCGCGTTGTCGGCGTATCCGGCGACGAGGGAGAGGTCGAGCAGCGAGCTGCTGCCTTCGGCGAAGAAGACGCCGTCGAGCACGTTGACGTCGACCGTCTGCCGGCCGAGGATGTCGCTCAGTCCGAGGATCGTGTCGCTCACCACCGGTCGCGCGAGAGGCGCATCCTGCGCGACGGTCACGGTGATGAAGTTCGAGCTGACCCCGCCCGTCTCGTTCTCGATCGTGTAGACGAACCCGTAGCGGCCGGGCGTGTCGGGAGCGCTCACGCTGACGATGTCGCCGTCTATCCTGCCGACCGCCCCCTCGGTGGTCGGCTCCAGGTCGACGATCGACAGCGCTGCGCCGTCCGGGTCCGAATCGTTGGCGAGCACCTGGACGGCGACGTCTCGGCCCGGCTGCACCGTCACCTCATCCGGCACCGCGATGGGGTTGCGCACCCCGTCGGCGCGCGAGCTGATGCCGACGCGCACCGCCCCGTTGGCCTGGGCGCCGAGCGCGTCGATCACTCGGTAGGTGAAGGTGTCGGTGCCGGCCGAGTACTCCCCCGCCTCGTATTCGAGCCAGTCGTCGCCGACCTCGGTCACGGCCCCCTTCTCCGGGTTCGACTGCTGGCCGATGAGCTGCACCGAGTCGCCGTCGGGATCGATGCCCGACAGGTCGATGGGAATGCGCACGGTCTGGCCGGCGAGCACGCGCGCGGTGATGGTCGGCGGGACGGGCGGGTTGTTCGATGCCGGATCCGCTTCGCGCACGGCGATGGAGACCTGGGCTGTCGCCCACTGTCCGTCTGGCCCGTTCACGCGATAGACGGCGCTGTAGTTGCCCGGGATCTCGGGAGCGAGGTAGCGCAGCCGGTTCTGCGACGCGAAGAGCAGTCCGCCGCCGGCCGGAAGCGCCTCCACGAGGGTGGGGTCGAGGGCGAGTGCCTCCCCATCCGGCTGCTCGTCGTTCTCGAGCACCTCGATGTCGACGGTGTCGCCGGCGCGCACCGATACCTGGTCCGGAACCGCGATGGGCGGCTGGCTGCGATCCGGCTGGGGGATCTCGACGACGGTGACCGTTCCGACGGCCTCCGCCAGGCCGTTGGTGAGCGTGTAGTGGAAGACGACGGAACCCGCGTCGAGGGGACGGGTGAGGGTGACCCTCAGCAGGCGCTGCTCGAGGATCTCCACGCGCACGCCCGTGTCGGCGGAGATGTCGTCGACGGCGGTGACGAGCAGCACGCCGCCCGCTGGGTCCACATCCGTCGCCAGCACGTCGACGTTCGCGGTGCTCTGCTCACGCACGAAGGCCGTGTGCTGGACGGGGATGGGTGTGCCGTTGGGGTCGGGCGGTGCGGACACCTCCATGCGCAGCACCCCGGTGGCGGTCGTCACGCCGTCGCTCACGCTGTAGTCGAGGTAGTGGGTGCCCACCGAGCTGCTGAGGACCCGGAAGGTGCCGCCGTCGTAGTCGGGCTCGATCGCGACGTCCGCCTTGTCGGGCACGTTGGTCAGCCGGATGATCCCGGTGCCGCCGCGCACATGGATGAGCGGCGTGACCTCGGCCTCCTGCCCGGCGTAGGCCTGCACCACGAAGGGCTCGGCGATGATCGGGACCTGGCCCGCCTCCTTCACCGCGACGGAGAGCGATCCTGCCCCGTCGAGGCGCCCATCCGAGACGACCAGCGACACGTCCTTGATGTCGGCGGCGGCGGCGGAATCGGCGAGGACGACCTCGCCTCCCGGCTTGTAGGTGACGCTGTCGGGGGCGGCGATAGAGGCGCTGGTCAGGAAGAACGCATCGCCGTCCGGGTCGAACCAGTCGCCGAGCACCGAGGTGGTCACGCGGCCGCCCGCCGCCACCGACGCGACGGTGCGTCTCGACTGCACCGGCGCGGAGTTCTCGTCCTCTCCCCTGACGCCCACCGTCACCGTCGCGCTGGCGGTTCCGCCCCGGCCGTCGGTGATGGTGTACCCGAAGCTCAGCTGTCCCTGCGCCTCGGGACTCAGGGTGATGAGGACCTGCTGCCCATCGCTCACCAGCGCGAGCGTGCCCTGCTCCGCCGGGATCCCGGTGAGCTCGCTGATGACGAGGACGTCTCCGTTGGCGTCGTAGTCATTCAGCAGCACGGGCAGCACGCTGGATCGACCGGGGCGCGCCCCCAGCTCGTCGTTCACAGCCACGGGAGGCTGCTGGGTCTTCTCGTAGACCGGCGGGGTGTCGTCGGAGTTGTCGGTGACCACTTCGCTGTCCGTCGCCTGCGCGAGCAGCTGATCCCAGTTGTCGATGAGCGCGCCGTCGCCCTGCACGTTCCAGGTGCCGCCGCTGCGGGTGTCGTTCAACACGACCTGGTCGCCGTTCGCCGCGAAGGTCAGCACGGCGTTGCTCGGCATGCCCGGGACAGCGGTGATCCTGCCGCCCTCGCCGGTCGGGGCGATGCCGCGGAGGCAGCGATTCCACACCGAGCCGTCGGTCCAGGCGGCGTAGGAGCAGCCGTCGCGGACGACGGGCTGCGCTGCGACGGGCACCTGGCCCGAGGACGCTCCGGCTGGCACCACGACCTCCGGGTCGCCATCGCCCTCGAACGGAACCGAGATCAGCCCGGACGAGGACGCGATGTACAGCCGCTCCGTGCCCTCGGCGCCCGCCTCCTGTTCCGTCACCGCGGCCTGCAGCACCGGTGCGTCCGTCGCGCTGATCAGTCCCGTGAGGTCGACGGTGCGGTCGGAGAGGTACAGAGTGCGCGTCGTCTCGTCGAGCAGCGCGAACGCGCCGCCCACCGAGGTGATGGAGTAGTCGTCGTCCGTCGGCACCTGCAGCTCGACGGTCTGGGTGACCACATTCCCTGCCGCCGCGTCGACGGTGAAGAGCTCACCGGTCCCCGGCGAGAAGGCGAAGAAGGCGCCGCCCGAGTCCATGGACGACACCGAGTCGGCTCCGAGGTTGAGATCGGCGGGCGTCTGGGCATCGAAGCTCTCCAGAGCCGACAGCGGCATGATCCACACATCCCCGGATTCCCGGGCGTGGATCACCGCCCTGCCTGCCGTGACCTCGGACCCCGTGGTGTAGATCGCGGTGTCCTCCGGGGGAACGGGAACGGTCCGACCGACGGTCGAGGTGGCGGTGTCGATGATGTCGACCGTGCTGTTGCCGTTGTCGTAGAGCAGCACATCCCGGCCGTGCTGGACGACCTGGAGTGTGCTGCTGCCGGTCGTCAGCACCGAGTTCAGCTCGCCCACCGCCGGGTTCGCGCGGCCGATGGCCTGCTTGGAGCCGTTGGCCACCCATACCGAGCCGTCCGTCAGCTCCACCCGCTGTGCCGTGTAGCCCGCGGACACGATCGCGACGGTCGCCACGAGTCCGACGACCACGGCGCCGCCCACGAGCGAGACCAGGCGCGACCCGTGCCTGCCGAGCCACGCGATGAGCCGGGAGCCGAACGAGGAAGCTCCGCCCTTCGCCGCACCCGCCGTGCCCCTGCTGTTCTTCAGAAGAGCCACTGACTACGCGTCCACGCACTTCTCGTTGCTGAACTCGCCCAGGTCGCCGTCGCGGTTGACGCGGACACGGATGCAGATCTGCTCTCCCGCATCCGCCGGCACGCTGAAGGTCGTCGCCTTCTGCGCGCTGGCCGTGCCGTCGCCGGTGAGGACGTCGTAGCTGTCGCCCGCGCGAAGTCCGGGGTCCTCCCAGCTGAAGGAGACCATGCCGTCCTGCTGCGCCGCTGCGATGTCGGTCACCCGCGGAATCTCGGCAGGTCCCCGGAACAGCACGGCCGCGGCGGTGACCCCGAAGGCGACGACGAGCACCGCCGTCCCGATGATGCCCCAGCCGAGCAGCGACATGCGCCGGGGAGGCGGGGCGGATGCGGACGCGTCGGGCTCTCTGCTGCCGGTGCGCGAGGGCCGGACGCCGACGAGCACCGAACCCGGCTGCTCGGCGGTCCTGGCGCGCCTGCGCCGCCGCCCCGTCTCGGGCGTTGCGGAGACGAGGCCGCGGATGCGGGTGCGGTCCTCGAGATCCGAGACTGTGGCGAGCGCCCAGTCGTCCATGGCCACCTCGAGCGGAGTCTGTGGAACCCCCAGCTCCGTCTCGATCGACTGCAGCTCGCGGATCAGCTCGAGCACCGACCGAGGCCGATTCTCGGGGCGCTTGGACATCGCCCGCTGCAGGATCAGCTCCAGGCGGGCGGGCACGTCGGGCCTGCCGATCGGCTCGGGCTTGGACCGGTTGATCCGCGAGATGAGATCCGCGGACTTGTTCGAGTCGCCGGGAACCTCGAAGGGCGAGCGGCCGGCGAGGAGGCTGTACACGGTGGCGGCCATCGACCACACCTCGCTCGAGATGCTGCCGGCTGTCTCGTCCATGAGCACCTCGGGCGCCGACCACGGAATGGACAGCCCCACCGACTCGGTGGATTCCGACTCGGCAAGAGTGGCTGCGATGCCGAAGTCCGAGAGCACCGGATGCCCGTATGCCGTCGTGAGAATATTCGTCGGCTTGATGTCGCGGTGCAGCACGCCGGCCCGGTGTGCCGTCTCGATGGCGCTCGCGATCTTGATGCCGATGTGCAGCACCTCTGCGACGGGGATCTGGTCGCGGCGATAGCGGTCGCTGAGCGACGCGGAGCAGAGCTCCATGACGAGGTAGGGCCTGCCATCGGACGACACGCTCGCCTGGTAGACCGTCAGGATCGAGGGGTGCGTGCTCAGCTGGGCCATCAGGTTCGCCTCAGCCTGGAACATCTGGCGCACGTGGTCGTTGACGACCTCGGACAGCATGACCTTGACGGCGACCTGACGGCGGGGCATGTTCTGCTCGTACAGGAAGACGTCGGCGAAGCCGCCGGAGCCGAGCGCGCGGACATAGCTGAACCCCGCGAGGTTGGGTGGAGTCGATGGCAGGCGTCTGGCCAATGTCCACCCCCTCGACGCACATGGGGGCCGGTGGTCGCGGCACGGGCAGCCGCAGGGCTCGGTCCCGTCTCTATCGTGTCGATTCTAAGCGGGGCACCTGTGTCTCAGAGGTCAAGGCAACGCGCGCGTGTCCCCAGTCCGAGGTACAGCTCCAGCTGAGGTTGAACCTCGGCCCGGCAAGCCGACGGGGCACGTGAAGAGCGCGCGGGCACCTGATCTTCGGCGTGCCCGCAGGCGTACGTCGTGCCGCAGTCAGCGGCGGCGGGTCATTACCGGCGAGGCGGGAGTGGCGGGTCAGGAGTGGCGGCCGGTGCCGCGGCGCGGGACGGTCTGGTCGAGGTCGAACTCGCCGCTGGCGGCCAGTACGTCGATGACCACGACGGTGACGTTGTCCCGACCGCCGCGGACCAGGGCTGCATCCACGAGGGCGTGAGCCGTATCGCGTGCAGGGCGGCCCGCCACGAGGTGCGAGCGGATGTCCTCGTCGGTCAGCTCCTTGGTGAGTCCGTCGGAGCAGAGAAGCAGCCGGAGCCCCTCCGTGGCGGGGATCATCCAGAAGTCCGCGGCGGGCAGCTCGTTGAAGCCGATGGCACGGGTGATGACGTTGCTGTCCGGGTGGTGCTCGGCCTGCTCCTTGGAGATGGCGCCCGAGTCGACGAGCTCCTGCACGACCGAGTGGTCGACGGTGATCTGCTCGAACAGTCGCCCCCGCAGCTGGTAGACGCGGGAGTCGCCGATGTTGAACACGGCCCAGTACGGGTCGGCCCCGACGAGCGTCAGCGCCGCACCCGTGACGGTCGTCCCCGTGCCGAGGGCCGAGTTGCCCGACACCCGGCCGATGTCCTGAGCCGCCGTGGTCAGCGCGTGCTC